>OEDX01000007.1_pt1 | contig 44788 bp, 33 predicted proteins | sample 1502231 | NCBI WGS metagenome assembly OEDX01 (sample SAMN02317176, study PRJEB22365) | human gut metagenome | biome: HumanGut | host: Homo sapiens | place: USA: Seattle,WA | collected 2001
ATCAAGCTTATCGATACCGTCCGTCAGAGGGGGCTCAAGTCTAGAAAAGGAAATTCCTATGGCAGGAACCAACCCGCGCGCCGCACGTATTGCGGCCTTGATTCAGCGTGTCGTCGCCTCCTCCATTGAGCGCGAACTGCATGACAAGCGACTCGCCAGCATCACCGTCACCGAAGTTCGTGTGACCAACGATTTGCAGATCGCCAAGGTCTACTGGACCCAGCTCGGCCACGAAGGCCACGAGGAAGGCGAACGCAAGCGCGCCCAGCAGGCACTCGATCAGGCCAAGGGCCACCTGCGTTCTCTGGTGGGCCACAAGGCTGGCCTGCGCCTGACTCCGCAGCTCCAATTCGTGTTCGATGAAGTGCCCGGCGAGGCTCACGAGATCGAAGACATTCTCGCCGTGGCCAAGAAGCGTGACGAAGAACTCGCCCGTGCTCGCGCCACCGCCCAGTACGCCGGCGACGCCGATCCGTACAAGCACGACGACGAGCCCAACGACGACTTCGAAGACGACTCTGACGAGGAGTAGTGTGCTTCATACAACACCCAGCGGTCTGCTCATCATCGACAAGCCGCAAGGCGTGACCAGTTTCGACGCCGTCGCCGCCGTGCGCGGCGCGTTGCACATCAAGAAGGTCGGTCACGCCGGCACCCTTGACCCCATGGCCACTGGCACGCTGGTCATCGCCTTCGGCCACGCCACACGACTGCTCAACGTCATCGTGGCGCATGACAAAACCTACGAGGCCACCATACGCCTCGGCCTGCGCACCACTACCGACGATGCCGAAGGCGAGGTGCTTGTCGATGATGAAGCCCGCTCCCGCTGGCAAACGCTATCAGCGCAGCTGACTGAGGGTAGCCAGAGCGGCGAACCAACGGCGTTACCAACTGCCTCATGGCAAGACCTGCTCACACGCACCATCGCCACCAATTTCACCGGCGATATCGAACAAGTCCCCAATACGTTCTCCGCCATCAAAATCAACGGCCAGCGTGCCTACGACTTGGCTCGCGAAGGCAAGGATGTGGAACTCAAACCCCGCCCGGTCACCATCAGCGAATTCACCGTGCTGGATATCCGCAGCGGATTCGTAGCAGGGGAGCAGACCGCTGAACCATTGCGGGAAGACGCGAACACGGGAGCGATTCCCGCACTTGATGTTGACGTGCGGATCAGCTGTTCATCGGGCACCTATATCCGTGCGCTCGCCCGCGACCTCGGCAAAGAACTTGGCGTCGGCGGATACCTGACCCGTTTGCGCCGTACGCGAGTCGGCCGATTCGCGTTGCCGGACGATGCCAGCGGACTTATCGCTCCTGAGGCGATGCTTGACACGCGAACCCATACCGTCACCGCACATACCGATCAGAAGACGTTCACTAATCGGGAAGGGCAAACCGTCACGCGCAACAAGTGCGTATTGGACACTCCTGAAGGTCTTGCCGGTGACGAGCGCCGCAACTGGCTGCTTGACCATGCCCTTACCATGGAACAGGCCGCTCGAGGTGCGATGCCGGCGCTTGACATCACACCTGAGGAAGCCAGCGAATTGCGCTTCGGCCGCCGTATCGAGCGTACAATCAGCGAGCCCACTGCCGCCATTGTGCCGCAAACGCATGATGTGGCGGCGATTATCGAGCGTGCAAACGCTCATCAGGCCAAGCCGGTCACCGTATTCCCCCTCGCGTAAAGTAGACGCGGTGAAAAGTGCAGCTTGATACAGGCCGCGCACAACAACGTCTATATTGCATGAATAACATCGCACGGATAAAAGGAACAGCACACTGATGGATATCACGCACCTGACCCCTGACGCCGAAGGTTCGATTGAATGGCCCTCGTTCAGTAACGATAAGAAGGCCGTGGTGACATTGGGCGCATTTGATGGCATGCACTTGGGACATCAGGCGGTGATCAAGCGTGTGGTGGAACTCGCGCACCAGCATGATGCTTTTTCCGTGGTGATTCTGTTTGACCCGCGCCCCGCATTCGTGCACGGCTGGGCCGCCTCGCACCATGGCGAGGAACCCGCGGTGCAGAACGTGGATGCCGAAGCCTTGACCAGTGTGGATGATCGACTGCACCGCATGGAACAGTTCGGCGTGGACCATGTGTTGGTGGTGCACTACACGCTGGCCTTCGCAGCCATGTCATACATTTTCTTCCTTGGCAGACTCACCGGCAAGCTGGGTATGCGCACGTTGGTCCTTGGGCAGGATGCCGCCATGGGCAAGGGGCGAGAAGGTGATGTGAAGCATATCGCCAATCTTGCCGCCGCCACCGGTGTATTCGAACTTGACGTGGTCGATGACCGTGGCCCGGGTGAAGTGCGCATTCCGCGCGATTTCAAGCCGGAAGCCCCGAGCGAATGGGGAGAGCCCGTCGACCCGCTGGCCAATGCCACCAAGGCCGAGCGCCGCGCATGGAGCAAGAAGAACCAGGCCAAGGCAATGCGCGCATGGAGCTCCACCAATGTGCGCTACCTGCTGGCTCATGGCCGAATCCAGGACGCCAACGCCATTCTGGGTGCTCCGCACTCCATCGAGGGCGAAGTGGTGCACGGTGAGGAGCGTGGCCGCACCATCGGATTCCCCACCGCCAATCTTGGCTCCGACATTGCAGGCTACATTCCGGTCGACGGCGTCTATGCCGGTTGGCTGGTAGATGGTGAAAACCGTTGGCCCGCCGCCATCTCCATTGGCACCAAACCCACCTTCAGCGAGAAAACAGGGCTCAACGAACGTGTGGTGGAGGCCTACTGCATCACTGAAGAATGGATCGACCTGTACGACCACAAGGTTCGCGTCGAATTCGTCGGCTTCCTGCGCCCGCAGGTCAAGTTTGATGGCCCCGACCAACTCGTCGACGAACTCAAGCGCAACGTCGAGGAGACCAAGCGTCTTACCGCCTGAGGCATATCTCAGGGCTATTTACGCACTCCCAAGGCGTCTAATGCGTCGGACAATGTGTTGGACTCCACCAGCTGAAGTCCCTCGACATGCACCGGCTTGCGCAGTGGCGGAATGACCGCCGTGGTGAAGCCGAGGCGTGCGGCCTCGCGAAGGCGATATTCCATACGCGGTACCGGGCGCACCTGACCGGTCAGGGAAATCTCACCAATGGCGCACGTGGCTCGCGCAATGGGTTTTGACGTGGCGGCGCTCGCCAGTGCCGCCACTATCGCCAAGTCGGAACCGGGCTCCTTGGCCTGGCCCCCGGCAATAGTGGAGATATACAGGTCGTTGGACAGCAGGTTGAGCTTGCTGTGACGGTAGAGCACCGCGACCAGCATGGCGATACGGCTGGGGTCCACGCCATTGACCGCACGACGGGGTGTGGGCAGCACCGACGTGGTGACCAGAGCCTGTACTTCGATAGGCAGACTGCGATGCCCATCCAATGTGAACGTCACGCAGGTGCCTTCCACGGGTGCCGCGTTGGCCGCATCAGGGCCGTCTCCAGACAGGAACAATCCGGCGGGATCGGTGACCTCTTCGATGCCTTCACCGCTCATGTCGAAACAGCCGACTTCATCGGTCGGGCCAAAACGATTCTTCACCGCTCGCAGCATTCTCAGCGCAGTCTCGCTGTCGCCTTCGAATTGGCAGACCACATCGACCAGATGCTCCAATGTGCGCGGGCCTGCAATCGAACCATCCTTGGTCACATGACCAACCAGAAATACTGGAATGTCAAGTGTCTTAGCGGTATCTATCAGCGCGCTTGCCACTTCGCGCACCTGAGTCGAACCGCCGGAAATGCCATCGACCTCCTGCGAGACGATGGTCTGCGCCGAATCCACAATGGCCAAGGCCGGCTTGTTCTGTTCGATCAGCCCCAATACTGTGGACAGGTCGGTGGTGGAGGCCAGTAACAAGTTCGGCTCCACCGCATTGATGCGGGAAGCGCGCAAACGAACCTGCGCCTGTGATTCCTCGCCGGAAATGTACAGCACGGTGTTGGCGTGTGTTGATGATGCGTTGCCCCGCATCGGCACCGTGTTCGATGCGTTGCCCTGCGCCCGGCCCGACTGTTGGGCAGACCGCTGACCTGCCCCTCGGAACGTACTGTCTCCCGCCACAACGCGCGCGATATTGCCGGCCGTCTGCAACAGCAATGTCGACTTGCCGATACCCGGTTCGCCCGCTATCAGCGTTACTGAACCCGGCACCACGCCACCGCCGAGCACACGGTCGAATTCGGAAAACCCGGTACCGAGCCGCTCGACGCTTTCCGTGCCCACTTCGGTAATCGGACGGGCTGCAGATCTGGCGTTGTTGGCAACCGTAACCGACTGCGTGCGTGATGTTCGGCCGGGAGCGGCCGTGCGAGAGCCTGCCGCCGGCCGAGCCTCGTGAAATTCCTCGACCGTGCCCCACTGACCACACTCGGGGCAACGGCCGTACCACTTCGGCCCGTTCCAACCGCATTCGGAACATACATACTGCACACTTGATTTCGCCATGGTCTCACCCTAACCCAAACACCAGCGGACGGTAAATTTTTACCGTTCACAAGAGTTTCACGCGGCTTGCGCACAACGACTAAAATTACGGCCGCCTAGCGTCACGCGGCTGTGAGAGAATCGGGGCATGACTAATAGTGAGAACTCCTCGACCACGCAATCCCATGGCAAGTTGATTGCAGTGGTGGTTGCCGCAGCTGTTGTGATTATCCTGGCAGTGCTTTCGGCCTTTGTGTGGCCGGGTTGGGCCATCCAGAAGAATGATGGCACCTCCACTACCACCCAAAACAGCCAGCAGAAAACCGAATCATCCGAGCCGACCAGGCCGACCATCGACGCCACAGCTTTGCCGGATGATGCCAGTGAGCTGTTGAAGGCCATGCCGGGCAGCGTGCTGAATTACGCGCGTACCAAGGCGGATGCCTCCACGACGTGGAATTCCGCGTCGCCGCTCGAGGAGTACACTCTGACCTACTCCACTGGTGATGCCGCCAAGGATGTCACGCTGGTCGCCGCGCAGTGGTCGTCGGCGGACAATGCCAAGACCCAGTACGATGCGTTGGTCGCTGCGCAGACCGGCGATGAGTCGGCATCCGGCAACGTCAAGGTTTCCGGCAACGTCACGGGCGCGTACGTGGTGAAGGCCGATGCCTCCAACAGCAAGAACGCCGTTGCCATCTGGCAGAACGATACCGTGGTCTTCCAAGCTACCGGCACCAAGGAAGCGGTCGATCGCTTCTACCAGAAATTCCCGATGTAGCATCTAGTATCGGCTGTCAGCTGCTGCACAAACTTATGAACGTTGGGGCATCCACATTGCTGATGTGGATGCCCCAACTGCGTTCAGGGCATATGCGGACTATCGGCAACATACTGGTTCCCTCTGTCTGGCAACACGTGTATTATGGTGCGAGTTGCAACTTTTACGATTAATCGAAATGGAGGCTTCAGATGGGTTCTGTCATCAAGAAGCGCCGCAAGCGGATGAGCAAGAAGAAGCACCGCAAACTGCTGCGTAAGACCCGCCACCAGCGTAAGTAGTCTTACCTGCAATCAAGGCATTAGAAACCCCGTGATCGTTATGGTCGCGGGGTTTCTCTTTTTTGCTTGGCTCTTTGCCTTGTTCGGGCAACAGTAAAGCCCGCGCCTGCGATGTGCAGATGCGGGCTTGGAAAAGCTTAGTGATGTGAGACAATCACTTGTTGGCGTTGGTCATCACGCGCGGGCCGTTCGGGTCGCCGACGATGACCTTGTCGACCATGTTGAGGAACAGGCCGTGCTCCACCACGCCGACCGTGTTGATGAGGTCTTCGGCCAGCTCCTGCGGGTGGTCGATGCGCTCCAGGTGCAGGTCCACCACGAAGTTGTTCTCGTCGGTGCGCACTTCCTTGCCGTCGGCGTCAAGACGAAGCACCGGCTTGTAGCCGCAGGCCTCGAACTTCTTGATGACGTGGCCAGCGCCGAACGGAATGACCTCGACCGGCAGCGGGAACTTGCCGATGGTGTCCACAACCTTGGACTCGTCCACAATCCACACGATCTGGTTGGAGTTGGTGGCCACGATCTTCTCCCACAGCAGAGCAGCGCCGCCGCCCTTGATGCCGTTGAAGTTCTTGTCGACTTCGTCGGCACCGTCAATGGTCACATCGATGTGGTCCACGTCGTCGATGTCCACGATCTTGATGCCGTAGCTCTCGGCCTGGGCCTGCGTGCGGCGGGAAGTGGTCACGCCAGTGAACTCAAGACCTTCCTCCTGATGACGGCGGCCGAGCTCGTCCACCAGGAACTTCACGGTCGAACCAGTGCCGAGGCCTGCGATCATGCCGTTTTCAACGAGCTTGGCGGCTTCGATGCCGGCCGCCTTCTTCAGCGCGTCCTGCTGTGCCTTATCCATGGTTTCTCCTTTGCCATCCTTGCCTCCGCCGCACGGATCAACGGCGTGAAGCCTTATCTCCTATCCTAACGCGAATGAGCGATTTTGTGCCATCGTGTCCGATTGCGGTACATATTCGTGTGTTTGGGTGTTAGTGTCGTATGAATGGTGCGTTGGTGATGGTCAGGTTGCCGTCGCCGTCCACATAGCCTTCGATTTCGATGTTGCCTTTGATCGGCATCGGCTGCCCGTTGAAATACGGGCTCGTTTTCGGCGCGGGGGAGAAGGTCAGCGTACCGGATACCGTCAGCCCACTGGGCTTTGCGGGGTGTACGGGGTGCGCTGATTGTACAGGTTGCGCTGATTGTGCCGCTAAGGGTGACGAAGACTTGGTCTCTGGCCTTGTGACATCCGTCGGATCCGTCGCCGCAGCCGGTTTGCGCAAACTTGCCGCATCTGCCTTGCCGTCCAATACCAACTGCACGTCTGGAGGCACATCGGTGCCATGTGCGTATTCGGAGCCCAGCAGCGACTGCCAGCCTTCAATCGGCAGATAGCCATCGCGCGCACCTGAACGGCAATCGCCCGCATAGGTGCGTGCCAGTTCATCGACCAACTCATTGCCCTCGTTGCCGGCGTGACCTTTGACCCATCGGAAATCCACCGGGCCAGGGCGTTGCGAGATTTCACGGTCGATCGCCTGAATAAGCTCTTTGTTCTTCACAGGCTTTTTCTGCGAATTTCTCCAGCCGTTCTTCTTCCAGCCTTTGACCCACTTGGTCGAGCAATTGATGGCGTACTGTGAATCCGACTCGATGAGCAATGGCTCGGGGCCCGGATGCGCTCGCAAAGCTTCCAACACTGCGCACAGTTCGCCAATCTGGTTGGTGCCGTTGGTCGCGCCGCCGGCGTCGTAGCCGTGGTCGTCGTGCTTATGGCCGGGCTTGCCGCCGGTGTTCGGCTCATGATCGGCCCAGGCCCAGCCCATTGGCCCGTTTGGATTCCCTAATGCGGAACCGTCTGTGGATACTGTGATAGTCATGTTCTCCACCCTAACGCAAGCTGTGCAATCTCTTGCTGAAGTGGGGTTGCCCAGTGCGAGGCAAAACAACGTAGTGAAGAGTGTGAATAACATCACACCTATTGACTTTGCTTGAAAAACATGCCATCGCGCGTGAATAGTGAGCGCCCACAAGAAAAACAAGACATTTCCTCTCTGCGGGTGAGGTCGGCGACAATGGTGCATCCGGTATCTGAAATGAGAATAAGGGACTGTGCAAAACCAGTGACGGCAACGTCGAAATCCTCAAACCAGGGGCGGACAGCGATGGTTCGACCTCCACGGCCGCATCCAAGGGCACCATGCTTATCGCAGACAACGCCAAAACCGTGGCACTCGGTTCAGACGGCGTGGCCTTGGCTTCGGGCCTGCCACTCGGTCTTGGCTGGTTCATCCGACGCCGCTTGGGATTGGAGGCCTCCGACATTCTGGACCGTAAGCTCGGCTTGAAGTAACGGCTGGTTCGGATGTAATTGCTGTCACGTACGTATCATGACAACAGCGCGAAGGTCCTCATCGGTTTACATCGATGAGGACCTTCGCGCGCATTAGGGGAGTCTGTTGCGGGTCGCGCTACGCGGGTCATGCTGCGCGGGCGTGCTATGCGGACAAACTACGCGAACAAGTCGTTCAGTGCCTCGGCAATCGTCGGATGCGTGAACACCATATCGCGCAACGTGCTGGCCGGCGCGTCAAGATCCATCGCCAACTTGACGATATTGATCACCTCGTGCGACTCGACGGAAAGCAGCATCGCACCCAGAATGCGGCCAGTATTGCGTTCCACAATCGCCTTCATCAGACCATCCGGTCGCCGCATTACCTGGGCCTTCGGCACAGCGGCCACCGGCAATCGCTTGACCACATAATCCAATCCGGCCGCCTTCGCCTCGCGCTCATTCAATCCCACGCGAGAGTAAGGCGTGGCGAGGAATGTGCTCGACGGCACATGCTTGCGGTCCTTCACCGTGTACGGACGGGCGGAACCATTGAGCTGCGACCACACCACGCGATAGTCGTCCAGTGAAATGTACGTGTGCTGCGGGCCGCCGTTCACATCGCCCAGAGCCCAAATGTCGGCTGCTGTGGTGCGCAGAAGCTCGTCGACTTTCACAGCACCGCGTTCGGTGAGCTCCACGCCAGCCGCCTCAAGATGCAGTCCCTCGACGTTCGGCGTACGTCCGGTGGCCACCAGTACCGCGTCGGTGGTCAGGCAGAATCGGGCTTCAGCCGGTTTGGCGAACCGCGGCTCGCCATCGTCTGATGGTTTCGTTTGAACGTGTGACATCGTGGCGTGATCGGTCGGGTTGCTAGTGGGGCTGGTGGTTGTTGCAGTGTCGGTGGTGCCGGTGGCGTCGGTGGCACCGGTGATATCGGTATGAGCGTTCCCGGTGCCGGCGGGGGTGGAATCGCAAGCTTGCGATGCACCGCGAGTCATACCCTTCACCGCAACGGACAACCTGACGCCGCCGTCAGCGGCAGGCGCGATGGCCTTGGTATCCGCGTTGAACAGGAACTTGACGCCCTGCGCTTCCAGCTGTGCGCGAATCGCGGCCGCCACATCCGCATCCTCGCGCGGCAGGAACTCGGCATTGTGCTGCAGCACGGTAACCGCCGTGCCGAAATCGGCAAACATCGAGGCAAACTCAAGTCCAATGAATCCTGAACCGATAATCACCAGTCGCTGCGGCATATCGTCGAGATCCATCAGTCCAGTGCTGGTGTAGACGCCGGGCGTAGTGCGGATACCGGGAATATCCGGAATGCGCGGCGTGGCGCCGGTATTGATGAAGATCTTGTTGGCGGTCACGGCGACCGGGCCCTCAGCGGTGGCGATTTCCACGCTATGAGGGCCGGTGAAGTGAGCGCGGCCGGTGATTACGGTGATGTTGTCTTGGTCGGCGAGCTTGTGATAGTTCTTGTCGCGCAGCATCGAAGTGACGCGGCGCTTCTCCTTGATAGCAGCCTCGAACGCTGCTTCGCGGGTTTCGGGAGTACTGTTCGCGCCATCCCGCCGCGCCTGTTCGGCGGACAAAATCAGTGACTTGGACGGCAAGCATCCGATATTGATGCAGGTGCCGCCGTACATGTTGGCGCTTGCCTCGGCGACGACGACCTTGCGGCCGGCTGCGCTGAGCTTGGCGGCCAAGGTTTTGCCGCCCTTGCCGAATCCGATGATCAGGGCGTCGGTGGTGATAGTGGGGGAGGTGCTGGGTGTGCTGATGGCATTGGGTGTGCTGGTGGACATGGTTACTTCCTTACGTATTCGAGTGGTAAGAGTGTGTTGTGCTGATGTGTTGTGCGCCGTGCTGTGCCGATTTTCTTCTTTGACTGCCGAAGCGTTGTCGACTGATGCTGGCTAGGGGAGATGCGCGGGATTATTGGCCTTTGTGCTCGCTGAATATATGTTCGGTGATGTCGTGGATGGTGGTGTGTTCGAGTTGTTCGAGGCAAGTGCGGTTGAGCCCGGCATAGATGTCATCCATCACTGCGCCCATTGAAGATGACACCAAGCAATCCTCTTGTACGTCGCCCGGTGTCCAGTTCACTTCCACAAAAGTGGTGCCGGCGGCTTCCGCTACCGCGCGCAAAGTGATTTCGGCGGCGGGCCGGGCCAGAGCGTACCCGCCTTCAGCACCCTCTTTAGTGGCGATGAGTCCGGCTGAGGCGAGCGGTCGCATTACTTTGCGCACGCGCGCCGCATTGGTGCATATGTTCTCGGCCAAGATATGACTGGGCAGGTGTGTGGCGCGATGGTCAAGGTAGACCAATGCGTGCACTGCCAGTGAATGGTCGCCGTTCATGAAACGACCTCCTTGCCGAGTCGATACTGTAACTATAATGTGTACAGTTATGATACTGTAATCATATCAGATGCAGTTAGTGTGTCAAATCAGGGTTGAAGAGGTGGATAACTATGTGCATAAGTGAGGTGTCTACATGGTTATCCACAATAGATGTGCGTAAGTGAAGCTAGGACCACATACCTCGGATCGGCTTCCGTTTCCGCACCCACTACCCATATGGTGGTGTCATGAACAGCATGACCGACGGCATCACCAACTATGGAGCTCTGCCAGACTCTATGTACGATCCGCCTCCGGAAGAATCGGAGGTGGTTTTTGTTCCGCCCGAATTTGCGGGGTCATTTTCCGCTGACTCGAAATACCCGACTTCTCGCGACTCGTCATCGCCAAACAGTGGTGCACATGATTCTGCGGCGGCACTGACCATGAGCGAAAGCCTTGCTCAGCGCAAACGCGACATGGTCGCACGCTGCACTGAGGAAGCGAAACGGGCGGGCAAGAAGCTGCTTTTCGGCATGACCACTTCCCTCGCTCTGCAATCCGTACCGATTCCCGCCGATTGCGACCTCGACTCGGCCAAGCTGCACACTGTATCCAGCGTTAAGATCAAGCGGTTTCGTACACGCCATGCACCACTGCAAACGCATATTTGGAAACATGCGGCTAAAGCCGCCAATGTGGAAATGAACCAACACGTGTTTGCGCTGGACCTGTTTCACGTATGGGCTCAACTTGCCCCGTATGTTTCTTTTGAGTCTCTGATTGTGCTCGGGGATGCCGTCATCACTGCTACGAGCAAACAGCCAGTATTGGCTAAGGATCGTGATGCTGCTGCAATCTATCAGGATCTGGTGAAGTTCGTGGAGCAATTTACCCGATTCAGAGGGCGCCCGTCCTGCGTTCGAGCATTGCCTCTGATATCACCTGGTGCTGATTCGCCCAAAGAATCAGAAGAACGACTCTCTCTGGTAGCGCATGGGATTCCACAGCCGGTTGCGAACTATGTGGTGCCGGACGTGGCTTTTGCATCTGGAGCTCCCATAACGTTGGACTTAGCGTGGCCAGAGTTCAAGGTCGCTGTTGAATATGATGGCGATCATCATCGTACGAGTAAGACTCAATGGTGCCGTGACCAAGAGAAAAGGGGTGTGCTGGTCGGGCGGAGATGGCTGGTCTTCGTCGCCACGGCGGCAAGTATCGCTAACGAGGATGCTCGTGCTGAATTCGCTTTCAACGTGGCGAGGGCGCTTGCTTCGCGCGGTGCCGTATTCGAGTTTCATGTAGTTGCCATGTCTCTTGAAGAGTTGGCGCAGAGCCTGCTGTGACCATGATGTTCGAAACGGACTGATGTAAAGGCAATATTTGTACGACCTGTTGTTGTGGTGTGTGCTTGATATTGCATGCCGTTCGATTGCGATGCCTCGTAGTGATGGATTTCGTGAATGACTAGTGTTCGATTGTGGAGGGAAATGTGTCATAGTGGTCGATTGGGGGTGTTGTCGGTGCATTGAGCGTGGATTTGCGCCAATGGGTGTGGGACGCTACGCATGTTTTGCCGATTTTTGCGTGGCGTCCCACGGCCCCTCGGGTAATGGCTGTGACGGGTGTGGCAGGAATGGCGTCTTTCCGGGGTTTCCAGTTTGAGTGTGTGGGATGGGGGAAATGTAAAACGATTGACTTAGCTGTTGTCCCACGCTTTTGTGGGATGGCAGCTCTGGAATGGGCAAATTCGTCGTGGCGTCCCACAACGATGTTAAAACTCGACCATGATGCAAGCCGACCGAACGCTTCGGTGGTCATCTGGCCGCTGTGACCCCACAATGATGATGGGAAACTCGGTCATAATGTAGGTAGTCGAACGTTTCGCGGTCATATGGCCGTCCTGCCCTGCAGTGATGTTGAGAAAATGCAGTCATGGTGCATGAGGAGAACCGTTGACCTGCGTGTTTCAGTGGTCGAAAAAATAAGGCTCTGCAGTGGATTGTATGAATCCAATGCAGAGCCTTATTGGTTGCTGTGAACGCGACTAACGCAGCGATTTCACTCGCTCAGGGCCTTGTCGACCACGACGGTGGCCTCGTCGAGCACCTTGTCCAGAGCCTCGGGAGAGACGAAGGACTCGGCGTACACCTTGTAGATGTTCTCGGTACCGGAGGGACGCGCGGCGAACCAGTTGTCCTTGGTGGTGACCTTCAGGCCGCCGATCTTGGCGTGGTTGCCCGGTGCCTCGGTCAGCTTGGCGGTGATGTCTTCGCCAGCCAGGGTGGAGGCGGTCACGTCGTCGCCGGACAGTGCCGCGAACTTGGCCTTCTGCTCCAGCGTGGTCGGGGTGTCGACGCGCTTGTACCAGGACTCGCCGAAGCGCTCGACCTGCTCCTGGTGAAGCTGGGCCGGGTTCTTGCCGGTCTTGGCGGTGATCTCAGCGGCCAGCAGGTCGGGGATCAGGCCGTCCTTGTCGGTGGTCCACACGCGGCCATCCTTGCGCAGGAAGCTCATGCCGGAGCTCTCCTCGCCGCCGAAGGCGACTTCGCCGCTGAACAGCGGGTCCACGAACCACTTGAAGCCCACCGGCACTTCGATGACCTTCGCGTCGATCGATGCGGCCACGCGGTCAATCAGGGAAGAGGAGACCAGCGTCTTGCCCACGGCCGCACCCTCGGGCCAGCCCGGACGGTTGCCGCCGAACAGGTATTCCACACACACGGCGATGTAGTGGTTCGGGTTCATCACGCCCCAGTTCGGGCAGACGATGCCGTGACGGTCGGCGTCCGGGTCGGTGCCGCCGACCAGATCGTACTTGTCCCAAGCGCCGGCGTTGAGCTCGTCGACCAGGCCCTTCATGGCGTACGGGGAAGACGGGTCCATGCGGATCTTGCCGTCGTGGTCGATGGTCATGAAGCGCCAGGTCGGGTCGACCTCAGGACGCACCACGCCGATGTTCAGGCCGTACTTCTCGTTGATGAGCGGCCAGTAGTTCACGGAAGCGCCGCCGAGCGGATCGATGCCCAGACGCACGCCGGAGTTGCGGATCACGTCGAAGTCGATGACGTTCTCCAGGTCGTCCACGTAGTGCTCGCGGAAGTCGAAGCCCTCGACGTACTCGGACTTGATGGCCTCCTCGTAGGGCACACGCTTGATGGACTTGAAGTCGCCGAGCAGCTCGTTGGCGCGAGCGGCGATGGCGTTGGTGGTCTCGGCCGGAGCCGGGCCGCCGGTGACGGGGTCGTACTTGAAGCCGCCGTCGGTGGGCGGGTTGTGGGACGGCGTGACGACGATGCCGTCGGCGAGGCCCTCGCCCTCGAAGCGCTGGGTGCCGTCGGCCGCACGGTTGTGGGTCAGGATGGCCTGGGAGACCACCGGGGTGGGCACGAAGTCGTCACGGGAGTCGACGCGCACGTGCACGCCGTTGGCGACGAGCACCTCGATGGCGGTCTTCTTGGCCGGGCCGGACAGCGCGTGGGTGTCGGAGCCGAGGTACAGCGGGCCGGTGACGCCGGCCTTCTTGCGGTATTCGGCGATGGCCTGGGAGATGGCGATGATGTGGGCCTCGTTGAACGAGGTCTTCAGGGACGATCCGCGGTGGCCGGAGGTGCCGAAGATGACACGCTGCTCGGGGACTTCCGGATCGGGGACGAGGTCATAGTATTTGCCGATAACCTCATCGACATTAATCAGATCTGCTGGGGTGGCGGGCTGACCCGCATTGTTTGCTACCATACTTTCATTCTGCCACGTTTTTTGCCGTCTGGGGCAAGATTATGTTAAAACTTGTCAACTTTTGTGCGAATAAGTGTATGGCACCGCCGCGCATCTGGCACAAAGAGCCTAAGCGTGGGCTTGCGTGCCGTCTCATTGCGGATGCATCGTCCAAGAAAGACACGCCGGATGTTCATCGCCGATTAAAGCCTGTTCTTCCTTACTCTCGTCTTATGTTTCGAGGTATAGGCAGGCTCTGGCCATATGTGTGATTTGCCGGATTGTTTTCAGCTCGTTATAATCGCTGTTCAGTCAGTAATTAGCAGGGTTGCTACTCGAATGTTGAGGCAAGACCTGAGATGTTGGCGTAGTCATGTGTATTCATGATGGCGTCCACATCTCAGGTCTTTTCTGTTATTTGGCGTGACTGCCGGTTCCTGGAACGCAGATGCTCAGGAACAGGGTGGTTCCTCTGGTAGGCGCTGGCTTAACCGTGGAAAAGGAATGGAGTAAGAGATGTCGCATCAAGACGATATCAAGGCGATCGTCACTAGTGTCGGTGGCGCGGCCAACATCAAGTCGCTGACGCATTGCGCCACGCGACTGCGTTTTGAACTCAATGACGCCGGCAAGGTTGACAACGCCACGCTCGACGCCAACAAGCTTGTGCTGGGTGCTGTACAGCAGTCCGGCGACCGATACCAGGTCGTCATTGGCGGTCAGGTCGCCTCCGTGTATGAGCAGATCATGCACCTGCCCGAGATGGCTGGTCTCGGCGCCGGCACCGTCGACGACAATGCCGATGAGCCGACCGATGCGGAGGTCAAGGCCGCCGCTCGTTCCAAGGCCCGCGGCAAGGTCGCATGGCTCGACAGCTTCTTCGAATACCTGGCCGACTCCTTCCGCCCGATTCTGGGTGTGTTGCTTGGCGCGTCCATCATCATCGCAATTGTCAACCTGTGCATTTCCTTGGGCCTGATTCCGAACGACACCGCCACCACTGGCCTGGTGTTCGTGCAGGCCATCTGGAAGGGTGTGTTCTACTTCCTGCCGATTATGGTCGCCTACAATGCCGCCAACAAGCTCAAAGTGGATCCGTGGCTGGGCGGCGCAATCATGGGCATGCTCATGACCCCGCAGTTCGCCTCCCTGGCTGACACCAAGACCTGGGGCGACGCCGTCAAGTGTGTGGAGAACACCACGCTGGGCACCTCCTCCTGCACCGCCACGGTGTTCGGCTTGCCGATGCAGCTGTCCGACTACTCCGGCAACGTGTTCGTGCCGCTGCTGATGGTCGCCGTGCTCGCGGTCGTGTACCACGGTCTGAAGAAGATCATTCCGGACAGCGTCCAGATGGTCTTCCTGCCCTTCTTCTCCATGATCATCGTCGGTGCGCTCACCGCTTTCATCATCGGACCTATCGGTGTGTGGGCCGGCAACGGCCTCGGCGCCGGACTCGCCTGGATGAACACACACGCTCCGTTCATCTTCGCCATCGCAATCCCGCTGCTGTACCCGTTCCTGGTGCCGCTGGGTCTGCACTGGCCGCTGAACGCCCTGATGATCATGAACATCAACACCCTGGGCTACGACTTCATTCAGGGCCCGATGGGCGTGTGGAACTTCGCCTGCTTCGGTGCCACTGCCGGTGTGCTGTTCCTCTCCATCCGTGACAAGGATAAGGACATGCGCCAGACCTCCGTCGGTGCTCTTGCCGCCGGCCTGCTCGGTGGTGTTTCCGAGCCGAGCCTTTACGGCATCCACCTGCGTTACAAGCTCATTTACTCCCGTATGCTGGTCGGCTGCGGCGTAGGCGGCGTCGTAATCGCCGTCATGGGCTGGCTCTTCCCGGCCACCGTCGCCTCCGGCGAGACCGTGCACGGCGTGACCACTACTGCATTCGCCTTCACCTCGCTGCTCACCGTGCCGGTGTTCAACCAGATGTGGGTTTACGGCGTCTCCATCGCAGTGTCGTTCTTCACCGCCATGATTATGATTATCATGCTTGACTACCGCACTCCGGAGCAGAAAGCCGAAGCCAAGGCCCGTGCCGCGGCTCAGTCCGCCAAGGCTGTGAACGGTGGTGACGCCGCTACCGCTACCGCAACCGCCGCTGTTGCCGTTGCCGATGCCCCGGCTGCCGCTGCGACCGCCACTTCCGCCGTGTTCGCTCCGATTGCGGGCCATGTGGTGTCCCTTGACGATGCCGGAGATCCGGTGTTCGCTTCTCGTGCCCTCGGCGAGGGTGTGGGCATCGAGCCGGTTGATGGCGCGGTGAAGGCTCCGGTGTCCGGTGTGCTGCAGACCGTTGCTGAGACTGGCCATGCTTTTGGCCTCAAGACCGACGATGGTGTTGAAGTGCTGGTACATGTCGGCATTGATACGGTTAAGATGAATGGCAATGGTTTCGTGGTGAATGTGGCCAAAGGTGACCGAGTGAACGCCGGTGACCTGTTGGCGACTGTCGATCTCGACGAAGTCAAGAAGGCTGGATTCAGCACCACTACGCTGGTTACGGTACTGAACACCGCAGCGCTCAAGTCCGTTACGCCGAAGACGGATGTGAACGTCGCGGCCGGTGACGAAGTCATCGCCATCGAACAGTAATCATGGTTGGTTCGCAACCGTAACCTGAAGATCCCGAACGGAAGGGATGTCATGGAAATACTTCGCGTCTTCAATAACAACGTCGTCCTGGCGAAGGATCGGGGGCGCGAAGTCATCCTTACCGGCCGGGGTCTGGGGTTCAAGGCCAAGCCCGGCATGACAGTTGACGATGCCAAAGTGGCTCGTGTGTTCGTGCCGGCTCAAGGCCGTGACCCTGACCATATGGCCCAGTTGCTGGGCGATATTCCTCCTGAAATCATTCGTCTCATTTCCGAGACCATGGATGGGATTGGCCTGAGTTCAGAGGCTGCACAAAGCTCGACGTTGGTCATGGCGCTCGCGGATCATGTGTGTGGTGCTTTACGCCGCGCCAAGAACGGCATTCCGCCTGTGCCGTATCCGCTGAACTCGGAAATTCGTTCGCTGTATGAGCGTGAATACCAGCAGGGCTGCGCACTGCTCGCCGCGCTGAACCGCAGATTGGACGATGCGCTGGATCCCAGCGAGAGCGTTGCTTTTGCGCTGCATTTTGTGAATGCCGGCTTCTCCACAGGCGACCTTTCTCCTACGTATATGATGACCGGCGTCATCCAACAGTTGCTCGCCGTCATCGAAAGCACCTATAACATCGAGCTGGATGAGCATTCGGTTAATGTCGGCCGTTTCATCACCCATCTTCGGTATTTGTTCGTGCGTATTCATCAGCATGAGCAGCTCAGCAGGGAGCCGGAGGCAATCATTTCCTCGATTATGAGCTCCTATGCAAAAGCCTCGAAATGCGCGAGACTTATCGCATCCCTTATTGAGCTGCGCCTCGATACCACGCTGACCGAAGACGAGGTTGCCTACCTGACATTGCATGTGGCACGAGTCACGGATCAAACGAATCAGAATCGTTCCTCGGATATTCCCGACCATCCGCGGCTGGCGCATATGAGCCAGTGAATCAGCGAATCGGCTCAAGTGTGCCGGTCATTTCGGCGAAATCCGAGGTGGCGTTCGAAGCGGCGGCCTGCGCGGTCTTTTCCAACGCGGAGGCGTCGGGCACGCGCACGATCAGTGCGCGGTGATCCACCGAGAAACGGATGTGGCGGGTTTCCGGCAGCATGTCGCCGTCCACTTGTGCCTTGGCCGGCTTCTCCAGCGTGATTTCGGCGCTGGTGCCCTGCACCTGCTCGATGGTCGAATTCGTGGACAGCGGGTTCTGCTCGGGCTTGCCGATGATCGTCTGGTGCACCACGTCGCCGAACAGGTTGGCCCAGCCGAGGATGCCGCCAGTGGTGTCGATGATTTCGAAGTCCAGCAGGCCGTCGTCATAGGAAGCCGCCGGCATCAGCGAGAACACGGGAATTTGGCCGCAGTTGCCGGCCATCACCGTGCGGAAATCGAGATTCTTGATGGTGTGGGTCGAGCCGTCGGCGCTGGTGACTGTCAGCGTGCCGCGGAACTTCGGCGCGAACAGGTTCTTCACGCCGCCCACGAAGTAGGCAAGCCAGCTGATGTTCGCCTTGAGCTCGGGGTTGGTGTCGTCGATCATGGCCGCGTCGAAGCCGATGCCGGCGATGATGAGGAAGGCGTGGCCGTGGTCGTCCTCCGGGTGGTCGAGCAGGGTGAGACGGCCCATGTCCACCAGGCGGGAGCCGTGGGAGGTGGCCACGGTCAGCGCGGCGTCGATATCGTCCACGGGAACGCCCATATTGCGGGCAAACAGGTTGCCGGTGCCGATGGGGATGATGCCCAGCGCATGGCCGGTGCCGGAGACGGCGCTCGCCACCGTGCGCACCGTGCCGTCGCCGCCGACCGCGATCACCACGTCGGCGCCGTCCTCCAGCGCTTCAAGCGCGCAGACCCTGCCGTCCTTGTCAAGCTGGGTGTCGTAGAAGCGGATGCGATTGAGCCCCTTGGCCTCGCAGAACCTCTGGATATGCAGCCGGCGGGCTTCGGCCTGCGGTTTGGACGGATTCACGATGAAGGCGTACTGCACCTCGTCGTCCCGGCGCTTCTCCAGCGTCTGAGCCAGCTTGCGGCGGCGCTGCGCGCGCAGGGCGATGACGATGACGGCGATGAGCGCCGCCACAATGGCGATTGCGGCGATGATCAGAAACACGGTGAGGGCAGGCTGAGGCATGGCTCCTATTGTTATCGGTGGGGAGGTCGTTTGCGGCCATGGTGCGCCGTACGTGAACATTTCCTGCACGCAACAGCCCCGTGGTGCGCGATCATGGTTCAATCGCGTCTCATCTGACGAAATTGGCCGGGTGGACCCATCCGCGGACTTTCCCGGGTTCCCTGTGATTTCCGTGTGACTTGCGCGTTACTCCCGCACATTCGGCCATTGTCGGTGTCTGCTTACGCGGCTAGTCTGGTGCCCATGCTTGATATTCAATTCATCCGTGAACACACCGATATCGTCAAGGAATCCCAGCGCAAGCGCGGCGAGTCCGTGGAACTCGTCGACGAAGTGCTCTCCTCCGACACCGCACGTCGTGAAGCGCTGAAGGCCTTCGAAGAGGCTCGTGCCCAGCAGAAGGAAATCGGCAAGAAGGTCGCCTCTGCCCCGGCTGACGAAAAGGCCAAGCTCATCGCCGAAACCAAGGAACTCTCCCAGAAGGTCGCCGAGTTCAAGTCCAAGGCCGATGCAGCTGCCGAGGAATACACCACCGCCATGTGGAAGCTCTCCAACATTGTGGAGTCGGAAGCTCCTGAGGGCGGCGAGGACGATTACGTGGTCGTCAAGAAGGTCGGCCAGATCCGTGACTTCGCGGCCGAAGGCTTCGAGCCCAAGGACCACCTGACCCTCGGCGCCGGCGTGGCCGGCATCGACATGCGCCGTGGCGTCAAGGTTGGCGGCTCCCGCTTCTACTTCTTGCGTGGCCAGGTGGCCCGTATGCAGATCGCCATGCTCACCATGGCCGTTGACCAGGCCGAGGAGCACGGCTTCACGCTGGCCATTACCCCGACGCTCGTGCGCCCCGAAGTCATGCGCGGCACTGGCTTCCTGAACTCCCACGCCGACGAGATCTACCGCCTGCGTGAGCCCGATGACCAGTACCTGGTCGGCACTTCCGAAGTGGCGCTTGCCGGCATGCACGAGAACGAGATTCTCGACCTCGGCAATGGCCCGCTGCGTTACTGCGGTTGGTCCTCCTGCTACCGCCGCGAGGCCGGCGCCGCAGGCAAGGACACCTCCGGCATCATCCGCGTCCACCAGTTCGACAAGGTGGAGATGTTCGTCTACGCCAAGCAGGAGGACTCCTACAAGGAGCACGAGCACCTGCTGGCCATGGAGCAGGAGATGCTCGCCAAGGTCGAGGTGCCCTACCGCATCATCGACACCGCAGCCGGCGACCTCGGCTCTTCCGCTGCCCGCAAGTTCGACTGCGAGGCTTGGGTCCCGACCCAGGGCCGCTACCGCGAGCTCACCTCCACCTCGAACTGCACCGAGTACCAGGCTCGCCGTCTGAACATCCGCGAGCGTATGGAAGACGGCGGCACCCGCCCGGTCTCCACCCTGAACGGCACGCTGGCCACCACCCGTTGGCTGGTCGCCATCATGGAGAACCACCAGCAGAAGGACGGCTCCATCGAGATCCCGAAGGCCATGCGCGCCTACATGGGCGGCAAGGAAGTCATCGAGCCCACTAAGTGGGAAGCCTGAGCAGATGATGGGGAGTCCGCGCATGGACGCGGGCTTCCCCGGGCGCGCGAGTTGATGTCGACTCGCATGGTCGCCCGGCGTTCGCTGCGATGGCGGCGTGTTCCGTTCAGGTGACTGTTCGGCATGTTTCGCTATAATGGCTGATTGTGCCGTTGTGCACAACATAGGACAGATGTCTGAGCGGTCTAAAGAGACGGTCTTGAAAACCGTTGAGGGGCAACCCTCCGCGAGTTCGAATCTCGCTCTGTCCGCTTTGTGTGGCAAGGCCCCGGATTGCCCGGGGCTTTTTCATGTTCTCCCTGCGGTGCTCGTCGATGAGTCATGTGTTGGGCATCATGGATACATCGGTTCTTCCGTCGAGGCTCGCGATAATTGTTAGTTAAGTTGACAATAAAGGAACGAAGGCATATATTAGCCATGAGCCGTCGCGGTGAAGTGTCGGCTCGCTACGAAGGAGTAGGCGTATGACGTCGCATGGTGATCGTGCCGCGGAAGCACGGAGAACGGGACTGCCCGACTGCGGCCGCGATGTGTCTGGTCGCTTCGTCGTGAAGGCCGGTCTTCGTTTCGGGAGCGCTGGCACCGCGCAGCGTATTTCCCTCCCGTTGCCGATGGTGCCGTCTTTCCGACATGTCATCCACTGCCTCCATGCCGGGCGACATTCCCTCCATGATCCCAGTGGCGTATATCCCAGTCGTCCGGCGTCATCGTGGGCGTCAAGGACACATGCAGTCAGGTCCTCAGAGTCCACGATGACGTCGGCCATTACCGTGCGACATGTTGTCGCCACATGTTTTGAAAACCGCAATGCAAAGGAGCACTCATGACCAGCACCGGCCGCTTCACGCTGCCCAGTGAAGAGAATTTCGCCGAAAAGACCAAGGAACTCGCCGAATTGTGGGGTGCGGACGCCATCCGCAACTCCGACGGCACGCATCTGGACGAGGCGGTGCTCGCTCTCGGCAAGAAGATCTACAGCGCCTACTTCCCGACCCGCGCCCACAACGAGTGGATCACCCTGCACATGGACGAGACCCCGCAGGTCTACCTGCTGACCGCCCGTATCCTGGCCGAGTCCAACGCGGTGGATGTGCCGCTGATGGACGGCTTCTTCGAGGAACAGCTCAAGCCTAACCGCGACGCCGACCCGCACAAGTACTGGGAAGTCGTGGACCGCACCACGGGTGAGGTCGTGGACCCGTCCGGCTGGACGCTCGACCCGGGCGAGGACACCGTGCACGTGACCGCGGCCGTGCCGATGCACGAATACACGGTGAGCTTCCTGGCCTACATCATCTGGGACCCGGTCGAGATGTACAACCATCTGACCAACGACTGGGGCGACAAGGAACACGAGATCCCGTTCGACATCTACCATCCGGCCACCCGCAAGTTCGTGTTCGACACGTTCGAGCAGTGGCTTAAGGACAGCCCGCAGACCGATGTGGTGCGATTCACCACGTTCTTCTACCAGTTCACGCTCCTGTTCGATGAGAAGCGCCGCGAAAAGGTCGTCGACTGGTTCGGTTGCGCCTGCACCGTAAGCCCGCGTGCGCTGGATGATTTCGAAGCCAAGTACGGCTACCGCCTGCGCCCGGAGGACTTCGTGGACGGCGGTGCCTACAACTCCGCATGGCGTGTGCCCAGAAAGGCCCAGCGCGACTGGATCGACTTCCTCTCCGGCTTCGTGCGCGAAAACGTCAAGCAGCTCGCCGACATGTCCCACGCCGCCGGCAAGGAGGCGATGATGTTCCTCGGCGACCAGTGGATCGGCACCGAACCGTACAAGGATGGATTCGACGAGCTTGGCCTGGATGCCGTGGTCGGATCCATCGGCGACGGCACCACCACCCGCATGATCGCCGATATTCCGGGCGTCAGGTACACCGAAGGCCGCTTCCTGCCGTACTTCTTCCCCGACACGTTCTACGAGGGCAACGATCCGAGCATCGAAGGCCTCGACAACTGGCGCAAGGCCCGCCGCGCGATCCTGCGTTCGCCGATCGGCCGCATGGGCTACGGCGGCTACCTGTCGTTGGCGGCCAAGTTCCCGAAGTTCGTGGACACGGTGACCCATATCGCCGACGAATTCCGCGACATCCACGACCGCACCGGTGGGGTGGCCGCCGAAGGCGAGCTCAACGTGGCGATTCTGAATTCCTGGGGCAAGATGCGTTCCTGGATGGCGTTCACCGTGGCACACGCCCTGCCCAACAAGCAGACCTACTCCTACTACGGCATTCTGGAATCCCTGTCCGGCATGCGCGTGAACGTGCGGTTCATCAGCTTCGACGACGTACTCGCGCATGGCATTGATAGCGATATCGACGTAATCATCAACGGAGGCCCGGTCGACACCGCATTCACCGGCGGCGACGTGTGGACCAACCCGAAGCTCGTGGAAACCGTGCGCGCCTGGGTGCGTGGCGGCGGCGCGTTCGTGGGCGTGGGCGAGCCGAGTTCGGCGCCGCGTTTCCAGTCGGGTCGTTTCTTCCAATTGGCCGATGTGCTTGGCGTGGACGAGGAACGCTATCAGACCCTCTCGGTGGACAAGTACTTCCCGCCGGTGGTGCCGGACCACTTCATCACCGCCGATGTGCCGGTCGACCCGGCGGCCCGTGAGGCATGGGAACAGGCCGGTTACCGCACCCCGCTCAGCGGCTGCGGCGGTGGCCAGTCCATCAAGCCGTTGGGTGGCATCGATTTCGGCGAACCCGTGCTCAACACGTATCCGGTCAACGAGAACGTGACCCTGCTGCGCGCGGACGGAGGCCAGGTGCAGCTCGCGACCAACGACTACGGCAAGGGCCGCGGCGTGTACATCTCCGGACTGCCTTATTCGGCGGCCAATGCCCGACTGCTGGAACGCGTGTTGTTCTATGCCTCCCACAACGAAGACAAGTATGCGGCCTGGAGCTCGTCCAACCCGGAGTGCGAGGTGGCGCACTTCCCCGAGCAGGGCCTGTATTGCGTGATCAACAACACCGATCAGCCGCAGAAGACCACGGTGACTTTGGCCGACGGCACCACCGAGGACTTCGACCTGCCTGACAGCGGTATCGCCTGGCGTGAAGCCTGATGCCGCGTTTTGGAGAACGGACTCATCATGACCGAAAGCAATGAAGTTCTATTCGGCATCGCCTCGCATTTTGCGCTGGAAGGTGCCGTGACCGGCATCGAACCTTACGGAGACGGCCATATCAACACCACCTATCTGGTGACCACGGACGGCCCCCGCTACATCCTCCAACGGATGAACACCGGCATCTTCCCCGATACGGCGAACCTGATGCGCAACGTCGAGCTCGTCACCTCCGCCCTCAAAGCCAAGGGCAAGGAGACACTGGACATTGTGCCCACCACCTCCGGCACCACCTGGACCGAGATTGATGGCGGCGCATGGCGCGTCTACCGGTTCATCGAACACACCATGTCATACAACCTCGTGCCGAACCCGGACGTGTTCCGTGAGGCCGGCCGCGCATTTGGCGACTTCCAGAACTTCCTGTCTGAATTCGACGCCAGCCAGCTGACCGAAACCATCGCCCACTTCCACGACACCCCGCATCGTTTCGAGGACTTCAAGGCCGCCCTCGCCGCGGACAAGTTCGGCCGCGCCGCCGCATGCCAGCCGGAAATCGACTTCTATCTGAGCCACGCCGACCAGTATGCCGTCGTGATGGATGGGCTCAGGGACGGTTCGATTCCGCTGCGCGTGACCCACAACGACACCAAGCTCAACAACATCCTCATGGACGCCACCACCGGCAAGGCCCGTGCGATCATCGATCTCGACACCATCATGCCCGGCTCCATGCTGTTCGACTTCGGCGATTCCATACGCTTTGGTGCGTCCACTGCCCTGGAAGACGAAAAGGACCTCAGCAAGGTGCATTTCAGCACCGACCTGTTCCGCGCCTACACGGAAGGCTTCGTGGGCGAACTACGCGACAGCGTCACCGCGCGTGAGGCCGAACTGCTGCCGTTCAGCGGCAACCTGCTCACCATGGAATGCGGCATGCGCTTTCTCGCCGACTACTTGGAAGGCGATATCTACTTTGCCACCAAGTACCCCGAGCACAATCTGGTGCGCACCCGCACCCAGATCAAGCTCGTGAGGGAGATGGAGCAGCGAGCCGATGAGACCCGCGCCATCGTGGCCGACGTCATGGAGACGACCAAGTGAGCTCCCGGCAGATGCATCATGTCCGAGCCCGCGTTGCGGAGGGAGTGCGATGAACGATCGGTTGACCACGGTGTACGCAAGCATCGACGCGCTGATCGACTATGCGCTCGCCCACCTTGACCTCGATCCCCGCAACGCGGACTGGGCGCGGAATCGGATTTTCGCCCTGTTCGACCTGGATTCCTATCCCGGTGCCGAAGCGACCTCGTGTCGTCCGTGCCGCGGTGAGGAGGACTGTTGCGCACAGGGGCCCGAGGGGTCTGTCGGTCGCGCCCGCATTGTTCCCGACGCCTTGCTCTCCGCTTTTCGCGCCGCGGCGGTGGATTGCGGCTTGTTTGAAGCGCAGGAGGCCCCGATGTACGCCGACATCGTCATGGGGCTGCTCTGCGCCAGTCCCGCCGACCTTGACGACCGGTTCCGGCTTGTCGAGCATCGGGACGGCGGCATGGCAGCGATGCAATGGTTCTACGACTACTGCGTGGCCAACAACTATGTCAAGCGCGCCCAGCTCGACCGGAACCCGCGCTTCGACTCGCACGGTCTGACGGTGACCATCAACCTCGCCAAACCCGAATTCAAGAACATGAAGAAGGCTGCGGACGGCAACGCCGTGTCCGGCGGCTACCCGAAGTGCACGATCTGCCATGAGAACGAGGGCTTTGCGGGACGCGACAAGCGCACCCTGCGCACCCTGCCGGTCACGCTCGGCGGCGAGTCATGGTTCTGGCAGTTCTCGCCCTACGGCTACTTCGATCAGCACGGCATCTGCGTGAACACCGACCACACGCCGATGCACGTGGATCGTGATACCTTCGGTCACCTGCTCGACTTCGTGGACCGCTTCCCCGGATACTTCCTCGGATGCAACGCCGCGTTGCCCCGCATCGGCGGCTCGGTGCTCGCCCATGACCACTACCAGGGTGGCGGCGAACTGCTGCCGATGCACAAGGCCGCCACCTGGTCCGCCTTCACGCTCGCCGACTATCCGGACGCCGTGGTTGAAATCCTTGACTGGCCCGGCACCGCTGTGCGCGTGGTGTCGAAAAACCGCCAGAGCATCATCGATGTATCCGACATCATCCGCGAGGCATGGGTCGGCTATGACGACGCGGTGAACGGCATCGCCAGCCATGATGCGGGCGGCAACCGCCAATCCGCCCTCTCGCCCAGCGCAATCATCACCGAACGCGGCTATGAGATGAGTCTCATCTTCCGCAACAATGCGATCAGCGACGAGTATCCGGAAGGCGTCTTCCACGCGCATCCCGAATACTGGCCGGTCAAGCAGGAACCAATCGGACTGATCGAGGCCCAAGGCCTGTTCATCCTGCCCGGACGGCTCGTCGACCAGCTCGGCATCGTCGAGGAGGCGCTCGCCGAAGGCCGCGACCTGCCCGATGAAGTCAGCGAATTCAGTCTCGAATGGGGTGAACTCGCTGAAACATTGGCCGGAAACCGCGACCGCGAGGCCATTCGCCAAGCCATACACGACGAGCTCGGCAGCGTCTGCTACCGCATCCTCGGCAACACGGCCGTCTTCAAGCAGAAAGCCACCACGCAAACATTCCTCGGAAGCCTTGGTTTTGCCGCTAGGTGAAACAGGTCAAGTGAAGTAAGCTCAATACTGAAGGCAAACCGAAGGCAAGTCCTTCCAAAGGAGGAAACATGACCACTGTCCTGGTTACGGGCGGCGCCGGATTCATCGCCACCCACACCGACATCGAACTGCTCAACAAGGGCTACGATGTGATTTCCGTAGATAACTACGGCAACTCGTCTCCTGTGGCGCTTGAGCGAGTCGAGCAAATCACCGGCAAGCCGGTCAAGCGTTATGATGGCGACGTGCGCGACGAGGCGCTCATGGAGCGTGTCTTCACCGAGAACGACATCGACTGGGTCATTCATTTCGCCGGACTCAAGGCCGTGGGCGAGTCCGTGGCCAAGCCGATCGAATACTACGACAACAACCTGTACTCCACGCTCGTGCTGCTGAAGACGATGAGGAAGCACAACGTCAAGAAGATCATCTTCTCCTCCTCCGCCACCGTGTACGGCACGCCGAAGGAACTGCCGATCACCGAGGAGACGCCGACCGGCGGCACCACCAACCCGTACGGCACCTCCAAGCTGTTCCAGGAGCAGATTCTGCGCGACGTACATGTGGCCGATCCGTCCTGGACCATCGTGCTGTTGCGTTACTTCAACCCCGTCGGCGCGCATGAATCCGGTTTGCTGGGCGAGGACCCGAAGGGTATTCCGGCGAATCTCACCCCGTACGTGGCCAAGGTCGCGGTCGGCGAGCTCAAGGAAGTCCAGGTCTACGGCGACGACTACGACACGCCCGACGGCACTGGTGTGCGTGACTACATCCACGTGGTCGACCTGGCCAAGGGCCATGTGGCCGTCATCGACCACATCGACAAGGAAGGCGTGTTCGTCTACAACCTGGGCACCGGCCACGGCTACTCCGTGCTTGAGGTCATCAAGGCCTACGAGAAGGCCGCCGGCCATCCGATTCCGTACACGATCAAGCCGCGTCGCCCCGGTGACATCGCCGCATGCTACGCCGATGCCTCCAAGGCGGAGAAGGAGCTTGGCTGGAAGGCCGAGCTGACCATCGACGACATGGCCTCCTCCTCCCTCAACTGGCAGACCAAGAACCCCAACGGTTTCCGCGACGCGGAGTGATATGAGCAGATGAGCCCCCTCTGATGAGGGAGCTCATCTGTCGTTTATCACACAATGCGCCTATCGGCGGCCCAGCGGGTGAGCTCGGTGCGATTCGAAAGCTGAAGCTTTCGCAGCACCGAGCTCACGTGCGTTTCGACCGTCTTGATCGAAATGAACAGTTCGGCCGCCACCTCTTTATACGTGTAACCACGCGCGATCAGCCGCATGACCTCCTGCTCGCGGGCGGACAGCCGGTCCAGCTCCTCATCATGAGCCCGTGCCGCACCATCAGCGCCGCCATCAGACCCCGCCGCCGGCACACCCTGGAAGGCCGAAAGCACAAAACCGGCCAGTTTTGGCGAGAACACGGCATAGCCCTCATGCACCTGCTTGATGGATGAAATCAAATCAGCGCCGGTAATCGTCTTGGTCACATAGCCCTGGGCACCGGCACGAATCACCGCCCCCACATCCTGCGGCGCATCCGAAACCGACAACGCCAGAAACACAGTGGTAGGGGAGTAGGAGCGCGATTTGGCGAGGATCTCGGCACCGCCGCCACCCTCGCCGCCGGGCACATGCACATCCAGCAACACCACCTGCGGCTTGGTCTGTGCGATCATCGCCACCGAACCGGGCACGTCCGCCGCTTGGCCGACGATATCGAAGGAATCGCGCAATGTGGCGATTACGCCCGCACGGAACATCTCATGGTCATCGACCACGGCCACACGAATCTTGGCTGTCTCGTTCTCGCTCATCGATGTTCTCCCTGCGCCGCTTTCAGCGCGATCGGCATATGCATTCTGACCTCGGTGCCCCAGCCGGCTCTGGACACTATCTCCACTGTACCGCCGCGCCGTTTGATGCGGCCGATAATCGATTCGCGGATGCCCAGCCGGTCGGGCGGAATGGCGTCCATATCGAAGCCTTCGCCATGGTCGCGCACGAACACTTCAACCATCGTGTCGCTGGCCTCGCAATACAAAGACACCGGCTCGCCGCCATGCGTGACCGCATTGACCAACGCCTGACGGGTGGCGTCCAGCAGCGCATCGGTCTGGGCACTCGGCCGCGCGTCGCCCACGGTGACCACCTCAATCGGCTTGCCGTGCTCGTCCTCCACTTCGGCGGCGATCTGCTTCAATCCGGCTCCCACCGAACGATCCGATGTGGAACGTTCCTGATACAGCCACTCGCGCAGCTCGCGCTCTTGGCTACGCGCCAGGGCGAATACGGTGGTCGATTCCTCGGAGTGCAGCTGAATCAGCGCCAACGTTTGCAGCACGCCATCATGCAGATGGGCGGTCATGTCCGCGCGCTCCTCTTCGCGCTCCTTCAATGCCTGCTCGTGGGTGAGCCGTTGCAGCATCGCGTTCGCCCACGGCATCACCGCCACCACGATACCGACGATCATCATGAATCCGCTGGCAACAATGCGTCGAGGAGAGGCGCCCCACCCAGGAATGCTGACATTATGCACATACAATGCCCATCCCATGAAAATCAGTGCGATGCCGCCCAACATAGACAACAGCTGCGTGCCTCGCGGACTAAGATTCATCCATGCCAGTGCGATGCCGCCCAACCCTACCAGCAGCGGAAGCACAATCTGGACATCCGCACCGGTGCTGGTGAGCAGCAGTCCAGTGGCCATCAACGCGAAACCGGCCAATGCCACGACGGCCGGTTTCGGAGCACGTTGGATGGCCTCGGACAATGATTCCGGTGCGGCAGCCGATTCGTCGTCATGGGCGGCAAGTGACTGATTGCCTCGCGCAAGCGGCGCCTGATCAACGGGCACTGTGCGAGCTGCAGCCGTCACCGGGTCTCCGGCGGGCATGAACACCCACAGGAATACATAAGCGATGATGCCTGCGCCGTAGAGGAAGGTCAGTGCGATGAACGCAATCCGAATCCATGCCACGCCGATGCCCAAGTGCAGGGCGATGCCCTTGCACACACCGGTGAGCCAACGGCCCTGCCGGGGGCGCATCAACGGCATGCGCGCAGGCAGCAATGGTTCGGGAGATGACGTCATACTCCTATTGTGCCGCGCTCAGGGCGTTGCGGCCGGGGTTTTACCCGGTGTTCAGGGAACAATCAGGGTGTTCCCCGAGCGTTGTGGCAGTGGTCGGGCGGTGTAATGGAATCATGAGCAATCCAAACGCGAATCCGTATCAGCCACAGCCGCAGCCTGGTCCGCAAAAAACAAAAAACAAGACATCGCGACGCTTCTTCATTTGGGTGCGATCCAGTGGACTGGTTCGCGGCGACGACCGGTGGATCGGCGGCGTATGCAGCGGCATCGCTTTACGGCTTGGCTGGAGCCCCACACTAGTACGTGCGTTGGTGATTGTATGTACATTGTTCTTCGGTTTTGGCGCAGCTCTGTACGCACTCGGCTGGTTTCTGATGCCGGATGTACGCGATGGGCACATCTTGGCCGAGGACCTCATTGCCGGCCAATGGGACTGGAATTGTCTTGGATGCTTCCTGTTCCTCGCCGTGGCAATCGTGATTCCAGGTGCGGGGTGGGTTTGTATTGCGCTCGCCGCCTTAGCGCTTTGGTTGTTAGCCAAAAGCGGCATTCGCCAGCAGGAAGGGTACGGATTCAGGGCATCTGCGCCGCGACCGGCTTCACAGCCTGTGTCATATCCAGCTCCACAGCCTGTCTCATATCCAGCCGCGCAACCGGTCCCTCAATCTCCTTTGTATTCAGCTCCGCAACCTGTTTCACAACCTGTTTCACGAACCGAGACTAGTGTTTCACAGCCTGTTTCACGGCCTTTCTATCGGTCGGTTCCCGGCGCGGCGCCCGGCGCGGTTCCCAGCACAGTGCCCAACGGGCCGCTTGCCCCCGACCGTATGAACGCGACGGACTATGCCCCCACCGAGTCCAAGCGCCGCAAGCCGGCGGGCCCAATCGTGGTCTTGAGCATACTGGGCCTTACCTTCCTCTCCTTTGCCGGTCTGATGGGACTGATTTGGGTAAACGACATGGGCATTATCGGCATTATGCGTCTGAGCACCATCTGGATTGCCGCAGTATGCATAGTGATGGGGCTGGTGGTCATCATTCTCGGATTCAAAGGACGGCGTACCGGTGGTCTGATTCCTCTCGGACTGGTTGCCGGTGGATGCGCGCTCTGCATGACCATCGTTTCAGGCACGTCTGGCGTGTACTACCGTGATTTTGGTGCCAGCGGCATCAATACTGTTGTTTCACTGAGCCAATCTGTCAGTGCGAGAAACAGCGATGGCATGAACGATGTGCAAAAGGATGGCATCTTCGTTGCCGATGCCAGCGATGCCACGTTCGAAACATTGCAGCAAGGTGTGGCGTTCAGCGGTGAAAACTACAACACCGATCAGGCGATCATTGATTGGTCCGATTGGGGCAAGATACATGGGCCGCACACGGTGAAGATGCTGGATGGCAAAACTTCCATCAGTAATTGCCCGGTCGGTACCATCACCATAGCCGCAACACAGGCGCAAGTGCATATCGTTCTGCCGGATTCCTGCACTTACGCCTTCGGCACCGCCGACTCCTACTCCACTTCGAGTGGCGTTGGCGGCAAATACGAGATGGTATACAACAACTACATGGGTCTAAGCTTTGGTTTCTTCGAAGCTGAAAGCGCCACCAATCCCATGAATGGGCCTGATTACGAATGGTTGGATAAGGGATCCGCCATGCCGGACAACGGCCCAGAATTAAAAATCAATATTCCCTATGCGGTGGAAGCACGTGTCAACGTGGTGTACGCCTCCGATTGGAAAGGCTCCACGTTCCAGCCGCTTGCCGATATATACGACGGCAACAGTACAAGCAAGAACACAACCGAACAATCGGAATGATCAAGCCGTTACAACCAGGAGATGGAATCATGACTGATGAAACCAAGGAATTCGCCTCCATCGAGGATGCGACACCGACCACGGCCATACCTTCCGAAACCGACTCGACCACCGCGACAACAACCATGGTGACCGTCGATGACCGAACCGATACCGCGGTGCTGCCATCCGCAGCTGATGATGACGAAACGGCTGTGCTGCCCGTCACCGACAATCATGCGGATGCGTCGGTCTCGGATGTGGATACGCAGGCGACAACTGCCTCTCCATCGCCCATCGAACCATCCACAGATCGGATTGCCCTGGAAACAGTTGCCGATGCCGTGGAGGGAGATGGTGGGCCGATTCCATCTGCCGATGATGTACCGATGTACGCAGCATCTTCAGCGCAACCTTCCTATGAGCAGTCTCAGACCGCCGGCAAACCATGCCAGTCTGGGGGGAGCGCCAAGAACGTCCAGAATGCTAAGGATGTCAAGAGTGCCAAGAACATCCAGAAACAGAGCATCAGCGCGCCTACTGTGGTATTCGGACTATTAGGCGTGATTATCGGCGTGATCGCGCTGGTTTTCGGGTACATATCTCCGGATCGGATGATTTCGCTGTTCTCGCCGAATCCGCAATTGCTGACGGCTATTATCTGCGCCGTAGTGGGACTTATTCTGGTAATAGTGGCCGTTGTATGGGCCATAGTCGGTGCCGTCAAGAAGAGAAAATAGCGTTACAACCATTGCATTACGGTCCCAGTAGAAGCACATTATGACGGGAGCCGACCGTTCTATGCTGATGGGGGAGGCATAGTAACTATGAAGCGGATTTCGGCGCGGCGGGTAGCGAGCGTCATCGCCACCGCGATGGCGATGACGCTGGTATTCGCCACACTTGGCTGGGCGATGATGCCGCAATGGAACACACGGCCCTACACCAAGCACATCGTTATCGCTTCTGCCGACACCACCATCACCCCTGCCCATGCGAACATTCCCCACGAGGGGCGATATCGTACGCGTGAAACCCGACTATCCATCAAGACCGGCGATGGCGTCACGCTACCCGCCGTACTACGTGAACCGGTCGACGCTCCCGGGCCACGCCCGGCTTGTCTGTTCATTCACGGGTCCGGTACCAGCGGTGCCGAGGATTTCGGCGATATCGCCAACGCCATGGCCTCTGCCGGTATCGTGACCTTGGTGCCGGCCAAGCGCAACGACAACTACACCGTGCTGCATCGCGACTACCCGCGTTTTGCTCGCGAATACGGGCGTTCGCTCGACGTGCTGCGTGGCATAAGCGGCGTGGACCCCGCCAAAACCGGCATCTACGCCGAATCCGAAGGCACCTGGATTGCCACGATTCTAACCTCGAAACGGCAAGACATTGCCTTTGCCATACTTACATCCGCACCGGTGTTCAATGGACGTGAGCAAATGGCCATGGCTGTCAGCGCCTATACGCATGAGGCCGGCGCGCCCAAGCCCGTGGTCAAAGACATGGCCAAATTGATGTCGCTGGACTACGCGCCATTCGATCTAGCCTATGCCGACTTTGATGCCGACCGGTATCTGAAATCCCTCACCATGCCGGTGCTGGTGAACTACGGCACCTACGATACGGCCATGCCCATCGAACAGGGGGCGCAGCGGATCATCGCCACGGCCAACAAGTCCGGCAACGAGAACGTCACCGTACGCTATTTTGCCGGCAACCATCAGATGCGGGCTGGTGAGGGCTTATTCACCCCGAACCTGCCATTGGCCGAAGGCTATACGCAAGCGCTGGAAAATTGGGTGAACGGTGTGACCGCCGGAACCAAAGCCGATGGATGGGCAACGCCCCAAGTCGCCGGTGCGACACCTCACCAGCGCTTCGCCGCGCCGCAACGTACCAGATCCGGTATCGTCGGCTCGCTCGGCGTGCTGGCCGGTCTGATGGTGGCAGGGCCCGTGCTGATCGTGATGGCGGCGATATTGGGTATTGGCTTGACTGTGTTTTCTTGGCTACAGACGTTGCTGGCCGGGCGACGTAGTGTGGCGACTGTGCGTGCCATGCATGCGACGCCGAGTGGGCTGGGGGTCGCCCAACAGCGTACGTTGCACGGCATTGCCGGCTTATCTGCCGGTATCGGCACAGCGGTGATGGTGATTACTGGGCTGTTGTACGGCTATATGAGCGCCGTAGGCGTATCGGCTGTATTGGTTATGCCTCAACCGCGGCTGTTTGCCGTCGGATGGGTGGTGCTGCGAATAGCGACCATGCTGTTGGTGGTGCTGTTTGCTTGGGAAATGGAACGTGTCTGGTATTGCCGCGCCGATATCGTCGGTGTACGGCGCGTCATATGCGTGATGGTAGCGCTCGGCACTCTCACCACACTGATGACACTGGCATTCTGGGGCCTATTCTCGCTGTAATTCTGCCGATGTGCGCCGGTCAATGGGGCCTGGCGGGCAAGCTGCGTTGGTGGTCTGGGTGTGGGGCGATCGGCAGATTGCGTTGGCCTGGGTGTGGCCGGCCGGCGTACATCAGTCGGGGTGTCCGGTACACAGTGAATGGCTGAGTATTACGCTTGGGAGGCTTCGGCCTCCTCCAAGGTGTCGAAACCGCCGAGCTGGACCGTGTGCAACAAGGTTTCCTCAGTGATATTGCGTTGCAGGCTGGCTGCGGCCCGCTCGCCAATCATCGCTTCGTAACGTTCGAAGGTCTGGTCGGAATACGTACCAAGCTCGCCGCGCAGATAGGTTTCGAATGAGGTGGCAGATGGTGTGTCGTCGGTGGTGGTGAGTACGCGCATCGCCTCGCCGAGCTTGGGGTAGCGCTCGCGGAAATCCTTGGCCCAGGCGACCTGCTGGGCGATGACCTGTTCCTGACGGGCCACGCGCTCTTCAGAGAGACGCGGAATATACGGCTCTATGTTCTTCGTGAAATCTTCCGGCGCGGTGGAGGCCATCATGCGGCCGTATTTTTCGGTCACGAGGTTGCGGCCCACGTGGTCGGCCGCGTCAAGATCAGCGGCATAGCTGGTGAGTAATGGCCGTTCCCATGTGAGGAACTGGGCCAACCGCATCTGGTGGAACACCGGCCAGTTGCCTTGGCATGCCGCGCGTCCACCCTCATTGTTGGTGCGCTGGAACTGATCCCATTCATGGCGCACAATAGCCTCGCGCAGTTCATCATCAGTCAGTTCGTTGGTCATCGACGTTCCTTTCACTAATCCTCTGATGAGGGAGATGGCACGGCGAAGCCGTGACAGAGGGAGCTTGAATCTACAAACTTTTAAGCACCGGATCATCAGAGGCGATGTGGTCCTCGACATACGGGCGCTGCCATTCGAGGAAGGTCTCGCCGGACGTGGTCAGGTGTTCGCGTTTGAGTTCCTTGACGATATCCGCCGCAATCTGCTCCACGATATCGTTGATTTTCTTGATTGCTGTAGCCGCGCCCTTGCCGCCTTCGCCGAATCCGGCCCCGCCATAGCAGGCTGCCGAACTCAATCGCATCACGGTTTCCAACTGTTCGCCCACGTTCGGCAACAGCGCGAACATCGAGCCAGACAGCTTGCGCAATGCTGCGAACTGCCACTTGTAATACGGCATATAGCCCACCACCATCGGCACGTTAACCAGGAACACCAACGAGGCGGTGGCCTGCACGAACTCGTGGATGGACAGCCATGCGGCCGCGCCGTCGCCGCGTTTCAACGAACGCGGCAGATTATATTGACCGGCCTGGGCGATCATGCCCAATCGCTTGGAAATCAAGGCAAGCCGCACGTCGTCGGGCATATCCTTGAACCCTTGGCGTGTTTTGGAGAACTGCCCAGTGGGGTCTGCGAATACTTCGCCATTGGTGGCTGCGGCCAGAGTCGATTCAGCCAGCATCAGCCACTCGTGCGGCGCGGTTTGCGCGGGCGCAGTGCGATACCCGGTGATCGACTCAAAGAAGTCACCGATGCGGAACACGCCGTCACGGCGGTTGGCACCTTGTGCGCGCGGCGTGATGGGGGAGAGCGGTGCATCAATCGGAGTCGTCATCGCTTCCGCCACATCAGAGGACGCCGCGCCTGACTCGGCAGTGGCGGTATCGTCCGTAGCGGTGCCGGGGGTGGGTGCGTTTGTCGCATCGGGTATGACGGTGGAGCCTGCACCTGCGGAGGGGAATGTCCCGGAAGCATCGGATCTGGCATGCGCCTCGAACGTCACGCGGCCTTGCGCATCCACGCTGAACTTGCGCGGCAGTGCCTCGTAATCGGCCTCAAGTTGCTCGCCGATGGCCGCGTAATCCTCATCCGTAAGCCACAGGCAGAAGCGCGGGCCGAAATCGTGGTCCTGCGAATACGTATCATCGAATCCGTAGCATTCCGAGCCATGACCCACCAGACCGGCGGCGATACGCCCGGCATACTGCGGATACTTCGCCGCAATCATCGGCTTGCCCATCTGCGTCCAGAACGCGCGGGCCAGCTTCAGTCCGGACACCGGGCATACGGAAACGGCCTCGGCCGCGCCCGCAGAACCGGTCGACACCGAAACGGTGGATGGGGAAGATGTCGCGTCCGCACCGGTCTTGTCCTGTGCCGGGCTGTCCGGCAGCCGCGATCCGGACTGGGGCAGCGCGCCTGCATCGCCGACAACACCCGCATTGTCAACCGTCACCCCGGCCTGCGCCGCCGTTTCCTCGGCCTGCCGCAGATTGTCGGCGGTGATACGCCAGTAATCGGTGTCCTTGCCGTAACATTCCTCGATCACGGCCAGCGCATGCCGGTATCCAGTAACCGCATCCGCATACCGTCTCTCGGCAAAGCACACCTGCGCGAAGCCTGCCAGTGCGGAGGCATAATGCGCGGAATGTTCCAGATGGCCGGTGCGATAGATTTCCAGCGCTTTGGCTGCATGCCAATGCGCGCCCTCCAACTTGTGTTCGGGCAGCAGGGTCAACGCCAGATTCGTGTGCGAGCTGGCCACGTCGATATCCGCGTCCGGGTTCACGCTCGAGGCTTCGATAATGCGCAGCGCTTCACGCAACTCCAGTTCCGCCTTGTCGGGCCGATGCGTCTCGCTGTAGAGCATCGACAGATTATTGTGCAGTGCTGCGAGTCTACGGTCGGTGGGTGCCAGCGAATGCCGGCAGACACTCTGCGCCTGATGATACAAATCCTCGGCCTGATCGTATTGCTTGGCCGCACGCATCGCGGTGGCGCAATTGATTAGCGTGGTGGCCCACGCCTCGGATGTGCCGGTGGTCAAGCCCATACGAGCGGCCAGTTCCAGCGCTCGCTGCACGATCCACTGATTCTCCTTGTGCCGGCCCTGTGAGCGATAGAAACCCATCGTTTCGTTGAGCACGGTGAGCAGTCCGGCTTCGTCGCCGGCGTTTTCCGCGTCCACCATCGCCTGTTCCAAGTACGGACCGGCTTCGGTGGCGGCTGCGTGGCGATCGAAAATCGCGTCCAGTCCGTTCAGGAATTGTTGGGTATCAAAGGTTGCGGGCGATTGATCGGCATCGTCCGTGGCCTGGTTCGCCGTGGAATCGGCACCTTGTGCTGCGGCCGCCGCATCGGTGTCGTCGGCATCGTCTGGACCATGCGCGAATTGCGCGGCGAATTGTTTGAGCAGTGCTTCCTCGTCCATACCGCCAGACCTCCCTGAATCGTGTCTAATTTCAGTCTATTAATACTGTGAACAAACACGTCAGGGAGTTTGCTGTGAGCTTGGTCTCAGTGTTTTCCTCGTCGAAAGGATTCGAGCTGGCTGTTACTCCCCTTAGTCCGCTGCGCGGCCAGCTCCCCTCAACCGAGGGGAGCCGAGATATGGGGTCTCAGTCCACCTTGATTTCGCGCATGCGGTGAATGGCGTCGGTATCGGTTTCGCAGCGCCACGAGTAGAAGGCCAGCAGCCCTACGGCAAGCAGAGCCAGCGGCATACCGCCCAGACCGGTATAGCGATAGTTCATCGAGAAGGTGGTGAGCATCGCGCCGCCGACAATCGAGCCGATGGCATTGCCGAAGTTGAAGGCCACCTGCACGGCTGCGCCGGCGATGAGCTCGCCGCCGCCTTGGCCGGCTTCGGTCATCAACAGCTGTTGCGGAGCGGAGATGAAGAACAGTCCGAAGGCGATCCAGAAGGTCAGCAAAGCAGTAGTGCCCTGGTTTCCCGGCAGTAGCAAAACCATCAGCAAGCCGATGCAGGAAATCGTCTGACCCAGCGCGGCAGTGCCGGCGTGGCGCCATTTATCTGTGATGCGACCGCCGATAAGACCGCCTATCACCATGCCGAAGCCGGCAAGCATCATCAATAGCGGTACCAGGTTAGACGACCAGCCACCGGTCTTCTGCAGCCAAGGGGAGACGTAGCTCCACCAGCAGAACACGCCTGCGTTGCCGGTGAATACGGCGGCCAGAATCACCCACGGTCCACGACGAGTCAGGAATTTGAACTGACCGGCGATGCCGGCGTCCTTAATCGGCGCAACGAAGGGGATCCATGCCAGAACTAGCACGATGGTCATTGCCGCCCATGCAGCCAGAATACCGAATGCGAGGCGCCAGGATAGGAACTCAGCCATCAAGGTGCCCGCCGGTACGCCGAGCATATTGGCTACGGTTTGGCCGGTGACCATTACCGATACGGCTTGTGCTTCTTTGCCCTTGTCGGCCAAGGTTTTGGCGATGAGTGTGGCGGTGCCGAAAAATGCGCCGTGCGGCAAACCGGCAATGAAGCGCGCGACAATCAGCGTGGCGGCATTGACCGAGAACGCGGAGGCCAGATTACCGATAAGCGCAATCACCATAAACAATATGATGAGGTTCTTCGGCGGCACCTTGCGGCCGAATACCAGAATCAGCGTGCCGAAGCACACGCCGATCGCATACGCGGAAATGTAATGGCCTGCGGTGGGGATGTCCACGCCGGTGGCGGCCGCGGCCTGCGGCAGAATGCCCATCATCACGAACTCGGCGGCACCGAGAATGAACGCGCCCGAAGCCAGTGCAAGCAGACTCTTCTTCATGGTTCCTCTAACTACTTCAGTATTACTTACAAAAACAGTGCGGCAATCGATTGATTCGAGCGATATATTACGGTGGTCCGCCAACAAATACGGGGCTTGCCGCGCCGGTTTGTCGCTGTGTGCGGCGGGTTGTTTACCGCTGTTCGATCGCTTGGTTTGATTGTTGGGGCAGGAAACAAAAAACCGGATTGCTGATTCCTCAACAATCCGGTCCAGTTGTCGGGCTGGCGGGATTTGAACCCGCGGCCTCTTCGTCCCGAACGAAGCGCGCTACCAAGCTGCGCTACAGCCCGTTTGGCAACAGACGTAGATATTACATTGTGGTGGTGGACAATGCAAATCGGCATGTCGCGAGTGTTGCGTGATGATGGATTCGCCATGTGTACAGGTCTCTCAAGCCTTGTGCAGAGCCGGTTTTGCGTCATGTGAGCGGGTGTTCAGATGGCCGTGCGGTCTGCCGGGCTCATAATCGCCGGCCTTGCGTACACTGATGAATCATGGCTGAAGTTGTCGAAAATACCGAAAACACTGAGAATGAAACCCCGGCCGTCCCGCAGATGAGCACCGTCGAACGTGCGGAAATGCTGCTCAAGCAGGACGCCACCATCCGCGAGAAGATCAAGTCCGGTGCCACGCTGGACGAAGCCGTGGACCCCTCCAACAAGGAGTTCGGCCCGCTGGGGCATCCCGAGCAGGTGCAGATGCGCGTGGCCAAGCGCGCGATGATGCTTGAGGCCGGCATCGCCCCCTACCCGGTGCACTTGGACGTCACCAACACCATCGAGGAGATTCGCGCCCGATATGACGGCAGGCTTGAGGCCGGCGAGGAAACCGAAGACATGGTCGGCATCGCGGGCCGCGTGCTGTTCCTGCGTAACGCGGGCGGCCTGTGCTTCGTGCAGCTGTCCGCCGGCGACGGTACCAAGATTCAGGGCATGATCTCCAAGAAGGAGATTGGCGCCGACTCGCTCAAGCAGTTCAAGCAGCTCGTCGACCTTGGCGACCACCTGTACCTGAAGGGCCGCGTCATCGCCTCCAAGACCGGCGAGCTGTCCGTGTTCGCCACTGAGTGGGCTATCGCCTCCAAGGCCCTGCAGCCGCTGCCGGCCCTGCACAAGGACCTGAACGAAGACACCCGCACCCGCAAGCCGTACATTGGCATGATCGCGGACGAGAACATCCGCAACATGGTGCGCAACCGCTCCAAGGCCGTGGCCTCCCTGCGCCGCACCTTTGACGACCACGACTTCCTCGAGGTCGAAACCCCGATGCTGCAGACCCTGCACGGTGGCGCCGCGGCGCGTCCGTTCACCACGCACATGAACGCCTTCGACCTTGACCTGTATCTGCGCATCGCGCCGGAACTGTTCCTCAAGCGCTGCCTGGTGGGCGGCATCGATCGCGTGTTCGAGATCAACCGCGATTTCCGCAACGAGGGCGTCGATGCCACCCATGCCCCCGAATTCACCATGGTCGAGGCCTATCAGGCGTATGGCACCTATGATTCCATCGGCCAGCTGGTCAAGGAGCTTGTGCAGAAAACCGCCATGGACGTGTTCGGCAGCCACAAGGTGACGTTGCTGGACGGCACCGAATACGACTTCGGCGGCGAATGGAAGACCATCAGCATGTACGACTCCCTGTCCGAGGCGCTGGGCGAGCAGATCGTGCCGAACGGCGGCCCGGACAACCCCGGCACCTCCGTGGAGCATCTGGGCGAGATCGCCGACAAGCTCGGCGTGGAACGCGACGACGTGGAGAACCACGGCAAGCTCGTCGAGCACCTATGGGAGCACTTCTACGAGGACAAGCTGTACGAGCCGACCTTCGTGCGCGACTTCCCGGTCGAGACCTCCCCGCTGGTCAAGGGCCACCGTACCAAGCCCGGCGTGGTCGAGAAGTGGGATCTGTACGTGCGTGGCTTCGAACTGGCCACCGGCTATTCCGAGCTCAACGATCCGGTCGTGCAGCGTGAACGCTTCGTGGCCCAGGCCAAGGACGCGCTCGCCGGCGACGAGGAGGCCTGCGACATCGATGAGGACTTCCTGGAGGCCCTCGGCGTGGGCATGCCCCCGGCTGGCGGCATGGGCATGGGCATCGACCGGCTGCTGATCGCCCTGACCGGCGCCACCATCCGCGAAACCATCACCTTCCCGTTAGTGAAGCCGCTGAATTAAGGCAAAGCCTTAATTCAATATCGGCTTCGCGCGTAATTTCATGAAAGGCCGTCTGACTTCCAACGTCAGACGGCCTTTGCGTTTTTAGATGAAAATCCTCGGGGTTTCATGATATTTCTCATGAGTGACGTTCCGGGGCATTCGCCAGTATCATATCTCCTATTCTGGGAATGAATGAAGGTATGCAATGAGCATGATTCTAGAATGGCGTTCATGAGAGTTTCGACTTGGATCCGTGGGGCGCGGCTGAAAACGTTGCCGTTGTCGATTGCGCCGGTGTTGATTGGTGCGTCGATGGCTTGGCGCGATGCGGGCGAGCATCGTGTTGCGGTGGCGGTGTTGTGCGGTTTCGTGGCATTGCTGCTGCAGATTGCGGCTAATTTTGCCAACGATTATTCAGATGGTATTCGCGGTACGGATGCAGGGCGCTCGGTTCCGGTGAAAGACGCAGGCGATTCTGCGATCTCCGGCAAAACAATGCCGTCACGCGGTCCCGCCCGTCTCGTGGCTTCCGGTGTGAATCCTAGGAAAGTACTGGCTGCGGCGGGAATCAGCGCATTGGCTGCCTGTCTATGCGGGCTGGCTGTTGTTGCGCTAACCGGCTATTGGTGGTTCATTCTGGTCGGCATCGCATGTCTGGCGGCCGGCTGGTTCTATGTTGGTGGGAAACACCCCTACGGCTACCACTATTTGGGTGAGGTTTTCGTATTCATTTTCTTTGGATTGGTTGCCACTTGTGGCACCATGTTCGCGTTGTCTGGCAAGATTTCGGCGAGTGGACTGCTTGGTGGTTCAGCTGCGGGATTGGTCGCGGTCGCGGTGCTGTGCGTCAACAATCTGCGCGACATCGAATCTGACCGCAATCACGGCAAACATACGTGGATGACTGCAATGGGGCTGCGAAACGGCACTATCTTCACTATCGTAATCCTGATTATTCCGGCATTGCTTGCGTTGCACCATCTGTTGCAATCGTCGATATATGCAGCCAATAGCATTCCGCTGATCGTGATAATCGCAGTTAGTGCCATGCTGTGCGCGGCGCAGATTGCCGCATCATGCGCAATCGCAAGAAAAACCTACCGCAAAGCACTGCCGCTCTGTACACTTGCCTCGTTGGCGCTCGCCCTGGTTTACGTGACTTCGTCGATATTGGTCTAGGCGGTGAGATGCCGGGGACAGTGGATGGCGGGTCGGAAAACAACGATTCCAGCCCGCCGCCACTATTTGTTGTCATGCAGGAAGGCCAAGGTCTCCGAAGCGAGGAACGATATAATACACGTAAGACCGAGTCGCAGAGCGACGCGTCAAGCAAACGAAAGAAATCATAAATATAGCTGGTACATCTATCAAGGGATGACAGTCAACTTCATAAATGGTCGCAGCCAGTGTTGCCAAAGTCTGTAAATGGCATGTCAGACGTACAAATTCCGGCTGGTTTTATCCAGCTAAGATCCGCGTAAAACGTGCCCTGGGGATTCAACAAACAGTCGTCAGACATCAGGTGTTGGGCTTATCTCTGCTTGTTTGTACATTCACGTTGTCCTATCGTGCCACGGACGCACTGACAGATTTATAAACCAAGTACTTGATGGTTGTCGTTACACGGCAAGTGGATAGAGATTAAGGGATTATAAGGCAAATAACTATACGGTTTTGTTGCCGCACTATAATTGCGGCAACAAAACCGTATAGTTAAAACGTTCGCAGCCCCGTATTATTCCTTCTTTTTCTTTGAGAAACTGAGCATGAAGAGCAGGCCGAGGAGGATGGAGAGGAACGTCGCGATCTCGAAGGAGCCCACTATCAGGGTGGTGAGTTTTATCTGTTTCAGGAGCAGGCCGTTGAGTCCCAGCACCAGGAAGCCGATGATCCTGCAGGTCGTCGAGTTGAGGGTGATCAGGGTGCTGATTCTTTCCTCGGAGACCCGTATCGAGAACAGCACGTCGCACATGTATTGCAGGAACATGAAGATGAACACGGAGATGCAGTATGCGCCGATCGACACGATCCGTGATCCCGACGTGATTAGCAGGGGCATGATCAGGGCGACCGGGATGCCAAGATAGAGGAGGCGCCTCAGACGGCCGTCTATGTGGATCGCGTACGCGGCTATCCCTATGACCTGGAAGACCAGGTAGAACACGAACAGGTACTTGTCTTTCACTCCCATCAGGAGCAGGTAGGCCTGCCAGAGGTTGAAGTGGGTCTGGAAGAAGATCTGGCTCACGGCCGCCATGCCGATGAGGAACGTGAGCCGCCTGTCCTTCCTGAGTTCGGACAGTCCGTCCCTCACTTGGGACATGATCGTCGGCTTCTTCTCCCGGGCGTCGTGCTCGTCCTTGGGGAAGGCGAGCACGATCGGCAGGGCCGCCGCGCATGCAAGCGCCATCGCGACGGCGTAGATGTTGTAGCCGATCGTGAAATACAGTGCGGACCCGAGCATCGCGCCGATGATCATGGAGACCATGGATATCTGGTTGGAAATGCGTTTGAATGTCTTGATCTCCTCGTCCGGGTCAGGGGAGAGCCGCTTGTAGAGGTTGATCAGCGAGGCGTCGACCGTGCCCGACGCCAGGGCCTCGCCGATGCCGTAGAGCGCCCAGGCCACGCACATCATAGCGAAGCCGGTTCCGAAGATGATGACGGAGCATGCGGCTACCCACGCCAGGATGGATGTCAGGTACACGATCTTCCGGCTGTAGAGGTCGGAGATCACGCCGCTGGGGAACTCGAAGAGGAACACCGCTATGGTGAAGGCCGTCTGGACGAACATGATCTCGGTGAGGTCCAGACCCTTGTGCAGGAGCAGCACGGTCAGGACGGCGTGGGGGAACGACTTGGACGCTATGAGGAACGCGGTGCTTACGTAGTAGGCGATACCGGCCCTGCGGGTCAACGTATCCTGCTTAATCATAAATCCTCCCCTGCCTGATTGCATGAGGCCCTAGTATCTTACCTGTAGAGGACAACGCCAAGCACGAGCATTTATACATGCATCATGCCCGATGAATCTCTTTATAATCTTTCTGTACAGCTGTGTGCACCCGAAAAGAGTTCCGAGCGGACGTACTTAATCTAAAGGACTGTCGGCTTAGAGGATTCTGACACCTAGAGAAACAGCACATAGGCTTAACGTAGACATTTTCCGGAGTCTTTTGGATTGAGAAACACGACTGGTTCAGATATTACCGGATAAAAACTTGGACGGAATCATATGGGGTTAAGTAAAGAAAAGTGTGTCTATTCCCGCGTGTCATGGTCAGGTTGATCGCCCGGCCCATCCCTTTCTGATCCCGAACCCGCTCTCGTAGGCGTCGACGCCGTCGGTCGGTTCCTGCACGGCCGTCATGGTGCCGGGCATGGGCCCGTCGTTCCCGGCCGGCTTCCCCTTCCTCGTCCTCCAGTGTTCAGGCGTGACGAGCGCCATGGGGTCGGGCTGCTCCGTGAGCATGTAGATCGCCCATTCGCGGCAGCGTCTCATATGCTCCTCCGACAATCCCCGGTGGTGGTCGAGCGCGCGCTTGACCACGGCGTTGACGCCGCCCTCCAGCTGGTTGGTCGCCGACGGCAGTGGGCCGCCGCCCTTGAGGACGGCCGGATCGCAGAACGCGAACAGCACGCCGGCCCGGTTCAGCCTGACCAATCGGAAGTAGGCGCGGCGCAGGCGTTCGTGCGTCCACCACCACTTGCGTCCCCTCGCGTGCATGGGATCCTGTTTGGCGACGGTGTGCTCCTTGAGGTGATCGTCGTGTCTGCCGTGCCAGTCGTTGAGCTCCTTGAGCCATGCGGCGGCCTCGTCGGCCGTCGTCACCCTGACGAGCCTGCGGGCGAGTCCGAGCAGCCCCCCTGCCGGCCTCGCCCCTGGGCCTGTTCGTCAGGTCGACGCGGGTGTTGCGCAACACATGCACCAGGCAGCGCTGCACGGGCACGTCCATCCACCGCCGTTCGGCGGCCTCGCCCATGGACTCCTTGCCCGTCACCCACGCGAGGAACGCGCGGAACTCCGCCATGCGTCTCGAATCATCCCGCCTCGCCGTGGAGCTCGACCGGCAGCCGTCGCACCGCCACCGTTGCGAGCCGGCGCCCGTGAAACCGTTCCTGCGCATCGCGCGCCCGCACAACGGGCACCTCCTCGCCCTCGAGGACTTGTTCCTGCTCATGGAACAAATCAACACGAAAAGTCAAGCACCCGGACGAATTAACGACGGAAACGTTAATCACACCCCGACACGCAAGACGGGAGTAAGCCACACCCTGGATTTAAGACACACTTTTCTTTACTTAACCCAGAATATGAGCCATATATAAAAAAATTGAATAAGTAAAACTCGCGTGGCGCTTTTGCTATAGAGCTAATATTGTGCCGTCTCGCAGAGTGCGGGGCAGAAATATCAGTTGGAGGAATTATGGAAAAGACCATTATCTCGGCTAAAAACGTCGCTGTAGAAAAGACGAGCGAAGAAGACGATACTGCTGTTCGCGCTGCCGTCATTTTTGCCTAGCCGGAGCAGAGAGCGCGTACAAGCAAAGTACGCGCTCTTTTCAAATTGAAAGGTAGAATAACATGGGGAAACAATATATTCTTAATGAAGTGGCATATGCCCACCTGACGCCTAGTGGACGTCTTCATATTGCCCTGCCACATGAGGAAAACGTCATGTTCGAAGAGAAGGACAGTGACGTTATCCTAACGACGGTATCGATAAGCTTGAT
>OEDX01000022.1_pt1 | contig 33769 bp, 25 predicted proteins | sample 1502231 | NCBI WGS metagenome assembly OEDX01 (sample SAMN02317176, study PRJEB22365) | human gut metagenome | biome: HumanGut | host: Homo sapiens | place: USA: Seattle,WA | collected 2001
ATCAAGCTTCTCGATACCGTCCGCATGTTGACTCTCATTACATCCCTCAGTTTCACCAAAATTGAAAGTAACGGCATATATTTCTTTCCCCTGATTTAATAGGTCATACAAGAGAGTAGTAGAGTCCGGGCCTCCTGATAGAAGCAACGCGACACGATTATGATTCTGAATCATTGTTTAATCCTTTGACTTTGTGAAATTCAGCGAATCTGTTGAACTTCTGTATAGAAGTTATTCTGTTAATCGACGTTTGAGAAGTAGTCATGTAAACGTCACAATGACAAATGCGCGACGATTCCTGGGTCTGATGAAAGATCTTGGTGCTTGGCTTTCAGAGTCTCTCCTCATTTTTTTCAATTGTTGTATGTCGTTTCCGTGCAACAATACAGCACCGAAACACAGCCAGCGCCTACAATGGCCTCGGAAAGGGGGACTTATGCCGAACAACGCCGTTACGCTACACCACACCGAACCGACCGATTATCCGGAACAAGGGCGAGGAACTGGAGCGGCAGCGGTTTGAGGCGCAACGGCGGTCGGATAGGATCGCGCGGCGGTAGGGGCTTCATATATGGCTCCCCTCAGGGAGGGGAGCCAGTTTTTTACAACACCCGTGGGGCGTTGTGGAAATCGAAGAGGACGCCGTCGGCGAGCCGGCAGATTTCGGGCCAGTCGGCCGCGGAGGAATCGTCGTGCATGGCCCAGACCGTCATACCGACCGATTTGGCCGATTTCATGGCGACCAGCAGGTCCTCGAACACCGTGCAATCGGTAGGTTTGACGCCCAGACGTTTAGCGGCAAGCAGATAGACGTCGGGCTGGTCCTTGCCGACGTCGTTCGCGTCATCGACGGAGACGATATCGTTGAACAGTTCGAACATGCCCACATGCCGCAGCGCCGGTTCACGCAGGTGCGGGGGCAGCGAGGTGGCGACGCCAAGCTTGACGCCGGCGGCCTTCAGGTCGTGCAGATAGCCGAGCGCGCCCGGCTTGGCCTCCACCGTGGTGGAGTAGGCGACACTGGCCATGTCATCCCACTCCTGCATAAGCTCCTCGGGGGTATCTTTCAGGCCGAATCGCGCGATGGTGTATTCGGCGATCTGGCGAAACTGCATGGCGGAGACCGTGGTCGTGTAGTCGGGCGGAACCGCGATGCCACGCTTGTTGAGGAAGTCGATGTCGACTTGGTCCCAGACCCCCATGGAGTCAAGGAGGGTGCCATCGAGGTCGAATATGACGGCTTTGGTCATAGTGCGCTTTCCTTCAGGAGCTCGCGGGCATGGTCCAGGGAGGCTTCGGATTCGCTACCGGAGAGCATGCGGGCGATTTCGTGGACGCGGGCTTCGCCGTTTACCTCGGCGATGGTGGTGACCACGCCCAAATCGTCGTCATCGGCATCCGGCGGCTCCTTGGTGACCACGAACTGCGCGTCCGCCCACGAGGCGACCTGCGCCAAGTGGGTGACGACGATGACCTGCGCGCTGCGGGCCAGCCGTGCCAGACGTTTGCCCAGTTCGACCGCGGCCTTGCCACCCACGCCAGCGTCGACCTCGTCGAATATGAAGGTCTGGTCGGCACCGCCGCGCGTGTCGGCAGCCACCAGCTCCAAGGCCAGCATCAGTCGGCTCAGTTCACCGCCCGAAGCGCTTTTGCCCATCGGCAGCTGCGGCGACCCCTCGAACGGCGTAAACAGGAACGCGATATCGTCGCGACCATACGGGCCGAGCGGATCATCGGCCTTGTCTCGCGGCGTGACGCGCACTTCCAAAGACGCACCCAACATAGCGAGCGAGCCGAGTTCTTCGGTCACGCGCGCACCCAAGTCGGCAGCGGCAGCCACGCGCGCGGCGCTCAGCACGTCGGCGGCGGCGAGGGCCGCATCGTACAGCGTCTGCCGTTCGGATTCGAGTTCGGCGACCTTTTCCGGCGAGGCGTCCAGATCCTCCAAATCGAACGCCGCCTTGTCCCGCCAAGCGAGCACATCGGCCAGGGTGGGGCCCCACCGACGGGTGAGGTCGCCAAGCTCGTGGATACGGCCGTTGATCTGGTCCAGATCCTCCACGCTGCCTTCGTCGCCCAGCTCCTGGCTCAGGGCGAACACCACGTCGCCCAGATCGGCATTGATGGATTCGAGCCGATCGGCCTGCTCGGCGAACGTGCCGCCGACGCGAATCGCGCGCAGCGAGGTCACCGCATGATTGATGAGTTCCACGGCCGAAGCACCGTCGGTGGCGTCCACATCCACCTGTGAGGCGTCCAGCGCACCCAGCGCCGAACCCACGCCTTGGGCGATGTCGGCCGCGTTTTCGATGCGTTCGCGGCGCGCCTTCAGCTCCTCGTCCTCCCCCGGCTGCGGGTCGGTGCGGTTGATGTGGTCGATGGATTCGCGCAGATAGTCGGCCTGTTGGCGGGCGGAGGATTCCTGCGAGCGCAGGCGTTCCAACCGCTCATCCATAGCAGTCAACGCATCCCACGCTTTGCGGTAGGCGGCCAGTTCGGCTTCGTCCCCAGCCACCCGGTCCAGAAACTCGCGTTGCCGTGCGGCGGCCGCGATTTTCAGCTGATCGGTCTGGCCATGAATGGTAACCAGTTCGCCGGCGATGGCCCCCAGCACCGAACGCGGTACGGACTTGCCGCCGAGCACGGCCCGCGAACGTCCGGAAGCGCGTACGGTGCGGGAAAGGAACAGTTCGCCGTCTTCGGGGTCGACGCCCGCGTCGTGGGCCTTGGCCACGGCCGCGGCAGCACCGGTGAGCCCACTGTCAGAATCGTCAGCGTCACCGGTATCGTCAGTGTCACCAGAATGTTCAGAGGTCACGGCATCATCCGCGAGCGCGAAAATCGCCTGGGCCCAAGCCTCGTCCGCCCCGGCCGAGACGCGCGAGGATTCGGCGGCCCCACCGGAGACCAGTCGGATCGCGGAGAGCAGCATGGATTTGCCGGCGCCGGTCTCACCGGTGATGGCGGTCATGCCTGCGGCCGGCGCAATGGTGGCTTCTCGAATCGGCCCCAGATTGCGGATATCGAGTTCTTCGAGCATCAGGCTCCTGCCTTGCCGTCACGTTCGCCCGGCTTGTCGGGATCGGTGCCAGCGACGCCAGCGTCACCGGCAACGCCAGCCGCATACGCGGCCGCCGGGAACGTGTGCCCGTGATGCAGCGGCTGGCTCGAGGCCTCGTTGCGCGCGTGCTCGCGCCAACCGACCACGGGCAGATCGAACTTGGAGACCAGACGGTTGGTGAACGGCATGCCGGAGAGTCGAGCGAGGCGCAAGGTATCGCGCGATTCGCGCACCATGACGCGCGTACCCTGCGGCAGGGCGCGCTGACGGCGTCCATCGCAGCAAATCCAGCCTTCGGACATGGAATCGTCCAGAATATCGATGGTAAAGGTCGAACCGGAGCCGATGATCAGCGGCCTGGCGAACAGGGCGTGCGCGGCCAACGGAATCAACTGCAGGGCCTTGACGTTCGGCCACATGACCGGACCGCCCGCGGAGAAGGCGTAGGCGGTGGAACCGGTGGGCGTGGAGACGATGACGCCGTCCGCGCCGAACGAGTTCATCTCCACATCGTCCACGCGGATGGACAGTTCGACCATCTTGCCCCGGTCGGCGCGTTCCAGCGTGATGTCGTTCAGCGCCCAATCCTCAATGGGCTTGGTGGCGCCAGGCAGCCAGACGTCCACATGGGCGATCATGCGTTCGTCGATCGAATAGTCGTGGGTGGCGACCCGGCGGATCGCCTCGTCGATCTGGAAGCTTTCGAATTCGGCCAGGAAGCCGACATGCCCCATGTTCACGCCGAGAATCGGCACCTGGGTGCAGTGGACGAGTTCGGCGGCGCGCAGTATCGTGCCGTCGCCGCCCAGAACCACGACGATTTCGGTGTCGTCCGACACGCACGGCGGCTGCACGCCGAAATCAGGGGCCTCGGTGTTGTCGATGATGGTGACTTCGAAACCGGCCACTCGCAGCTGGCTCACCGCCTCGGCCACTACGGTTCCGGTCTGCCTGAGCCTGGTATGCGTCACCACCACCGCGTTGCGCTTGGCCATGGCATCCTCCTGTCGATTCGGTCGCACTGCTCATTATTCTAGCCGCAGACACCGTCATCAGTCGTACAGGTGTTCGAAAAGTGCTGCTTCGTGGCGCGTCGCCGGCAACGTTCCACAGAGTCGATTATCGTAAGGCTTCGGCATGCAATGGCATACAGCCGTGCAATCACCGTACGCGTGCCGTGCGCAGCGCGATGGCATGCCGTATGACCGTACAGCAGTATCAGTTGAGGAGCTTGAGGACCCATGGCCAATGACTTCGACGAATCCTCCGCCAATGAGGAGGCCTCGAAGGGACTGTCATGGTGGTATTCAGCCGATGTACTGAGCCGAGACAAAAGCGATAAAACCGCCAAGCGCATTCGACGTATCAGCATCACCGACCGTCTGCTCAGGCACCCGGGCCGTCTGTCCATGGTGTATTTCGGCGCACTGATCATCATCGTCACCGGTTTGCTGCTGCTGCCGATCTCCACATCGGACATCATCTTCACCAATTTCCCGATCGCGTTCTTCACCGCCGTCTCGGCCCTGTCCACCTGCGGCATTCCGGTGGTGAACACCGGCGAATACTGGTCGATGTTCGGCCAGGTCGTCGTCCTGTTCTCCATCCAGTTCGGCGGTCTGGGAGTCATGACCTTCGCCTCGATGGTGGCTCTTGGCGTTTCCCGCAGACTCAAGGTCTCCCAGCGTATGCTCACCGCGAACGAGCTGGGCACCACGAAGCTTTCCGAGGTCAAAGGCGTGCTCACCGTGGTGCTGGGCACCTCCATCATCGCCGAGGTGCTGACCTTCGTGCTGCTGCTGCCCGACCTGTTCCGCGTGAACCATGGCAATATGGGGCGTACCTTGTGGCAGGCGCTGTTCTACGCGGTGTCGGCCTATAACAACACCGGTTTCACGCCGGATGCCACTGGTCTGCATGTGAACCGTTGGGGCGTGGGGCTGCCGATTCTCATCAGTGCATTCATCGGAACGCTCGGCTTCCCCGTGGTGCTGAATCTGGTGCAGTGCGCACGCCGGCGGCTCAGCCCGAAACGTTGGACATTGCACACCAAACTCACTTTGGTGACCACCGCTGTGCTGGTGGCCGCCTCACTGGCTTGGTTCCTGCTGGTCGAGTGGAGCAATACCGGCCTGTTCCCCGCAGATGACCCCGGCATGAAGATGCGCCGTGCGATGAGCGCCGCCGTCATGCCCCGCTCCGCCGGTTTCGATATTTCCTGGGTGCCCGAAGTCACGAATGAGACCAAGGTGTTCATGAGCATACTCATGTTCATCGGCGCAGGTTCCTCATCCACCGCTGGCGGCATCCGTGTCACCACGTTCGCGGTGATTCTCTTGATTTGCCGCGCCGCATTCACCGGCCATCGCGATGTCACCGTGTTCCGCCGCCGTATCCCCCGCCGTATTCAGATGACCGCCGTGTCCGTGACCACGGCCTGCTTTGCGTTGGTTATGGTCGGTGCGATGATGCTGATGTTCACCACCGGCTGCGCGTTCGTGGACGCCGTGTTCGAAGCCTGCTCGGCCTTCTCGTTGGGTGGTTATTCGGTGGGCGTGGCAAGCGCCGGCAATCCGGCCAGCCTGTTTATTCTGTCCGCCGAGATGATTGTCGGACGACTTGGCCCGTTGACCATCGCCTACTCCATCAGCCGACCGATGGCTCCCGAACCTATTCGTTATCCGCAGGAAAACATTATCGTTGGCTGATCGGCCATTCAATCGGCGCCCAGCAATCTGACATAGAGAGGACCATCATCATGGCAGCAAAACCGTGCTGGTCATCGGACTGGGCCGTTTCGGCGGGTCCGTGGCCGCCACCCTCGACCAGATGGGTCAGGATGTGCTCGCAGTGGACAAGAACCCGGAGCTTGTGGCCCGTTGGTCCGCGCATCTGCCCACCATTCAGGCCGATATGACCGATGTGCTGGCCATCGAGCAGATCGACGCCTCCCAGTTCGACACGGCCATCGTGGCCATCGGCGACAGCATCGAGGCTTCGGTGATCATCACCGGCAACCTGCCGGACGCCGGCGTTTCCGACCTGTGGGCCAAGTCCGTGTCCCAGGAGCATGCGCGCATTCTGCAGCGCATCGGCGCCCGCCACATCATCAACGCGGAGACCGATGCCGGCAAGCGCGTGGGCCATCTGGTGGCCGGCAATTATCTGGATTACATCGAAATCGACGGGCCGTACACCGTCGTCAAGGTCCACACGCCCCTGTACGCGGTAGGCCGCAGCATCGAGGACGTACAAGTACATGACAAGTACGGCGTGACCGTGGTGGGCCTCAAGGCCCCAGGCAAGGAGTTCCAGTACGGCTCCAAGGAACTGGTCATGCATCGCAACGACGAACTCATCCTCATGGGCAAGCAGGATCAGATCGACCACTTCATCCAAGGCTAACCCCCTAACTGTGCTCGCTATACCCCCTATCTGCTCACATCGTGACCGATATAACCCCCTCAACATGGATGCGCTCATTATTGTGGCAATAAGCCATAAAGCTGTACGTCCATATTGAGGGAGTTTTATCATCATGGGCAAGCATACGCAGAATTGCACGTTGATAGGCAAAGGAGTCTACGGCACCATAGGAGTAGACCAACGTTCCCGTCTTGCCGATGGCGCGCATTTTCACACCATGATTGTGACCAGCACCCTCGAGGCCTCAGTTATAGAAGGGGACAAACTGGTCATCAAGAGTGGCATTGTGCGGTGTGATGGTGATATTCGCGTATCCGGCATCAGTGGCAGCGGCGACATCGAAGTCGGCGGCGACATTATCTGCGATGAAGTAACCTTTACCGGCAAACTACGATGCAACGGCGATATCGTCTGTTCCGGAAATCTGTCCGTCAATGGCTCCCTGCAAGACCCCCGTCATATTAGCGGTCAGACAGTTCACTTGAACGGTGTGCTGAAAGGTCATGACATCAACAGCAGGGCGCTGGAAGTTCATCCACTGCGCAGTACGATGTTTTCTCGTTTTGATATGGATGGGTATGAGGATGGCAGCACGGTTCGTCATATCACAGCCGTCACGGTTGAAGCCAACCATCTGCAATGCCAGACTTTGACGGCGGACTCCGCCATGCTACGCAACGGCAGTGCGGTGGAAAGCGCCACGTGCGCCACCGCAATAGGCATCGACCGTACCTCCAGCGTGCTGCTGGTGAACGGAGACTGCCAACGCATTCATCTCAAGACAGCGTAAAGCAGGTATTCCTCATTACCGTGGGTGCCGATGATGGGACTATCGGCAGTGGCCACCACGTCAAGTCCGTGCTGTTCAGCACAGGCGACCACGTCGTGTAATGCCCGCTCCCGCAATGCCGGATCTTCAACGATGCCGTTTTTGCCGAGTCCTGCCCGGCCGACCTCGAACTGCGGTTTGACCAGTAACACAATCTGCGCACCGGGAGCCGCGATGCGCGCGATTACCGGAATCACATAGGTCAGGGAAATAAAGGAGACATCGGAGACGATCATCGCCGGCCGGTAAGGCAGGTCGTCGGCCTCAACTTCGCGAATGTTGACGCCGCTCATTTCGATGACGTGCTCGTCATTGGCGATGCGCGGGTCGAGCTGGCCGTGGCCGACGTCGAGCGCCACGACTTTGGCCGCTCCCCCACGCAACAGTACGTCGGTGAAGCCACCGGTGGAGGCACCGATGTCCAGACATTCCAAGCCTTCCGGCCCGGTAAGGCCATTGCCGGCAAAGGTTTCGAACGCGCCCAAGAGTTTGTAAGCGCCTCGGGAGACGTAGTCGTCGCCCTTATCCACGGCGAGTTCGCTGTGCCCGGCTTTGACCATGAACGATGGCTTGGTGATGGTCTCGCCGTCCACGCGCACATGCCCGGCTTTGATGAGTCGCTGCGCTTTGGCCCGCGATTCGACCAGTCCCGAAGCCACGAGCATCATGTCGAGTCGGTCAAGTGGGGTCGCGGAATCGATATGTTGCTTGGTCATATACCTTCCTTCCGACCCACCATCTACCAACGGGGTGGCTCGGCATGGAGCCACCATCCAGCACTTCACGTCATCTTCCGCTGGCGGGAGAATGAATCACCTCTGCTAGCTGCGGCTGTTATCAAGCTCGTGTTGTAACGATTCCAGCACGTTGCGATAGGTCTTAAGCTTGCGGTCGTTGTCTTGTTCATCGATATCCGCAAGTTCGGGGTATCGCTCGGTGACCGGCGCGTGTTCGCTATCCGTAGGCATAGGACTATGCCTCGACGGCGAACACAGGTACCGTGGCCTCGCTGAGCTGTGCGCCTTGGTCGGCGGCTTCCCATGCGGCGCATACGGCGGCGCGCAGGCCGTCCATACTGGTGGGGTCGCTGACGTGTACCTGGCCGTTTTCAAACCAAGCGCTAGCCTTGCGGCATTCCCAAGTACCACTCTCGTCGCGGACCGGCTCCGGTTGGGCTTCGCCGAGTTCACGCAGATCAAGGGCGATGAATGTGGGCCTCAGGTGTGCCGGAGCCAGCATCAGTTCGGTCGGGTTGGTGACACCGGTCAGCACCGCCAGCGAATCGTAGTCACCACGGTTACCGGCCTCGATATCGGTGTCGAGGCGGTCGCCAATGGCGATGGACGCCTCCTTGGGCACCAGATCGTGGCCTTCGGCGGCGTTCAGTTCGCGGGCCTCATCGTACATGTACGCTTCCGGCTTGCCAGCGGAGGCGACCGGTTCGACGCCAGTGGCCGTGATCACGGCGCGAATCATCGATCCGCAACCGGGGGCGATGCCCAGTTCACGAGGAATCGTCAGGTCGCGGTTGGTCACGAAATACGTGGCTCCGGCCTCGACCGCGAACGCGGCGTCGGCCATCATCTGCCAGGTCATATCCGGATACCAGCCCTGAATGACGGCCTGTGGGCGGTCCTGAGGACCGTCCACGATGGTCAGGCCGTTGCGGGTGACCTCATCGCGCAAATGCTCGGCGCCCAATACTTGTACGCGCGCGCCGTCGGGCAACGCCTTGGCCACCACACGGGCGGCCACCACCGAAGAGGTGATGACCTGCCATGGCTCCACGTCCAAGCCGAAGCCCTTGAGCTGGTCGGCCACCACGTGCCGGAAGCGCGAGGAGTTGTTCGTGGTGTATTCGATGGTCATGCCGGCGGCTTCGGCCGCACGAATGGAATCGGCCGCGTATTCGACCGGATTCTTGCCGCGATACACCACGCCGTCGAGGTCCAGCAGCGCAAGCTGATAGGCCTCGGCGAGCGGGCGATCGGTGCCTTTGAGGAAACGGGTCATTACGCCGCTCACTCCTCGGTTTCGGTCTCGGTCTCGTCGGACTCAGCCGGTTCAACGGCATCGTCAGCGGACTCGGAAGACTCCTCGGCTTCAGATTCCTCAGATTCTTCCGATGCATCCTCGGACTCAGCATTTTCGACATCGGCCTCATCAGACTCGGCATCGCCGTCTTCAGCCTCGTCGTTCTCATCGCCGTGTTCCTGCTCCGGATCCGGGGCGTACTGCGCCTCGTCCGGATCGATGCCAAGCTTTTCGAGCACGTCGGAGTCGTCGGTGATGTCTTCGAGATCGTGGTCGATCACCACGTCGTCGCTGTTTTCGTCAATCTCCTCGTCGGCATACTGATCCTCAAGACGGTCCAGCAGGTCGTTGAGCTGCTCGGCTTCCTTGCTGCGGCCGGCCTCTTCAAGGAAGTACTGCTCGGCCTGCACGGCACGCATACGGTACTCACCCGGAAGACCCTGAGAGCGGCCGACGGTATGAACCACTTCAATGGCCTTGTCCCACATCTCCAAATCGCCAAGGGCACCGGCGTACACCAGGAACATCTCGACCTTGGGAGCGCCATGCAGCTGCTTGCCCTCATCGGACAGCGCCAGTTCCACGGCCTTCTTCGGTTCACCGACACCACGCTCGCAGTCAGCGATGAACGGCAGGTAGTCGAGGAAGCCGTTCATACGGTAGGCGGTGCGGAACTCACGCAGGGCCAGCTTGTAGTCTCCCTGACGGTAGGCCACGAACGCGAGCGTCTCGCGGGCGAAGTCGATGCGGGAGGCCTGACGGGCCACCCACTTGGCGTGCTCCAAGGCAAGTTCGGGGTCGCTCTCCTCCAGCGCGAAAGCGGCGAGGATGTGCAGACCAATGTTCTCCGCATGCTCCTTGGACAGGCCGCGCAGACGTTCGCGCTCATCCTTGGACAGCATCGACCATTCCATGCCCTTGGGCATCTTGGGCTCGTCGGGACGACGGTCAGTGTACGGGTTCTGCGAGGGGAAGCTCATCGTGCCGTCGGAGTTACGGCGCGGACGCCTCATGTATTCAGAGCGCTTCTCCTCACGGTACTGGCGCTTCTCTTCCTGCGAAAACTCGCGGAATTCGCCGTCACGACGGTTGTTGTCGCGACGATCGTCACGGCGGAAGTCACGACGATCATTATCCCTGCGGTCATCGCGACGGAAGTCACGACGGTCATTGTCACGACGGCCCCCATCGCGACGGTCGTCCCTACGGAAATCTCGGCGGTCGTCGTCGCGGCGGAAGTTGCGACGCTCACCATCGCGGTGGAAGTCACGGCGATCATCGCGACGGAAATCACGACGATCGTTGTCACGGTGCTGGTAGCGCGGGTTCTCGCCGTTCTCGCCTTCGTGGGAACGGTAGCCGCCTTCGCGGCGCGGCTTGAAACCTTCACCGTCACGGCGCGGACCATTGCCGCGGTAACCACCCTTGTGGAAGTCGCCACCCTTGCCGTACGACTTGCGGTAGCCGCCGTGGCCCTCACCGTCACCATCACGGCGCGGCGCGTAGCCTTCGCCATCCTCACGACGGCGCGGCTTGAAACCCTCGCCATCGCGGTCGCGGCGCGGACCGTTGCCGCGATAGCCGCCCTTGCCACCGAAACCGGAGCGGCCGCCCTTGTGGAAGTCGCCACCCTTGCCGTACGACTTGCGGTAGCCGCCGTGGCCCTCACCGTCACCATCACGGCGCGGCGCGTAGCCTTCGCCATCCTCACGACGACGCGGCTTGAAACCTTCACCGTCATGACGCGGCTTGAAACCGCCCTTGCCGCGCGGCTTGAAACCCTTGCCGCCGCGGTTGCCCGGTCGGCGATCGCCATACCCCTTATGGCCGCCGCCGTAGGACTTGCCGGAACGCTCGTTACCTTCTGCCATTACTTGTTTTCCTTAATTCGTTGTTGATTAACGGTTTTCCACGGCGCCGAGCGCCTTCTTGCCACGACGGATGAGCGCGAAACGGCCTGCCAGGAAGTCGGCTTCGGCCAGCACCTGCTCCTCATCCTCGATACGGTTGTTGTTGAGATACACGCCACCGGACTTGATGGCGCGGCGTGCCTCGGAAGCGGACTTGAACAGTCCGGCAGCCTGGGCGGCGTCGATTACGCGATCGCCCGGCTTGGAGACGGGGAAGACGTGCTCGCCGTTCTCGTCGACCACCTTGAAGCCGTCGAGCACGGATTCCAGCGTTTCCTCGTCGATGTCTTCGAGGTTGCCACCGCGGCCGAACAGCGCACCGGAAGCATCGATGGCAGCCTGGGTAGCGGCCTCGCCATGCACGAAGCTGGTGACCTCCCAGGCGAGGGTCTTCTGGGCCTCGCGCTTGCCGGGGTTGGTCTTGGATTCCTCGACCAGTCGTTCGATTTCGGCCTTGGGCAGGAAGGTGAACGCCTTCAGCAGGCTTTCCATCTCCACGTCCGGGCGGTTGATCCAGAACTGGTAGAACTTGTACGGGCTGAGCATCGTGGCGTCGAGCCAGACGGCGTTGCCCTCGGACTTGCCGAACTTCTTGCCGGAAGCATCAGTGATGATCGGGCTGGTGAACACGTTGACGTCCACACCGCGCACCTTGTGGATCAGGTCCAGGCCGGAGGTGAGGTTGCCCCACTGGTCGGAGCCGCCAAGTTCCAGCGTGCAGTGGTATTCGTCAAACAGGTGGAGGAAGTCGTTGCCCTGCAGCACCTGGTAGCTGAACTCGGTGAAGGAGATGCCTTCCTCAGAGTTCAGGCGGCGGGCGACCGTGTCCTTGGCGAGCATGGTGCCCAGACGGAAGTTCTTGCCGACGTCGCGCAGGAAGTCGATGACGGTCATCGAGGCGGTCCAATCGTAATTGGACACGAAACGTACGGCGTTCGCGCCTTCGGTGTCCAGAATGCCGCCGATCTGGTTCTTCAGACGATCGGCCCAGCCGGCCACCACGTCCTTCGGGTTGAGCGTGCGTTCGCCGGACTGGCGCGGGTCGCCGATGAGTCCGGTGGCGCCGCCGACCAGGGCGATTGGATGATGGCCCGCAAGCTGCAGGTGACGCATGTTGATGAGCTGCACGAGGTTGCCGATATGCAACGATGCAGCGGTGGGGTCGAAGCCGCAATAATAGGTGATGGGCTCGCCGTTCAGTGCTTCTGCGAGTCGATCCCGGTCCGTGGACTGGGAAATCAACCCGCGCCATTCCAGTTCCTCAAGCAGGGTGTTGAAACCCGCTTCCTTGAAGTCGGTGACGTGAGCCATAGCTTGTCGCTTCTCCCTATCGAATTGTGAATGAGACTGCCCAATTGGGCACAGTCAAGTTTCGCAGAACATGGCGACAGTGCCGAACACCAGCCGAGCCGCGCGATTCAGTAAAACGCCTTATTCTAGCGGCGCGGGCCCATAAGTTCGCGCAAAGAGTCGATGATGTCCTGACGATCCGGCACCCGGAACTTCGGGAAGGACTTGAGCATACGCTTCTGCTGTGCGTTGATGACGCCATTGACGGCCCAGCGCAGACGCTCAACCGTATCCTGCGAAAGCTCACGCATCCTGTCGGATACCGCACTGGAGCCCCGCTGCCACGTGCCACCGGCGCGTGCCGCCACATCCTGCACCACCTGAGCGACGGAATCGAGCACCTGCTCGAATTCGAGCATGCCCGCAACCGTGACCGCCAAGTCGATGATGGTGATCAGAGCCAGTACCGTGACCAGCGTATGCAGCATCGGCAGCGGAATCATATCCGTGACCCGCTCGACATATGGCTGCGAACCAAGTACCACGCCCACGCCGCCGAGGCCGAAAATCAACGCGCCCAGCAGGCAGACGCGGCCTTGGAGGTTGAAGCGGAAGTTCGAGTAATCCCACCAGCGGGCGTGGAACAGCTGCTCCATGACCCATGAGGTTGTGTATTCGAGTATCGTGGCGCCCACCATCGAAATCAGGAAGATGATGATCGGGTTATGTACGTTGCCGAGAATGGCGACGCCGAGTATCGCGCCGGTGCCGTAGATCGGGCATAGCGGGCCGTTGAGGAACCCTCGGTTGACCAAGCGGTGCTGTTGGCAGGAGACGAGAATGGACTCGTACATCCAGCCGACGAAACTGTAGAACAGAAACCAGAGGAAATAATGTTCGAGCGTGGTGATCATCGACGGGCTTCGATCTCGGCGTAAGGCTTCGAGGCGGGCAACGCGCGCTTGTTGAACCGGTCGAACGAGAAGGTCTCGGCGGTGGCGGAGCATTTGTCCGCCAAGGTGACCAGATAGCCTTCGATATAGCGCGGCGGCACCGGGGTCATCGGGAACATGTGGTTCTCGATGCTGTTGCGTTCGATATCGTTGAGCTTGAAGTCCTTCAGGGCATTGACCAGGGCGGCGTGGCCATGGGTGAAGCCATGCCACTGGTGTTCGCCGTTATCCCAGTCGTGCCAGTCGTACAGGAAGTAATCGTGCAGGAGGGCCGCGCGAATCAGGGATTTGAGGTCGACGCGGTACCACAGGTGTGCGCGGTCGGCCATCCACACAGCCAGGCAGGCGACACGCACGGAATGTTCGAACGTGGTGACGCTGCCGTGCTGGTAGCAGCAGCGTTCGATCTGCATGTGGCGATGTTCGATGACCTCACGGCCGTACTTGGCGACCAGGCGTTGAATCTGCGTCCGAGTGAGCAGATGTCCCACGGTTTCGACCCTCCGTTCGGGTTGGTTCAGTGCAATCCCTTGTTGTGAATCACGATTGCCCGACGATATTCAAGAATCCATCGAGTAATACCGTGACCGATTGTAGGGCACACGTATGTCCGTGCACACTCATCCAAAAGAACGACAACGGGAACCGTTAATCATGGTGGGTTTCAAGATAGTCGAGATAACCCTGAAAACCGCCATCTAGGCTTGCTACATCGTAACCGCGATCGGCAAGGATTTCAGCTACTTCCTCGCTCCACCATCCTTGAGCACAATAGACTACGACAGTTCGATCTGTGGGCACGGTTTTGAGCACATGGGCCAGAGGGTCGAGTGGTGCATTGATGGCACCTTCGACCGGGTGGGCGGCGAAGTCGGCTGGTTCCCTCAAGTCGAGCAGCGTGACCGTATTCGGGTCGAGCTTGGCAAATTCCTCCGGCGTGATGCGGCGGTACGATGATTCACTGCTCTCATCGTCAACGACCGCATTATGCAAGGCAATAGGCATGTTCTTCCCCTCTCGTTCTGATCTTGGCTCCCCTCAAGGAGGGGAGCCACATAGCACTAAATCGCGCAGGCCGGCTGAATATAGTTGGCCGGATCAATAGCAGTAATGGTCGGCTGCTCACCGCACACCGGGCAATCCGGCACATGCTTTGGCAGTGGGACCCGTCGAATATTCATGGTCAGCGCATCCACGGTGAGCATGCGCCCCACCAACGGCTCCCCCACGCCGGCAATCAACTTCACGGCTTCGGTGGCTTCCAGACTGCCGATCACACCGACCACCGCGCCCAGCACGCCGGCTTCCTTGCAGGTCGGAATCTCACCGGCGGCGGGCATGTCGCGGAAGATGCAGCGGTAGCAGGGGCCTTCGCCGGGAATGACGGTCATCACCTGACCGGCGAATCCGACCACGCCGGCATGGATGTACGGCTTGCCGGCCAGCACGCAGGCGTCATTGATGAGGAATTTTGCGGCGAAGTTGTCGGTGGCATCGATCACCAGATCGTACGGTTTGATGAGGCCGGCGATGTTGCTCGCGTCGACGAGCTCGTAGTAGGTATCAACCGTCACATCCGGGTTGAGCGCGCGGATGGCTGTGGCCGCGGATTCCACTTTGGGCGCTCCGACACGTGCGGTGGTATGGATGATTTGGCGTTGCAGATTGCTCATATCCACCACATCGCCGTCCACCAGTCCGATATGGCCGACGCCAGCCGCCGCCAGATACAGGGCGGCCGGAGAACCAAGCCCGCCCGCTCCGATGATGAGCACGCTGGAGGCCAGCAACCGCTTTTGCCCTTTGACGCCCACGCCCTTCAAAATCAGATGGCGCGCGTACCGCTCCACCTGTTCATCAGTCAATGCCATGTTTTCTCCATGTTTCCAGCTCCCCTCAGTCCGCTACGCGGCCAGCTCCCCTCAGAGAGGGGAGCTAATAAAAGTGTCAGTGCAAATACCCCGTAGTCGGGCTGGACGGCACAGCCTGTCCCTCGGTCACCTTGCCAAGGCCAGACAAATACGCCGCACGGCCGGCATCGATGGCGTGCTTGAACGCCTCAGCCATCAGGGGGATATTGCCGGCAGAGGCAACGGCCGTGTACGCCATCACCGCATCCGCACCCATCTCCATCGCATCGCAGGCCTGGCTCGGACGGCCGATACCAGCGTCGATGATGACCGGCACATGCGCGTTGGCGATGATGATTTCGATGAAGTCACGCATGCGCAGGCCCATATTGGAGCCGATCAACGAACCGAGCGGCATAACGGCAGCGGCACCGGCCTCCTCCAGCTGACGGGCCGCAATCGGGTCCGGGAACATGTAGGGCATGACCACGAAGCCTTCCTTGGCCAGCATCTCGGTGGCTCGGATGGTTTCGGCGTTGTCCGGCAAGAGGTACTTGGTCTCGTGTTCGATTTCGACCTTGACGAAGTCGGTGTGGCACACTTCGCGTGCCAGTCGGGCGATACGCACGGCTTCCTCAGCGTTGCGCGCGCCGGAGGTGTTGGGCAGCAGCGTAATGCCTTCGGGAATGTAGTCGAGCACGCTGTTCTCGGTGGTCTGCGCGCGGCGCAGCGCCATGGTGACGATCTGCGTGCCGGCATGTTCGACCGTGGCCTTGATGAGGTTCAGGTCGTAGCGGCCGGAGCCCAGAATGAATCGCGACTGGAACTCGTGACCGCCCAAGTTCAGCGGCTTGTCTTTCACCGGGAGAATCGGCGCGGCGGTGCCGACCGGATTGGTGACGGCGGGCTGCGGCGGCAGCGGAGTCGCCTCAACAGATGCTTCAGTAACCGGATTAATATTGCTCATAGCTTTTCCTTTCATCCACCCTGTACAAACTGCACAATTTCCATGACGCACTGGTCGTCGAGCATGGCGTCGGCACGCTTATCGCGCGGGATAATCTCACCATTGAGTTCGATGGCCACACGCTCGGCGCGGAATCCGCGCGCTTCGAGATAATCGGCGACGCTGACCGGCGTCTCGAGCGTGACCTGCTCTCCGTTGACCTGCATAATATCCTTTCAGATAGTAAAAAAGGGTGCACGAAACGAACCGTACCTTAAGTGGTGCGCCCATTCATGAACCCAATCATGCGACCGTTCGACCGTTGTGATGTATTGGCTCCATCACGACCGTCTCACGGCTGAATTATGCAAACGGAATGAAAGCTGTATCGGAGAACTCGGCAAATCCGCAACAACGATTCCTTACGGCGGCATGACCCGCGTCAAGTTCCCCGGTCGAAGTCTGGCGACTTCCTCTCAGCCTCACGGCTCCCGTTCGTTACGATTTCTCAGTGTATGCCGTTGCAGTGACAACAGCAAAATAGAGCTCCCTCATCAGAGGGAGCTTCATTGGGACTAGAACGTGCCGGGGGCTTTGTAGGCGGAGCCATCCGACGTGGATGCGGGGAAGAGCTTGAGTTCTTCGACCTCGGCCTTGGCGTCGGCGATCTGCTCGCGCACGCGACCGTAAGCGGTGCCGCCCTTGCCGTTGCGGGAGTCGACCGAACCGTGGCTGGAGAGCACTTCGCGTACTCCCGGAGCCTTGTCGGCCGGCAGGAACGCGGCGAAGGTCTCGATGAAGTCATTGTCGGTCAGATCCCACAGTTCCTGGCCGCGGCCTTCGGCGAGCTTGACGCAGGCACCAGAGAGCTCGTGCGCGTGGCGGAACGGCACACCGTTCTTGACGAGCCATTCGGCGATGTCGGTGGCCAGCGCGAAGCCGGTCGGGGCTTCCTCTTCCAGGCGGTCGCCGTCGAAGTGCATGGTCTTGACCATGCCGGTGAAGGCGGGCAGCAGCACTTCGAGCGTATCGACCTGGTCGAACACGGCCTCCTTGTCCTCCTGCAGATCGCGAGCGTAGGCGGTGGGCAGGCCTTTCAGGGTGGCCAGCAGACCGGTCAGATCGCCGATGAGTCGGCCGGACTTGCCGCGGGCGAGCTCGGCGATATCCGGGTTCTTCTTCTGCGGCATGATGGAGGAGCCGGTGGAATAGCCGTCGTCGAGCTTGACGAAGGCGAACTCCTGGGTGTTCCAGATGATGATCTCCTCGGACAGGCGGGAGATGTCCACGCCGGTCATGGCGGCCACGAACGCGAATTCGGCCACGAGATCACGTGCGGCGGTGCCATCGATGGAGTTGTCGGTCACGCGGGAGAAGCCGAGCTCACGCGCCACGGCCTCCGGGTCGAGGCCGAGCGTGTTGCCGGCCAGCGCGCCGGAGCCGTACGGGGAGGCGTTGATGCGCTTGTCCCAGTCTATCAGTCGCTGCACGTCGCGGATCAGCGGCCAAGCGTGGGCCATGAGCTGGTGCGCGAGCAGCACGGGCTGGGCGTGCTGCATGTGGGTGCGGCCCGGCATCACGGTGCGGCCGGCCTTTTCGCTTTGCTCGATCAGGGCGTTGACGAGGTCAAGCAGGAGTCCGGCGATTACGCGGGAGTGGCGGCGCAGCCACATACGAATCAGGCAGGCGATCTGGTCGTTGCGGGAACGGCCGGCCCTGAGCTTGCCGCCGAGTTCGTCGCCGGCAATGTCGATCAGACCGCGTTCGAGGGCGGTGGCCTCGTCCTCATCGTCTTCGATGGGGACGAAGGAGCCATCGTCAACGTGGCGCTGGAGCGTGTCGAGCGCATCCTCCATGCGCTGCAGCTCGTCGGCGGTCAGAAGTCCCGCACGGCCGAGAGCACGGGCGTGGGCGCGCGAACCGGCGATGTCGTCGTCGGCCAAGCGCCAGTCGAACTGCGTGGACTTGGACAGTCGGGCCAGTTCCGGCGACGGACCAGACGTAAAGCGACCACCCCACAGGGCCAGATGTTCGTTGTTCTCAGTCATGAAGGCTCCTTGAAAAGTGAAAATAGCTGTGTTTAAGCGTAGCAATGTGTTCAAACATACAGTTGCCCCCGCTGGCGAGGGCTGTCACATGGAGTGTGACTGAGGACAGTCCTTTCAAAGACCACTCCCAGTCAGCTATGCCGACAGCCTCGCAGCGGGGGCGACTGAGTAAGAATCACTCGACGGTGTTCTTCGGGACCTCGATGCCGTTGCCGAACTTGACGTCGCGCGCTGCGGCCACGCGGGACGGCAGACCGTAGATGTCGATGAAGCCGTTGGAGGACTTCTGGTCGAAGGTATCGCCGGAATCGTAGGTGGCGAGCTTGTAGTCGTACAGCGAGGAGTCGGAACGACGGCCGGTCACGACGGCGCGACCGCCGTGCAGGACCATGCGAATCTCACCGGACACGTACTTCTGGGTGTCCTCGATGAACGCGTTGAGCGACTGGGTTGCCGGGGAGAACCACTGCGCGTCGTAGACCAGCTCGCCCCAGCGCTTGTCGATGTCGCGCTTGATACGGTGCTGTTCGCGTTCGAGGCAGCAGTTCTCGAGTTCCTGATGCGCGGTGATCAGGGCCACGGCGCCCGGCGCCTCGTACAGCTCGCGGGACTTGATGCCGACCAGGCGGTCCTCGATGAGGTCGATGCGGCCGATGCCCTGGGCTCCGGCGCGGCGGTTCATCTCTTCGATGGCCTGCAGCGGGGTGACGTCACGTCCGTCGATCTTGACCGGCACACCTTCCTTGAACTCGATGACGACTTCATCTTCGACCGGCGGGAAGGCCGGGTCGTCGGTGTAGGAGTAGCAGTCCTTGGTCGGGCCGTTCCACGGATCCTCGAGGAAGCCGGTCTCAATGGCGCGGCCCCATACGTTCTGGTCGATGGAGTACGGGGACTTCTCGGTCTGGGTGATCGGCAACTTGTGCTCCTTGGCGAACGCGATCTCGACATCGCGGGTCAGGGACAGGTCACGAATCGGGCTGATGGCCTTCAGCGTCGGGTCGATGGAGGCAATGGAGACCTCGAAACGAACCTGGTCGTTACCCTTGCCGGTGCAACCGTGGGAGATGGTGTCGGCGCCGAACTGGTGGGCGGCGCGCACGAGGTGCTTGGAGATCAGCGGACGGGAGATGGCGGAGACCAGCGGGTAGACGCCTTCGTACATGGCGTTGGCCTTGAGGGCCTTCATGCAATATTCGTTGGCGAACTCGTCACGGGCGTCGACCACGTAGGATTCAACGGCACCGCAGGCGAGGGCGCGCTGCTTGATGGTCTCAAGGCTTTCACCACCTTGGCCGACATCGAGGGACACGGCCACGACGTCCTTGCCGGTGCGCTCCTTCAGGTACGAGATGGCGACGGAGGTGTCAAGACCGCCGGAGTAGGCCAGAACAATGCGCTTGTTATCTGCCATTGGTTCCCTTTCGTTCAAGGTCTGAAAAACAAACTGATGCAAGTATATACAGAGGACTGTATATTTATGCACGGCGTGTTGGTTATTTGGAAGCGAGGCTTAGCAGCCAGTCGGAGCGGGAGACGGCGGTGTCGTCATTGGTGCAAATCACCATGACGGTGTCGTCTCCGGCGATGGTGCCCAGCACGCCTTCGATCGGCTGCTTGTCAATCACCGAGGCCACGTATTGTGCGGCACCGGAAGGCGTGTGCACCACAACCAGATTTCCGGCGGCGGCCACCGAGGTGACCAGTCCGTTCAGCACGCGGGACATCTGTGCCTCACCGCGCTCCCCTACATCCTCACCTTCTGAAGCAACGACGCTGCGACCCACCGTGTAGGCCACCGTGCCGTCCTTCAGCCGGGTCTTCACCGCATGCATCTCGTCAAGATCGCGGCTCAGAGTCGCCTGAGTCACCGCAATGCCCTCGTCGATAAGGATTTTGGACAGCTGTGATTGCGAGGTGATGATATGCGTGGCGAGCGCCTGTTCTATGGCACTCAGCCGCGCCGCCCTGGTGGCAGGGCGCTGCAGGGACGGACCGGTTTCACTCATGCGAGCAGGCTTTCGTCTCCACGGGCCTTGCCGGTCAACCAAGTCAACAACGCTTTCTGTGCGTGCAGACGGTTCTCGGCCTCATCCCACACCACGGACTGCGGGCCGTCGATCACTTCAGCGGTGACTTCCTTGCCGCGGTAGGCGGGCAGGCAGTGCTGGAAGAGCGCATCCGGCTTGGCCAATGCCATAAGTTCGGTGTTGACCTGGTAATCCCAGAACGGCTTGGAACGGATGGCGTATTCGGCTTCCTCGCCCATGGAGACCCAGGTGTCGGTGAACACGCAGTCGGCGTCCTTCACCGCTTCCTTGGCATCGGTGGTGACCAGGATGGAGCCGCCGGTCTCGGCCGCGATGCGCTTGGCGTCGGCCACGATGTCCGGGCGGGGCAGATAGCCGTAGGGGCCAGCCACGCGCACGTCCATGCCGGCCACGGCACCGCCGAGCAGGTAGGAGTTGGCCATGTTGTTGGCCGCGTCACCGAGGTAGACGATGGTCTGGTTCTTCAGGTTGTCGACGCCGCCTCGGTGCTCGGCGATGGTCTGGAAGTCGGCGAGAATCTGGCAGGGATGGAAGTCATCGGTCAGGGCGTTGACCACCGGATGGGTGGAGTACTTGGCCATTTCTTCGACGCGGTCCTGGCCGAAGGTGCGCCACACCACGCCGTAAGCCATGCGGTCGAGCACACGAGCGGTATCGGCCACGGGCTCGCCACGGCCCAGCTGGGAGCCGGACTTGTCGATGACCAGCGGGTAGCCGCCAAGCTCGGCAACGCCGATGGAGAAGCTGGAACGGGTGCGGGTGGAGGGCTTGTCGAACAGTACGGCGACGGCCTGCGGACCGGCGAACGGCTGCTTGTAGAAGCGGTCGTGGTGGAACTTGATGGCAAGTTCGAGCACCTGCTTCTGTTCCTCATGGTTGAGGTCGTCGTCACGCAGCATGTGGCGAAGTTCTGGGGTCATGATGATCTCCTTGGATCGGTGGGGCGGCAGTGACGGAGAGAAATCAGTCGTCGGGCAGGTCCGTAGGCACATCCTTGAGGATGGCAAGTGCCTGATCCACGTCTTGGGCGGTTACAATCAGCGGCGGTGCGAAACGCAGCGCATTGGGAGCCACCGCGTTGACGATGAGCCCGTGTTCGAGGCAGTAGTTCATCACCGCGTGGGAGCAGGGATGCTTGAGCTCGACGGCGTCCAGCAAACCACGACCGCGTACGGAAACGAACAGCGGATTACCGGTAGCCATAATGCCATCGCGCAGCTGTTCGCCGCGAGCTTCGGCGTTGGCCACCAGATTCTCGTCTTCAATCACGCCAAGAGTGGCGAGTCCCGCAGCCGCACCCAGCGGATTGCCGGCAAAGGTGGAGCCGTGGGAACCAGGAGTGAACAGAGCCGCAAGTTTCTCGCCGAAAGCGATCATGCCGCCCATCGGGAATCCGCCTGCCACACCCTTGGCGAAAGTCACCATATCCGGCGTCACGCCGCCGGACAGATCGTCACGCTGGAATGCGAACCACTTGCCGGTACGTCCGATACCGGTCTGTACCTCATCGATGATGAGCAGCGCGTGGTTGATATCGCACAGTTCGCGCACGAACTTGACGTAATCGGCGCCCAACGGCTGCACGCCGGCTTCGCCCTGGATAAGCTCCAGAATCACAGCAGCCACCGGACCCTTGCCATAGCGGCCGAGACCGGTCTGTGCAAAAGCGTCGTGCAGGGCGACCTTGTCGCCGGCGCGCACGAATTCGATGTTCGGCACCAGCGGATCATACGGCTTGCGGATACCGGGTTTCCATGTGGCGGACAGCGCACCCATCGTACGGCCATGGAAGCCGTGGGTCATTGCGAGAATGCGTGCGGGCTTGCCGCCGATGGAAGGCAGGGCACCAGGCAAGGTGCGGCCATACAGCTTGGCAAGCTTGAGGGCAGCTTCATTGCCTTCAGCACCGGAGTTGCCGAAGTAGACTTTGGAGCCTTCAGGTGCACCAGCCAGCTTGACCAGTTTGGATGCCAGCTCAATTTGCGGCTCGGACGCGAAATAGTTGCTGATATGAGCCACCTTGGCAGCCTGATCGGCAACCGCTTTGACCCACTTGGGGTGGGCGTATCCGAGGGAATTGACGGCGATGCCTGCCAGGAAATCGAGGTATTCGTTACCGTCAACATCCCAGATGTGGGCACCTTGGCCGTGATCCATGACGCGCAACGGCGTACCGAACACATTCATGTGGACCTGAGAGTACTCTCCCAGCCACTTGCTGTCTTCCGTACCTAGTTTTTCCTCATGCTCAGTAGCCATAAGAGCTCCTCATTTCCAGTCCTTCATCGGGCATAACCATGGTACCGATGCCTGCGGAGGTGAATATCTCGTTCAAAATCGAATGCGGCTTGCGCCCGTCGATGATATGGGCTTGGGGCACGCCACCGTCGATGGCCCTGACACAGGCCTCCATCTTGGGTCGCATACCGGATTCCAGGTCCGGCAGCATATCGCGCAGGTTTTCCACACCGATCCGGCCAATCAGAGAATTCTTGTCCGGCCAATCGGCGTACAGACCATCCACATCGGTCAAGATAACAAGCTTGCGTGCGCCCACAGCGGCAGCCAAAGCGGCGGCGGCGGAATCGGCGTTCACGTTGAGCACTTCAGTGGCATCTTCTTCGTTCGGAGCCACGGAAGAGACGACCGGGATACGACCGGCGGCCACCAGATCCTCGACTGCCGAGGCATCGACGGAAACCACATCGCCGACCAAGCCGATATCGGTGGGCTTGCCATTGATGATGGGCCTGCGCTGCATGGCCGAGAACAGGCCGCCGTCTTCACCGGACAGGCCTACGGCCAGCGGGCCGTGCGCGTTGATCAGGCCGACCAGTTCGCGTGACACCTTGCCGGTCAGGACCATGCGCACCACGTCCATGGCCTCGGGGGTGGTGACCCTCAGGCCGCCTTTGAATTCGGATTTGATGCCGAGGGCCTTGAGCATGTGGGAGATCTGCGGGCCGCCGCCGTGCACGACGATCGGATGCAGGCCCACCTGACGCAGGAAGACCATGTCTTCGGCGAAGCACTGCTTCAGATGGTCATCGACCATGGCGTTGCCGCCGTATTTGACGACGATACGCTGGCCGGCGAACTCCTCCAGCCAAGGCAGCGCTTCAATAAGCACTTCTGCCTTCTGATCGGCGCGCAAATCGGTGTGCACGTCGAAATGGAACCCAGGTCCCTTCAATTCTGTAGCCAATTTTTCTCTTTTCTGCGACGCCGGCGACGCTATCGCTGCCGGCTGCTACAAACAGCCCACTGGGCTGTTTGTCAGCTTTCGTAGTCGGCGTTGATGTGGACGTATTCGTGGGTGAGGTCGTCGGTCCAGACGGTGGCCTGCGCACTCGAGCCGGTGTTCAGGTCGATGTCGATGTGGACTTCGCGCGGGGTCATGTCGACCTCGCTGCGGTCGCGGCCGGCACCGCCGTTCTCGCAGATGCGCACGCCGTTGACGTCCACGGTCACCTTGTTCGAATCGTAAGGCGCGACTTCAGGCGGCACAGTGCCCAAGGAGCTGACGATGCGGCCCCAGTTCGGATCGTTGCCGGAGATGGCGCACTTGAGCAGGTTCGAGGCGGCGACGGCACGACCACAGGCAAGTGCCGCGTCTTCGCTGGTGGCACCGGTGACGGTGATGCGAATGTCGTGGGAGGCACCTTCGCCGTCGCCGATGATCTGGCGGGACAGGGATGCGCAGGCCTCACGCACCAGCTTGTTGAATTCGTCCTTGTCCGGTTCGACGCCGGAGGCACCGGAGGCGAGCAGCAGGACCGTGTCGTTGGTGGACATGCAGCCGTCCACGTCGATGCGGTTGAACGAATGTTCGGCGGCCACGGCGAGTGCGGCCTGCATCTGGCCGGCGGAGACGACCGCATCGGTGGTGATGACGCACAGCATGGTGGCCAGCTGCGGGGCAATCATGCCTGAGCCCTTGACCATGCCGCCGATCTTCCAGCCGTTGGAGCCGGTCAGCTCGACCGTCTTCGGCTTGGTGTCGGTGGTCATGATGGCGTGGGAGGCGGCGGCGCCGGCTTCGGCGGTGGCGGCAAGAGCCTCATGGGCACTCTTGGCACCAGCCAACACGTTGTCCAACGGCAGCAGTTCACCGATGAGACCGGTGGAGCAGACAGCCACATCATTCGGTTCGGCGCCGATGAGACCGGCGACCGTTTCCGCGGTGGCGACGGACTGGGCGTAACCGGCCTCGCCGGTGCAGGCGTTGGCACCGCCGGAGTTCAGAATCACGGCCTTGACGTGACCGTCGGCGACGACCTTACGGCTCCACTGCACCGGGGCGGCGCAGAAACGGTTCGAGGTGAACACGCCTGCAGCCGCGTCGAGCGGGCCGTTGTTGACCACGAGGGCCAAGTCCTTCTTGCCTTCGACGGATGAAATACCAGCCGCCACGCCGGCGGCGGAGAAACCTTGTGCAAATGTAACGCTCACGGTGCTACTCCGATCTTGGTCAGGCCCGCGTCTTCCGGCAGGCCGAGTGCGATGTTCAGTGATTGGACCGCTTGTCCGGCGGTGCCACGGTTGAGGTTGTCGATGGCGGCAAAAGCGTAGATGCGGCCGGCCTTGCGGTCGGCGACGACCTGCAGGTGGGCTGCGTTGGATCCGATGATGTTGCCGGTGGCGGGCAGTGTGCCCTCGGGCAGCAGCACCATGAAGTCCTGGCCTTCATAGGCCTTGAACCATACGGCGCGAATCTCCTCATCGCTCAGTGCCTTGGCCTTGTCCGTCATGCGGGCGGACACGGTGGCGAGGATACCCCGGGACATGGGGGCGAGAATCGGTGTGAAGCCGAGCGTGAATTCGCTGGCTTCGGCCGCGCTCTTGCCGGCCGCGTGGGCGAAGTTCTGCAGGATCTCGGGAATGTGGCGGTGCTTGCCGCCCACCGAATACGGCAGGGCGGATTGCAGGGCCTCGGCGGCAAGCAGGTTGGTGCGCTTGAGATTCTTGCCGGCACCCGAGTATCCGACGACCAGATCGGCCACGATATCCTGCGATTCAACCAGTCCTTCGGCGATGCCGGGCTGGAGGGCCAGCGTGGTGGCGGTGACGTTGCAGCCAGGACCTGCGATGCGCTTGGCGCCAGGAAGCGCCGCACGCTGGCGAGTGTAGGAGCCGTCCGCGGCTTTGCCGGTGATGAGCTCGGGCATGCCGTAGGTCCAATGCTCATAGAAATCGCCGCCGTAGAACTCATCCCAAGCGGCCTGCTCTTCGAGACGATGGTCGGCACCCAAATCCACAACCACGGCATTCGGATCGAGCTGCGAGGCGAGCTTGCCCGAAGCACCGTGCGGCAGTGCGAGGATGATAACGTCATGCCCGTTCAGCACTTCGGGCGTGGTATCTTCGACGGACAGATTGGCCAATTGGGGAATATGCGGCATGTGCTTGGCCATCGACTCCCCCACTGAGGAATGGCCTGCCACGCAGGTGATGTCGAAGTCGGGGTGCGCGGCCAGAATGCGCAGCGCTTCACCGCCGGCATAGCCCGTGGCACCGGCCACGGCCACTGTATATTTCGCCATACTCATCTCTTTTCACTGATGTGTCTTCGGATGAGTATACGCGATTATGCAGACTATTGCATATTTATGCAGTGGGTGTGTTGGTATGTGAACGCCACTTATGCGGAGATGGAGTCGGAGGAGGAGCCGGTGCCGCCGGTGAGTTGCTGGAGGGCTTCCTGGTAGAGGCTCATGGCGTCATAGCCATTGAAGGCCATCCAGATGACGGCGATGGTATATAGCACGTTGATCACCACGGCGGCCACGGCCAAACCGAAGCCCTTCATATGGAAGGTGCGCGTGCGCCACATTGCCACCGCGCCCATCAGTGCCGAGAGCACCGGCACGGGGAAGAACAGGGCGAGGATAAAGGAGATGATCGCATACGAATCCCAGTGCCCGTAGAGCGGGTTCTGGTTTGGATCGTTCAGGTCGATGCCGTGGTAATAATGCGGCTGGTGAGGCTGACCGTTCGGCTGCTGACCATACGGCTGGCCCTGCATGCCCGGGTACCCGCCCGGATATGCGCCCGGACCGGACTGTTGGCCGCCTTGAGCATACGGCCAGCTGCCCGCCTGCTGATTGCCGGGCCACGCCGGCTGCTGACCGTACGGCTGGCCGGCCTGCTGGGATTGCGCCGCGCCACCGTTGATGCCAGCGGCTGCAGCGGAATCCTCCTTGGTATCCGGCTCGGGAGCGCCATAAATATACGGGTTGTAATTCGGCCCGTATTGGCCAGACATAGCACCATATTCAGGCTGCTGGTACTGCCCGTATTTCGGCTTGTCCTGCTCCGGTTGGCTCATGACGCTCCTCGATTCGGATGATTGGTTGGGTCAGGCGCGCAGCTGGGCGCCGATTTCGGCGGCCTCAGCCACGATGGCCTTGCGGATGGCGTCGCTGTCTTCGGCGGACAGCGTCTTGCTCGGCGAACGGAACACCACCGCATAGGCCAGGGACTTCTTGCCCTCGCCCACCTGTTCGCCGGTGAACACGTCGAACAGTTCGATGGATTCGAGGTTCGCGCCGGCGGCCTTGCGAATCACGTTCTCAAGCTGGCCTGCGGTCACGGTCTCGTCCACGGTGAAGGCCAAATCCTGCTTGACCGGCGGGAACGTGGAGATCGGCTTGGCCTGGACGGGCTTGCCGGTCAGCGTGGCGAACAGCGCGGTGAGGTTCAGCTCGAAGGCCGCGGAATGGGCCGGGAAGCCGAGCGCCTCGTTGACGCGCGGGTGCAGTTCACCGACCCAGCCGGTGAAGACGTCGCCCACCATGACGCGGGCGACGCGGCCGGGGTGCCATTGGACGGGCACATCGTCGGCGGCGGGCTGGTCGAGTTCGATTGCGGCACCGATACGGCCGGCGATGCGGCGCACGGCCTCGACGGAGTCGGACCAGTCGACCGGGCGCTTGCCGCCCATCCAGCCATCGTCCTCGGCCAGACCGGTCAGGATGCCGGCCACATGGTCGGGCTGTTCGGGCAGACCGGCGTCAAGCGCGGCGAGCTGTTCGTCGGTGGGGCGCACGCCGCCGGGCAGTGCCGGGATGGCGGGCGCGTTCGGATCCCACAGGTAGACGTGGCCGAGCTCATACAGGGACACGTTTTCGATGCCGCGGCGGATGTTGCGCTGCACGGTGGTGGCCAGGGTCGGCAGAATCTCGCGACGCAGGTACGGACGGTCGCCGTAGAGCGGGTTGGCGATCTCGACGCTGACCTTCTTGGTGGCTTCCGGGTCGAAGCCGAAGGCCTTGTAATCGTCGTCACCCACGAACGGGTAGCTCAGCGATTCGACCATGCCGAACTCGGCGAGCTCGTCCGCCACGCGACGGCGACGCTGCTGGTCCGGGGTCAGGCCCACCAGACCCTCGACCGGTGCCGGCGGCACGGTGATCGGAATCTGGTCGTAGCCGATCAGTCGGGCAATCTCCTCGACCAGGTCGCACGGCTCGTTCAAGTCCGGGCGCCAGCTCGGCGCGGTTACGGCGAACTCGCCGTTGCCGCCGCCGGCCACCGTGCAGCCAATGTCGGTCAGGATGTCGGAGATGCGGTTGATGTCCACGTCGAGGCCGGCCACGCGGGCCACTTCGGAGGCCTTGAAGTGGATGACCTTGGCGCGCGGCGTGTTGTTCACGTCGTTCGGGTGTTCGCTGGGCTCGCCGTTGCCGTACTTGGCCATGAGCTCGGCGGCCATCTGGGTGGCGGCGGGCTGCAGCGCGATGTCGACGCCACGTTCGAAGCGGCGGGAGGCCTCGGATGGAATCTTGTGGCGACGGGCCGAACGGGCGATGGTCACCTGATCGAAGTGCGCGGCCTCCAGAAGAATGTTCTTGGTGTCGGCGGTCACTTCGCCATACAGGCCGCCCATCACACCGGCAAGACCGAGGATGCGCGAGCCGCGTTCGCCGTTCGGCGAATCGGTGATAAGCAGATCTTCGACGCTCAGGTCATGTTCCTTGCCGTCCAGGGTGGTGAGTTTCTCACCCTCGTTGGCGCGGCGCACGACAATCGGGCCTTCGAGCTTGTCAAGGTCGTAGGCATGCATCGGCTGGCCGAGGTCAAGCATCACGTAGTTGGTCACGTCCACGGCCAAGGAGATGGAGCGCATACCGGCGCGGATCAGGCGACGACGCATCCAGTTAGGCGTGTGGGCGTTGGGGTTGAAGTCCTTGACGATGCGCGCGTAGTAGCGGTCGCAACCGGGCACGCCGTGAATCGGATTGTTATCGTCGATTTCAACATCGATGTCCACCGGGGTGCCGGGCTGGTAGTCAGCAGGTTCCGGGGCCTTCTCGTTCAGTGCCACGGCCGGATCGGTGTAGACGGCACCGGTGGAGTGGTGGTATTCGCGGGCCACGCCACGGTAGGACAGCGTGTAGCCACGGTCCGGGGTGATGTTGATCTCAAGCAGAGGCTGGTCGAGGTGCAGCAGGTGCATGGCGTCCTGACCAGGCTTCAGAGCCTCATATTCAGCCTCGGAGAAGCCGTACTGACGCAGCAGAATGATGCCATTGTGGTTGTCGCCCAGACCCAGCTCACGTTCGGAGGCACACATGCCGTTGGAGATGTGGCCGTAGGTCTTGCGCGGCTCGATCTTGAAGTCGCCGGGCAGCACGGCACCGGGCAGGGTGACGACGACCTTTTCGCCGGCCTTCATGTTGGGCGCGCCGCAGATGATGCCGCGCGGCACCTTGTTGCCGTCTTCGTCGGTCTCGTTCCATTCGTCGCCGCAGTCCACGTGGCACCAGTTGATGGTCTTGCCGTTCTTCTGCGGTTCGGGGGTGGCGTCGACCACGTAGCCGACCACAATCGGGCCGGTCACCTGGGAGGAGTGGATCTCCTCTTCCTCAAGACCCACCTTGACAAGGTCCTTGGCGAGCTGTTCGTAGGTCAGGCCTTCGGGAACCTCGACATGGTCCTTGAGCCAATCGATATCGATCATAGGCATGGCTGAATCACTCCCCCATCACAAACTGTTCGGCGAAACGCACGTCACCTTCGACCAGGTCGTGCATGTCGTTGATGTCGCTGCGCAGCAGGAGCGTGCGCTCCATGCCGACGCCGAAGGCGAAACCGGTGTAGACGTCCGGGTCGATGCCGGCGGACTTCAGCACGTTCGGGTTCACCATGCCGCAGCCGCCCCACTCGAGCCAGCCGGGGCCGCCCTTCTTGTCGGGGAACCACAGGTCGAGCTCGGCGCTCGGCTCGGTGAACGGGAAGTAGCTCGGGCGCAGGCGCGTCTTGGCTTCAGGGCCGAACATGGCGACGGCGAGCTTGTCCAGCACGCCCTTCAGGTCGGCCATGGTCAGGTGCTTGTCGACGGCGAGGGCTTCGCACTGGTGGAACACCGGAGTATGGGTGGCGTCCAGCTCATCGGTGCGGAACACACGGCCGGGGGACGCGATGTACAGCGGCACGCCACGGGTCAGGAGGGCACGGACCTGATCGGAGGAGGTCTGCGTACGCACCACCATGTTGGAGCCGACGAAACCGGCGGCGTCCTTGGCCTGATTGCCCTTGACGTAGAAGGTGTCCTGCATCTGGCGGGCCGGATGGTCCGGGCCGAAATTCAGGGAGTCGAAGTTGTACCATTCGGCTTCTATTTCCGGGCCGGAGGAGATCTGCCAACCCATGGAGATGAAGAAGTCCTCGACGTCCTCCATCAGCTTGGGCAGCGGGTGACGGGCGCCCAGAGGCTTACGGTTCACCGGCAGCGTCATATCCACGGTTTCGGCGGCAAGCGCGGCCTTCTCGGCGGCTTCCTTGAGCTCGACTTCCTTGGGACCATAGGCACGGCCGAAGTCGGCGCGCAGCTTGCCCATGAGCTTGCCGGCTTCCTTCTTCTGGTCGGCGGGCAGGGAGCCAATGGCCTTGCTGGCCCTGGTCATCGCCGAATCGGCACCTGCGTACGTTGTCTTGATGGCCTTGAGCTCCTCCAGGTTGGAGGCGTTCTGGATTTTCTCGATGCCCTCGGCAACCTCAGCAGTCACCTGGTCGGCGTCGAACACCATTTGTTCTGCCACGAGAACCCTTTCGTCTGATGTTTTCTCAGCGTTTCACAGCGTTTTTACCGGTTTCACATTCTTTCAACATGACCCGACATAGACAGCGACATCAGCATCACCGCGGCCGAGGTGCCGAGGTTCAGCGATTCGGCCTTGCCATAAAGCGGGATGGAGACGATGCGGCCGCAGCGCGTGAGGATGTCCGGTTCCAAGCCACGCGCCTCATTGCCGAACAACACGGCTTTCGGAGCCTCGACCGCCGCCTTGTCCGCCAGTACTGCGGGCAGGCTTTCCGGCTTGCGTTCTTCGGTGCCGTATACGTCGGCGGCCCAGACGTCCAAATTATGGTCGCCTGTCCAGGTGAAGAATTCGTCGGTGCTCATGGCGAGTACCGGCAGATGGAACAGGGAGCCTGCGGTGGAGCGGATGACCTTGGGGTTCAGCACGTCCACGCAGTCGTCCACGAAGATTACGGCGTCACAGCCGGCCGCATCGGCCGCACGAATCACGGTGCCGGCGTTGCCCGGGTCGCGCACCTGCCAGAAGACGGCAATCTGCGGGGCCTGACCGTTCTTGCCAAGTTCGACGTCATCGGCACCGGCGTACATGGACTCGGCATTGCCGACAGCCGCGATGCCTTGGGCGTCCGGACTGATGCGGTGCATCACGTCACCGGTGCAGTAGTGCACATAAATCGTGGCATCCTGCGAGGTTTCGACGATCTTCTCCAACATGGAGGAGATGATACGCGGATGTTCCAGCACCTGCGAAACCTCTACATACAGGTCCCGTACCACGTCCGGCCGCCAAGTGACGGCCTCGCGCACGGATTGCGGGCCTTCGATAAGAAAACGGCCCGAACGTTCGCGGCCTTTGGTGCGGGTCAGATCGGCGATGCGGCGCACGCGGTCGGATTTCGGATTATCAAGAATCTGGGCGTTGATGGGCATAGCCACTACCCTACTGCCGGGGCATTACGTCAGCCGTGGCTCGCTCCCCGCTGGCGGAGGCATCGTAAGCCTTTCAGGCACCCTGAAAGGCGAAGTGCCAATTCCCGGTGCCGACGGCTACGCCTATGGAGGCCAGCGGGACGGCCAGACAGATGACGTAGAAGATCCAGTCGACAGGCTTCAGACGCGAGATGCGGGCTTGGGAGCGTGGGGCGCTGGAGCCGAAGCCGCGCGCTTCCATGGCGGTGGCAAGTTTGGTGGCGCGCCGGATGGAGAGCACCAGCAGTCCGAACGCCTGGGAGAGGGCACGGGCGATGGCGTTACCGTCGCCAAGGCCGCGCGAACGCTGGGACAAGCCGAGTGCGCGCCAATCTTCCTGCAGCAGCGTAAACATGCGCAATCCAGCCAACCCGCCGTATACGAATCGCGGTGAGAAGTGCAGAATCTCAACCAAACCGTCCGCCAAATCAGTGGGATCGAGGCCCAGGGCCAGAATCACGCCGGGTACGGCAATGGCCGCCACCCTGATAGCCGTGGCGATGGCCAGATTAACGGATCCCTCGCTGATCACAATCCAGCCGCCCTGCCACAGGATCTCGCCCGAGGTGCGGCCGTAGAGAAACACGGAGATAAAACTGCCGGCGGCGGCGATCCATACCGGCCAGGTCTTACGGCATACGGTCCACGGAGCCACGCCACCAATCCACAGCAGCACGAATTCGATGCCGAGCGCCGTGGACGCGGATACCACATCCAGACTGATGAACATCGGAATACACAGCAACAGCGCACCGATGATGCGGCTGATCGCGTTGATGCGCGCGATGAACCATGAGGGCGATGAGGCTTTGACCGGCTCCACGCGCGTTTCCTGCGGACTGACGATTACCACGTCACTCATGCCTTCGCCTCCTCGAACATCACACGTCGCGCGCCCAGCGCATCCACCAGCGCCTCATCGTGCGTCACCATGATCACGCACGAGCCTTGATCGCGGATGGCGGCAATCAGCTTGACCATCTCATTCCACGTGCTGAAATCCTGTCCGAATGTCGGCTCATCCATCACCAACACTTTGGGTGCGGCGGCCAGCATGGAAGCCACGGACAGTCGCCGCTTCTCCCCGCCAGACAAGGTATACGGGTTGGCTTTGGCGAAGCGCGTGAGATTCATCTGCTCAAGCATGCGGTCGGCGGTCTGATAAGCCTCGTCTTGGCTCTGCCCCATCGACTTGGGGCCGATGGCGACTTCGTCACGCACGAAATTGGCAGCGAACTGGTGTTCGGGCTCCTGGAACACCATGCCGATACGGCCCAGCAGTTCCTTGCTTTTCCAGTCGATCGGCTCACGCCCGGCATGCGTGGGCTTGAGGTTGTCGGCGATGAGCACCTTGCCGGCGATAGGCTCGAGTAGCCCGGCCAAGGTCAAGGCCAAGGTCGATTTGCCCGCGCCGTTCGGACCCATCAGAGCCGTTACTGCGCCGGGATAAAAATCCAGATTGATACCAACGCCAAGAGCGGTTCCACGGCCAAAGCTTAAGTTCTCAGTGCTGAGCACCGGCGCATCGTGCGCAGGCTCCTGCTTCGGTGAGTAATCGGGAATCGCACGGCCCGGCACCCACGCGCCACCGGCGGCCAAAACGTCGCCCATCTCGGCGAACACCTTGTCCGGCTTGCCGTCGGCAATGACCGCACCCGTGGGCGAACTTGCATCGGGTCGGCCGAGCACAATCACGCGATCGACCAGATCGAGCCATACATCGATATGATGTTCGACCACGACCATGGTCTGTCCGGTGGCCTCGATGACCTTTTTGACCGCGTCATGCACTTCGACCACGCCTTCGGGGTCGAGGTTGGCGGTCGGTTCGTCCAACAACAGCAGACCGGGCTTCATAGCCAGCACGCCGGCCAACGCGAGACGTTGGCGCTGACCGCCGGACAGATGGCGGGTGGACCGATCCAGTTCGAGTCCGCCGAGTCCCACCATATCCAATGATTCGCGCACTCGCTGCCGAATCTCCTCGCGCGGCACGTTGAGGTTTTCGCAGCCGAAGGCCGCGTCATCGCCTAGTCGTTCAAGAATGATCTGCGAGTCCGGGTCCTGAAGCACCAGTCCCACGCGGCCTCGCGCCTCGCGCGCATCGACGCCATCGATGGTGAGCGAGCCCTCCTGCTCGCCTTCCTCATCGCCGCCAAGTACGCCTGCGAGACCGGCCATCATCGTGCTTTTGCCCGCGCCCGAAGCGCCAAGCAACAGCACGCGCTCCCCCGGCCGGATGGTGAGATCGACGGCACGCAACGCGAAATCCTTGCGCGTCGCGTGCCGCCAGCCCCAGCCGCTGGCCCTGACCGCGGCCGGATCGACCTGCAGACGGTATCGATAAGCTTTCGCTG
>OEDX01000027.1_pt1 | contig 30363 bp, 17 predicted proteins | sample 1502231 | NCBI WGS metagenome assembly OEDX01 (sample SAMN02317176, study PRJEB22365) | human gut metagenome | biome: HumanGut | host: Homo sapiens | place: USA: Seattle,WA | collected 2001
ATCAAGCTTATCGATACCGTCCGGCCGGCCGCCGGTCGGCCCAAACGCCTGGGACGGCTACCAGGCCGCCGTCACCGCCGACGCCGCTCTGCGCTCCATCGCCAACGGCGGCACCACCGAGGCCATCGAGCTCATCGATGCCCCGGCCTTCTACACCGCTGAGTGAGCGGTCCGTTCTCAATCGGAAACAATCAGAAAGGCAACATCATGAGCAAGATCAACGTGGGCATCGCCCCGATCGGCTGGACCAACGACGACCTTCCCGAGCTGGGTGGTGAGACCCAGTATCAGCAGATCCTCAGCGAGGCTGCTCTGGCCGGCTTCGAAGGCACCGAGATCGGCAACAAGTACCCGAAGGACCCGAAGGTCCTCAAGCACCAGCTCGAACTGCGCGGCATCCGCATCGCCTCCGCGTGGTTCGGCACCTACTTCACCACCCAGCCGTTGGAACAGGTCGAGAAGGACTTCATCGCCTTCCGCGACTACATGAACTCCCTGGGCGCCGACCACATCAACCTGTGCGAGCAGGGCAACACCATCCAGGGAATGATGGACGTTCCGGTCTTCGACGGCAAGCCTGAGTTCACCGCCGAAGAGTGGGACAAGGTCACCAAGGGCCTCGACCGTCTCGGTGAGATCGCCGCCGACACCGGCACCATCGTCTCCTACCACCACCACATGGGTACCGGCGTGCAGACCGCCGCCGAAATCGACCGCCTCATGGAGAACACCGACCCGGATAAGGTCAAGCTGCTCGTTGACATCGGCCACCTGCAGTTCTCCGGCGAGGATCCGGTCGACATCGTCACCCGCTACAAGGACCGCATCGGCCACTTCCACCTCAAGGATATCCGTCCGGACGTGCTGCAGCGCGTCAAGGATGAGAAGCTCAGCTTCCTGCAGGCGGTGCTCGCCGGCGTGTTCACCATCCCGGGCGACGGCCAGGGCGACTTCAAGACCATCCTGACCCCGATTGTCGAGTCCGACTACGAGGGATGGTTCCTCGTCGAGGCCGAGCAGGATCCGGCCAAGGCCGATCCGTTCGAGTACGCTTTGCGCGCTCGCAAGTACATCAAGGACACGCTCGGCGTTTGATTGCCGCCAGCGTGCATTCTTTCGGAGCTTCCCGTCTGATGCTTTCTTGTTCAACGGGCGGGGAGCTCCCTCCCCTTGAAGTCAACTCATTTACACTTTCCTTTCCTTCCCAAGTGATGTGGCCGCGCGCCCGTGCCATCCGGTGCGGGCACGCGGCCACATCGCGTTGCATGCCATCAGCACGGCAAGAAAGGCCATTCCCATGCCATCCGGCGATACCCGTACACAAACCTCGCGCGGTGCCATCTGGCGCATCGCCTTCATCATCTGCCTCGGCTCGTTCCTGTTCGGCTACAATTCCGCCGTCATCAACGGGTCCTTCGACTTCATGGCCGACCCCAGCCAGCTCGGTCTCGACTCCCTTGGCCAAGGTCTGGTTTCCGGAGCGCTGACCTTGGGTGCGGCCTTTGGCGCCGTATTCGGCAGTCCCCTGGCCGGCCAGTTCGGCTTCAAGCGACTGCTCGGCACCGCCGCGGGCGTCTTCCTCGTCGGCGCGGTCGGTTGCGCGTTGTCCGTCAACCTGCCGATGATGCTCCTGTTCCGCATCGCGGTGGGCCTTATGGTTGGTCTGGTCTCCTCCGTCATTCCGATGTATCTGGCGCAGACTTCGCCTTCGGTGCTGCGCGGCACCATCAGTTCGCTCAACGGCCTGATGATCGTGATCGGACAGCTCGTGGCCTTCTCCGTCAACGCTGTGCTCGGTGTGTCCTTCGCCGACATAGCCTGGGTGTGGCGCGTGGCATTCGTGTTGGCCTCGCTGCCTGCTATCGGCCTGTGGATCGGCCTCATGCGCGTGCCCGAAGCTCCGCGGTGGCTTATGACGAAGGGACGGGAGGAGGCTGCGCTCGAGTCTCTGGCGCGAACCCGCAACGCCGAAGAGGCGGAGGCCGATCTGCGGTTGCTGCGCACCTCCATTCAAGAGGAATCCGGTAAACATGCGAGCATCAAGCAGGCCGTTTCCCATCCGTGGGTGTTGCAGATCCTCATCACCGGCTGCATGCTCGGCGTCATCCAGCAGTTTGCAGGCATCAACGCCATCATGTATTACGGTACGCAAATCCTGCAGGACAGCGGCTTCGGCCAGCAGGCCGCGCTCATCGGCAACGTGGTCATTGGCGTGGTCTCCTGCGTGGCCGCCGCGGCCGGTCTGGTCAGCGTCGACCGCCTCGGCCGTAAGACCCTTGAATGCGGAGGTCTCGCCATTTGCGCGGCCTGCCTGCTCGCCGTGGCCCTCATCAGCATGCTGTGCGGCGGTGCGGCGTGGGCACCGATGACGATTCTGGTCATCGTGTTCATCTACATCTTCGTGTTCCAGGCAACGGTCGGCCAGGTCACTTGGGTACTTAACTCGGAGATCTTCCCACCGCAGTACAGCACCGCGTGCACCGGCATCTCCGTGTTCTCGCTGTGGGCCGCGAACTTCGTGGTCTCGTTGGTCTTCCCGCTGATGCGCGAGGCCATCGGCATGGGTGCCACGTTCCTGATCTTCGCCACATGCTGCGTGGCGAGCTTCCTGTTCGTCATGGTCCGTCTGCCGGAGACCAAGGGCGTGCCGCTGGAACGAATCGCCGACTTCTTCATCTCTCGCTACGGCGAACGCTGACCCGTTTGCCGTGGACGACCCGTGACCGGTCGTTCGCGGCATGCATATGACCTTATATATATGGCCTCGCATGTGACCTTATACAGGTCATATGCGAGGCCATATGCGAATAAACGCGGGGAAGAGATTGCAGGAGGTCAGACCAGCACGTTGCTGATGATGCCTTCGACTTCGCCTTCGATTAGGGCGCAGGCCTGGGGGAACAGGGTCTGGAAGTGTTCGGTGTCGCAGTGGGCGGTATGGGCCTCCTCGGTGGGCCAGAACTCCACGAACGCGAACTCGTTCGGATCGTCCTCGCGCTGGAGCAGGTTGTAGCCGGCACAGCCCGGCTCGGCGGCGGACTTGGTGACCAGCTCGGTCATGATGCGGACGAACTCGGTCTTGTTCTCGTCCTTGACGTGGACGGTGGCGTAGATGACCTGCATGATGGTTCCTTTCGACGATGAATGGGTCAGAATTGGTTGGATGTCTCCATTATATGTAAGCTACCTCATAAAAAACGGACATAAAATCCGGTTTAGAGTGCCAAAAAGTAGGAAAAAGGCGTAATTGGGTTCACTGTTAATATAGTATGAACGTAATGACCGAAAATCGATAATGAAGTCTGATTGTTTCGGTTGAAAGACTATCGGGAGGATGATGGCAATGGCGTCATTTGCTGAACTAACGGATGATATGGACCTCGCCGCGCTCGCAGCGAAGCGCAGTCGGTACACCACGCTGATGGTGATACTCGGCGTCTTCGGCGGCGGCCTGTATGGCTACACGCTGACGGCACTCTCCGGCGCGTTGATCACCATGAACATCGGCTCGGGCGAAGGTGGGCTGCTGACTACCGGGGAGCAGGGCGTCATCACATCCCTGTTGCTGCTCGGCGCGGTCATCGGGTCCTTCCTCTCCGGAGTGCTCAACGACGTGCTCGGCCCCCGCAAGATGATTCTCGCCGGTGCGGCCCTCGCGGTCCCCGGCACCATCGTCTGCGCGGTCAGCCCGAATCTGGTGGTGCTGTGCATCGGTCGCCTCGTGATGGGTCTGGCCATCGGCTTCACCTCCACCATCATCCCGCTGTATCTGGGTGAGATGACCTCCTCCACCAAGCGCGGCCGCGTGGTGTCCGTCAACTCGGTGATGATTGTGGTCTTCCAGCTGCTTGCAGTGTCCGTCAACGCGGTGCTCAACCTGTCCGGAGCCGGTTGGCGAGCCATGATGTGGGCCGTAGCCGTGCCCGCCGTGCTGCTGCTCGTCGTCTCGCTCGTCATCCACGACAGTCCGTACTACCTTGCCCGTCACGGACTTGACGCCGCCGCAGTGCGCGAACTCGTCGAGACCCGCGACCTTGAGGAGGCCCGCGCCGCCTACGAATCGATGAGCGACACCGAGCCCGCTGCGGATGCGGATCGTCCGGCCAAGCGCATGAGCTTCCGTGAACCGTGGCTGCGCCGCGTGCTCATCGTAGGCATCGGCGTGGCTCTCATGAACCAAGTCGGCGGACAGAACATGATCAACTACTACGCACCGACCATCTTCTCCAGCACCCTCGGCTTCGACTCGTCCATGTCCATCGTGGCCACCGTCCCGGTGATCGCGGTCTCCGCCGTCGCCGCCATCGTCGGCGGCCTTGGCCTCATCGACAAGATCGACCGCCGCGTGATCATGCTCATTGGTCTGACCGGCACCGTCGTCTTCCTGGTCGCCATCGGCGTGAGCTACATCTTCGTCAACGCCAACCCCGGCTCTCAGGCGGCCGCGTGGGTGATGATCGTGCTCATGATGATCTACCTCGTGTTCGTGCAGGGCATGGTGGCTCCGGTCTGCTGGCTGCTGCTCGCCGAGATCTTCCCCTCTGCGGTTCGTGCTCGTGGCGTGGGCTACGCCAACATCGCCATGAACATCACCAACTGTCTGCTTTCACTGGTATTCCCGATTCTGCTGAGCCTGATCGGCGGTTCCGGTACGTTCTTCCTGTTTGCCGCGATCAACGTGGGCTGCTGGATCTTCGTCAAGGTCCTCGTGCCCGAAACGCGCGGCAAAAGCCTCGAGCAGATCGAGCGTGAGGCGAGAAGCGCGGTCGCGGGCTGACCTCCGGATCATTTTCCTAAGAGAGATAGGGGCGCCGCATCTGGCATGTGCCGGGTGCGGCCCTTTTGCGTCGGTGCGGATCCGCGGGGTGTGTCCATGCTTCGCGAGGCGGTTCCGTTGCGTGCGGTGGTTCCACTGTGTGGTGTGTTCTTCGCCGAAACGTTGCGTGCGGTTGCATTGGGCGGGTTCCCGTTGCGCCGCCATGTCGGTGAGATGTCGTCGGGGATGGCGTGTCCGCGTGCGTTGTGACGCGTTTTTATGGTTGTCTGTCACTTTTGCACTTTATGGACAAAGTGTCCGTAAAATGGTTTGACAGTCGTGATGGTGGCGCGTAGATTGTTCTTCATGGGGCCGACCGGAGAGCAAGCCGAACGGCTCCTGGTCCACGGCACGGCAGCCGGGGCTCATCCAACCCGTGCGCAAAAGCACCAGACCGACAGTAAGAGAGGCTGAACATGCGTTTCAGCGGCGAACAGTATGTATACAAGTTCTCGGAAGGCGACGCGTCGATGCGCAACCTTCTGGGCGGCAAGGGTGCCGGCGTGGCCGAAATGACCAAGCTGGGCATGCCGGTGCCGGAAGGCTTTACCGTCAGCACCGAAGCGTGCGTGCGTTACTTTGCTGACGGCGGCAAGGTAGATGACGAAATTAAGTCCCAGATTTTTGATTCTTTGTCTGAAATGCAAGAATCTTTGGGGAAGCGGCTTGGTGACCCTGAGAATCCGCTCCTGGTCTCCGTGCGCTCCGGCGCCCGCGTCTCGATGCCCGGCATGATGGACACGATCCTCAACCTCGGACTCAACGAGGACGTGGTCCGCTCGCTCGTCGAGAAGACCGGCAACGCCCGCTGGGCATGGGACTCCTACCGTCGATTCATCCAGATGTACTCCGACGTGGTCATGGGTCTCGACAAGGCCTGCTTCGAGGGAGCCCTCGATGAGCTCAAGCGGGAACGCGGCGCCGAGCAGGACACCGATCTGACCGCCGAGGATCTCGAAGGCCTCGTGCGTCTCTTCCTCGACGAATACCGCCGTCAGGTGGGACGCTCGTTCCCCACCGACCCGATCGAGCAGCTTATGGAGGCCGTGCAGGCTGTGTTCCGCTCCTGGGACAACCCACGCGCCATCTACTTCCGCCGCATGAACTCGATTCCCGACACCTGGGGCACCGCCGTGACCGTGCAACGCATGGTCTTCGGCAACATGTCCGCCGACTCGGGCACCGGCGTGGCGTTCTCGCGCAACCCCTCCACCGGCGAGAAGGGCTTGTTCGGCGAATACCTGATGAACGCGCAGGGTGAGGACGTTGTGGCCGGCATCCGCACCCCGCAGGCTATCAGCCACCTGAAGGAGCAGAACCCGGCCGTTTACGAGCAGTTCACGCACATCGTCGACAAGCTGGAGCTGCACTACCGGGACATGCAGGACATGGAGTTCACCATCGAGGAGGGCAAGCTCTACATGCTGCAGACGCGCAATGGCAAGCGTACGCCGCAGGCAGCCTTCCGCATCGCCAGCGACTTCGTCGACGAGGGCATCCTTACCCAGGAGGGAGCCGTCTGCTCGGTCGATCCCAAGTACATCACCGCGCTGCTGCACCCGCAGTTCGACGCTAAGGCGTTGGCCAGTGGCACCGTGCTCGGCACAGGCCTGCCCGCCTCGCCGGGAGCCGCCACCGGGCGTGTGGTGTTCAGCGCCGAGGACGCGGTCGAATGGACCAAGCGCGGCGAACAGGTGATTCTCGTCCGCCTCGACACCACGCCCGAAGACATCGTCGGCATGCACTACGCACAGGGCGTGCTCACCGCTCGTGGCGGCATGACCAGCCATGCGGCCGTAGTGGCCCGCGGCATCGGCCGTTGCTGCGTGTCCGGTCTGTCCGGCATCGAATTCGAACAGGACGAGACGGGTCATATCACCGGCTGCGCGATCGGCGGCACGCCCGTGGCAGAAGGCGACTGGATCTCCCTGGACGGCAATGCCGGCAAGGTGTACGCCGGGCGCATTGCCACTGTGCCGGCCTCTATCTCCGGCGTATTCGGCCGAGTGATGGGCTGGGCTGACCGCTTCCGCCGTCTGGAGGTGCGGGCCAACGCCGACACCCCGGCCGACGCCAAGCAGGCCCGTGAATTCGGTGCCGAAGGCATCGGCCTGTGCCGCACCGAGCACATGTTCTTCCAATCCGACCGCATCGCCGCCATCCGTGAGATGATTGTGGCCGCCAACGAGCAGGAGCGCCGTCGCGCGCTCGACAAGCTCCTGCCCATGCAGCGCGAGGACTTTGAGAACCTGTACGAGGCGATGGAGGGCCGTTCGGTTACCGTGCGCCTCATCGACCCGCCTCTGCACGAGTTCATTCCCAAGACCGCCGAGGCTGTGGCCGAACTCGCCGCCCAGACCGGCCATGACGCCGAATACATCACCAAGGTGGTCGAGGAGCTCAAGGAGGTCAACCCGATGATGGGCCATCGCGGATGCCGCCTGGCCGTCACCTATCCGGAGATCGCGCACATGCAGGCGCAGGCCGTCATTGAGGCCGCGATCAACGTCAAGCGCCGCCACCCGCAGTGGACGGTCGCCCCGGAGATTATGGTGCCGCTCGTTGTCAACCGCTGCGAGCTTGACTATGTCAAGCAGCAGGTCGAGGAGACCGTCAACCGCATACTCGCCCAGGCCGACGACCTGACGATGGTGTGCCAGATTGGCACCATGGTCGAAACGCCGCGAGCCGCACTGCGCGCCGACGAAATCGCCGCCAGCGCCGAGTTCTTCTCCTTCGGCACCAACGACCTGACGCAGATGACGTTCGGCTTCAGCCGCGACGATTCCGCACGCTTCCTGCCCGACTACTACGCCAAGCACATCCTCGATGAGGACCCGTTCGCGCACCTGGACACCAAGGGCGTGGGCCATCTCATCGGAATCGCGTCCAAGCTTGGCCGACGCACCCGTCCGAACCTGCGACTCGGCGTGTGCGGCGAACACGGCGGCGACCCGGAGTCCATCGCTTTCTGCGAACAGGCCGGACTCGACTACATCTCCTGCTCGCCGTTCCGCGTACCGGCCGCACGACTGGCTGCGGCTCAGGCGGCCATCGGCTGCCGCGCACCCGTGCGCCGCTGAACGGACCAACGATCACATCCGACCCGCATCACCCGTCCGACCGCTTAGCCTTCCTTCCGATGGGCGTGAGGACGAGCGGGCCGGGCGTTCACCCGTCACCCCTATCTAAGAAATGAGGAAATCAATGATCATGCCGAACATTCCACGCGAACGACTCGTGGCACTCAAGCGTTTCGCTGGTGAGATACGCAAGGAGACCGTCAAGGAGATCTCCGTCTTCGGCACCGGACACATCGGCGGCTCGCTGTCCATCGCGGACGTGCTCGCCGTACTCTACGGCGAAGAGATGCAGGTTCGTGTCGACGATCCGCGTTGGGAAGGTCGTGACTGGTTCGCTCTGTCCAAGGGCCACTGCGCCCCCGCCCTGTACGCCACGCTCGCCCTGAAGGGCTTCTTCCCGAAGGAATGGCTCGCCACGCTCAACCAGAACGGCACCAATCTGCCCAGCCACGCCGACCGTCTCAAGGTGCCCGGCGTGGACATCACCGCCGGTTCTCTCGGCCAGGGTGTCTCCGTGGCCGCCGGTGTGGCCGCCGCGATGAAGATGAACGGCAAGTCCAACCGCGTGTACGCAATCGTCGGCGACGGTGAGAGCCAGGAGGGTCAGGTCTGGGAGATGACGTTGTTCGCCGCCCAGCAGCGACTCGACAACCTCATCGTGTTCGTGGATTACAACAAGCTCCAGCTCGACGGTTTCTGCGCCGACATCTGCGACATGGGTGACATGGCCGCCAAGTTCGCCTCCTTCGGCTGGTATGCGCAGAACCTCACGGACGGCAACGACGTGGAGGTGATTCTCTACGCCATCGAACGCGCCAAGGAGCAGACGGATGGCAAGCCGAACGTCATCGTGCTTAACACGCTCAAGGGTCTGGGATGGAAGGACATCGAAGGCCAGCCCAAGGGCCATTCGACCACGATCAGCGCCGAACAGCGCGATGAGGCCATCCGCCAGATCGACCAGATGACCGAGGCCGAGGTGGCGAAGATCAAGGCATCCAGCCCGCTGGGCAAGTGACACCTGCACGAATCCGAACCTCGGGGAGACAATCCGCCCGAGTCGAACACAACGTCGAACAATCAAGGAAAACGAAACATCATGATCGTCAATGAACTCATTCCCGAGCCGCAGGCCATGCGCGACGCCTTCTGCGACAAGCTCATCGCCCTAGCGGAAAACGATCCGGACCTGGTGGTGCTGGACGCCGACCTGATGGGCGCCATGGGCACCAAGCCCTTTCTGAAGCGCTTCCCCAACCGCGCCATCGACTGCGGTATCCAGGAAGCCAACATGGTCTCCGTGGCCGCAGGCCTGTCCCTGACCGGCAAGGTGCCCTTCGTGCACACCTTCGCTCCATTCATGTCCCGCCGCGCCACCGATCAAGTCTTCATCTCCGGCGCCTATCAGGGAGCCAACGTCAAGCTCATCGGCTCCGATCCGGGCATCACCGCCCAGACCAACGGCGGCACCCACATGCCCTTCGAGGACATGGGCATCATGCGCTCCATCCCCACCATGACGGTGATCGAGCCCACCGATGCGACCATGCTCAACTCCGTCATGGATTGGATGGCCGGAACCTATGGCATGCAGTACATGCGTCTGGTGCGCAAGTCCTGCACCAAGGTGTACGAGACCGGTACCCAGTTCACTGTGGGCAAGGCGTCCACCCTGGTTTCCGAGCCCGGTGCCGAGGTGACTATCATCGCCTCCGGTTGGTGCGTGGTCGAATCCCTCAAGGCCGTCGAACTGCTGCACCATGAAGGCATCGTCGTGCGCGTGCTCGACATGTTCACCTGGAAGCCGCTCGACGAGCGTGCCGTTATCGACGCAGCCTACGACACCGGCGCGATCGTGACCGCTGAGAACCACAGCATCACCACCGGCTTGGCCGCAGCCGTCAGCGAGGTCGTCGTACGCCATGAGCCGGTGCCGATGGAATTCGTCGGCGTCCACGACCGCTTCGGCCAGGTCGGCAAGGCCGACTATCTGGCAGAACAGTACGGCTTGGCCGCTGCGGACATCGTCGCAGCGGCCAAGCGTGCTGTGGCGCGTAAGCCGGCCTGAAGGACATTCCTGGCGCTGCAGGGCCTGTTCGCCTGACTCCGTTCGGGTGGGCCGGCTCGGCATGGGCCGGTGACCGGATACCTGATGACCGGATACGCAAGGCCCTTCCCCTCTCCATAGGTGAGGGAAGGGCCTTGCGTATCCTAAGCAGGATGGAAACCGGAGGTGCGGAACTCGGGGATTGGTCTGATGGGCATCACCTCACTTACTTGGAGTTCTCGGAAAAGTTGATGTGGTAGACGCGGGTGTTGGTACCGTCCTCCGACGTGACGATCACACGCGCCTCGTCGGCCGTACGCACCACGGTGACGGCAACGTTGGTGCCGGTCGGCAGTGCTTCGACGGTCGGAGCGGCGCCGGCGGCGTGAACGTGCCTGGCGAGTGCTCGTGATCTGCTTCGACGGCATCTCATCCGGCGAATACAACGTGCCGACCCTCACCACCGTGGCGACCGACTTCCGCGGCGTGACCAACACCTCCGTGTCGCTGCTCATGCGCCGCATCGAGCACCCCGACGACGAGTTCTACCCGCAAACCGTCAACGTCGGCTACCGTCTGATCGAACGCGAGTCGACCCGGCGATAGGGACGTCCTGCCATCCATGCGTGCGGATGTAGACGGCATGCTCGCGCAGATATTGCCTGAGGTGCGGTATGGCGAAATCAATTGTTCCGTACCCATCCCATTTTCAATCACCTGCGTGAGCCGCATCCCAATTGTTGGACTGGAGTAATTCATGTCCGATGATTGGAGGTGCGGTTCAGAGTATTCACTGTATTCACTCCTACGTCAGTTCGCTATCAGTTCGCCATCAGCCCCAGCGCGATGGCGGTGATCAGCACGTACGCCTCGCGCGGGTCGGTGGCGTCCCAGCCGGTGGATTCGGCGGCGCGCTTCAAACGGTAGCGGATCGTATTGGGATGTACGTTGAGCTCCTTGGCCGTGGTTTCGAGCGAACCGCCGAACTTCAGGAATGTGGAGACGGTGAGCAGCGTCGGATCATCCGGGCCTGCTGCTGTCAGGCTTCCGTAGACCACGCGGACCAGTTCGTCACGGGCGTCCGCGTCGCCGATCAACGCACGTTCGGGCAGGGCGTCGTCGGTGCGTAACGGGCGCGGCAATGGCTGCACGGTGGCGGCCAGAGCCGGCGCGGCCTGAAGACAGTAGAGCGTGGCCTGAATCGAACGCATCGCGCCATCGGCACCGGTGCGCTGTGGACCCAAGGCGATTGGCCGATCGGCGGCGAACGACGGGGCGATGGTATTGCAGATGATTTCCGGCGTGGCCGCACCGACCGGACGAACCAACGCCACTACGGCGGTGCTGTTGCCGATCGGGCGCTTGGCGGTCAGACACACACCGCCGAAATCGGCCACGATTTTCTCGATTTCCTTGGCCGTACGTGCGGCGGACCGGGCAGGGTATCCGGCGATGGCGTAACAATCGAAGTCATGCTCGAAGCCGAGGATGGTGAACAGGGACTCCACTCGTTCGTCGGCCAGATGATTGAACAGGCACTCGAACAGCACGGTGCGTACGCGGTTGGTCGCGGCGATGCCGGGTGCGGCCGAACCGGACGAATCGGGCGCACTGGGCGTACCGGATGCACCGGACGAATCGGCAACGTCGGCAGCGAGAAGTTCGAGAAAATCTGACATAGTCACTAGTGTAGCGTCGCTGATTGGCGTTGCCTTTCAGCCAAAGACTCTCGCCAATACGTCAGCACCACGAATCCGAACACAAACGCAACCGGCAACATGTGCCGCTCGAAATTATTGGCCGGCGCGGTAATCATCACGCCCATCAGCAGTAGCAGCGGAATATGGGTCATGAGGGTGAGCCAACGTCGGCGAATCACCTCGGCCGCGCCGATCAGCAATGTCATCACCACGTAGAAATTGCCGTGCGTGGGCCAGCCGAGTACGGGAATGCTGCCCCATACGCGAGTGAAGCCGGCGATGTGCTCACGCCAGTCATGGTTGTAATCCTTGATCCATGTGGAGTTTTTCTGCACGTAATCGCTGGTCACGTAATAATCCATCGATACGTACGGCTGATCGTTCACATTGAAGTATCCGAAGCATTTGGCCAGCAGCGCATCCAACGCGATGATCGGATTGTCCTTGACGATTTCGAACCATGCCTTGTTGAAATTGGTCATATCCTCGGGCGTCACCGTGCGCCACTTGTAGCTGACCTTCTTGGCCTGAATACCGGAGGATTTCACCGGGTCGGCATCCTGCTGGGAGTAAGCGTCGGCCATCTGATCGAGATTGAAGACGGGCGCGAGGTTCTTTTTGGCTTCATCTGAAATGCCGTCCGGATTGCGCTGGGCCACGCGGGCGATCATCTGCAGCTGTACGCCGCGGCTTTCGATTGGGTCGCCGCCGATGATCGCGCCAGAGGAGATGGCGAAGGAGATGCCGCCGTGAATCAGTACGGTGGGGATGAGCAGCGCCACGACGTAAGTCGCCCAGCGCTTGCGGTCGGCGATCAGAGCCAGCACGATTTGTAGGGCGATGATGTACCACGCATATTTCGCGGAAATCAGCATCACCGATGTGGCCAGGATAAAGGCGATGAAACTGTGGCGCGGCAAGTGGACGGGCGTGGCGATGGCAGTGGCCTGAGGATGTTTGCGGGTGCCGACGGGGTGCCAGGTCTGGACGAGTTCATACCAGACGCTGAACCACCAGACGAACGAGAACGCGAACAGCGGCGATTTGGTGATGGAGATAGTGGAAAACACGGCCAGCGGGCAGACCATGAAGAACAGCAGAATCAGGAATCGAGCCAATCCTCCGGCCTGTGGGGGAACGGCGGAATCCGTTGCCGTTTTTCCTATCCAAGGCCGGTTCAGGAATCGATTGGCGGCGGCAGCGCAGCAGAACACGGCGAACAGCGTCTGCAGGGCAGCCAACGTCACGATGCCGGCATCGTTTGAGCCGGTCAGATGCCTCGCAAACGTGACTATCGCGCCATAGAACACAGTGAGTACCACATTGTGCTGGTCGGTCAGATACGTGGGATCGGACGGCCACATGTAGTGCGCAGTGGGGTAGATGTCCATCGGCACGAAGGAGAAGAAGCCGATATAGGGCTGTTTCAGGCCGGTCCACTGGTTCCAGGCCCAGCTGAATTCACGGATCTGTGAACGAACATCAGCGCCGAATGCGGCAAGCAACGTGGTAGGCACCCAGAGCCAGCCGACAAAAAACACCAGCATAAGCTTCCAGAACCGGTTCGTGCCGCGTGTGATCCAGCGGTCCAGAACAGTGACGGCGGACGTGACGATAGCGTGAACGGTACGACAGATCTTGGCTGGTTGGCTGGTCTGCTGATCGGCGCCGGGCCGTGATGTTTCGCTATTCTGCTGATGTTGACGTAGGCGCTCGCCGATGGTCTTCGGCAGTATGCGCTGGCCTGCTGCGAATCGCGCCATCAGCGTGATGATTCCGAGATATATCAGGAACGACACGACGAATATTGCGGTATTGGCCCAGTTCCAATGGGCGAGGGTGCCGTTCTCCTCGTCCCGGTACAGCGGGCCGACAGCCGAGCACAGTGCAAGCCACAGGCAGGCCAGCCCGGCCAGTGTCCAGCGCGCGGCAGCGCCCACGCGCGCAAGATGCGGGTGGGACTGGCGGCTGGATACGGCGGCAAGCTTCGCGGTGGCTGGTGACGTCATGACAATATATGGTAGCCGCACAGGTCAACGGTTGATATTCGATGTCTGCCGGGCATCGCCATTGTTCGCAAGCCAATACGACGGCCGGGTGCATGCGTGGGCTCGGCGAATGCGGAATTTCCGAAGTTGTGAACGCTAACATGGGCTGTCCGGCCCAAAATGGTTGATTTTGTGCGCTTTTCCGTGGAATATCGCGGGTAAAAAACGGCGCAACCGAGGTAACGTAGTGTCCATGATGATTGCATTGAAAGCTGCAACGCCGCAGCTACCCAGAACTACAGCCGTCGCGGATCATGTGGTAGCCGTGGGCGAAACCGATTCGACCAACACGCTGGCCGCACAGATGATCGGCGACGGGTCGTTGACGCTGCCCGACCACCAGGATGGCGAACTGGCGGTGGCCGTGGTGGCCGCCGACCGGCAGACCGCCGGCCGTGGCCGCAATGGTCACAAGTGGGTCAGTCAGCCCGGCCGTTGCTCGACGATGTCCTATGCCGTGCGCATTCCGCGCGCGATCGCCACCGACGAATCCGTCAATGGCTGGCTGCAGATGATCGCCGGACTGGTCACGCTGGATGCCCTGAACGGCATGATCGAGGAATACGGTGCCGCGCCGAACCAGCCGGACTGCTTGCTGGAACTCAAATGGCCGAACGACGTGTTCTGCCACGGGCTCAAGCTGGGCGGTCTGCTCTCGGAGCTGGTGATTCCGCCATCGTCCGGTACCGGTACTGATGCTGATGCCGATGACGACGTCGTCATCGTGTTCGGCGTCGGCCTGAACTTGGCCTTGGGCGCCTGCCGGCTGCCCACGCCGCAATCGACCTCGCTGCAGCTGCATGTCTCCGGGCTGCCGTCGTTCGGCGAGATGCGCGATGCGGTGGCTGAACGTCAGGTCGAGGGCTTCCGCGAGCGGTTGGCGAAGTTCATCGCCGACCCGAAGGGCCAGGCCGAGTCGTTGCGCGAGGAAATGAAGGCGGTGTGCTGGGCGCGCGGCCGTCAGGTCGAGGCGCACTTCACGGACGGCACCACGCTGACCGGCGAAGCCATCGGCCTCAACGAAGACGCCTCACTGATCCTGAGAACACAAGACGGCACGGACCATACGGTCCGCACCGCCGATGTGGGAGTGCTGTAATAGCCGGCCAGTAGCTAGCTAGTAGCTCAGGTCAGCGACCGAGCTTGGACAGGCCGGCGGTGGCCAGAGAGGCCACCACGGCCTTGATGGCGTCGTCGACAACGAAGCCCATGGAGGCCAGGGCCACGGCGGCGAGCGGTGCACCGGTCAACGCGGACTGGATGACGAAGCCGAAGGCGTACGCCCCTATGTTTGCGTGATATCGCCGTGAATGGCGGATGGTATGCGATGAATGAAGGGAATCGGTCGTTTCGCGGCATGATGGCGGTGCGGATTGTCCATATTGCGGACGCTCCACACCGCATGCAAACTGCATATGATGCGAAATCAAGCGGATACGATGCGAACTGACCTGTGCCGAATCGGCCTTGGCCGGCCGCATTGCGCCCGCTTGCTGTGAGCCTTCCCCTGAACTTACGGTTGCCATCGTAGAGGTGTTCGATTTCGTGCGGTTTCGTATCAAGTTACAAAATTATCGATTTTGATTTGTCGTAAGTTGACGAATGGGGTAGTAGCGTCAACTTATGTAACGTCGATTCTGATGGCTGCAAACGTTGCAATATCGGTCTTGATGGCGATTTTTGCCAACGGTTACGATGCTGAAACCTACGTGCGCGTTTGTTTAATGCCTACAAAAGGGCGTGAACGCTTTTGTGAGAACGTGGATTGCCTTATTCCCTATATAAGAAGCAGAATTTGACACTATGGCTCATACTGTCAAAAAACTGCTGATTGCGAACCGAGGCGAGATTGCGCTTCGCGTGGTGCGCACGGCCAAGGAGATGGGTATCTCCACCGTGGCCGTCTACTCCGAACAGGACCGCAATAGCCGCTATGTGGACATGGCCGACGAGGCATACCTGCTCTCCGGCGACACCTACAAGGACACGTACCTCAACGAGGATCTGCTGATCGACATCCTGCGCAAGACCGGTGCGGACGCCGTGCATCCTGGCTATGGATTCCTTTCCGAAGTGCCGAGCTTCGCGCAGAAGGTCGAGGACGCCGGTGCCATCTGGGTGGGTCCGCACCACACCGCGCTGGTGGATTTGGGCGACAAGATCACCGCCCGCCGAGTGGCCTTGCGCGCCAAAGTGCCGCCGGTGCCTGGCCTGTCCGAACCGGTGGCCGACGTGCGAACGCTGCTCGACTTCGCACACACCCACGGCTACCCGATCATGATGAAGCGCACTGATGGCGGTGGCGGCCACGGCATCACCGTGGTGCATGACGACGAGGAGCTGCGCCGCTTCTACATGAACCACGACGCGCTGCAAGGCGGCGATCTGAAGGAATACTTCATCGAGAAGTTCGTGGACAAGGCACGCCACGTCGAGACCCAGTCCGGGCGCGACTCGCACGGCAACTTCACCGTGTACTCCACCCGTGACTGCTCGCTGCAGCGCCGCAACCAGAAACTCGTGGAAGAGGCGCCCGCGCCCTTCCTGTCCGAGGAAATCATCAGCACGCTGGAGGAATACTCCCGCCGCCTGTTCACCACGGTCGGCTACGTGGGCCTCGGGACCTGCGAATTCATGGTGACCCCGAACGGCAAAGTGTACTTCCTGGAAGTCAACCCGCGTCTGCAGGTGGAGCACACCGTCTCCGAAGAGGTCAGCGGCCTCGACCTGGTGCGCGAACAGCTCAATATCGCCGCCGGTGGCGAGCTCACCCGCGCCCCCGAACCGCGCGGCCACAGCTTCGAACTGCGCATCACCAGCGAAGACCCGGCCACCAACCTGACCCCCGGCTCCGGCACCTTGGAGAAGATCCAGTGGCCGGCCGGCCCCGGCGTGCGCATCGATACCGGTGTGGAACAGGGCGACACCATCTCCCCGAAGTTCGATTCGATGATGGGCAAGGTCATCGTCACCGCCCAGAACCGTCTCGATGCCGTGGCCCGTGTGCGTCGCGTGCTCGATGAGCTGGTGATCGAAGGCGTGCCCACGCCGATTCCGCTGTTCAAGGAGATCTTCCGCAACGACGACTTCACCGCCGAGCATGGCCATCCGTTCGCCGTGTCCACCAAGTGGCTGGAGCGCACGTACCTGAACCGCACACCGGCTTCCGCCGCCTCCGGCCAGCCGGCCTCCTTGGCCACCGCCCCGGGTGCCGCTGCCCCGGCCGCGCCCGACAAGTCCAAGTCGGAGACGTTCGTCATCGAGATGAACAACCGCCGCGTCAAGCTCACCGTGCCGCTCGACATCGTGGAGAACATCACCGGCTCGGCCCGCGCCCGCGGTGCCAAGCGCCCCACTCAGCCGTTGCGCGGCGCAGGCTTGCATAACGTGGCCGCCGGTGCTGCCAAGGCCAACGACGGTGCCAAATCCGGCGTCATCGCCTCCCCGATGCAGGCCGTGGTCACGCGCATCAACGTGTCCGAAGGCCAGCAAGTGGCCAAGGGCGACCTGCTGGTGGTGCTCGAATCCATGAAGATGGAGAACTACGTGTACGCGCCGGCCGCCGGCGAAGTGAAGAAGATTTTCGTTGGCCCGGCCGATGGCGTGGAGGCCGGCGACACGCTGGTCACGCTGGACGTGAACGCCGGCAAGGCCAAGGCCGCCGACGCCAAGAAGGAGGGCGGCAATGACTGACATCATGGATTCGCCGGCCGTGAAGGCTGCGGCTGCGGCCTCGGCCGCCAACGCCGCCCAGCCCTCGGACCACCAGCCGCTGCGCACCGCCGTGGTCAAGGCCGCCGAACTGGCCCGCGCCGCCGAAGAGCGCGCCCGCGACAAGCAGCATGCCAAAGGCAAGAAAACCGCGCGCGAACGCCTCGATCTGCTCTTCGACACCGGCACGTTCGAGGAGATCGGCCGCTTCCAGGGCGGCAACATCGCCGGCGGCAACGCCGGTGCAGCTGTCATCACCGGCTTCGGCCAGGTCTACGGACGCAAAGTGGCCGTCTACGCCCAGGACTTCTCCGTCAAGGGCGGCACCCTCGGCACCGCCGAAGGCGAGAAGATATGCCGACTGATGGACATGGCCATCGACCTCAAAGTGCCGATCGTGGCCATCGTGGACTCCGGCGGCGCCCGCATACAGGAGGGCGTGGCCGCTCTGACCCAGTACGGCCGCATCTTCCGCAAGACTTGCGAGGCCAGCGGCTTCGTGCCCCAGCTGAGCCTGATTCTCGGCCCCTGCGCCGGCGGTGCCGTCTACTGCCCGGCTCTGACGGACCTCATCATCATGACCCGTGAGAACTCGAACATGTTCGTCACCGGGCCGGACGTGGTCAAGGCCTCGACCGGCGAGACCATCTCCATGGCCGACCTTGGCGGCGGCGAAGTGCATAACCGGGTGTCCGGCGTGGCCCACTACCTCGGCGAGGACGAATCCGACGCCATCGACTATGCGCGCACCGTGATCGCCTACCTGCCGTCCAACAGCGAAAGCAAGCCGCCGGTCTACGCCTACGCCGTCACCCGCGCCGAACGCGAGACCGCCAAGCGACTCGCCACCATCGTGCCCGCCAACGAACGGCAGCCCTACGACATGCTCGAAGTGATTCGTTGCATCGTCGATTACGGCGAATTCGTGCAGGTGCAGGAACTGTTCGGCGCCTCCGCGCTCGTCGGCTTCGCCTGCATCGACGGCAAGCCGGTCGGCATCGTGGCGAACCAGCCGAACGTGCTCGCCGGCATCCTGGACGTCGACTCGTCCGAGAAAGTCGCCCGATTCGTACGCCTGTGCGACGCGTTCAACCTGCCTGTGGTCACCCTCGTGGACGTGCCCGGCTACAAGCCCGGCTCCGACCAGGAACACGCCGGCATCATCCGCCGCGGCGCGAAGGTGATCTACGCCTACGCCAACGCGCAGGTGCCGATGGTGACCGTGGTGTTGCGCAAGGCGTTCGGCGGCGCGTACATCGTGATGGGATCCAAGGCCATCGGCGCGGACCTGAACTTCGCATGGCCCTCCTCCCAGATCGCGGTGCTCGGCGCGGCCGGCGCGGTGAACATCATCCACCGCCACGACCTGGCCAAGGCCAAAGCCTCCGGGCAGGACGTCGATGCGCTGCGAGCCAAGTACATCAAGGAGTACGAGACCAGCACCGTCAACGCGAACCTGTCGCTGGAAATCGGGCAGATCGACGGCATGATCGACCCCGAACAGACCCGTGAGGTGATTGTCGAATCGCTGGCCACGCTCGCCACCAAGCGGCGCGTCAAGCGCACCACCAAACACCACGGCAACCAGCCCCTCTGATTTCTGAAGACATCAACCAAACACAAGTAAGGAAAGCAATGACCACCTTCTTCCTCAATCGCCTGGCCACCGAGCCCCATGCGCTCGCCTTCGCCGGCCAGTCCACCCCGTGGCCGGTAGCCCTGGCAGACCAGACCACCGATCCCAGCCTTGACGAGGCCCTGCGTGGCCACATCGCCGCAGCCAACCGACTGCTCGCCTCGGTCGCCGCCGACCTGCTGGCCACCACCGGTCGTCCGGTCGACCTGTTCGGCTTCACTCCGAACCCGGCCCGCCTCGGCGCCGCAGCCGACGCCACCGCGTCCGTGGAAGGCGTGGCACTGACCCAGCTCGGCGCCCTGCTCGACTTGGAACACCTTGGCTACAATGTGGCCGCCGCCAAGCCGGTTGCCGTGCTCGGCCACTCCCAGGGCGTGCTCGCCGTGCACATGGCCCGCGCCATCGAGGCCGCCGGCTCCATCGAGGCCGCCGGCACCACGCTTGACGAGATTCTGGCCGTGGCCGCCCTGATCGGCGCCGCCGGAACCCGCCGCGTGCGCGAACTGGGCCTGAACCCCAAGTACGGCGAGGCCAGCCCGATGCTCTCCGTCAAGGGCGCCACCCGCGAACAGGTTGAGGCTCTGGTCAAGCGCGTGAACAACGCCCGAGGCCCGATCTCCATCGCCGTCACCAACTCCGACAACCACCACGTGCTTTCCGGCTACCCGGAAGACCTGGCAGCACTCGCCCTCGAAGACGAGCGCGAGCACAAGCACCAGGCCAAGCTGCGTGAACAGAAGCTCCACGGCGGCACTGTATTCAACCCCACTCTCGAATACCTCGAAGTCACCCTGCCCTTCCACTCTCCGCTCATGGCCGAAGCTGTTGAGCAGACCGTGTCTTGGGCTGGCGCCTGCGGCTTTGACCAGGATCGCACCCGCGCACTCGCTGAGGAAGTGCTGCTCAACCATGTGGACTGGAATGCCCGCGTCAAGGCGCTGTTCAACGCCGCCGACCCGGCCAAGCTGTGGATTGTGGACCTTGGTCCCGGCAACACGCTTGGCAAGCTGATCGGCAACGTGGTGCAGGGCACCGGCATCGGCGTGGTCGAAGCCACCACGCTGTCCGAACGCTCCACGCTCTCCACGCTGGACAGTGAGCCTGAGCGCACCCAGAACTGGAAGGCGTTCGCCCCGCGCGTCATCAACACCCCGGCCGGCGCCAAGCTGGTCACCAAGTTCTCCAAGCTCACCGGCAAGCCGCCGGTACTGCTGCCCGGCATGACCCCCACCACCGTGGAACCGGAAATCGTGGCCGCCGCGGCCAACGCCGGCTACTGGGCCGAGCTCGCCGGCGGCGGCCAGGTGACCGCCGAAGTGTTCGACCGCCACATCGCCGCCCTCGAAGACGAGCTGGAGGAAGGCCGCACGGTCGAATTCAACGCGATGTTCATGGACCGTTACCTGTGGAACCTGCAGTTCGGCTCCTCCCGCATCGTGCCCAAGAAGCGCGCATCCGGCGCGCCGATCGACGGCGTGGTCGTCTCCGCCGGCATCCCCGAGCTGGACGAAGCCGTGGCCCTGATCAAGTCGCTGCAGGCGGACGGTCTGCCGTACGTGAGCTTCAAGCCCGGCACCGTGGACCAGATTCGCCAGGTCGTGCGCATCGCCAAGGCCGTGGCCCCCACCACCATCATGGTTCAGGTCGAGGGCGGTGAAGCCGGCGGCCACCACAGCTGGGAAGCGCTGGATGACCTGCTTGCCGCCACCTACGCCGAAGTGCGCGCCTGCGACAACCTCGTGCTGGTCGCCGGCGGCGGCATCGGCACCCCCGAACGCGCGGCCGACTACATTTCCGGCCAGTGGGCCCACACCTACGGTCTGCCCGACATGCCGGTCGACGGCGTGCTTATCGGTACCGCCGCGATGACCGCCAAGGAGGCTCACACCAGCCCCGAAGTCAAGCAGCTGCTCGTCAAGACGCCCGGTATTCCGACCGACGCCAAGTCCGACGACGTGTTCGCCCCGCAGGCCGCCCACTGGGTGCCGTCCGGCAAGTCCATCGGTGGCATGTCCTCCGGCCTGAGCCACCTGCACGCCGACATTTACGAGCTCGAGAACGATTCCGCCGAATGCGGCCGTCTGCTCGTGCGCGTCATGAAGCACCCCGAAGAGCTCGACTCCCGCCGCAAGGAAATCATCGAAGCCCTGAACAAGACCGCCAAGCCTTACTTCGGCGACCTGGCCTCCATGACCTACCTTGAGTGGGCGCAGCGCTTCGCCGAACTCGCCTTCCCGTGGGTCGACCCGACTTACGCCGACCGCTTCCAGCACCTGCTGCAGCGCATCGAAGCCCGTGTGAACGACACGGACTCCGGCGAATTCACCTCCAAGTTGTTCGCCGCTGATGGCGTTTCTGCTGAAGAGGCAGCTGCCGCTGGCCTGCTGACCCACGACGACATTCTCGCCGACCCGGCCCCCGCGCTCGAAAAGCTCGCACTGGCCTACCCGCAGACCGCCGAACTCAAGGTGGTCCCGACCGACGTGGCTTGGTTCCCGGTGCTCGTGCGCGAATACCCCAAGCCCATGCCGTTCGTTCCCGTCATCGACAACGACCTGCTGCGTTGGTGGGGTCAGGACCAGCTCTGGCAGTCCGAAGACCAGCGCTACTCCGCCGATTCCGTGCGTGCCATCCCCGGCCCGATCTCCGTTGCCGGCATCACCACCATCGACGAGCCGATCGCCGACATCCTCGGCCGCTTCGAAACCGCCGCCATCAAGCGCGTGCAGGACGAACAGCAAGCCGCCGATGCCGCTGAGAACGACGATTTCGCCGCACTTGGCGAGGCCACCAGCGCCGAAGACTTCATCCGCAAGTCCCCGAACATCTCCTGGGTCGGCCACATCACCGACAACCCGGCCTACGGCACCGCCCTGGGCGACCAGTACTACGAAATCCGCGCGTTTGACGCCGCGGCCGGCAAGTACGATCTGGACATCCACCTCGACACCTACTGGGACAACGACCCGGACGGCGGCACCTCCAAGCACGCCGTGCGCGATATCGTCATCCCGCTCATCGTGGAAGGCACCGAGCCCGGCCGTGTGCCGGTCGTGGACCGCGAACGCCTGATTCCGGACGTCTACGCGATGCTCGCCGCCACCGCAGGCATCGGCAACACCGCCATCACCGGCGACAAGCTCACCGAGATGCCGCAGCTTGACGACAAGACCTCTGACGAGCGTCCGTTCGGTACCGCAACCGCAACCTACACCCTATCCGCCAACCTCGGCTTCGACCACGAAGCGGCCACTGGCGCCGCTCTGCCGACCACCCTGCAGCCCAGCCGCATCGCCCCCGATGCGCTGGTCGGCCCTGCCTGGCCGGCAATCTACACGGCGCTCGGCTCCGTGTACGTCAAGGGCTACCCGGTGATTGAAGGCCTGCTCAACGCCGTCCACCTCGACCACCTCATCGAACTTGAGGTGAACGAGGAGGACCTGCTCAAGCACACCGGCGAAACCATCACCCTGAAGTCTTGGGCCGAGGATTACTTCGAGTCCGCCTCCGGCCGCGTGGTCACCATCCACGTGACCCACACCGCCGCCGACGGCACGCCGCTTGCCCGCGAAACCGAGCGTTTCGCGATCCGCGGCCGCGTCTACTCCGATGCTTTGCCGGCAGACGCCCCCGAGTATGGTGGTGCCCTCCTGAATAAGGAAGCGGATGGCTCCGTCGCCGGACAGTCCACTGGACTGTCCGCCTCCTCGCGCGGCCTGCAAGTAGTGCAGGCCACTCCGCGCCGCCTGCTGCGCCGCGTGAAGGTCGTCGCCCCACACGACATGACCGCCTTCGCCCGCACTTCCGGCGACTTCAACCCGATCCACACCTCCACTCGTGGCGCTCGCATCTCCGGCCTGGCCGCCCCGCTCGTGCACGGCATGTGGCTGTCCGCCACCGCCCAGCACGCCGTGCAGGCGACCGACGAGAAGGGTGCCCACTACGAGATTGCCGGCTGGACCTACAACATGTACGGCATGGTCCAGCTCGACGACACCGTCGAGATCTCCGTCGAGCGCGTCGGCAAGGTGCGCCACGGCGGCATGACCCTCGAAGTCACCTGCCGTATCAACGGCCAGCTCGTCTCCCGTGGCACCGCACTGGTCCGTGCACCGCGCGCCGCCTTCGTCTACCCAGGCCAGGGCATCCAGAAGCAGGGCATGGTTCTGGACGAGCGCGCCAAGTCCGCCGCCGCCCGCGACGTGTGGGAGCGCGCCGACAAGCTCACCCGCTCCAAGCTCGGCTTCTCGATCCTGGGCCTCGTGCGTGACAACCCGAAGGAACTCACCGCCAACGGCGTGACCTACCGTCACCCCGAAGGCCTGCTCAACCTGACGCAGTTCACGCAGGTGGCGCTCGCGACGGTTGCTTTTGCCCAGACCGCCCGTCTGCGCGAAGCCGGCGCCGACATCTGGCCCGCCTACTTCGCCGGCCACTCGCTCGGCGAATACAACGCGCTGTCCGCGTTCGCCGACGTGATTCCGCTGGAAACCGTGCTGGAGCTCGTGTTCCACCGTGGTTCCACCATGCACCACCTCATCGAGCGTGACGCACAGGGTCGCTCCAACTACCGCATGGGTGCCCTGCGCCCGAACCAGTTCGGTGTGGACGACGCGCACGTCAAGGAATATGTGGAATCCGTGGCCAAGGCGTCCGGCGAATTCCTGGAGATCGTGAACTACAACCTCGCCGGCCAGCAGTATGCCATCGCCGGTACGATCGCCGGACTCAAGGCCCTGAAGGCCGATTCCGCCCGCCGCGTGGCCGCATTCGGTGGCAAGCCCGCGTTCATGCTGGTGCCCGGCATCGATGTGCCGTTCCACTCCACGCTACTGCGCAAGGGCGTGCCGGAATTCCGCGACAAGCTCGACGCGCTGCTTCCCGCTTACATCGACTACCGTGGCCGTCTGGTGGACCGCTATATCCCGAACCTGGTGGCCACCCCGTTCGAGATGACCAAGGAATTCGCCGCCAAGATCCTCGAAGTCGTGCCGTCCGAGCGCATCAAGGCCGCGCTCGACGACCCGGCCGTGTGGGATTCCTACGCCGCCGACGACCAGAAGCTCGGCCGTCTGCTCTTGACCGAACTGCTCTCCTGGCAGTTCGCCTCCCCGGTGCGTTGGATTGAAACCCAGGCGCTGCTCTTCGGTCAGCGCGAACAGGGCGGCCTCGGCGTGGAAGAATACGTCGAAGTCGGCCTCGGCAACGCCCCGACCCTGGCCAACCTCGGTACCAAGACCCTGCGTCTGCCCGAGTTCGCCGGCAACGATACGGTCGTCTACAACGTCGGCCGCGATGAAGGCCGCGTCTACATGACCGACACCGATTCGCTGGTTTCCGACGACGAGCCGGAAGAGGCTGCGGCCTCGGCCCCGGTCGAAACCGCTCCTGCCGGTGGTTCCGCCGTCGCCAAGCTCGGATCGGGTGCTGCTCCGGCGAATGCCGCGACTGAGGCTGCTCAGACAACGGATGGCTCTGTCGCCGGACAGTCCACTGGACTGTCCGCCTCCTCGCGCGGCCTGCAATCAGGGCAGGCCGCAGTCGGCGCCCCATCCGGTGCCGCCGTCGCCGACCTCCCCTTCAAGGCTTCCGATGCCATCGGCGTACTCATGGCCTACTCCGCCAAGGTGCGTCTCGACCAGATCGGCAGCAACGACACCACCGACACCCTGACCAACGGCGTTTCTTCTCGCCGCAACCAGCTGCTCATGGACATCAGCTCCGAGCTGGGAGTCGCCAGCGTGGACGGTGCTGCTGAAGCGACGCTCGACAAGCTCGCCCAAATCGTCAACAAGGCCGCCCCGAACTACAAGCCGTTCGGTGCCGTGCTCTCCGAGGCGCTGCGCGACCGCCTGCGCTCGCTGTTCGGTGCCGCCGGCGTCAAGCAGCAGTACATCCGCGACCGCGTGACCAACGTATGGCAGCTCGGTGAAGGCTGGGTGGCCAGCGTGCTCGCCGCACTGCTGCTCGACACTCGCGAGGGTGCCAGCTCCCGTGGCGGCGACCTGGCCAAGCTGCCCACCGCCGCCGTGCAGAACAAGCCGGAAGCCGACAAGCTGATCGATGCGGCCGTTGAGGTCGTCGCCCAGCTCAAGGGGGTTGCCGTGGCCCTGCCGTCCGCCGGTGGTGCCGCTGGCGGTGCTGTGGTCGATTCCGCCGCGCTCGACGCCTTCGCCGAGAAAGTCACCGGTTCCAACGGCGTGCTCGCCGCCACCGCCCGCTTCGTGCTGAACGAGCTCGGCGTGGCCGCTCCGGCTCCGGAAGAATCCGAGGACGAGAACGCCGCCGTCGTGGCCGCGGTCGAAGCCGAACTTGGCTCCGACTGGACCAAGCAGGTCGCTCCGCGCTTCGACGCCAACAAGGCCATCCTCTTCGATGATCGGTGGGCCTCCGCCCGCGAGGACCTCGCCCGCGCCTACTACGGCAACGATCCCGCCGCCCTGAACGGCAGCTTCATCGGCCTTGGCAAGACCATCGCCGCCGAAGCCCAGTGGTTCGCCAACAAGTCGGAGAGCGAAAAACTCAAGGCCGCCTTCCAGAAGGCCGGCTCTGAGGCCCTCGAACAGGTTGCGTCCAACAAGAACGCCTCCCGTTACGCGAATGATATCGCCATCGTCACCGGCGTGAGCCCGAACTCGATCGCTGCTCAGGTGGTCGAAGGCCTGCTCGCGGGCGGCGCCACCGTGGTGGCCACTTCGCATAGCTTCAAGCCGTCCATCAAGGCTTGGGCCAAGCAGGCCTACCGCGAGCACGCCACCGGCAACGCCAAGCTGTGGCTGGTTCCGGCCAACCTCTCCAGCTACCGCGATGTCGACGCGCTGGTCGACTGGGTGGGGCACGAGCAGAAGAAGACCTCCGGTGCTACCACCACGATTCTGAAGCCCGCGTGGGAGCCGACCCTGTTCTTCCCGTTCGCCGCTCCGCCGGTCCATGGCACGCTCGCCGACTCCGGCGACCTGTTCGAATCGCAGGCCCGACTGATGCTGTGGGGCGTGGAACGCGCCATCGCCGGCTTCAGCCACATCGGTGCCGACACCAACGTGCAGCACAAGCTCCACGTGGTGCTGCCCGGTTCCCCGAACCGCGGCGTGTTCGGCGGCGACGGTGCCTACGGCGAAGTCAAGAGCGCCTTTGACGCCATCGTCAACCGCGCCCGCGCCGAAAAGGTGTGGTCGAGCCGCGTCACCTTCGCTCACCCGAAGATCGGCTGGGTGCGTGGCACCGGCCTGATGGGCGGCAACGACCCGCTGGTCGCCGTCGTTGAGCGTCACGGCATCCACACCTACTCCACCGCACAGATCGCGGCCAAGCTGCTCGACCTGTGCACCGCCGAATCGCGCGAGCAGGCCCTCAAGGCCCCGCTCGATGTGGACCTGACCGGTGGCCTCGGCTCCGAGCCCATCGACATCAAGGCCCTGCGTGCCGAAGCCATGGCCGACGCCGAGAAGGAAGCTGTTGCGGCCTCGTCTCGGGAGACGGAGGGCTCCGTCGCCGGACGGTCCACTGGACTGTCCGACTCCTCGCGTGGGCAGCAAATCAAGGCGCTGCCCACCCCGGTCGTCACCAAGCAGGCCCCGGTCGATCTCAACGACTGGGCCAACGTCACCGCCAAGCCGGAAGACGAAATCGTCATCGTCTCCGTCGGCGAGCTGGGCCCGTGGGGCTCCGGCCGTACGCGCACCCAGGCCGAGCTCGGCATCCACTCGGACGGCACCGTCGACCTGAGCGCCGGCGCAGTGCTCGAACTTGCGTGGAACATGGGTCTGCTGACTTGGGCCGACAGCCCGAAGCCCGGTTGGTACGACACCGACGGCAACCTCGTGCCCGAAGAGGACATCGCCGAGCGCTACCACGACGAGGTCGTGGCCCGCTCCGGCATCCGCCCGTTCGAGGAAGGCATGGGCAACGACTACAAGGACGGTGCCGACGAAGAAGAAGCCGAGGTCTTCCTTGACCACGACGTCACCTTCTCCGTGCCCACCCGCGAAGTCGCCGCCGAATACGTCAAGCTGGACGAGGCTCACACCACCATCGCCCCGGATGAGGAATCCGGCGAATGGAACGTGACCCGCCACGCCGGCTCGATGATCCGCGTGCCGCGCCGCGCCACCATGACCCGCACGGTCGGCGGCCAGTTCCCGAAGGGCTTCGACCCGACCCGCTGGGGCATCCCCGCCTCGATGGTCGGCGACGTGGACAAGATCGCCCTGTGGAACATCGTCACCACCGTGGACGCCTACCTGGGCGCCGGCTTCACCCCGGCCGAAATCCTCGAGTCCATCCACCCCTCGCTGGTGGCTTCGACTCAGGGCACCGGCTTCGGCGGCATGATGTCGATGCGCAAGCTGTACCTCGACCGCTTCCTCAACCACGAGATCCCGACCGACATCCTGCAGGAAGCCCTGCCGAACGTAGTCGCGGCTCACGTGATGCAGTCCTACATCGGCGGTTACGGCAACATGATTCAGCCGGTCTCCGCCTGCGCCACCGCAGCCGTCTCCCTTGAAGAGGGCGTCGACAAGATCGCCCTCGGCAAGGCCGACTTCGTTGTCACCGGCGCGATCGACGACATCGGCGTGGAATCCGTGATCGGCTTCGGCAACATGAACGCCACCGCCAACTCGGAGGAAATGTACGGCAAGGGCATCGACGCGCGCTTCTTCAGCCGCGCGAACGATCGTCGCCGTGGCGGCTTCCTGGAATCCCAGGGCGGCGGCACGATCCTCGTGACCCGCGGTGACATCGCCGAAAAGCTCGGCCTGCCGGTTGCGGCCGTGGTCGGCTTCATCCACTCCTACGCGGATGGTGCTCACACCTCGATCCCGGCTCCGGGCCTCGGTGCCCTGGCTGCCGGTCTCGGCGGCAAGGACTCCAAGCTCGTGCACGACCTGGCTAAGCTCGGCGTTTCGGCCGACGACATCGCCGTGGTCTCCAAGCACGACACGTCCACCAACGCCAACGACCCGAACGAATCCGAGCTGCACAACACGCTGGCCCACGCCATCGGCCGCACCGACGGCAACCCGCTGTTCGTGATCTCGCAGAAGACGCTTACCGGCCACGCCAAGGGTGGTGCCTGCATCTTCCAGGTCAACGGTCTGACGCAGCTGTTCAAGTCCGGCGTGATTCCGGCGAACGCGGCGCTCGATTGCGTGGATCCGAAGCTCCAGCGCGACGATCACATGGTCTGGGTTAGGAAGCCCCTGCGCATCGGCGGTGGCGAGGACGAGTTCGGTCGCGAGACCGCTGGTCGCCCGGTCAAGGCCGGTCTGGCCACCTCGCTCGGCTTCGGACATGTTTCCGGCTTCGTGGCTCTGGTCCATCCGGGCGCCTTCGAGGCGGCCGTGGCCAAGGCCGATGGTGAGGCCGCACTGGAAGCTTGGCGTGAGCGTGCCAACGCCCGCCTGGCCGCCGGCCAGCGTCACCTTGAGGAAGGCATGATGGGGCGCGCCGCGCTCTACGAGCCGATCGACAACCGTCGCTTCCGCGAGGATCACCGTGGCTACGACCACCACGAGGTCGAAAAGGCGATGCTCCTCAACCCGGACGCCCGCCTCGGTGCCGACGGCTACTACGAGGCCTGATTCCTCTGGCTCCCCCTCGGTTGAGGGGAGCCAGTAGCGCACCGGATCTCGGCTTCCCTCTTTGAGGCTGAGCCGTAAAGCAAACAGTCCAGTGGACTGTTTGTAGGCGAAGGCGAGACGTTAGTCGAGATAAGAGGTTGTGGGCGGGAGCCCGTCCGTGATTACGGACGAGCTCCGCGCGAAGCGGGTGAGGGGAGTTTCCCTTGGAGCTTTCTCGCTGGCACAAACTCAGTGAGAGAAATATGCAAAACATACGAAAGCCCCTCCCTCGGAGTGGGCTTTCTGCGTTTCAAGGGGCTGATTTGGCATTCGCCGGAGGTCTACTTCCGCTTCAAGGGGCTGTTACCCAAGTAGACAAGGCGTAAAAACGGCGGAATGGCGTTGGCGTTATGCCGCGGATACTCGTGGTATGGAGGATGACCAGCCCCTTGAAACGGAAGTAGACCTCCGGAACGGTCAAAATCCGCCCCTCGAAACGGAGATAGACCTCCGGGGCGGGGCGCGGATGTTTTTTGGACGGCGAGGCGGCCAGCCCAAGATGTTTGCGGTGTTGCGCGAGGTCATCCAGCCTAGTGAATCTTTTCCCCCCGAAATGGAAATCAGGCCCCAATTCTGATGAGGTGTAGAGATTACGCGCGAAGCGGTACACAATAGGAAGCATGAATACTTGTGGTTTGGGGCATGACGTGGTGGATGTGGCCGCATTCGCCGAACAGTTGGCGGAGCCGGGGTCTCGCATGCGTGCGCTGTTCTCCGTGCGTGAGGTGCGGCAGGCATCCGACCGCGCGCGCCAGAAGAATGACGGGGAGGCCGTGCATCTGGCCGCCAAGTGGGCAGGCAAGGAGGCGTTCCTCAAAGCGTGGTGCGATTATCTTGGCAATGCCCCCTATCCGTTCACGCTTGATAATTTCCCGTGGCCTGAAATCGAGATCTTGGATGATTCCCGTGGTGTGCCGCATGTGTCTCTGGGTAAGGGGGCGGCGTCGGTCTTCCAAACTGATTACGCGAATTCGGCCGCCGGCGCTTGCTATTCCTCTGCTTATTCCCCTGCTTCCGATAACGGGCCTTATGCAGTGATGCAGGAGCGGCGGAATGCGCGTTCGGCGCAGCGCTCGGCTCTCGGTGCGGGGTCGATGCCGCATATCCATATTTCCCTGAGCCACGATGGTCCGATTGCTTCCGCGGTGGTGACGATTTCTGTGGAATAGCGCCGGTGGCTCGGCGAGTCTCGGGTTGCGATTATCGAACCGGTTTGATATATTGTAATACAATACGTCAAACGATTGATGCGGGCAACGGATAGAGACAAAGGAGTTTCCGGTGGCTCAAAGCAACCAGTCGGCACAGGCAGTGGAGTCGGTCGAGAAGACCGAGGTGGCGAAGAAGGCTTCCAAGACAAGGAATTCCTGTACCACTTCTATGAGGGCGCAACCCCCGGCAGCTGGTCGATGGGCGAACTCTACAACTACGACGAAGCCACGCGCGACGCCCGCAGCTGCGGCACCACCGCCAGACTGTGCGGCATCGAAAAGGTCATCATCACGCACGACAAGCCACTAGCTCCCCTCTCTGAGGGGAGCTGTCGCCGTAGGCGACTGAGGGGAGTCCTCGGCAAAGCCACAATCCATCAACTAGATTGGCTGGTCCTGCTGCAGCCACACGCGTTTGCCATCCCCGAAGAAATATGTATAATAACTCAAGTCGCCAAAAGCGACGCTTAACGGACCTCGAGGGGGGG
>OEDX01000028.1_pt1 | contig 29368 bp, 23 predicted proteins | sample 1502231 | NCBI WGS metagenome assembly OEDX01 (sample SAMN02317176, study PRJEB22365) | human gut metagenome | biome: HumanGut | host: Homo sapiens | place: USA: Seattle,WA | collected 2001
ATCAAGCTTATCGATACCGTCTCCTTTTTCATGGACGTGCGCCAACGCGCGTTTTTGCATCAGCTTCCGAGATCAGGCCTCGCGGCTCGCGGAAGCCGCAGCGAACGCCGGCAAGGCGCGAGGTGCGTTGAAACCTTCCTTTTCGAAGCGGTCAGCAATCTTCTGTGCAATCTCGTGGCCCTGGCCCTTATCGACCAGAGCGATGATGGAGCCGCCGAAGCCGCCGCCGGTCATACGCGCACCGTAGGCACCGTTCTTGCGGGCCACGTCTACGGCGATGTCCAGCTCGGGGACGGTGACCTCGTAGTCGGCGGCCAGCGAATCGTGGGAAGCGTTGAACAGACGGCCCGCAGCCTTGATGTCGCCGTTGGCGAAGGCACGCACGAAGGAACGCACGCGCTCGATTTCGGTGACGACGTGGCGCACGCGCTTCTTCATGGTCTCGTCAGGCAGGGCGTCAAGCGTTTCCTTGAGGGCCTGGAACTGGTCATCGGCCTTGGAGATGCCGTCGGCGGTCACACGCAGGTTGGCCACACCGAGAATCTTGGCGGCTTCCTCGCAGGTGGCGCGACGCTGAGCGTACTGACCATCGTTGAGCTGGTGCGGAGCCTGGGTATCGACCACAAGCAGCTCGAGGTTGTACTTGTCGAGGTCGAACTCTTGCTGGGAGACGTTCTCCAGCGGGGTCAGCTCCGGACGGCAGTCGAGCAGCAGCGCGTGGCCTTCGGTGCAACGCATGGAGGCGTTCTGGTCGAGACCGCCGGTGGAGGCGCCGGCCATCTCGTTCTCGGACTTGATGGCGGCGTTGATGAGGGTCACACGGCCGGCGTCGGAATCGCCGTAGCCAAGGCCGTACACGTCGTCCAGAGCCAGAGCGGTGGAGCAGGTCATGGCGGCGGAGGAGCTCAGGCCGGAGCCCAGCGGCACGCAGGAGACGAAAGCGGCATCAAAGCCCTTGACCTTGTCGAAACCAGCCTGACGCAGCGCCCAAGCCACACCGGTCGGGTAGGCGGACCAGCCGTCCACGCCACGGGCCTTGAGGCCATCGAGATCAGCTTCAGCGACCTTGTCGGGAGCCACGCCGGAGACGACGCGAACCTTGGTGTCTTCGCGCGGCTTCAGGGCGATGAAGGTGCGATGCGGCAGAGCGATCGGCAGGCACAGGCCGGCGTTGTAATCGGTGTGCTCACCGATCAGGTTCACACGGCCCGGAGCAGCCCACACGCCCTCGGGCGCAGCGCCGTAGGTGTCCACAAACAGCTTGGTGGCTTGCGAGACGCCTTCCTCATGGGTCAGCGGCTCAATGAATTCAACAGCAGTCATTGATGTTTTCTTTCTATCAGTCGGCGATGTCGATGGAGCCGAGCTCGTGGAAGCGCTTGGCGATGAGTTCCGGCGTGGTGTCGGAGATCCAGGCGGCCATGCCGGATTCGGAGCCGGCGAGGTACTTGATCTTGTTAGCGGCGCGGCGGAAGGAGAAGAACTGCAGGTTCAGGCGGTAGTTCTCGCGGCGGGCGTCGTGGATCGGGGCCTGGTGCCAGGCAGCGATGTACGGCAGATCCATGCCCTTGCCGTCGCCCTTGTCGAAGAAGGCGTTGCCGCGCTTCAGGAGGTGCGAGTACATGGAGGCAAGGTCCCAACGCTCTTCGTCGTTGAGCTGGTCGAGGGTGAGCACGTCGCGCACCGGAGCCACGTGGACCTCGAGGGGCCAACGGGCGGCGGCCGGCACGTAGGCGACCCAGCTGTGGTTGCGCATCACGATGCGTTCGCCGGCTTCGAGCTCGGCGTTCATGATGTCCTTAAGCAGGTTGCCGCCGGTCTTCTCGTGGTAGGCCTCGGTGTGCTGGAGTTCCTTCTCCATCTTCGGGGCGATGAACGGGTAGCAGTAGACCTGGCCGTGCGGGTGGGCGAGGGAGACGCCGATTTCCTGGCCGTGGTTCTCGAACGGGAAGATCTGCTCGATGCCTTCCATCTTGGAGATTTCGGCGGTACGGAAGGCCCAGGCCTCAACCACGGTGCGCAGGCGGGAGACCGGCAAATCGGCCGGCAGGCCTTCCTCGTTCGGGTCGAAGCAGATGACCTCGCAGCGGCCGGCGGCGAGCTTCTTCTCCCACAGCGGGTTGCCGTCAACGTAGGTCACGTCCTCGGAGACACCGGGCACGCGCACCATCGAGGGGAAGCGGTTCTCGAACACCACGACGTTGTAGTCGGTGTCCGGCACTTCGCCGTCCTGGTACGGGTCACCGGGCTTGCGGGCGGCCAGCGGGTTGCCCTTGGCGGTGGTGCCGGGACCGGCGGTGATCGGGCGGTTCATACGGGCGGTGGCCATCGGGATCCAGTCGCCGGTCAGCGGGTCGCGGCGCATCTGCGGGGCGGCGTACGGCACTTCGTTGCCGTCGGCGTCCAGGTGCGGGGCGAAACGGTAGTCCAGCGGGCGCGGGTCCTTGAGCTCGCGGGTCTTGGCACCGGAAACGAACTCGGGGTCGTCGTCCAGGTAGAAAAAGTCACGACCGTCGGCAAGCGTCGTCGGCGTGATGCGGATGTGCTCCTTCGCATACTCCCCGGGGGTGTAGTTGGCGAAATCAGCCATAGGTTTACTCACTTTCCTCAATGATCTCGCTCTGGTGGGCCAGCACGAGTTCCTTTACCAAATCCTTGGTTTTGGCGGCGGAGTCGGGGTCGAGCCCGTCGTCAGTAATGACCGTGTCCACTTGGTCGAAGCGCGCAAACAGCGACAGCGATGTGCAGCTCCACTTGGTGTGATCGGTCAAAACTATGGTGCGATCGGCGATGTCCATCATCGCCATATCGGTTGCGGCTTCCAGCGAATTCGGCATCAGGAAGCCACGGGGAATCGACACCGAGTGGGTGCCGAGGAATACGGTGTTGACACGCAGCGAGGCGACGACCTTGTCCGCGATCGGGCCGACAAGCGAGTTCGATCGGGTGATCACGCCACCGGTGACGATCACCTCCACATCCTTGGATTCGAGGGCCTGGACCAGCTCGGCCACGGGAATCGAATTGGTGAGGATGGTGATGCCGCTGGACTGCTGCGATTCGAGCAGATGCTGGGCGAAGACATAGGCCGTGGTGCCGCCGCCGATGGCGATTACGTCGCCGGGAGCCACATATTGGATGGCTTCCTGGGCGATGGCGCCCTTCAGGCCGATATCCATCTGGGACTTGACAGAGAACAGGGGTTCGCTGAGCAAAGTACTGGTAGTCACCGCGCCGCCGTGGACGCGCTTCAGCAGTCCCTTGTCGGCAAGTTCGGCGATATCGCGGCGGATGGTCATCGCTGACACACCCAGTTCCTTCGATAGCGCCGTAATGCGCACTGCCCCGCGTGTGCGCAACCTGCTCAAGATGAGGTGCTGACGTTGTGACGAAATCATGTGAACATTATCGCACACAAAAGCTCACAAACCAAACCGGCTTGAGCGTTTTGGGGACAATTTCTCGAAAATTCCAGGCAGTTCAGGTGTTCATTTCCGCAAAACCACGCAAAATCGCACATTGCGCGAACCGATATTCTCACAGCGGCCACTAGCGCGATAGCTCACGACCGACGACTCTCCCGCGCGCGTTGCTCAGCGGAGAGTCATGCCTGATACCTGGTGCGTCCCGATTCATGTATCTTCTGCCGAGCCTACGCCTGCGTGTGCCTCGACACGCGGTAGCCCCTTCCCCAATTCGCCTAGGTAGGGATCGCCTAGCCGCACCGGCCCAAGCGTGAGACAATAGGCGGTATGACTTACGTTTCTGAAAGCTTCTGGCACGACGCCGTCAACAAAGCCACCACCGATCTGTTCACCTTCGGCTACAAGCACATCATCAAACCGAACTTCGTGTTCAACCACCGCCCCGATGAGGCACACGATCAGATGATCGAGTTCTGCCATGTCGTCAAGAACGTCCCGCCGCTGCTGCTCGCCGAGCAGCTTATGCTCGACTACACCGACCCCATTCTGGAAACGAATGTGATGGGCGTCGATTTCACCAACCCGTTCGGCCTGTCCGCCGGCCTCGACAAGAACTGCGACATGCCCGTGGTGCTGGACCACGCCGGCTTCGGCTTCGAAACCGTAGGCTCCACCACCTCGCGTCCCTGCTCGGGCAACGCCAAGCCGTGGTTCCACCGTCTGCCTGAATACGATTCGATGATGGTGCACGTCGGCCTCGCCAACATCGGTTCGGACAAGGTCATCGAGCGCGCCGAGAAGGCTTGGACTCAGGCCCGCCAGATGCAGCTGTCCGTGTCGATCGCCCGCACCAACGACGACCAGTGCGGCGATTTGGACGAAGGCATTGAGGATTACTGCATTTCAATGCGCCGCGCCGTCGGCCGCACCGCGATGGTGGAGGTCAACGTCTCCTGCCCGAACACGCACGTCGGCGAACCGTTCACCACGACTCCGGAAGCGCTCGACCGTCTGTTTACGGCGCTCGACAAGATCGACCGCCCGCAGCCCACGCTGGTCAAGATGCCGTTGAACAAGCCGTGGGGCGAGTACAAGGAGCTGCTCGATGTGCTGGCCGAGCACAATGTGCAGGGGCTGTCCATCGCCAATCTGCAGAAGGACCGCACCGGCCTCGAGATTCCGCGCGATTGGGAGGGCGGCCTGTCCGGCGGCCCGTGCACCAACGCCAGCACCGAGCTGATTCGCAAGGTGTATAAGGAGTATGGCGACCGGTTCGCCATCGCCGGCATCGGTGGCGTCTTTACCCCCGAGCAAGCCTATGCGAAGATTCGTTCCGGCTCCAGCTTGGTCATGTTCATCAGTTCGCTGATGTACCGAGGCCCGCAGCAGATTACCGTGTTGAAGCGCGGTCTGGCTCAGTTGCTGCGCCGTGACGGATTCGAGCACGTCTCCGATGCCGTCGGCGTAGACGTGGAGTGAACTCACATATTGTCCTATTACCCATGGGGCGGTAAAACCCTCATGGGGCGGTGATTGTCCCATGGGGCGGTTAGCCAAATTTCACATTCCGCAGAATACCGCCGTTTTGGGTTACCGCCCCATGAGGGTTTTACCGCCCCATGGGAAAGTTACCGCCCCATGAGGATTTAGTACGCACCGGCCACGTATTGCGGGGCGTAGGGGACCTCTGTGGACGGTATGCCCAGCTTGTTGGCCGCACGCAACGGCCAGTACGGATCGCGCAATGCGGCGCGGCCAATTTCCACGGCATCGGCTTCGCCATGGGCCAGAATCTTGGCCGCCTGCTTCGGCTTGGTGATAAGACCCACCGCGGTCACCGGAATATCGGCTTTGGACTTGACCTGCTCGGCGAACGGCACCTGATAGTTCGGCTTGACCGGAATCGACACTCCCGACATGATGCCGCCAGTGGACACGTCCATCACATCGACGCCATGCTCCTTCAGCACCTTGGATAGTGCGATGGTCTGGTCCAAATCCCAACCGCCAGCGGCCCAATCCGTGGCCGAAATGCGCACCAGAACCGGCACGCCCTCAGGGACGGCCCCACGCACGGCATCCACGACCTCGACCAGGAACCGAGAGCGACCGGTCAAATCGCCACCATATTCGTCATCCCGCTCATTGCTCAGCGGGTCAAGGAACTGAGAAATCAGATAGCCATGCGCGGCATGAATTTGAATCGCTTGGAAGCCGGCGGCCGACGCCCGGCCCGCCGCCGCGGCGAACGCGCCGACCAGACCATGAATCTCATCCACGGACAGCGCGCGCGGCGTACGCAGCCCGCCGAATGCGATTTCAGATGGTGCCATGGTGGGCCAGCCGCCCGCCTCCTCCGGCACACTCTGACCGTCGTAGCCAACGGCAAAACAACCAGTCGAAGCCTTACGCCCCGCATGGTTGAGTTGGATGGCAGGCACCGCACCCGCCTCGCGAATACCGTCCACGATCCAGCGCCAAGCATCAATCTGCCCGTCTTCCCACAGGCCCAGATCGCACGGCGTGATACGCCCCTCAGGAGCCACGGCGGTGGATTCGACGATCACCATGCCGAATCCGCCGAACGCGCGAGACACGTAATGCTGGTAGTGGAACGGCGTGGGCCTACCGTCGCGGGCGAACGACGAATACGTGCACATCGGAGGCAACCAAATACGATTACGCACGGTCACCTCGCGCAGCGTCATTGGCGCAAACAGCCCAGGACGGTCCTTGCTGGCTTTCTTATCTGCCTTGCCCACAGCTTCCCTTCCCTCATAATCCTCATAATCCTCATAATCATCGAACGATTCGCTCGTCTTGCCCGTGCCGGCCCGCTTCTTGGACCGTGCGTCGGATTTTGACTTCTTCTTACCGTGCTTACGGTTCTTCGATGCATCATCGTGCTTGGTCTTCGGCTGCTTGGACTGATCGCCGTCCGAAGACGAAGCCATCGTCACCGCTTTGAGATCCGGCACGTCGAATCCACGAAAATCAAAATTCTCATGCGTCAGATCGTCGTTGCTCATCGTTCCCCTTTCCGATGCGCGTTCATGGCGAATACTCGATGAACGCGCTGGCGTTGTCATTAAGTATTGTAAAACGGGCGTCACCTGAAACAGGTAACGCCCGCAAACTACGTAATTTGGGTATCGCAGCCGGCCATGTTACATAGACTCAGCCGGCCTGCAATCACCAAATGTCAAACGCCAATCACCAATCACTGGCCATCATTCACAACTGCTCTGAATCAGTGCCCCTGGGTTTGGGCGTTGTTTTGCCCAGTGTTCTGCGACTGAGACTGATTGTTGTTGCTCTGCGATTGGCTGTTGCCATTCGTAGTGGTCTGCGGCGCGCTGAACGTTCGTCCGCCAATGCCCAGATACTTGCCAGTCGTGGTGTACTTCGAGGCGGGCTGGCCGTAATCGTTGTCAATCGGTATTTTCTTCTGGGAGATGTAGCTATTGAAGAAGTTGGTAACGGCCGGAGCTGCGATTGTCGAACCATCCCAATAGCTGTTGTACCGGCCGTTGATGGCAATGTTGGAAATACGGTTGGTGTACGGGTTCTGTGCATCGCCGACCACAGCGAACGCCGCAATCTGATTAGGAATGAACGATCCACCGGACACCGCAAGATCCTCACTGGTACCGGTCTTACCAAACGACTTACGCCCGTCAGCCAATCTGAATGACCAACCGGCACCATCCGGACGCACCGTACCTTGGTTCAGGGTATAAGCGAGTGTTTGGATGATGTCCTTATCCACCGCCTGATGGCAGTTCGCGGATGGAACCTTGAGATCGTTGCCGTCCTTATCGGTCACCTTGCTGATGGCAATCGGGTTGCACTGCACGCCGTTCGAGGCATATACGGCGAAGATGCTCGCCATGGTCAGCGGGGACACGTTCACCGAGCCGATCATCATGGACGGCGTGTACACCGGGGTCTTGTCGATGGTCTCGCCGGTGGCGGCATCATGGTATCCCAGTTCGGTCGCGGTGTCCGCCACCTTGCACAGTTTGAGGATGGCGCCCATGGAGGCCTGGGTGGTGTTGTGCGATCGCACCAGACCGAGGAACGGGCTTTCCGGGTTCACCGTGCCGGCGCCCATGGCGTTCGACACGTTCCACGAATCGGCGCCGCCCTTGTAGTTGTCGCAGGCGAAGTCGGTCGTGGGGTACGTCGTGGTGGTCTGCAGGTTGTCGTTGATCGAATGGCCCGCCTCCATCCATGCGATGAGGTTGATGGGCTTCCAGGACGAACCGATGGTCCAACCGGAGCCGCCGCCGTCCACCAGATCGACGGCGTAGTTCTGGCTCGTCTTGGTCGGGTCGTTCGCGGCCGCCGGGGTGGCGTCATAGTGGCGGTTCAGGCCGAAGCCCAGCACCTCGCCGGTCCCCGGTTTGACCGCGGCCATGGCGATCTCCATGCCGCTGGGATCATCGGGCGGAATGGTGCGGCGCGCGGTGTCCATCATCATGGAGTTCGCCTCCGCATCCAATGTGGTGACGATCTTCAGGCCGCCCTCCTGCAGCAGTTTGTTGCGTTCGGCGCGGGTCTTGCCGAATTCCTCGGAGTTCTGGATGCGGCGCACCACGAAGTCGCAGAAGTACGCATAGTCGCCGGTGTCCTGGCAGCCGACGTTCACGGACTGCACCTTCAGCGTGTCCTTCAGCGGCGTGTTCACGGCTTCGGTGTACTGGTCCTGGGTGATGTACCCCTCCTGCAGCATCAGCTTGAGCACGATGTTGCGCTGGTTCTCGCTTTCCTTCTGGTTCTCCTCGACCAGCGGATCGTACTGGCTCGGGTTCTTGGTGATGGCCGCGATGGTGGCGGACTGCACCACGTTCAGGTCGGCGGCGGACACGCTGAAGTAGCGCTGGGCCGCGGTCTCCACGCCGTACAGGTTGTTGCCGAACTGGGCGATGTTCAGATAGCCCTGCAGGATCTCGGCCTTGGAATACTTCTTCTCCATCTGCACGGAGATCAGCATCTCGCGGATCTTGCGGGCGACGGTGTCTTCGGTGGCATGGTACTGGGCGATCGGGTCGTCGTCCTCGATCGCCTGCATAAGCAGCACGTTCTTGACGTACTGCTGGGTCAGCGACGAACCACCCTGCTGGGAGCCTTTGACGAGGTAGGTCTGCACGAACGCACGCATCACGCCTTGCACGTCGACGCCGGCGTGAGTCCAGAATCGACGGTCCTCGCGCGCCACCACTGCCTGCTGCATGGTTTTGGAAATCTTCTTCAGCGGCACGACGATACGGTTTTGGTTGTAGAACGTCGCGATAACGGTGGAACCGTCTCGCGCGTACATCGTCGACTTCTGAGGCAGACTGGTCACATCGAAGTCCACGTTTTCTACCTTGAGCGACGGAATCACCGCTTTGGAGGCTTTATTGGCACCGACCACACCCGGTACAAACAACACGCTGGCCACCACGCCACCGCAGACGGCAAGCATGATATAGGCCAAGAGGAGAACAAGCACACGTTGGAGAGTGAGGGACTTCTTTTTGGGCATGGGCCCCATTCTAAATGGGGTGCCCTACCAACCGGGCTTACGGTCAGCTCCCGTGAACATATCATCACAAGAACCGCACTAGCGTAACATCGGCTGGAAGTCAGCCGAACGGTCAGCGCCGCGAGCGTCGAATCAGCATACCTGGCTGGAAGATGATGATCGATCGGCCGTCACGTGCGATCCATCCGCGGTTGGAAAAGTCCATCAACGCCTTGTTCACGGTCTCACGACTGGAGCCCACCAGTTGGGCCAGCTCTTCCTGAGTCAGGTCATGCGGCACTTTGAGACCCTGTTCCACCGGCTCGCCGAAACGTGAGCCCAAGTTGATCAATATCTTGGCCAGACGCGCCGGCACATCCATGAATACCAAGTCGGAGATGCGTTCGTTGTTGCCGCGCTGGCGGTTGGCCATGACCTGCAACATGTCGATGGCCACACGCGGATGCTCATCAAGCCATGCGAACAGGGCATCATGCTCCAGCCAGACCACGCGCGTTCCATGGCTCATGGCCACTGCTGACGCGGTGCGCGGGCCACCATGGGGGTCGAATACCGGAATCTCGCCAAGCACTTCGCCCGGCGCGTGGATGGACAGCAGTTGCACTCGGTCATCGGAAGAAGTGCGAATCAGCTTGACGCGCCCCTGCTCCAGTAAATACATGCGCTGATCGGTATCGCCTTCGGAGAAGATATAGTCGCCCTTATCGAACGTCGCACGCTTCAAATGCGGCAACAGCTCCTCGGCTTCGGCTGGCGATACCTGCTTGAACAATGCCGTATGCAGCAGGATGTTCTCCTCGTCAGCAAAAGCGTTTGGCGTTTCCAAGCTCATCGCACCATCCTTATCGATCGTCCCGTGCCTGACCTCGACTGTCATATTGTAACGCGCCTGTTCGGCGCGGACGCTCATGCGGAGAACCAGTCGATGAGGTGTTCGACGATCCGCGCCCGGCTGAGACCCGTCTGGCTTTTCATCGGGTCCACGCGTTTGACCGCTGATTTCACCGCTTTGTCTGACATCTTCTCGCGACTGGTGTTGAGCACACGGCTCATCTTGGCCGCATCGATGTCATATGCCATGGTCACATGGTGTAGCACCGCGCCGCCTGAGCCTACGGGGAAGCGCCGCTGCGCCGCTCCCCCGATCTTGCCGTACTGCGAGGCGATATCATTGAGGCCCGTGAACCGCACATCCAAACCAAGTTCGCGCAGCGCTTCGACCAGCCACCAGTCACAGAGCCGGTAGGATTCTTCGATGCTTACGCCCTGAACGAAATCGAGCGGTGCATACAGAGAATAGGTAATGGTGTTGCCCGGTTCGATAAACATCGCTCCGCCACCCGTGCAACGGCGTACCACGTCGAAGCCGAGCTGCTTGGCAATGTCCAGATTCACCTCGTCCTGGGCCGATTGGAAACGGCCGATGACCACAGCCGGGCCCACCCACTCCCATAATCGGATGGTCGGCTGTCGTGTTCCTGCTGCGACTTCACGCGCCCAGGTCTCGTCAATGGCCATTTGTTCGTCCGGAGTACGCGGATGGTCGTGGATCACGGTGAGTTGAGGCTTGAGGGCGTTCCAACGCTCCCGGTATTCAGAGCTTTTGTCGGACTGTTTGGTTTGCGTATTGATGGATGCCGGGATGTTCGGCGCATCGGGGCTGACCACCCCCACCCGCTGCGCGGGAGCCCCCGCCAGCGGGGGCAAGTTGCTGCTTACGGCTCGGCTGTATGCGGTTTTGATGGCAACTTCATCGGTGCCGATAATTCGGCAACTTGGATGAGCGTCCAATACGGACCGCAATGAATCATCGCTAATTAGAGCTTGTTCCAAGTCATGCAACAAAGCATGAGATTCGGCATCCGAAACTGATTCAATAAAGAAATCACCACTGATATGGCATGGCTGTGCGGTGCCGTCATCATCGACGGATACGGTCACGGCGACTAGTTTGCCGCCAACGGTTTTGCATTCCCCATGTCGTATTTGCATGCAACTCAGTATAGAGAGTTTTCTGGCTCCCCTCTGAAGGGGAGCCAAGTTTGAGGTCACATGCGGGCCAGAATGTCCTTGCCGACCTGGTCGGTGGAGCGCACGGTGGAGCCGAGCTCCTCGATGTCCGCTTCGACGGCGGTATGGATCTTCTTGGCCACATCATCAAAGCCGAGATGCTCGAGCAGCATGGCGGCTGAGAGGATGGCGGCGGTCGGGTTGGCCTTGTTCTGACCGGCGATGTCCGGAGCGGAACCGTGAATCGGCTCGAACATGGACGGGAACTCGTCGGAGGCGTTGATGCAGCCGGAGGCGGAGTAGCCCACGCCGCCCACCACGGAGCCGGCCTCATCGGTCAGAATGTCGCCAAAGAGGTTGTCGGTGAGAATCACATCGAAACGGCTCGGGTCGGAGACCAGGAAGATGGTGGCCGCATCGATGTGCTGGTAGTCGTGGGTGACCTCAGGGTATTCCTCGCCGACCTTGTCGACGATGCGCTGCCACATATCACCGGCGTTGACGAGCACGTTCTTCTTGTGCACCAGGGTGACGTGCTTCTTGCGCTTCATAGCAAGCTTGAAGGCGTAACGCACCACACGCTCCACACCGTATGCGGTGTTGATGGACACCTCGGTGGCCACCTCCTGCGGGGTGTTGCGGCGCACCGCGCCGCCGGCACCGCAGTACAGACCTTCGGTGCCTTCACGCACCACCACGAAGTCGATGTCGCCGGGGTTGGCGAGCGGCGAGGTGACGCCCTTGTACAGCTTGGAGGGGCGCAGGTTCACGTACTGGTCGAGGTCGAAGCGCAGCTTCAGCAGCAGGCCGCGTTCCAGAATGCCGGCCTTGATACGCGGATCGCCCACGGCACCGAGCAGAATCGCGTCGTTGGCCTTGATGCGCTCCTCTTCGTCCTCGGGCAGGATCGCACCATCGCGCAGATAGCGCTCGGCACCCAAGTCGAAGTTCTCGTACTCGAAGTCAGCTACGCCTTCAGCGGCCTTTTCCAAAGCCTTCTGAGCCCACGGAGTGACTTCCTTGCCAATACCGTCGCCGGGAATAACGGCGATTTTATATGTCTTTGCCATAGTTCAAGGAGCCTACTCGCGCGACCACCTGCCGGCCCGAACCCGCTCAGCTAGTGGACACAACCAACATGCGTATCGTGTCGAGACATTCATTAGGTCATTTTAGTGTTCATTAGGTCGGTGTGGGTTCATTTCAGGGACTGAAATGGCGGCATTTCAGTCTCACATAGAAGAGGACACCGACCTAATGAACGACAGAATGACCTAATGAGCGAGCCCCATCACATCCATGCACCAAGCGTTCTCATAGGAAACCTCTTCCCATTGCTTGTAACGCCCGGATAGACCGCCGTGACCGGCCTCGACCTCAATCTTGGCCACCGCGTCCACGCCGGCGGACTGCAGACGGGCCAGCCATTTGAGCGGCTCGACGTACAGCACGCGGGTGTCGTTCATCGAGGTGGTAATGAAGATTCTCGGGAATTGCGCGGCGGCGAGCGCGCCGGTGGCAGCCCCATCAGCACTGCCGTCACCGGCAGCCTCGTCGTCGCCCTCGAGCACGGTGACCGGCACATTCTCGTATGGCGTGTACGACTTCATGTACTGATACACCTCAGGGTCATGCAACGGGTCTCCCCATTCGTCCCATTCAGTGACGGTCAACGGCAAGTCCGGGTCAAGAATGGAGGTCAACGCGTCCACGAACGGCACATCCGCCTCAATACCGGCGTAGCATTCGGGCGCCATATTGGCAATCGCGCCCATCAGCAGGCCGCCAGCGGATCCGCCATTGGCCACGGTGCGCCAAGCATCGGCCAAATGCGCCTTCTGCAGCGCGCGTGTGGCGTCCACGAAGTCCTCAAAGGAATGCTTCTTGTTCAGTCTGCGCCCCTGTTCATACCAGGCACGTCCCATTTCGCCGCCGCCACGAATATGCGGCACGGCGTACAGCACACCGCGATCCAACATGCTCAGACGAGAGACCGAGAACCCCGGATCGGAGGAAATCTCGTATGCACCATATCCGGTAATGAACATCGGCGAATCCTGCGCCGGGCAATCGCGGTGCCAGACGAGGGAAACAGGAATGCGTTCGCCGTCGCGCGCGGTAATCCACACACGGCGTTCCATGTAATCGCGTGGATTGAAGTTGCCCAGCACGGTGGCTCGCTTCAGCAGCGCATCTTCACCGGTGGCGGGATCGATTTCGTGCAGCTCGCCCGGGCGGGTGTAGCTGGCGAACGAGTAGCGCATGCGCGGCGCCTCATACGATGGGTTGCCGCCGACGCCGATGGTGTACAAGCGCCGGGTCTCACCGGGCAGGTGGTCGTCGCTGGCACCATCGGAAGATGACGTGTGATCCGTGGGGGCCTCATCTTCGGTCCACAAGATTTCGCCATGATCGCCGGTGAAGCCTTCGCGATCGGCGGCAACCATGTCCCAGTCGTCCTCCAGGGCAGGCGGCAGCAGTTCCGTAAACCGCCACGGCCGTCCGGCCAGGAAGTCGGCGGCAGCCGCGCTCTTGGTCATGTATGCCACGTGCGGCTGGCCGTCGGCACGGTAGCTCAGGGACACAAAGTTGCGATGCAACGCGATGCCTTCGATGCCCAGACCATGGGCACCCTGCAATATCGCCGGATTGGCGGCGTTGAAGTATGCCTCGGTAATCGGCTTATCCGGCTCACCATGTTCACAGCCGTACGGCGACCCGGCGGCAATGCACACGCCTTCGCCGAGTCGGTACGGCGGCTCATGGCCACGCATGTCAATGACGTCGATTTCGAAATTCGGATTGGCGGCGTTGTGATAGACCACGGCGAGTGGCACATCCGCACCGTTCTCCCCCGCGCCTTCAAAACAGGCAAAGCTCACATCATATTCAATATCGTTCTGACGTGGAATGAAGGCTTGGAATTCGCCTTCAGGCGTGGCCACCGGCAGCATCAGCACTTCGGTGGTGGTTTTGGAACCGGTGCCGATCACGATATTACGCTCATCAAAACTGATGCCAACGCCCACCCAGAACCGTTCATCGGTTTCTCGGTACACGCACACATCCGATTCGACCGCCGTGCCAACACGATGCCGCCACACGGCGAGCGGCCGCCAGGAATCATCCAATTCCACCCAGAACACCCATTGGCCGTCCGGCGTGAAGCATGCGCTGCCAATGCCGGTAAACTGTTCGGGCAGTTCGCTGACCGGCTCCCCGGTCTCCAGCCCGGCAAGGTCGCGAATGCGGAAATCATAGCGTTCGTCTCCCGCAACGTCCACACCGTACAGCATCCAACGGCCGTCCTTGCTCAGATCCAAGCCACCGAGCCGGAAAAAGTCATGCCCCTCGGATTCCTTGTTCGCATCAAAAACGATCTGTTCACCGGGCATGGAGCCGGGCGCGCCTTGCGGATCCACGACCGGCGGGTCCCAGTCGTCGGCATCGTGCACGGGGATGCGGCATTGCACGCCGTACTGTTTACCCTGCTGCGTGCGGGTGAAGTACCAGTAATCGTTGACGCGCGTGGGAACCGACATATCGGTCTCTTCCACATGCGATTTCAGCTCTTCAAACAACGTATGCCGGAAATCCGCCAGATGCGCCATGCGACGCTCGCAGTACTGGTTTTCGGCAGCTACGTAGCTGCGCACATCATCGGAGTCTTTGTCTCGCATCCACTCGTAATCGTCGTCGAAAACGTCACCGTGGAATTCGCGGCGCTTCGGCTCGCGCTTGGCGTAAGGCGGCATCGCGGCCGCGGCGTTTGTGCTCTCGTCAGTCATACCACGCGATTATAGGCGAGGCACCACACCAGGACGCATTCGGCGTTCATCACGCCGCGCTTATCGCAACACCGTCTTCAGATACGGCAGCATGGTCTTCAGAATGTTCGAGCCGGTGGTGCCGGTGAATACTGGTACATCGGTTACCGGAGTCGGCTGGGTCGAGGTGAGCCCCGTCACCGACGCCAATCCGGTTGATTCGCGCGGGCTCAACTCACGAATGACGATAGCCAGTACACGTCCGGGATATCTGCGGGCGATGGTGGCGTACGTGGTCGGGTCCTTCTGCCCGTCATCGCCCACCAGAATGAACTTCATGTCCGGGAAGTCGGCCATAAGTTGTTCGGCAAACTCAAGTTTGTGCTGGGGGCCGGTGGGCACGAAGGTCTTGGGCCTCGGGTCGAGGTCGCGCAGCAGCAGCGGGCCTTCGGGAAAACCATGGTCAGTGATGAAGTTGCGAATCGAACTCTCCACATTCCAAGGCGATGTCGAAAGATAGAAGAACGGTGCGCCGGGGAACAAGTCGGCGATGCGGGTGAACAGCACGCTCATGCCCGGCACGGAGGCTTTCTTCTTGGGGTCGAGGAACAGCAGGTTGTACGCGGCCTTCCATGGCACCGGGGCCTGCGTGATCATGATGGTGTCGTCCACATCGGAGATGATGCCGACTTTGGCACTGGCGGGGATGGTGTACAGGTTGGCGCTCACGGGTTTGCGGTTGGCCACGCTGTAGGAGACGCGATGGATGCCGGGCACCAGACGATGCTCGGCCACGAGGTCGAGGTATCCGGCGGAATCGGAGATGGCGTATTCGCTGCCGAGATCGCGAGTGCGGTCCACCTTGTCATAGACCTCGGAGACGCCGATCTGCACGGTGTTCAGCGGCATGCCATCAATGCTGGCCTGCACGTGGGTGCGCGGCGCGGGCACGGCAAGCATGCCGCGGATGCCGCGGATCAGTTCGCCGGATTGCGCATGCTTGGGGGCGTATACCGTGCGGCAGATCAGGCGCGAGTAATCGCCGGTGCCATAACCCACATAGGGTTCCACTCGCGGATACCAGCCCCATTGGCGCACCACCTGAGTGGAGATGTGTGACCATACGCCGAACACGCGGGTGATGGCACGACGTATGAATCGGGTGATCGGCGGCTTGACCTCGATGCGCTCATGCTTGGAGGGGGTGTCGAACGTCGTGGCAGCCTTGCGTGCGGGAATCGGCACGGTGGGCATGTCATCAGAATGTTCAGCATTGCTGGCATTGTCGGCGCCTTTGGCGGATGCCTTGACGTCAGAGACTGGCGCAGTGGCGGACAGCGCTGCATTGCGAGCAGCAGCATCCCAAGGCAGTCGCTTGCCTGCCGCCTCAAAATCCTCGCGTGGGCTTCTCATAGACACCAATATAGGCCATACACCTCATTTTCTTGGCTCCCCTCTCTGAGGGGAGCTGTCGCCATGGGCGACTGAGGGGAGTCCCCAACATATGGAAACTCTTCGCTGTCCGCTTCATAGCCAGCTCCCCTCAGGGGGAGCCATGGGCAGAACTACCGCACGACATTCGCGTATTCGTCGGCGCTCAGCAGCTCCGGCTCATCGTCGTCAAGCTCGACCTTCAGCAGCCAGCCTTCGCCGTACGGATCGCCGTTGACCACGGACGGGTCGTCCGCCACGTCACGGTTCACATACTTGACCGTACCCGCCACGGGGCTGATCAACGGCTGGACGGCCTTGGAGGATTCAAGCTCCACGATCTCGTCGCCGGCCTCCACACGGGCGCCAGGCTCAGGCAGATCCACGAACACAAGTTCGCCAAGCTGGTCGGCGGCGTATTCGGTGATGCCGATGATTGCGGGGTCGACCGAACGGTCCACCCACGCATGCTCCTCGGAGTATTCGAGATGGTCGGGAATGTCGAGGTTCAGCGGCTGTTCGTTTTCGTTGTCATCACTCATAGTCATAAGCCTAACCTATCTTCGCGGTCCGTCACAGCTCGCGACCGAGCCATTCCTCAATCATGTAGCGGGCGATGGTGGCGCAGCCCGGCGCCGTCATACGGCCGGCGATGAGCTCGGCCGTGTATTCGTCGCGTGTGACCCATCGCGCGGTCATGGTCTCCTCGCCGTCCACATGCACGTCGGTGGTGATTGCATGTGCCTTGAACGCCATCATCAGCGAAGCCGGGAACGGCCACGGCTGCGAGCCCAGGTACCGCACCTCGCCGAGCTTGATGCCGGTCTCTTCCATGGCCTCGCGGCGGCAGGCGTGTTCAAGGTTCTCCCCCGCCTCCACAAATCCGGCGGACACCGAATACAGCCTCGAATCATTCCATGCCGCGTTGTGTTGCAGCAGCAGACGGTCGTGCCCGTCCACGATGGCGGTGATGACCGCCGGCTCCACGCGCGGGAACAGCACACGGTTGCCGTCCGCCTCGTTGGTGCATCGCTGCGCCCATCCGGCGAGCGCCGGCCGGACCGCCGCGCCACAGGTGGGGCAGAACCGCTGGCGGCTGTGCCAGATGCTTAAGGTGATGGCACTGGTGGCTTGCCCAGCCTCGCGCGCGTTGGCGTGAGGGGCGAACCCGCGCAGATCCACCCAGTCGAACCGGGTCACGGCCTGTTGCAACAGCGTGGGCTTCGGGGCCAGGGGCTGTACGGGCGCGCCGACCGAATCATCGAAGGCATCGTCCGCACCTTGTCCGGCCGAATCCGGTACACCGAGCGGCCCGGCGATTTTGGCTGCGGCTACGCCGCCATTGCCCTTGGTATTTCCCGGCTGCCGTATTCCGGCGGCAGCACCTCCGCTGATGCCGTTCTTGCCCAGCGCGCCGTCCACGGTGCCGGAATCCTGGGTGCCGAGCACGCCGCCGGCAGCACCGGAAACACCAGCAATCCCGCCAACACCGGGAACGCCGGCTTCCGGCACGCGCGTGATATCCACGGCGACCACGGATTCGCCGCGCGCCCCGGCATAGGAGCCGAGGAACATGGCGACCGCTTCGGGGTAGCGTGCCAGTTCGGCGGACACATAGGCGCCCGGCAATGTGGCGAGCCGCATTTTCACGTTCTCATAGTCCACGAGCTCGCCTTGGCCGCGCGGTACGGCGACAAGTCCGCCGCGCGTAAGCACGACTTTGGTGGTCGGCTCGGCCAGCAGCTCGTCGATCAGGCCAGGTTCACTTCGCCGGTCCACCTGATAGTCGATGTCACCTTGCGCGAGCGGCAGGAACGGCAGCGCATGGGTCAGTGCCAGAGGTGAGAAATGAATGTCAGCGGTCATCGAGGTCTCCTATGCGTTCTTCTGCGCGCTCTGCACACGCCTGACAAGCGAGAGCAGCGCCCGCGCCACGGTATCCGGATGTTCGACGGCACTGAAATGGCCGCAGTCCGGAATGTCGATGAATTCAGCGCCGGTGATTCGTTCGGCGAGCGGACGCATCACGCTCGGGTTGCTGGAGGGGTCCAGTTCGCCGGATACCACCAGGCTCGGCGCGCTGATCGTTTCCGGCACCGCCCCCAATTCGGGCCGGCCATAGGTCATGCGCTGACGCCAAGCCAGACCAGCCGGGTTCTGTTCGTTGATCCAGCCGGTCATGGTCGCGATGAATTCAGGAGTCTTCTTGACGGTGGAATCGCCATCGGCCGGTTGCGCGAAGTGCATGACCGGTTCGACCGAGTTCGTCTGTTCGGCGGCGTCCGCCATCTTCAGTCGGTTCTCTCCGCCCACACCGTCGGACGCGGCCATCGTGTCGCACAAGGCCAGTCCGGCCACCGTTTCGGGGTACAGGCGCTGGATGTCCATCGCCACGTAGCCGCCCATCGACAGCCCGACCCAGATCGCCTGCTCATAGCCGGCGGCCTTGATCAGGTCCACGTAGGCTCCGGCCAGGCGATCCAGCGCCTCGCTGTACGCGCCGTTGGCCATACGCGGGCCGGAATCGGCCTCGCTGGGAACCGGGGATGCGCCGGAGCCGGCCATATCCGGCGCCCAAATCGGGAAGTCCGGCACATCGTTCAGGTCGGCGAAGTCGGCGAGCGCCTTCGCGCACACGTCCCACATGCGGTGGTCCACCGGGTAGGCGTTCATCAGCACCACCGGCACGCCTTCGCCATCGCGATAGATATGATTGGCCAATTCGATTGCCATTGTCGTTACTCCTTCACATTCACACCCCACTGGCGGAGCTGTCGGCTCAGTCGGCTGGGAGCGGTTTCAACGCGGACCGCCCTCCGTCGCCACGCGCCATCCCCACCAGCGGAAAGCAGAACAACTGTCAGATTCCGGCCCAGGCCAACGCCTGCCGCACGATGCGACCATGACCGTTGACCATCTGCGCCACGAACGTGTTCATTACGTCGCTCTTGGGATCCACCCATTCCACATCCAGCGTCTCGTCCTGCGGCTTGCAGTCGCCAGCGATAGGTACCACGTAGCACAGTGCGATGGCGTGCTGGCGCGGATCGTAGTATTCGCTTAGTCCCGGCGTAGGGAAGAATTCGGCCACGGTGAACGGCTGGAGCCCGACCGGCAGCAGCGGCAAGGCGATATCGCCCAAATCCTTGGCCACATTGCGGGCGATGGCCTCGCGCAACGTTTCGTGATACAGCACACGGCCGGTGATCAGCGTACGCTCGATCGACCCGTCTTCGGCGACGCGCAGCAACGAGCCGACCTGGGCAATGCGGCCCATCTCATCGGTGCGCACGGGCACGATCTCCACGTACGCGATGGGCATCTGGTGGCGGGCCCGGTTGATGTCGGCCGGTCCCAGCCATCCCGGCGGGTTGCCGTGGCCCGAACCGCCGCCGTGAATGAAGTCCTCGGGCGTGATGTTGTCGAATTCGCCGCGGCCACGGCCGGCATCGTAATCGCCCTCGTCGGGCACTTCATCATTCATGACTGGCATGGTCTCATTATCGCGCGCATTGATGAACATGGGCACAATTCACCGAAAAAATGTCTGTGAATTCTCAGCAAAGCGCCTCATCGCCTCCATGCGCCCGCAATCCATTCAGCTTGGGGCACAAACTTTTGCCGAAATGTTGGGTGGTGCTGGGAAACTGGTACACAGCATCAAGCACTGTGTTTGAGGAAGGAACTTCAATGGCCACCACCGCCATCACTTCAGCTGAGTTTGAGAAGACCATTACCGACAACGAAATCGTGTTCGTTGACTTCTGGGCCACTTGGTGCGGTCCGTGCCGAGCATTCGGCCCGATTTTCGAGGCTGCGTCCAACGAGCCGGAGAATGCGAACATCGCTTTCGTCAAGGTGGACATCGATGCCAATCAGGATCTGGCTCAGGCCGCCGGCATTCAGGCGGTGCCTACGCTGATGATTGCCAAGCAGGGCGAGGTCATTTTCCAGCAGGCCGGCGCGCTGCAGGCCTCCGATCTGGACGACCTCATCGCCCAGGCCAAGGCACTGGATCTGGCCGCCGCCAAAGCGCAGCAGGCAGCGCAGGAGCAGCAGTAAGCCTTATCACGCTGCGGCAGCGGAAGCACGGAAAAAGCCCATATATAGCGCTTCCTTGCACTGCTAACTACTACATATGCCATCCGTGGCGGGTCGAACACCCACCACGGATTTTTTATTCATCCACTCAACGTCCTATGATGGAGAGCAGTGTGTACCCAACCAAGGAGCGCAATGTCGAAGCACGCTGAGCGAACCTCAATCGTCAAGACCCTATCTCGGGGTCAGTGGGCGAAGATCGCAGCGGCCGTAGCCGCAGTGGGTCTCATTGCCACTGCAGGCGTTATATCTCGCGACTTCTATCAGTCGAGCACCGCCACGCATCCCATCACCCCAACCTCATTCTCCGCCACCGACGGCGCAGCTTCCCGCTCGGCCTCCCGTGGTGCGCTCAAGAGCACCACTTATGTGACCGTCAAGGTCAACGGCAAGTCCCGCGTGGTTCTCGGCGAAAAAGACAACATGACCACCGTCAAGGATGTGCTGGAAACCGGCGATATCGTTCTCGATCCGGAAGATAGCGTGACTCCGAGCCTGGATTCCAAGGTCACCGAGTCCACGGTCATTTCCATCGACCGCGCCAACACCACGGTGGAGACCACCGACACCGATATCGCTTTCAATGAAGTACGCAAGGAGACCTCGAGCCTGCCCAATGGCCAGGAGAAGGTCGAGACCGAGGGTGAGAAGGGTGTGCTGGAGACCACGTCTCTGGTGACCCGCTCCGGCGATAAGGTCGTCTCCTCCAACGTGTTCACCTCATGGGTCAAGAAGGCACCGGTCGACAAGGTGATTCTGGTGGGTACCGCCACCGTGTCTTCGCCCAGCGCCGCCAGCATCGGCACTACCACGCCGGCCGGCGAGATTCAGTCCTGGGCGCATGACTACCTGATTTCCAACGGCTACTCCGAGGCCGACTTCACCGCCGCCAACTTCATCATCAGCCACGAATCAGGCTGGAGCCCCACCGCCACGAACCCGTCTTCAGGTGCTTATGGCCTGCCGCAGGCGCTGCCGGGCAGCAAGATGGCTTCCGCAGGTGCAGACTGGCAGACCAACTACCAGACCCAGTTCAAGTGGTTTGTGAATTATTGCAAAGACCGCTATGGTTCGATTTCCGGCGCGTACGCGTACTGGCAGGCACACAAGAGCTACTAAGCCATGCATCTGAAGCCCCGCCTAAGTCGCGGGGCTTTTGCATATTCAGAAAAACGGTCAGCCACCAGACTGTTCCAGTAACGGAATAGTCTAATCTCGCCGATTTAGTTAGCCTACGAAACAAAACTAAGCTCATTGCTATTCATTATCATCATCAAAGTCGATGTTCACGTCTGCTTCGTGGTAGAGCTCAATATTAGTATTCATATCGATTTCCTCGACAATCCATGGCTCTTCCTGCAGCTGGCAGTTTTGTTTAAACTCGTCGTAGTGATTGCGTCCATCCATACCGCGCAGGGTCACCACGATACCGAAACGTATACCGTCGCCAGCATTGGCCCCTATAATACCGTTCTCGTCGATTTGCGGGTCGAAACGTTCGGTTTTGCGAATCTTGAAGCCCCAGTACGGGATACCTCGGGTGGCTCGGGGCACAAAACGGGATTTCTCAATGTCGCTGACATGTTTCACGTTATCCCATTTGCGATAGAGCCTTCGTGCGTCCCCTTCATAAGTTCGCGCGGTTGGGTCGCCCTGTACGTTGTTGTCGAGCGAATCAACGCCATCGGCCTTCATCCGTCCAAAATGAAGATCCAGCTCAGTGTCCGTGTAATCGACGCCCTGGTTCTTGTCGCATTTCGGGAAGTAACAGAGTGTTGCTCTCGCCATATAGGGATATTTTCCATTCACGACTGGCACCGGGATACGCCAGTTGTAGGTCTCGAAAGCATTGACGGCACCTTCGAGCACGAACCGTATCTCATTGGACGGCGTAGTCAAGATATCCTTGATATGCGTGGGTACGATACCGTAACCGAGCTTGATTCCAGTAGATGGGAAGGCACCCCACCCCGATGCGGAATCAATGAGCAGAGCCTTGGCTGTTTCCCGTGACAGGTTCATAACGTGTATCAGATAGGCCATCTTTCGAGCGATCCACGGGGCCGCGAACGAGGTACCAGCCGTCAGAGCGATGCCGCCTGGCTTGTAGACGGCCATGCGTTCAGTGTCGTCACCACCGAAGCATGAGAGATCGGGTTTGCGGAAGAATTGGAGCACAGGACCTTCTCGCGTGTAGCTTGCTGGTTCCTTGAGGATGGAGATGGCGTTAACGACCAACGCGTTGATAGAGTCCGCAGGTGCGCCGATGCGTTTTGGTTTGTTCCGGTCGTCGGCTGCCGTCTTGTTGGTTCCGGAGACGATGAAGATTACGCCGTATTCGTTCTGCAATCTATCTAGGATGGCCGCTTCGGGTGAGATGGCGTTCTCAGGTGCCTCCAAAGTTGAGCCAAGACTCAGGTTCCAGACGGTGATGTCCCGGTTTGCAGAAACAATACGATGTATCGCAGTGAGGATGGCGAACGAGCTGTTCCGCCCTTCCCTCGCAACAGCGAAGTGACGTACTTGGAAACGACCGCACCCATCATCAAGACTCGGGTTCAAAGTGGGACCATCAACAATGAGCGATGTGACTTCTGTACCATGCATATAATCGTCAGAATTCTCGCCCAGATTGGGGTCGATTTCATCGTGATATTCTACCCAGCCAGAGAAGTATGCACCCATGTCGAATCGCGTGTCAATGACGCCGATAATCGGCTCGTTGCCCGGCTCGGGAATGTCGGGCGCATACTCATCGCGCGTGGAAGCCGGTTCAAACTCCAATTGTGAAACATCCTTCAACGACATGGCGACCAGATACGGCGCGGACTTGGCGAGAACATCGTATTGGTCGGGGGTCATGCGGATGGTGGTCGAATCGAGCAGATTCGCTGAGATAACGTCCACACCGAGGGAGTTCAGCAGCGTCACGGTCTGGGGAATATCGCGATTGGTGTTATAGATGGTAACCAGAGAACGGTCCATCTGCTCGTCAACATGCTGCTTGACATCGAAGCGCTTGATATAATACACGTCTCGGACAATCTGGGCGAAGGCAGTCTTGCTTAGACCAGTGTTCGAGTCGATCCGGTCGAGACCAGCCTTGGTGAGCGCAGCCAGACCATCCGCGTCGATGTCACCGTCATGTCGTTCTAATATCGTCCGACATGCTTTCAAATCGGCGATGGTTGATTCGATAATTGGCATAGTCACATAATGAGTGATGACATGGCACGGCAGGCCGTTAATCTCTTCGAAGTAGGCCCCGACGATAGAATCGTTGGCTCTTTTCCCTGGTCCAGACAGCAGTTGACGTATACGATTGCTCTTTGCCACCACAGTTCTATAGTGCACTTCAACTAGAGGCAAGACAGGCGCCTTCCGTCTGTTCCAAAAATCATGCACACTTTGCAGTTGCTTGATCTTGTCATCCACGTCTTCCGCAGAGACCTTCGCGCGTGCTGGCAGTGTGGGCGCTCCAGGACGCTGGGCCTTCCTAGTCTGGAACTTACCCTTAAGTCGCAGTGCGTTATTCATTGTCACGCTCCTTCACTTCCCGTGCGATGGTGCTACGAGAAATACCTGTCAATATTTCCACCTCGCGTAGCGTGAATCCCTGACCATACAGCGCTCGAACATCTTGGATGTTCTTTGCACCGTCAGATACCAGCGCGACGTAGAGGCGTCGTAGATAGTCGAACTCGTCATTAGGCTTGCTAAATGCGATAGATGAGCGGATGAGGTTCTCCATCTCGCCCGGATACGGTAGCCACTCGGCCAGAGAAAGAACCTTACGAAACAATCGTATGTTCTTGCTGATGAATGAGAACTGGCCGGCGTAGTCGTTCATGATGCTTTCGGCTACGTCAACTAAATCCTCACGCGTATATCTGCCGAAATCAATGACAGCATCGAATCGACGGACGAATGCCTTGTCGAACTTGGTGAACAGGTTAGTGGTAGCGAACAGCATAACTTGCTCCGACAGCTCGTCCATCCGGCGCAGCAGCGCAGACGTGGCCCGACCCATCTCGCGCACATCATGGGAATCGACACGGTCCAATGCGAGAGCGTCAATCTCGTCGAACAACACAATCACATGGTCTGGCTGAGTGAAACCGTTAATCTCATCGAACAACTTTGCAATGTTTTTCGCCGTCTGTCCGAGCCTACTGTCCACGACCATACTGAAATCCACCACGTACAAATCACGTCGTAGGATGGCTGATATTTGCTTAACCGACTCTGTTTTGCCCGTACCTGCTGGACCATGGAACAGAAACCGGTGGATACCAACGTTCCGACCGATTGCATTGAGAATCCCCTGGATATCGTTTGTAATGGGCTCCGGCAAAGGTAACGACGTCTTTACCACTGGCCTCTTCGTAAGAAACTCTGACCGCGCGGCCGAATCTGCGACCTGTGGAATGAAAGTGTTAGCATCCGACAATAGCGCAATGATATAGGATGCCAACTGCACATCGCCGGAACGGTCGAAATCCTTTGCGATACCATACGCCTCATTGCGGAATGCCGCATCGTTATGCTCAGCGTGGTACCGAATCAGGTTCAGCACGTCTTTCTTCTTCATAATCCTATGCGCCCTCACAATCCGCTCACTCGACTCCAACTGATATCTAATCAGCATACTTTTAATCAATGACATCTATGTCTCAAATCAATAAGGATTTGTCTTTCAATGCTCCTAGTGATACGCTATGCTAAGCGGTCCACATGGGCCGCGGTAAAGAAAAACTCCGGCCTGCGGGAACAGGTCGGAGTCCGGAACGAGCTCTTGGACTCGCATGTCATTGAGAAAACGACATCGCAAGTCTACCGCATGGGATTGCCTCATGGCCACCCCCCATGCGGATATAGAGCTCCAGACTATAAAGGAGACCACTATGGCTTCGAATCATAAGCCCGGCGAAGACAACCGCCGCCCGGGAACCTACGTGGAGGTCGGACCGCGCGGAGGCGCAGTTGCCAATCCACGCATCGTACACATCGATCAGGGAGACAGGCTTCCACCTACACAGGAAAGCGGACACCTATGGCAGCACCGTCCCGCGGCGAAACATTGAGTCGTCGTTTGTAGGCCCAATATTTCACGCCACAGCGGTGCGATGATTGGGTATTCTCCGGCCGCTTCGCCAGAGAACGCCCAATCCAATTAGATTAATCAATGAATGCCATGACGCCGGTGTGTTGCTTTAGGCAAGACAATATTTCGTCTCGTCACTAAACAAACTTTTATATAATTAGATAACTCCGAAACGTCACGATACAAGGAAGTTGACATGGCCAATAGACGAGCAAGAAATATTGAAACCAAAAAATTCAAGGAACCTTTATCGAATCATGGTTATCGAACCATCGCAGAAGCGGTGAACGATATGTGCGGGACCGACTACGAATCAACAAGCATGCGCGGAGTAGGCCCATTAAATATTTCTTATATGGCAGATAACAAATCAACACCTACCGATTACATCGTCGTCTTTTTGAATGGAGACAATGGGACATATGGCAACTGCTTATCAAAAAAGGCCTGCACAGATGAATATGACAAAAAATACTTGCTAGAGCGGTTTGACCATACCAAGCCCGGTCATGAACGTGCTACTTTCTTAAAGCAAAAGGGCACGTACAACTTTCTTGGCATATACCAATATGTCGCGGATTTCATAATCGATGACAAAAAATGGGCATTATGGGAGCGCACTAAAGATTGGTTTGATGACCTCACAAAATAATGTTTTGGATTTATGAAGGCCCTGCAGAAAATCCGCAGGGCCTTCATTTGTCATCGAACTGAATTATTCCGGTTTCTTAGGACCCTCCGGCTGGGGAGTCGTGGGGGCTGTCGGAGGAGGCGTAGTTGGGGTGGTAGGTGGCGTCGGAGTAGTAGGCTCGGTAGGAATAGTGGGCGTCATGGTCGTAGTATCACGGGGCGTCGTAGTGGTCGTTCCCTGGTTCGGATAGCGATACCGATATTGGCTCTGCGCACGCTGAGCCTCAACAGCTGCGCTGTAGTTGGCCATGGACGTGTTCACTGCGTCCATGGACGCAGTCAGCGTGTTGACGGCATCCTGCATGGCCTTTACGTCAGTGCCCTGCTGGGACAGCACGGTATTGGCGTTGGCGATGTCGCTTTCCAGCGCCACTCGCGTTGAATTATCGTCGACGGCATACAGGCTGTTGTCCAGCAAAGTCTGTGCCTCGGCGATCTTGCCTTGCAACGCCTGCTGGGCGTTAGCCTGATCCTTGGCGTTCTTGCTGTCCGTCACGGCCTTTGCCGCGGCAGTAATCGCAGTGGCGTTCTTCTTGGCGGTCTTGGTCTGGCTAGTGGCCGTCTTGGCATATTCCTTGAGGTCCGACGTAGAAGCTGAAGTCTTGCACTCCACCGCTTCCACGTTCTTTACCGCAGCAACTGCCTTCTTCAACGCATCCACGGTCGCGCCGTCAGCCACTTGATCAGCTGTAATGCTTTGAGCACTCTTGGCGTCGGCCAACGCCTTGGCCAGCGCCTTCTGAGCGGTGGAATTCTGGTCCACGGCCTCAGCACATGCTGTCAACGCATCCTGATGCAGCTGATGGCTTTCCTGACGCTGCTCGCTGGAACGCCAGTACCATACACCACCAATGATCGCTGCAATCACCACCAGCGCAGCAATCACCGAAATGATAATGCCCTTGGTCTTCTTCTTGCCGCCCTTGCCACCGCGAGACACCTCTGCCGCGCGGTCTCCCTCCGGCTCCTCCACCGGTTCAGGGTTCTGCTCGATGGCACTGAAATCGATGCTCAGATCGTCTGTGGCATTGGTACGTTGCGGCTTAGCTTCAGGAACCGGCGCAAAAAGCGACAGCGTCGCATTGTCATCCCGCTGAGGCGACTGAGCGCTCTCCGCAGTATCAGGCGCCGCAAAAGTCATCGGGGCAGTAGCCACAGCATCGGAAAAGGGAGAGGCACCGCCACCAGTATTCGCCGCGCCCGCAGCGGGCCACTCCATTACTTCGTCAAAGCTGGGGAATGCAAATTGAGAGCCATCCGCAACAGCACCAGTACTGTTGCCGTCACCCGACGCAGCGCTGCCTGCGTTATCGACAAACGAGATAGGCGGTATGTCCCAGCAGGTATCGACGATATCGCCGCGAGCCGGCGACGTAGAGGAACCAGATTCCGCGTTCGGTTCAGGGCGTTCGTCTGTTCCCATGCTCTTCTCATTCCTTTGCGTCATTGAAGTCATTCCAAACTGTCAGTTTATACAGCCCCATGCCAAGTGTGCCAGCTGGTACTCAAGAACGTCACAATTCTTTACTATTCGATATACAGCCAGCATCATGCACCCAAACAACTCAGTCCTTTAACAGTAAAACCGTGCGGCACAGAAGTACCGCACGGTTCATATTGCAAGACAATAGACAAACGCCGAAACTACTACTTACGGCCTTCCTTCTTGCCCTAGCCCTTGCTCTTGGCACCCTTATGAGAGCTACGCTTGTTGCCGTCCTCGTAATAGTAGTAGTAATAGTTCTTCGAGTGTATCTTCTTCGGATCAGCGAAGTTGAAGATGAAGCCGAGAATCGGCACTTCGGCGGTCTGCAGAGCCGTAGCGGTGCTTCTCAGCTCCTTCTTCTCCACAACGCCCTTACCGGTCACGAGCACCAGACCACCGGCCATACGACCGAATACGGTGGCGTCGCTGGCAACGGACAGCGGAGCAGTATCAATAATCACGTAATCGTACTGGGTGAGGGCCTGATCGACCATTTCCTTCATGAGATCGGAGTTCAGCAAGATGCTGGCGTTAGCCGGACGCTTGCCGGCCGGCATGATGTGCAGGTTCGGCTTCCAGTACTTCTGAATGACATCGGCCGGGGATGCCTGGCGAGACAGCACGTGAGACAGGCCCACGTGGCCTTCGATGCCGAGTTTGTGGGCCACGGACGGGTGGCGCAGATCGGCATCGATAAGCAGCACACTCTTGCCTTCCTCGGCGAGAGCCACGGCAACGTTGGAGGAAACCGTCGTCTTACCTTCGGACGGATCGGTAGAGGTGATGACCAGCAGTCGGCCATGACCCTGCGTGGCGGTGGTGGTAAGGAACGACAGGTTCGTACGAATACGACGGAATTCCTCGGCCTCGCTACCGGCCGGCTGAGCGACTATGACCGGGCGGCTGTCGTCAAGAATCGCAGCCTGCGGCACGGTACCCAGCGAAGAGGCGTGGGTCAGTTCGCGCACGTCATCGGTGGAGTCCACCTTGGTGTTGAGGATGTCCTTCAGCAGGGCAACGCCAATGCCTACGATGAGGCCGAGAATCAGGCCCACGGCCAGATACAGCGGAATGTTCGGGGAGCTCTGCCCGGTAGGAGTCTGAGCCTTCTGCACTACCGTGAGCTTGATGGGAGAGCCGCTGGAAGAGGAGTTGTTGTACAGGTCGGAAGAAACCTGATCGGCCAGGTTCTTCGCCACGCTGTTGGCGATGTCGGCCGCTTGCTGCGGATCGCCGACTTCCGCCGAGATATCCACCATGAACGTGTTCGTGGGGTTCGTAGCGGTCACCACATCGGCAAGATCGGTCGTGGTCATATCCAGACCGAGGTCCTTAATGACGGGCTGGAGCACGGCTTCGGTCTTCACCAGTTCCGGATACGTCGTGATCTGGGTATTCAAATAATTGGCACCCGAGCTCATATCGTTGGTGGTCTGCGTCTCGCCGGACTGACCGGCATACGTGGCGAACACTTCAGCCGTAGCCGTGTACTTCGGCGGCATGATGAACGTGGCAGCTGCGACCGCAGCAAACACCACCACAAACGAGATAATCGCAGACGCGAGATGCTTGCGAACAATCTGCAGCAAATCAGCGATAGTCAATGTTCTTCCTTACCTCTTCGGGAAATTTTCACAGATGGTCTATAATTTAGCACCTACCGGGGAACTTCTCGAGCTTTTGTATCCTTGTGAACAATGACCAAAACCCTTGATACGACTGCAGAATAACTGTACACAATCGCAGTCACAATGTATTCTCACTAAATATTTTGCGACAGCACTATTTCCCTATTCCATATTATGAATTGACCTCGAGGGGGGG
>OEDX01000050.1_pt1 | contig 17021 bp, 13 predicted proteins | sample 1502231 | NCBI WGS metagenome assembly OEDX01 (sample SAMN02317176, study PRJEB22365) | human gut metagenome | biome: HumanGut | host: Homo sapiens | place: USA: Seattle,WA | collected 2001
ATCAAGCTTATCGATACCGTTCGGCGGGCGATCGTTTTCCGGCGGCTGGACGACTCGGGATTACCGGTCGGCCAAGGCCGAATCAGTTGTTCCTGGCGTTACGCGCGGCCTTGATGAGCATCGCGATCGCAACCAGCATCACAGCCGCGATGGCGATGGCCATAACGGCGGTACCGGTGGCGCCCAGCGGGCCGGAGACCGCGGAATCGTTCGGCACCTTGCCCGAAGCGATCACGCCGTTCTTGTCGGCGCCCGGCTTCTTGTCGGCGGAGCCGGCGGCCGGCGCCTGGATGGCGACGGTCGCGACCTTGCCGGACTGGCGACCGGTGACGGTGAGCGTGTACTCGGCGCCTTCCGACATCTTGTCGAGCGCGATCGAAGTGGTCTGCGCGGGCTTGACGCGCACGCCGGACAGCGGGGTGCTGGAATCGGACTTGGACACCACGGCGCCGTTCTTGTCCTTCAGCTCGTAGCTGAGCAGCGCGTCGCCGTTGAAACCGTCGACATTGGCGACGTACTTGCCGGCCTGCGTGCGGGCGACCTTCACGGTGCCGTCCTTGGAGAGCGCGTTCTGCTCGTCGGGGGAGGTGGCCAGGCCCAGGGCGCCGGCGATGGTGTAGAAGTTATCGGTCTGATCGGTCAGGCCGATGACGCGCTGGGCGCCTGGGCCGGAAGCGGCGATGCGCAGCTGGGTGCCGGTGTGCTCCATGTCGCCGCCGTTGTAGCCGCCTTCGGCGTCGGTGGAGGCTTCCTGGGCGGTGCCGTAGGAGACGACCATGTTGTTGCCGTCGGCGGACTTGAGCACGGTGGACAGCGCGTAGGCCGGCTGGGCGTTGAGGACCTGGGAGGTGTGCGCATGATCGGCGGTGACGATCACCAGCGTGTTCGTGAGGTCCACGTTCTTGATGGCGTAGGCGATGGCCTGGTCGAAGTCGTCGGTCTCGCCGATCTGGCCGCAGGCGTTGGCGTTGTGGTCCTGCTTATCGATCGAAGCGCCTTCGACCTGCAGGAGGAAGCCGTTCTTCTGGCCGTTCGGGTTGGCGTTGAGCAGATCGAGCGCCTTCTTGGTCATGTCCTTGAGCGAGGCGCCACGGTTGCCGAGCCAGGCGTCATTCGGGGTGCACACGGTCGGGTTGGCGTCCTTGGCCGGATCCTTGGCGGTGGCCTTGGACGGGTTGAACTTGGTCGGCATGTTGCCGTCGCTCATCAGGGCGAGCACCGGCTGGCCATCCTTGTACTGCAGGGCGTTCATCGCGGCCGGGTCGTTCTCAACGGTCTGGAAGCCCATGTCCTTGGCCTGCTCCCACACGGTCTTGCCCTTGTATTCGCCGCCCTGCACGGTCTGGCGGAAGTACTTGGAGCCACCGCCGATGGTCACATCGGCGCGGGTGTCGAGCAGCTGCTCGGAGATGGAGCCGATGCCGCCGTTCTCCTTGAGCTGGTTGGCGAGGCACTGCTTGGAGGCGTTGTTGGAGGTGCCGTCGGTCTTGCCCTGCGGGCCGTAGCAGGCGCGCTCGGTGGAGTGCGATTCCAGCACGGCCGGGGTGGCGTCCTGGATTTCCGCGGTGGACACGTTGCCGGTGGCCTTGCCGGCGGCCTTGGCCAGCTCGAAGAGGTTCAGCTGCGGGTTGCCGTAGATGTCGACGTCGACGGCGTTGTTGTAGGTCTTGGTGCCGGTCGCCCATGCGGAACCGGACGCGGAGGAATCGGTGACGGGGGTGAGCTTGCCCGGGTTGGGGTTGGCGACCAGCTTGCCGGCGCCATCCTTGCCGACGGCGCTGTCCTTGCTGCCGTCGCCGAGCGAGAAGGTCGTGTACTGGCCGGTGCCCGCCTGCACGTCGTCAAGCGCGCCGGGCTGACCGACCGCGTCCAGACCATCGAAGTGGCCGTTGGCGCCTTTCAGATAGTCGCGGGCGACGGTGATTTCCGAATCGCCCATGCCGTCGCCGATGAACAGCACGACGTTCTTCGCGCTCTTGTTGCCGATGGCGGCGATGCGCTGCGCCGCGCCGTGCTTGGCGAGCTCGGCGACCGACTTGCCGTTGGGGCTGTAGGTGCCGTTTGCGGCATCGACAGCAAACGCCGGAGCGGCGAGCGCGCCGAGCGTCGCGATGGAGGCGACCGCCGCGACGGCGCTCTTCAAAGCCTTGTGATTGCCCATTGTTCTTCCTTCTTCCATGCAGTGTCATCTGCGCCGTCCGGCCCGCACTTCTCCGGCCGCACCCGTTTGGCCACGTCCGTCGTCGTCATGCCTTCCAGCTTCGCGGAACCGTTCCGCACCTGCATTGCTTGGATCTTTCGATTCCGGATTTCACGGTAGGCCTCACAAGCCAACGTCCGGATACCGCCGGAAGAACGCCGGGTGAACATTCTTCGTCGAATCGGCCGAGGCATCATCGCCGCATGAACCGGCAAGCCATACACGATCCGCACCTGGCAGTACATGTTCTCGAAAATCCGCCCCGAATTCCCCGAGGCGGCGTTCGTCGCCGAATGTGGGCCGACCGAACGAATCGATGCAGGCCGGATTCGACATGGACTTCTACCTCGACTGGCGCTGGGACGGCCACCCGACGCTCTCCCCGCAGTCGTTCGTCATGCTCGGATAGCCCGCTAATTGCCCAACTCACCGAATGTATTGCAATCGTTGTCAATATGAGTTACGGTAAAGACAGAACAGCTCGGACATTGGTCTGCCAGATTGCCGGAACCTCAACGCAGAGCGGCCCTCGAACAGCAATGCAAACGACTAGCAGTACCCGATCTGCAAGCAAGGAGTCATCATGACCGACGCGCACGGCAACGACGCAGCGACCAGCACCGGCACCATCGCAGACGCCACCAACGACGCCGCTTCCGGTGCCTCGCAGCGTACGGAAAGCGCTGAACGACTCACCCGTCCGCTGGTCAAGCTGGCCAAAACCTGCGGGCTTGCCACCTCATTCATCGACCAGCTCGGCACCTACACCGAAATCAGCGACGCGGCCTTGGTCGCCGTACTCAATGCCCTCGACGTGGACGCATCCAGCGACGAGGCCATCGCACGCTCCATGACCCAACTTGAGGTGGAAAACAGCAAACGTTTGCTCCCCTCCACCATCGTCGCCACCACCGGCAAACCGACCGGCATCACCCTGAACTGTTCGTCGGACGCGGACATCACCGTCTCCATCGAACTGGAGGACGGCACCGCGTTTGGCCACTTTGCCCTGCTGCCGCACCTCAATTCCGGCAAGCCGGACTTGACCATCGCTCCCGATCTGCCGATGGGCTACCACACACTGACCGTCACGGTGGACGGGCGCGAGGGCAAGGCGGCCATCATCGCCGCCCCCGCGCGCATTCCCGTGCCGGAGGCGATCGCCGAGCACCAGCGGTGGGGCTGGATGACGCAGATGTATTCCGTGCGGTCTCGCGAATCGTGGGGCATCGGCGATTACGGCGATCTGAAGCTGCTGCTGGCGGACGCGGCTGACAAGTCCAAAGCCGACTTCATGCTCATCAACCCGATTCACGCCGGCGCGCCGATTCCGCCGCTTGAGCCATCGCCGTATCTACCGGAATCGCGCCGATTCCTCAACGTGACGTACATCCGCCCGCAGGACATCCCCGAATACGGCACGCTGCCGGCCGATATCCGAGCGCAGGTGGATGCGCTGCATGATTCAGTGGCCGCACGCAACGACGAATCGAACCCGATGGACATCAACGCGGCGTGGGCGGCCAAACGCCCGGCGCTGCGCCTGATCTTCGACGCGGGCCGCAACAACAAGCGCGAGCTCGAATTCGAGCATTTCAAGACCACCGCCGGCCCAGACCTCGATTCCTTCGCCACCTGGTGCCTGTGCTTCGAGGTATGGGGCGCGCCGTGGAGCGAGAACCGTTGGTTCTTCGAGAAGACCATCGACGACCCGGCCGTGCGCCAGCTCGTCGAGGAGCACCACGACCTGTTCGAGTTCAACCGTTGGCTGCAGTGGATTGCCGCCGAGCAGGTGAACGCCGCGCAGCAGGAGGCGCTGGACCACGGCATGACACTGGGTCTGATGCAAGACATGGCCGTGGGCGTGCACGGGCTCGGCGCGGATGCCTGGGCCAATCCGGAACGCTTCGCCTCCGGCGGCGTCACGGTCGGCTGCCCGCCGGACTTCTATAACCAGCAGGGCCAGGATTGGGGCCAGCCGCCGTTCAGCCCACGCTATCTGGAGGCCACCGGCTACCAGGTGTACCGCGAGATGGTGCATTCGATGTACGAGCACGCGGGCGCGGTGCGCATCGACCATGTGCTGGGCCTGTTCCGCCTGTGGTGGATTCCACAGGGGCTCGGCGCCCTCAACGGCGCATACGTAACGTACAACCACGAAGCGATGCTGGGAGTACTGGCCATCGAAGCCACGCGCGCCGGAGGCATGGTGGTTGGCGAGGATCTGGGCACCGTGCCGGATTACGTGCGCCGCATTCTGGCCGATCACGGCGTACTCGGCACTGACGTGGAATGGTTCAACCGCGTGGACGATTCGCCGAACGCCGGCGACCCGTACCGCGCACCCGAGGACTACCGCAAGCAGGCATTGGCCTCGGTGACCACGCACGATCTGCCACCCACCGCCGGCTACCTGAACTTCGAACACGTCAAGCTGCGCGAGGAGCTGCATCTCCTGAGCGAACCGGTGGAGGCGTTCGCCGCCTCGGCGATGGCCGAACGCACGGCCATGATGAACCGTCTGGTGGAGAACGGCTATATCTCGCAGACCATGGCGGATGATGTGGAAGGCCATGTGCAGGAGATCGTGGAGGCGATGCACGCCATGCTCACCGATACGCCGTCGCTGCTGCTGCAGGCAGCGTTGGTGGACGGCGTAGGCGAATGCCGTTCCCAGAATCAGCCGGGCACTTCCAGCGAGTATTCGAACTGGCGCGTGCCGCTGGCGGACAGCTCAGGCCACGTGGTGCATACCGACGAGGTCTTCGACCTGCCACGCGTGCAGTCCCTAGCCGCCGTGATGCGCCGAGAGAAGCGGCGATCGATTCCGGCAATGGGGAATTGGTCTAAATCGGCTTCGAGGGGCTGATTTGGCCTTTCCCGGACATCTACTTCCGTTTCAAGGGGCTGGTGCCCAAGTAGACCCAACGCGAGAACGGCGGAATGACGTTGGCACAAAGTCGTTTGCACTTGTGGTTTCACCGGCAAGGAGCCCCTTGAAACGGAAGTAGATGTCCGGGACACCCTAAATCAGCCCCTCGTAATCGAGATAGCCGAAGACGACGACTTGTTATGGGCATGTTATCGTTGTCATGACAATGATTGTTCGCGACGGCGAAGGAGCGACGGCATATGACCAAGGCAAGCATTCAGGCAGTGGCCCGCGAGGCCGGCGTTTCCGTATCCACGGTGTCCCGAACCTTCGCCAAGCCGGATCTGGTGCTTCCCGAGACTCGAGACCGAGTGATGGCCGCGGCCGAAAAGCTCGACTACTCAGTCTCTCGCTCGGCCGCCGCCCTGAAATCCGGCCAATCGTTCCGTATCGCATTACTTGCCAGCGAGACCATCGCCAGCTGGTTCAATTCGAACATCTTCGCCGGCCTTGACTCGGCGCTGCGCCCCTCCGGCTACGACACTGTGCCCTACCCCATGCGCAACGCCGCCGAGCGCCACGACTTCTTTGCGGATTTGCCCGTGCGGCGCAATGCGGATGCAGTGATTGTCAGCTCCTTCGACATCGAACCGGCTGAGGTGGAGCGACTGAAGCATATGCACGTGCCGATTGTCGGCATCAACATCCCCTCCACCGATGGGTTCGACGCAGGCGTGAGCATTGATGATTACGCCGCCACACGTTCGGCTATCGAGCACCTGATTGCACTCGGCCACCGGCATATCGCGTTCGTCGGCAGCGCACCGACCGAAACCAATATGCGCTACAGTACCGAGGCTCGTTTGCAGGGCGTCATTGATGCCGCTGCCGCCCATCCGGGGATCGAGCTAACGCCCCTGAGCATTCAACGCGGTCTTGGCGAAAGCAACGCGGCATTGAACGCCGTACTGAACGCCTCCCCCAGCATCACCGCCTTCTGTTTTGAGGATGATGAAATGGCCGCGCCCGTGCTGTATCGCCTGCGTCAATACGGGCGGCGGGTACCTCAGGACATTTCCATCATCGGCTTCGACGATTCCACCCTGTCCGCCGCCGTGGGACTGACCACGCTGCATCAGGACCCGTTCGCAATGGGCGCGACTGCCGGGCACATGGTATTGGATGCCATTGCCGGCAAGTCAATCGAACCGGCATTCGTACGGCCGGACACTCCGCTAATACTGCGCGAAACCACCGCGCCGCCTGCCGCGACAGCAGCGCCCGCGCAGGCGTGACCACGTTACCACCGCAAAACGCCGATAAATCGATTGTTGCATGCGTAATTCACATGATATCGTTGTCATCATCAATACAACGGTTGGGCCTTCACACAGCAGTTCGGGCGCGACCGGAACAACCCAACCACAACGCACCCGGAACAGGAGGGAATCGGCATGACCGCAAATAATCTCAATGACGACTGGTGGAAGCAGGCCGTCGTCTACCAGATCTACCCGCGCAGCTTCAAGGACGTCACCGGCGACGGACTCGGCGACATCGCCGGCGTCACCGAGAAGATGGACTACCTGAAGAACCTCGGCGTCGACGCAATCTGGCTCTCCCCGTTCTACCCCTCCGACCTAGCGGACGGCGGCTACGATGTAATCGACTACCGCAACGTCGACCCGCGCCTAGGCACCATGGAAGACTTCGACGCAATGGCCAAGGCCGCGCACGAGGCCGGCATCAAGGTGATCGTGGACATCGTGCCCAACCACACCGCTGACAAGCACGTGTTCTTCCAGGAGGCCCTCGCCGCCGAGCCTGGCTCCCCGGCGCGCGACCGCTACATCTTCTGCGACGGCCGCGGCGAGCATGGCGAACTGCCCCCGAACGACTGGCAATCCTTCTTCGGCGGCCCGGCCTGGGCGCGCGTGGCCGACGGCCAGTGGTATCTGCACCTGTTCGATAAGGCGCAGCCGGACGTCAACTGGAAGAATCCGGACATCCACGAGGAGTTCAAGAAGACCCTGCGTTTCTGGTCCGACCACGGCACCGACGGCTTCCGCATCGACGTGGCGCACGGCCTGGCCAAGGACCTCGAATCCAAGCCGTTGGAAGAGCTCGGCCGCGAATACAGCGTGGTCGGCGTGCTGAATCATGACTTCAGCCACCCGCTGTTCGACCGTCGCGAGGTGCACGATATCTACCGCGAATGGCGCAAGGTGTTCAACGAGTACAACCCGCCGCGCTTTGCCGTGGCCGAGGCGTGGGTGGTGCCCGAGCACCAGCACCTGTACGCTTCGATGGACGAGCTGGGCCAGTCCTTCAACTTCGACTTCGCGCAAGCCAACTGGTATGCCGACGAGTTCCGCGAGGCCATCGCCGCCGGACTCAAGGCGGCGGCCGAAACCGGCGGTTCCACCACCACGTGGGTCATGAACAATCACGACATGCCGCGCAGCCCCTCCCGTTACGGCCTGCCGCAGATCAAGGGCGCGCCCTACCACCAGCTGCCGCACGACTGGCTGCTGCGCAACGGCACTACCTATCCCGAGGATCGCGAGCTTGGCACTCGCCGCGCCCGCGCCGCCGCTTTGATGGAGCTCGGCCTGCCCGGCGCCGCCTATATCTATCAGGGCGAGGAGCTGGGCCTGTTTGAGGTGGCCGATATTCCGTGGGATCACTTGGAGGATCCGACCGCTTTCCACACTGCTCAGGCCACGATGGACAAGGGCCGCGACGGATGCCGCGTGCCGCTGCCGTGGACCGCCGCCGATGAGCCGGCCTTGGCCGATTTCAGCCGTCCGACTCCGGCCGATGACGGTACCGGCGAGAACCATGTGCCGCTGTGCGCCGCCGGCCAGTTCGGCACGGGCGCTTCCTTCGGCTTCTCGCCGGCTACGCGCGCTGAGGGCGTGACGCCGGCCGCCGACCCGCACCTGCCGCAACCGCTGTGGTTCAAGGATTACGCGGTGGACGTGGAGCAAGCCGACCCGGACTCGATACTCGCGCTGTATCGCGCCGCACTGGCGATTCGCCAGGAGTCGCTGACCGCCACGCGCGACACCACGGCCGAGCAGGTGGACATGGGCGACGATGTGGTGGCGTACACCCGCGCGGCGGTTGGCGGGCGGGTGTTCACCTCAATCACCAACTTCGGCAATGCTCCGGTCGCGCTGCCCGATGGCTCCGTGGTGCTGGCGTCCGGCCCGCTGACCCCCGAAGGCCAGCTCCCCACCGACACTTCTGCGTGGGTTGTTCAGTAGTGCTTTTGCGAGCTTACCCGACGCCAGTCATCCATCTTCTCCGGATGCTGGCGTCGTCCTTTTTCCCGGCTAAGCTGTCTCCATTTCGGGGATGACTGCCCTTTCTTTCCATTCGCGACATGCCAACCCCGAAATACTTAATAATATTCTATATACTTAACAAGAGATGTGAATCTTACAGATTTTCGTTAAGGATTGAGGTCGACATGGATGCCGAGCATTACATTCGCGAGACACTTGGTCTGCCCTGCCAAATCACTTCTTGGGATGGCACTGCCTCACTGCCGCTATTTCTGACCAACGGACGGACATTCAGCAAACTCACCATCGACAACACGAGCATGCTAATCGCGAGCGGAGAGGCTCACCCATTCAGCATCACACGCGTCACCGCCGACGCCAGCAGGCTTGAGCAGCGGACGGATCTGCCCATTGTCTTTCAGTTTCCCCGGCTTTCTGCATACCAGCGAAAAGCCCTGATTCAGAATCACGTTCCTTTCATCGTGCCCGGTACCCAACTGTATATCCCTTCACTGGGCATGGTGTTCACCCAGCGCATCTCCTCACGGCCGCTGGAGAACGCACAGGATATCGAGGTGCGACCCTTCTCCCCCGCAACACAGCTGGTCTGGCTGTATTTGCTCTACTCCAACGAGAGCAAAGTCCAATCAGATATTGCCCGAGCGCTTCAGTTTACCGAAGCTCAGGTCAGCGTTGCCGTGACGCTGTTAGAACAGCTGGCATTCGTGCACCGCACCAAGCAAGGCCGCAGCAATAGCGTCGAACTACTGACTTCAAGGCAGACCAGCCGACTTGATTTACTGAAATCATCTTGGCATCTCCTGAAGTCACCAATATTCAGCAAATATACCGTCACGAATCGCAATCGCCAGATGATTGCCGACGAGCTGATTCCGGCCGGCGAATTTGCTCTTTCGCGCAGGACGCAACTGGCCACCCCAAAACTGCGAATCTATGCCGTTGAACGTCATTGGCTCAAGCAGCACAACAAGGAACTATGCATTATCGACCCCGCTTTGGAAAAGGTGCCAGATAATGCATATATTCTGGAGCTGTGGAGGTACGATCCCCGCCTACTTGCTCAATATACGCAGGAAGACTACCTTGCCGACCCCATTTCCACGGCCCTGACTCTTGGCGAGATTGCCGACGAACGTTTGGAAGACGCCATACAAGAATCCATCCGCAATACTTTCTCAGGAGCGACAATATGGCACAAGGCCTGCAGCTCATCAGAACGGCCTTTGCCGGCTACGAAGATTCTTACGTAATCATCGGCGGCACCGCTTGTGACATCATCATGACCGACAACGACCTGGACTTCCGAGCCACCAAAGATATTGACATGGTGCTGATTGCCGAGGGACATCTTCGCGAGTTTGCACAACGATTGTGGTCTTTCATTCGCGATGGCGGATACACCTCTATCACGAAGAACTCCGCACAGCCTCACCTGTACCGTTTCATGCACCCCAGTACGTACGGGTATCCCACTATGATCGAGCTATTTTCACGTCACCCTGACTTCCCTATTGTGCCGAACTCGTTCCTGACGCCATTGCATATTGCAAACGACGTTTCCAGCCTGTCAGCCATCATGCTGAACGACAGCTACTATCGGCTACTGCAGCAAGGCCGCGAATCAATACAAGGCATCAGCGTGCTTAACGAGAAATATCTCATTCCTTTCAAGGCGAAAGCATGGTTGGATCTCAACGCCCGAGAACAACATGGCGAGCACGTAGACGGAAAAGATCTCAAGAAGCATAAATATGATGTATTCCGTTTGGCTCAACTACTTGCTCCAGAGGATCGCGTGTCTCTCAACGACGAGGCCTACCATGATCTCGCTGATTTTCTTGGGGAAATATCCCATGAAACGCTTCCGATGAAGCAGCTCGGCATACGGGGAACACAGCAAGACATCATTGATTTGATAGCCGGCGTATATCAACTGTCTATCCCACCACGCGATGAACTGCCCACCACGCGATGAATCTTCTACCACGATGTCAGCGTAATTTTGTATTCCGCGGAATAAAGCCGTTTTGCGTCACCACGTGGTGGGTAGTTTGCTACGTCGTGGGGATTTTACTACGTGGTGGAGGTTTGACTATATGGTGGGACCATGCGAAAGGCCGCCGTTCCGAATGAATCGGAGCGGCGGCCTTTTGGTATGCACTGGGGACCACCCTCAGGCGCTTACGCGCCAGCGTACTGCAAACACGGACAGCCTGAAGGCTGCGATTGCCGGCTCGCTGTCCGTGCGCACCTCACCCGAGGGGAGCCAAGGAAGAATCACTGAACCTGGGCGCGGGCGATCTTGCCGGTGAAGGAGTTGGCCTCGTCGGCATCCTTGACGCCATCCTTGTTCCAGGAGAACATGGCGCGCAGCTTCGGGCCGACGGTCTCGATGCGCTCGTTGGAGTACTTCTCCTGCAGTTCCTTGAAGTGCGGGGCGCCGGCATCCTGATCGTCGATGAACTCCTTGGCGAAGGAGCCGTCCTGGATGCGCTGCAGGTGGTATTCCATACGCTTGCGGCAGTCCTCGTTGATGACGGTGTTGACGTAGTCGCCGTACTGGGCGGTGTCGGAGCAGGACCAACGAGCCTTGTTCAGACCGCCCTCGTTCATCAGATCGACGAGCATCTTGAGCTCGTGGCAGACCTCGAAGTAGGCGATCTCCGGCTGGTAGCCGGCGTCGGTCAGGACTTCGAAGCCCATCTCGACGAGCTTGTTCACGCCACCCATGAGCACGTTCTGCTCGCCGAAGAGATCGGTCTCGGTCTCTTCCTTGAAGGTGGTCTTGATGGCACCGGCGCGCAGAGCACCGAGGGCCTTGGCGTAGGCCAGGGTCAGAGCCCAACCATCGCCACGCGGATCCTGCTCGACGGCCACAACGACCGGCACGCCACGGCCAGCGGCGTACTCACGACGAACGATGTGACCCGGGCCCTTCGGGGCAACCATGAACACCGGGTGATCCTCAGACGGCTTGATGTAGCCGTAGTGAATGTTGAAGCCATGAGCGAACGCAACAGCAGCACCCGGCTTGATGTTGGGCTCGATGTCGTTGGCCCAGATGGTGCGCTGGTACTGGTCGGGGGCCAGGATCATGATCACGTCGGCCTCGGCGGAAGCCTCGGCCACGGACTTGACCTCGAGGCCCTGCTCCTTGGCGAAGTCGACCGACTTGGAGGTCGGACGCAGGCCGACGACCACGTCGACACCGGAATCGCGAAGGTTCAGCGCGTGGGCGTGGCCCTGGGAGCCGTAGCCGATGATTGCGACCTTCTTGCCTTCAAGAACAGAAAGATCACCGTCGTTCTCATACCAGATCTGTGCTGCCATTATTGGCACTCCTTTTCAGTAGTGGGGTGTGGCGCCACGGGCGCCGGGGTATCTACGGTGTGCAGATGAGTCCTGTTTTGCAAGGATTGTGTCCCTCAAACCGAGTTCAATCCTACCGACAACGTGGCCACAGCCCGGTCAGAGTCCACAACGTGAGCTATTTCACGCCAGAGCATGAGAAATAGACTTGCCACCCCCGCATAGCAATTCCAAAACAAGAGTTGCGCCAGCGTCCGCCTCCATCAATCACTGAAATAAATATCGTGGTGAAGGGCACATCCAGGATTGAACCGTGCGCCGCAGCAAGGGCAGCACGGAGTAACAGACTCCATCGCCCGCCCGTATTCGCGAGGCGTCATCTGGTGCCGGCAGACACCGCACATCACAGCGAGCGAATCCATGTCTCGCCACACGATGCGATCATGTCCAGCCAGTTCATCATGGCACCGGTAGCAAGCGTAATATTCGTCACAGCAGGCGAAACGATTCGCAACAACATCCAATGGCGAATGCCAGTGAACACATCGCCCCTGACCATCCACGAGACGCCCGCGAATGGCTGGATTCCAGCCTTTGTCCTGCGATCCGTCACGCACGCCGTTCACCATGCCTCCCCTTTCCGGCTATGACCAATATTCAGTGTTGCACAAGTAGATGCACTATTTTTTGTACAGGCCAACCAATCGCACGCCGCTCATCATCGTTAGCATGAGTGCTCGTTATTACAACTCGTCATGTGCAGCGGTCTGCGACCCACACTCGTGCAAGCAATATGCCGCACGAGCTCCATGGGGAGCATCGGGCGGAGGGACAGATTCGGCCGAAAGCACATGGCAACTACTATGAAGGGACTGTATTTATTATGGCTTCGCATGTTCATTTCACGAGCCGCGACTTGGTGCGCATTGCCATGTTCGCCGCGTTGCTCAGTGTGTTCAGCTTTATCCGCATTCCTGTTGGTCCGGTACCGATTACTCTGCAAACCCTTGCTGTGATGTTAGCGGGTCTGATTCTGGGACCGGTGAATGGAATGCTGTCGGTGTTGCTGATGCTCGTACTCACCTTCGTCGGCATTCCCCTGCTTGGCGGCAACGGCGGTCCAGCGATTTTCGTGGGTGTAAGCGCTGGATATCTGTACGGCTGGATTCTTGGAGCCTTGGTGATCGGACTTATCGCACATCAGGGCCATCGTCTGGTGTGGTGGAAGAGTGCGCTGGCCAGCCTGGTTGGCGGCGTACTGATTCCGTATGCCATCGGATTCCCGGTTCAGGCATTGGTTATGGGCGCTCCTCTCAAGGGTGTTATTATCTCCGGCATGATCTTTGTTCCCGGTGATATCGCCAAAGTGGTGATCGCTACGTTGATTGCCACCGCGCTGATGCGCGCATACCCGGCCGCATTCCCCGAATCATTGCGCGCTAGCAAATGATCGTCTTCGACCATGTGAGCGTCGAGGCAGAAGGCAAACGTATTATTGATGACCTGAGTTGCCAGCTTGACCTTGGTCTTGCTGGGGGCTCAGGCCCTCGTCGTATTGCCGTCATTGGCGTCAACGGCTCAGGTAAATCCACTTTTCTCCGTCTGATCGACGGTCTGGCCAAGCCCACATCGGGCACCATACGTGTCATGGGCTTCGACCCCACACGGCAAGCCAAGCAGCTGCACCGCAAAGTGGGGTTCGTGTTCACCGACCCTGACACGCAAATCATCATGCCCACGCCAGCCGAAGACGTGGCCTTTTCGCTGCGGGGCATGGGGCTGAGCAAATCCGAGTCTTCGGCACTGGTTGACCGTCAGCTGCAATCATTCGGCCTAACGCCTCACGCTGGCACTCCGGCGCACAGTCTGTCTGGCGGGCAGAAACAAATGCTGGCCCTTGCCGCCGTGCTCGTGCGCAACCCGGAGCTGGTGCTTGCCGACGAGCCGACCACCATGCTCGATTTGCCCAACGCGACGCGCATCGAAAACCTGCTGATACACGATATCGCATGCCCGCTGATTGTTTCCACCCATAATCTTCGGCTTGCCGCACGCTGCGATATGGCAGTTCGCTTTGCCGATGGGCACATTATCGAAACCGGCGAGCCACGCCACGTTATCGCGCGATATCTTGCCGACTGCGGCGTCGCGGACAACGAAGAAGCCGAGGCATCCCTATGATTTCGCTGTATATCGCAGGCGATAGCGTGCTGCATCGATGCTCTGCCGCAGTGAAACTCATCGTGTCACTGGTGATGGCAACGGTATTGGTGATTCCGCACCTATCGTGGTGGGCGATAGCCGTCTGCGGCGCGCTATGCGCAATATGGTATGCCATGTCCGGCCTTGGTCCGCACGTTTTTGCTCGTCAATTGTGGAGCGCGTGGTGGGTGGTGGCATTCACCGTGGTGGTGCAGGTGTTCTTTGTGCCATGGCAAACCACGGCGTTCAATGCGGTGCGCGTACTTGAACTGGTCATGATCGCAAATCTGGTAACACTCACCACCCGCACTGAAGACATGCTGGATACCGTGCTGGCAGCATTGCGGCCATTGCGGCGATTCGGCGTCAATCCGGACCGCATTGGGCTACTGTGCGCATTGACCATCTCAGCGATTCCACTGATTAATCGCAATGTGCGAATTGTGCGGGAAGCGAATCAGGCCCGTGGAGGTCACGGTGGCGTGACCGCATGGGCGGTGCCTCTGCTGGTGCTTATCCTGAAGCAGTCCGACGAGCTGGCCGATGCGCTCGATAGTCGTGGGCTGTAGCTGATTCGACTGAACACAAGAAACCGCCGCTCCCGTATGAACGGGAACGGCGGTTTCTTGCTTGTACAAAGGGATTTAATCCTAACGGTCTCTCCCTCCGCCATCGCTACGCGATGCCACCTCCCTCATCAGAAGGAGGTCATAGGTCACTGAACCTGGGTACGAGCGATCTTGCCGTTGAAGGACTCAGCCTCGTCCTTGTCCTTGGCCTCGGCGTTGTTCCAGGAGAACATGGCGCGCAGCTTCGGGCCGACGGTCTCGAGGTGCGGGTGAGAGAACTCTTCCTGCAGCTTCTTGAACTTCGGGGCGCCAGCGGCCTGGTCGTCCATGAACTCCTTGGCGAAGGAGCCGTCCTGAATGCGCTTGAGCTGGTACTGCATGCGCTTCTTGGTCTCCTCGGTGATGACGGTGGAGGTGTAATCGCCGTACTGGGCGGTGTCGGAGCAGGACCAACGGGCCTTGTTGAGGCCACCCTCGTTAGCCAGGTCGACCAGCATCTTGAGCTCGTGGAAGACCTCGAAGTAGGCGATCTCCGGCTGGTAGCCGGCTTCGGTCAGCACGTCGAAGCCGAGGTCGCACAGGTGGTTGATGCCGCCCATGAGGACGTCCTGCTCACCGAACAGATCGGTCTCGGTCTCCTCGGTGAAGGTGGTCTTGATGGCGCCGGCGCGCAGGGCGCCCAGGGCCTTGGCGTAAGCCAGGCACAGCGGCCAGGTCTTGCCGTCCGGGTCCTGCTCAACAGCAACGACGACCGGGACACCACGGCCAGCGGCGTACTCACGACGAACGATGTGACCCGGGCCCTTCGGGGCAACCATGAACACCGGATGATCGGCGCCCGGCTTGATGTAGCCGTAGTGGATGTTGAAGCCGTGGGCGAAGGCCAGCGCGGCGCCCGGCTTCAGGTTCGGCTCGACCTCCTCCTGATAGACCTTGGCCTGGTACTGGTCGGGCAGCAGGATCATCACCACGTCGGCCTCGGCGACGGCCTCGCCGACCGGCTTGACCTCCAGGCCCTGCTCCTTGGCGAACTCGACCGACTTCGAGGTCGGACGCAGGCCGACCACCACGTCGACGCCCGAGTCGCGCAGGTTCAGCGCATGCGCGTGGCCCTGCGAGCCGTAGCCGAGGATGGCGACCTTCTTGCCTTCGAACGCGGCGAGGTCGGCGTCCTTTTCGTACCAGATAGTTGCTGCCATGATTGGCGCTCCTTTGATGTCTTGACGATGCTGTCGAGCGCATGATGCGTCCGGCAATCCGTTGATTGCGGACGGCTTCCGACGTGGCGGATTGTGTCCCCGCGGGAAAGTCATCCCCTTCTGGGGTATTGTTCTAGTCCTCCCCGACCCACGGACGTCCCCCATGTCCACATTGTGACCGGCCGATTTTCCTTTGGCGCCGGCATGCACCGGCCGATCGCGCAGCACGCAGCAGACCCACATGATTCATCCGGCGACAACTGGCACCCCATCCCGAATCGGCTATCCGTCACCCAGAGTGCACTGCGCCAACGATTCCGGCCGCCATATCACCGCGAATGGGGCACCGTCATCCGTTACCACGCGCCTCACGTCCATGCCCGACTGCTCTCCCCGCGCAATCGCACGCGCATATCCATCAGCCTGAACCAGCAACGTCAACTGCTGCTGCCCGGAATCGCACGCCGCGCTATCTCCCTCACAGGCAATCACCAGTCTTCGCCCGTTATACGAAAGGCCCACGTTATACAACTCGTCGAACCCATGCTCCACCGACACCCCAAACGCGAACGTACCTCCGCTGATGTCCGCCAGATTATCGGCGACGTCCGGAAGGGCTTCACGGATACGTTCTCGGGACGGCGACTGGCCTTCACTGCCGGTGACGACCGAACAGATTGTCTCCACGTCGCGATCGGCGATGCCGCGCACGAACGTATTCACTGCATCACGCACCGATATATTCGACGCCAAATATCCGCATGCGTCATTCGAACGCGCGACGCATCCCGAACATCCCGAAGCTACCGCCACGATCACCGCCACAAACCCAACCGTTCGCCTCAATGTTCCACCAAACATATGAGTCACGGCGTCACATTCAGGGCACAGAAGACCCTACTCATTGCTTTCATACGCATAGCGCACCCCATTTGTACAGACACGATAATCTTACCCCATCAAGGCAGCATACATCAGCAACAACAGCCAATATCATTCACCATTCATACACCATTCACACACTATTCATTGTTGTCTAATCATCATGTCCGGAAGCAGATAAGCGCCCTAATTTAATCAACATCCCGCCAATGCAAAAATATCACATCATCACACGTTGGACACGTATTCCCTGATGGCCCGGTTTTGTGAAGCTTTCGCTATTTTCATAGACTGATTTGTCGGTTGGGGTAAGCACCGTCAGCCCCTCTGTATTCGGCGCCCCTCCTACCGCAGATAGATGTCCGCCGGCCGCCACTGCGCGCCATTACGCACCACGGTGCGCCGCCGCGCGCCAATGGCCCACCCCCGAATACAGACGGGCGGGTCGTGGATGAGACCGTATTCGGCCCTTCGCTG
>OEDX01000056.1_pt1 | contig 15347 bp, 12 predicted proteins | sample 1502231 | NCBI WGS metagenome assembly OEDX01 (sample SAMN02317176, study PRJEB22365) | human gut metagenome | biome: HumanGut | host: Homo sapiens | place: USA: Seattle,WA | collected 2001
CGATCTTGTTCAGGATCACGATGCGCGGGCGTTCGGGAATCGGGATGGCACCCAACGGCAGCTCGAGCTTGTCGGCGTAGAGCGCCAACTCGTTTTCCAGCGCGTGGTAGTCGGACATCGGGTCGCGGTCCGGTTCAAGCGTGGCGCAATCGATCACGTGGGCGATGATTTCGGTACGTTCGATGTGGCGCAGGAACTCCAGTCCCAGGCCCTTGCCCTCGGAGGCGCCTGGAATCAGTCCCGGCACATCGGCGATGGTGTATCGAGAGTCGCCGGCGATAACGACGCCGAGATTCGGCACCAGCGTGGTGAATGGGTAGTCGGCGATCTTCGGCTTGGCGGAGCTCATCGCCGCAATCAGGGACGACTTTCCGGCCGAGGGGAAACCGACCAGCGCCACGTCGGCGATGGACTTCAGTTCCAGAATCACGTCGCGCTCTTCACCGAGTTCGCCGAGCAGGGCGAAGCCGGGGGCGCGGCGGGTCTTGTTGGCCAGGGCGATGTTGCCGAGGCCGCCGGCACCGCCCTGGGCGACAACGCAGCGGTCGCCCTCGTGACGCAAGTCGGCGAGCTGTGCGCCGGGATGCTTGGATTTGCCCTGTTCGCCGCGCGCCTCAAAGACGACGGTGCCGCAGGGCACGGGCAGAATCAGATCCTCGCCCTTGGAGCCGTCCTTATTATCGCCCAGGCCCATGGTGCCGCTGCCGGCGACACGATGCGGCATGAAACGATAGTCGAGCAAGCTGGTGGCGTTACGGTCGGCCACGAACACCACGGAACCGCCGTCGCCGCCATTGCCGCCGTTTGGACCGGCCAACGGCTTGTATTTCTCACGACGGATGCCGGCCGAACCGTTGCCCCCATCGCCGCCCTTGACATGGACGGTTACTCGATCCACAAAATCACTCATATTGATTACCTTACAAAAAAGCCGCGTCCTTACGGGCGCGGCTTGGAAAAGACTTGACGCTATATCGCTCAGGCGATGACGTCGACGACCTTGCGGTCGCGGCGCACACCGAACTTCACGGAGCCATCGGTGAGGGCGAACAGCGTGTGATCCTTGCCCATGCCGACGTTGTGGCCCGGGTGGAAGTTGGTGCCACGCTGGCGAACGATGATGTTGCCGGCCACGACGGCTTCGCCGCCGAACTTCTTCACGCCGAGGTATTGCGGGTTAGAATCGCGACCGTTGCGAGAGCTGGACGCACCCTTCTTATGTGCCATGATTCATGGTCCTTTCTATAACTCAGGCAATCGCCGTGATCTTGACGATAGTCAGCTTCTGGCGGTGACCCTTACGGCGAGCAACACCAGTCTTGTTCTTGTACTTCTGGATGTCAATCTTCGGGCCCTTGGCTTCGTCGTTCACGACCTCAGCCTTGACGGACACCTTGGCCAGATCGGCGGCGGCAAGGGTGACCTTGTCACCATCGACAACGAGGGAGACCGGGAATTCCACGGTATCGCCCTTCTTGGCGTCGAGACGGTTCACGAGGATGACGTCGCCAACCTCGACCTTTTCCTGATGGCCACCGGCCTTCACAATCGCGTACATTATCGTTCCTTTTATGTTTTGGAAAGCTACCTTGCCTAACACGCACCGAGCCTGCGGTCAGACACCGAGTTTCGAATCTACACCACCATGCGGACTAAATCAAATGATTTTGTCCGCGTGTCAAGCACGACACACCTGTTACTCTTCCGCTTACTCTTCCGCCGTGTTGTTGGCAGCGACGGCAGCGGCGGCAATCTGAGCCAGTTTGGCTTTGACGTCGGCGCTGGAACCAGCCGGTTCGGGAGCGGGAGCGGTGCCGCGACCGTGCTTGTTGGTTTTGACGAACGGGTCGCCACCGCGAAGCGCGTAGGGATCGTCGTAGTCGGCCGAAACGGTCGGCTGATCATGCAGGATGAAACCACGGCCCTTGCAGGTCGGGCATTCCTCGGAGAACGCCTCGACCAGACCCTGGCCGATGCGCTTGCGGGTCATCTGCACCAAACCGAGCGAGGTGACTTCGGCCACCTGATGCTTGGTGCGGTCGCGTGCCAGGCATTCGACCAAGCGGCGCAGCACCAGATCGCGGTTGGCGGGCATGACCATATCCACATAGTCGATCATCACCATGCCGCCGATATCGCGCAGGCGCAGCTGGCGGGCGATCTCTTCAGACGCCTCCAGGTTGCAGCGCGTCACCGTTTCCTCCAAGGACTTGCCCTTGCCGATAAAGCGGCCGGTGTTCACGTCGATGGTGGTCATGGCCTCGGTGCGATCGATGACAATCGAGCCGCCGGACGGCAGGTAGACCTGACGTTCCATGCCCTTACGCAGCTGGGAGTCGATGGACCATTTGTCGAACACGTCCTTGCCTTCATGCTCGGCCGGGTCCCACCGCTCCAGCTTGTCCTTCAGGTCGGGGGCCATGGTGTCAAGGTATTCCTCGATACGGTCGTAGACCTTGTCACCTTCCACGATGAGCTTGCTGAAGTCGTCGTTGAAGATGTCGCGCACCACGCGGATGGCCACGTCGGGCTCGCCCTGCAGGAGCTTCGGGCGCTTGCCGTGCCAGAATTCCTCGCGCTTGGCGTTGATGCGCTCCCACTGGCGGACCAGTGATTCGAGATCCTTGACGATGGCGTCTTCGGATGCGCCTTCGGCCGCGGTGCGGATGATCACGCCCATGTCTTTCGGGGCGATCTTGGAGACGATGTTCTTCAGACGGCTGCGTTCGCGCTCCGAAAGCTTGCGACTCACGCCGGTCATGCCGCCGGATGGCACGAGCACCAGGAAGCGGCCGGCGAGCGTGACCTGAGAGGTCAGGCGGGCACCCTTGTGGCCGATCGGGTCCTTAGTGACCTGCACGAGCACCGGGTCGCCGGACTTGAACGCCAGCTCGATGCGGCGCGGCTGGCCTTCGAGACGAGCGGCATCCCAGTTGACCTCGCCGGCGTAGAGCACGCCGTTGCGGGCCTGGCCGATATCCACGAATGCGGCCTCCATGCTGGGCAGCACGTTCTGCACGCGGCCAAGATAGATGTTGCCGACGGTCTGTACTTCCTGAATGTCGGAGACGTAATGCTCGACCAAAACATTGTCTTCCACCACGGAAATCTGGGTGTGCTGTTCCTTCTCACGCACCACCATCAGGCGGTCCACGTTCTCGCGACGTGCAAGGAAGTCCTGCTCCATGAGCTGGCTCTGGCGGCTGCGCTCACGACGGTTGTCACGGCGGCGCTGCTTCTTGGCCTCGAGACGAGTGGAGCCCTCCACATCAGTGATCTCGTCGATGTACTGCTGCTTGCGGGAGCGGCGGACCAGCGGCTGTTCGCTGTTCTGACTCTGGTCGTCGGTGCCCTCGCCGTTCTTGCCGCCGCGGCGGCGACGGCGACGGCGAGTAACGGTCTGCTCCTCATCGTCCTCATCGCGATCACGGTCATGATCATCGCGATCGTCACGACGGCGGGAACGCGTATCCTCGGCATCGTTCTCGGCGGTATCGTGCTCGCCGTTGGCACCGGTTTCGCCGCGTGAGCCGCGACGGCGGCGACGGCGCGAACGGGTGCGGATGGCGTCGGATTCTTCGTCGCCCTCCTCTTCGGCAATCGGCGAGTAGGCGATATCGTCCAGCTCGAGGTCTTCCTCAATCTGCTCGACTTCGGCGGCTGCACGGCGCTCCTGGGCGTTCAGGCGGCGGGAGCGACGGGAACGGCGAGAGTCGGAAGCGTCATTGGAATCGAAATCATCATGGTCCGCGTTGGCGCTGGCATTGGCGTCACCGGCGGCAGCGTTGCGGCCACGATCGTCACGGTCGTCACGGCGGCGGCTGCGCGGCTGCGCGTCGTCATCATCGTGGCTGCGCGAGCGGCGGGAGCGACGAGACGGACGTTCGTCGGCGTCACCATCGTCATCACGAGTGTCAGCGGTATCGTGCGCATCCACAGCGGCGGGCAGTACCGGTTCCTGGAAGAGCAGGGACGTCATCGGCTTGCCGCGGCGCACGGTCTCGTGGCCAGAGGGCAGGGATTCGACCGCATCGAACAGGCGCTCATCCGGGGTGTCCTCGTGCGTATCCGCAACTGCACGGCGAGAGCGGGAGCGAACCGTCCGATCCTCGTCATCATCATCCATATCCATAGGTGCACGGCGAGAGCGGCGGCGAACCGGGCGGTCCTCGTCGTAATCGTTATCGTCCACAACCGAACGGCGACGGGAACGTGGGGCGTCATCGTCATCGAAATCATCGACACTGACAGTGCGGCGCGAACGACGAGGACGATCATCCTCGCTATACGAGTCGACCACTGTGGAAGCGGCGCGGCGCGTACGGCGACGGGTTGGGCGTTCGGCGGAATCCTTGGAATCGCTGGATTCATCGGAATCGCTGGAATCGGCCGCAGTGCCGGCATCGGGAAGCGCGGGGGCTTCGAACAGCGGGGTGCGTTCCTGCACTTGCAGTTCCAGAGAAGCGCCGGCAGCACCGGTGCCGCGGACCACGCGGCGGCCGCCACGACGACGGCGAACAGGTTCGACGGGCTGGGAGGCGGCGGCAGGCGCAGCGTTCACGGCTGCAGCCGAATCGGCATTGGATACGGTTGAATTATCGGTTCCGTCGTTGACGAAACCTTCACGGTTGTCAGTGGGCACAATGCTCCTCGCGGCGCGCTGCATCACGACGCCTATTTCCAGGCCTATACGCTTGACTCACACCACGCTCTCACCGTGGCCGCGCGAAAACGCGCCGCGTAAAGGCAACTTCGTCTCAAGTCTGTCCTGCGGGTGGCGGACACCGGCGCTTGCGTTGTCTCATTCTCGAGAGCCGCAAGGGGATCGACGCCATCTCGCACGCTGATGGTTATGCAGAACCACCATCCTTTAGTATGCCACATATTTTGTGCGGGCGTGGCCCGGCGAGGCTGACGTTCTCTCGGCTCCCCTCCCTGCGGTGACAGCTCCCCTCAGAGAGGGGAGCTCGAGAGGTGTCAGACCAGCCAGTCGGTAAGAATTGCGGTCATGGCGGCCAGGTCGGATTCGGGCACCTGCTCGTCGTGCTTGTGCGCCAGCAGCGGGTCGCCGGCACCGAGGTTGACGGCCGGGATGCCGAGCTGGGAGAAGCGTGCCACGTCAGTCCAGCCGAGCTTGGCCAACGGGTCGCGGCCGGTGCGCTCCTTGACCAGTCGGACCAGATCTTGGGCGAGCGGGGCGTTCAGGCCCGGGCGCGCGGAGGGGCTTTCGTCCTTCATTTCGATGCCGTAGCCCTCGAACACGCCGCCAGTGGCCACATGCTCGCCATTGCCGAGTTCGGCACCGGCGTCCGCGCCCATCATCAGGGCTTTGGCCTCGGCCAGCGACTTGTCCGGGGCGAAGCGGTAGTTGACGTGCACGCGGCATTCATCCGGAATGACGTTCGTGCCTTTGCCGCCGGAGATCAGAGTGGCGTTGAGGCCCTCGCGATAGTCGAGCCCGTCCACGTTCACGGTGGCCGGCTCGTAGGCGTTGAGTCGGTTCAGAATGTCGGCCGCCTTGTGGATGGCGTTCTCCCCCATCCACGCGCGGGCGGAGTGCGCGGCCACGCCGTGGGTCACGACGTCGAAACGAATCGTGCCGTTGCAGCCGCCCTCGATGCCGCTGTTGGTGGGCTCGCCGATGATGGCGAAATCGCCGGTGATCCAATCGGGATGGGCCTCGACGACTTTGCGTAGGCCATTCTTTTCGGCGACGACTTCCTCATGGTCGTAGAAGACGTAGGTGAGGTCGACTTTCGGGGTGGTTTCCGGCGTGCGGCCGTCGAGCGTGGCGGCAAGGTAGAGCATCACTGCGTCGGAGGCCTTCATATCGGTGGCACCGCGGCCCCACAGCACGCGGTCTTCGGGATGAACGTGGGCGATTTCTTCGCGAATCAGCGAATCGCCGGGCTCCAGCCACTTTGGTGGGAAATTGTCGATGACCGGCACAGTATCGAGGTGCCCGGCCAAGATTACACGGCTCGGCTTGCCGAAGTCGGTGCTGGCCACCACTGTGTCACCGTGACGGCGGACGGTCAGGTGCTCTTGCTCGTTAAGGAAGGCCTCGACCTCGTCGGTGAGGGGGCCCTCGTGGTCGGACACGGAGAAGTTCTCCATGATCTGGGTGAGCAGGCTGTTCAGCTGCTCGGCAGTGGATGCGGTGCGGTTCAATTCAAGCGTCATGTGAACAGCGTACCGCGTGGGCGGCGGGCCCAGCACACCCACTACATGAGATTTTGCGGCCGAATACATTTTTATGTGCCACACTGGGGTGGCGAAAGGGAGGATTATGTCAGGTCTCATCAGCGCCATGCAAGGCTTCTGCGTTATCGGCATCGTGATTGCGGTGGGATATGTCGCCGCACGAATGCGAATCGGCGGGCCGTCCGCTCAGATGGTGCTCAACCGTTTCTCCTTCTTCGTATCGAGCCCGTGCCTGATGTTCGCCATCCTCTCCAAGGAACCGATCTTCGACATCTTCCATCCCTCGATTATCGTGGCGTTCTTCTCCGCCGTGCTGGTAGGCGTGGTGTTCCTGGTGCTCAACCGCATGTTCTTCCACCTGAACGCCCCGGACGCCACCATCGGCGCCCTGAATTCGCTGTACCTCAATTCCAATAACATCGGCCTGCCAATCGCCACCTACATTCTGGGCAATCCGGCTCTGGTGGCACCGATTCTGGTCATGCAGCAGGCCATCTTCACACCGGTGGGCCTGACAGTGCTGGACGTGACTACCAAGGGCAAGGTCTCCATCAAGGAAATCGCCAAGCAGCCACTGCATCAACCGCTGCTTATCGGTTCGCTGCTGGGCATTGTGGTCTCTGCGATTTCCGCTAAAAGCGGCTGGTTCCCAGTGCCGAAATTCATTTTCGACCCGATCGACATGATCGGCGATTCAGCGGTGCCAATGATCCTGATGGCGTTCGGCATGTCCCTACACGGCACCAAGCCGCTGCAGCAGAAGGGCGATCGCCCGGCCATCTTCACGGTCGCGGTCCTCAAGAACATCATCATGCCAATCATCGCGTTCCTGCTCGCCTATTTCGTGATGGGCTTCCGCGGCTCCGAGCTGTACGCCTGCGTGGTACTCGCCGCTCTGCCCACCGGCCAGAACGTGTACAACTACGCGGCCCGCTACAACGTGGGCCTCACCTTCGCGCGCGACGGCATTCTGATGAGCACCATGACCAGCCCGGTGTTTATCGCGATCATCGCGGCGCTGCTGAGCTGATCTCAGTCATCGGCATGGCAATCGGCGAGGTTCACACCGGCGGCCATGAGAATGCCCATGATCTCGCGACCGCTTGAAGCGAATCCCCATGAAATCGAAGATGTGTTTGGAAAAATTACCATCTGACATGGAATTTTTCGCTTACGCGAGGTAAACTAGTAGCACATCGACGGTTGCGGGAATGCCCTGCGGCCACGATTGACGCCGTGGCGGGGTTGCCGCGGCGTCAAGGCAACAAGCAAGGAGGCTTCATGCTCAAAGGTATTCCGAAAATCATCCCGCCGGAGCTGCTGAAAGTGCTGTGCGAGATGGGTCATGGCGATCAGCTGGTCATCGCGGACGGCAACTTCCCAGCCGAATCAATCGGCAAGAACGCAATCGTGGTTCGTATGGACGGCCACGGTGGCAGCGAGATCCTCAAAGCGATTCTGACGGTGTTCCCGCTTGACACGTATGTGGACAAGCCGGCGACGCTGATGGAAAAAGTGCCGGGCGATACGGTTGCGACGCCGATCTGGGATGTGTACGCGGGCCTCATCAAGGAGCATGACGAACGCGGTGCGGATGCGATTGGATCGCTTGAGCGCTTCGCGTTCTATGAACAGGCGAAGAACGCCTACTGTGTGATTGCCAGCGGCGAGTCGGCGCAGTACGCGAACCTAATCCTGCAGAAGGGAGTCGTCTTCAACGCGGAATAACGCAAGATAACGCTTGACGGCGCTGACAGCACCGGAATATCAGCCGTCAGCCGCAGTACCGTTTACCAACACATACCGATACGGCGAGGAAAGGGAGACCTCGCAGTTGCGGACGAATGATTCCGTCCGCAACTGCGAGGTCTCCCTTTCCTCGTGCTTGCCTCCTCGTACTCGTCTGTTTGTGTACCGCACGAAATCGTTTGCGCTATTCGGCAAAGCAACCCCCTCATCAGAGGGGGCTTGGGTTTAGTCGATGTTGTAAGCGCGACGGGCGTTGTTCTCGAAGAAGTCCTCGTCCTCGCCGAACGTGTCCAGCATGAGTTGGAAGTGCGTGGCAAAGGTCGAGTTGAGTTCCACAACCGGCCAGTTGGAGCTGTACAGCACCTTCTTCGGGCCGAATGTGTCCCGCACGTATTTCACGATGTCCGGGCCCACCGGGTTGTCGCCGGAAACCTTGATATACGAATTCGGCAGTTCGGCCAACGCTGCGAGCGCGGCGCACGATTCCTCATCAAGCCCGGGCACGTTGCCGAGATGATCGATGATGACCGTCACTTCGGGAACCTGCGCGAACGCCTTGGCCATGTCGCCCAGTTCCGGGCCACGGTTGCACAGCTCGAATGGCAATCCCTTGGCGGCCATCGCGCGTAGACCGGCGATGAATTCGGGTTCGAGCGCACGGCCCCGCGGCTCGGAATCCACATGCAGCGGTTCCCTGATGCCATCGGCATTAATCGGGACACGCATCCAAGGGTTTACCCGTCCTTGCAGCATGCGCTTCAAGATCAGAGGACTTGCATTCTCGTACAGCAGCCGGTCCTCAAGCTCATGGTCGGCCGCGTCAACCTCCACGTATACGCCGCCGAGGAAATTCACGCCAAATTTGGCGTATTCCGCGGCGAGGTCGTCAACCGTGTACCGGTGCTGCAGTGAGGGCAACCCTGCTAGCCATGGCAGATCCTGCGCATCCGGATCCCAGATATGGAAGTGGGAATCGATTACGTTGAGTGTCATGTCAGGCCTCCTTCAGACCGATCTTGGAACCCCAGAATGCGTACCAAACCAGGAAGAGGAACAACGGAACGGTTGCCCAGAGCATCACGTTCATGCCGGCCGCATCGGTGATCGCACCGTAGACGAGCGGGATAATCGCGCCGCCGACGATAGACATCGTGATCAGACTGGAGCCGGTTTTGGCCGCGGCGCCCTTCAGATGAGTCAGAGCGAGGGCGAAAATCGTGCCGTAGGCGATGGACATGAAGAAGTACAGAGCGATAAACGTGATGACCGATATCTTACCCAATCCCATGGCGGTGAGAATCATGAGGATCGTGGCACCGATCATGTAGAAACCGAGGATCTTGCCTGGCTCGAACTTGGCCATGAACGGGGTGGTGACGAATCGGCCAATCGTGTACATCAGTGTAAGGACGGCGAGGAACGTGGCGGCCATGCCGGCGCTCATACCCTCCCACTGCTGCTGCGCGAACGTGGAGAACGTGGAGAAGCCGATGGTCTGCAGACCGACGTACACGAACTCGGCGATGACGCCGAGGACGACCCACGGCTTCTTGACGAGTGCGCCGATTGAGCTGTCCTGAGCAACGCCGCCGGCCGCTTCCTCCTCGTCGCCCGGGGGCGAAGGGAGCTTGGCGATGACGAACACGGCGATGACGATTGCGAGAATCACGCCGATGACGATGTAGAACATACGGGTCTGGCTCATGAAGGCGACCTTGGACTCCTCGAAGCCGGGGTCACCGGGCTTGGCGGAGGCGGTGTTGCCGAGAATCATGCCAAGGATCAGCGGGCTGACGACCGAGCCGACCGCATTGAAGCTCTGTGCGAGGTTCAGGCGGAAGGATTCGCCCTTCTCGTCGCCGAGCTTGATGATATAGGGATTGCAGTTCGCCTCGAGCGAGGCGGCGCCGAGCGCGATAACGAACATGGCGAGCAGGAATAGGCCGTAGCTCAGAGACGTGGTGGCGGGTATGGTCAGGAACGAGCCGATCACGAAGAAGATCAGGCCACAGATCATACCGCCCTTATAGCCGAAGCGCTTGGCGACCATTGTCGCCGGAATGGCCATCACGAAGTAGGCGCCGAAGTAGGCGACCTGCAGCAGCGAGGATTCGGTGCTGTTGAGGTTGAGGTAAACGGCGAACGGATCGCGGATGGCGCTGACGAGGTTCATCGTCAGGCCCCAGGTGAAGAACAGTAGCGTGACCAGAGCGAATGCGATGATCCAGCTCTTGCCCCCGGTGGACTTCGACGTCGTCGTCGGAGTGTTGGATGCCATGGTTTCTCTCCTCCTTGAGAGTCACGCGCCGCATGGAGCATTCGGACGCGGCGCGCGATTCAGTGCTGCATTGTAAGGCTCCCCATAGAGGCGGAGCCGACGGTTCGGATGTGACCGGTACGAGTTTACCCTCCCCCGGTCACACCCCATGAAATGGCCTATCAGGCCATATATGCCCCGTTTCGGACCATTTCGTATCTCTCGTAGGATGTGCGCCGGACCTCGAAGTCAGGCGAGCGCACGGTCAAGGTGGACGTAGCCGCCGTCGACGAACACCCACTGGCCGGTGGTGTGGCTGGAGCGGTCGGAGAGCAGGAATGCCGCTTCATTACCGATCTCTTCGGTGGTGGTCATGCGGTGCTCCAGCGGGATCTTGTCGGTGATCACCGACAGGCGCGCCTTCTGTGCGGCCTCGTCACCGAAGGTCTTGATCCAGTCGGCGTACAGCGGGGTCCAGCATTCGGAGACAACGATGGCGTTGACACGCACCCGGTCCTTGACGAGAGCGGCGGCCCATTCGCGTGTGAGTCCCAGGATCGCGCCCTTGGCGGCCGCGTAGGCGCTGGTCTTGCCTTGGCCGGTAAGCGCGGTCTTCGAGGAGATGTTCACGATGGCGCCATGGCTTTCCTTGAGATACGGTACGGCCGCGTGGACCAGCTCGTAATAGTGAGTCAGGTTGCCGTGGATCGATTCCTCGAATTCGCGCCAGGTGGTGGTTTCGAGATCCTTGTTGTCGTTCTTGCCGGCGTTGTTCACGATGCCGTCGATATGGCCGTACTTCTTGTAGGTCTCCTCGACGATGCCGGCGATCTTGTCGGTGTCGTTCAGATCAAGCAGATGCACGTCGTATTCGGTCGTGTACTGCTCGATATCCTTCTTGAACTCCTCGAGCGCGCTGTCCGAGCGGTTGATCACCACCGGGATCGCGCCTTCCTGGGCCAGTTGCAGCGTGATGCCTTTACCAATGCCCTTGAAGCCGCCGGTGATGATGATGACTTTGCCTTCGAGATGCAGATCCATGGGAACTCCTTCGTCCATCCTTATTCTGCGTTTCATGGGTGTTCCATGTCACGCCCGGCCGGGGCTTCGGCACCCCAGCCGGAGTGGTTGTGTGTTGTTGTGTTAAGTTGTGTTGTTCAGTTATGAATTTCCAGTTGCGGTCAGCCGCGATACAGGTACTTCTCGGCCGTCTCCAGCGTCATTTCGGTACCGTTGCCCGGAGCGGTCGGAGCGACGTAGTTGCCGTCCTTGATCTCGGTCGGGTGGACGAAATGTTCATGCTGGTTATCGACGTATTCGATCATGCGGCCGTCCATCGTGCCGGACACGGCCACGTAATCGAACATCGCGAAGTGGCATACGGCCTCGCACAGGCCCACGCCGCCGGCGTGCGGGCAGACGGGCTTGTTGAACTTCTTCGCGAGCAGGTATTCGAGCACGATCTCCTGCGGACCGGCCACGCGGGTGGCGTCGATCTGCATGATGCCGAAGGCGTTCGCCTGCAGATACTGCTTGTACAGGATGCGGCTCTGCATCTGCTCGCCGGTGGCCACCTTGATGGGGTTGATGGCGCGGGCGATGGTGGCGTGGCCGATCACGTCGTCGGGGCTGGTCGGCTCCTCCACCCAAGCCAGATCGAAGTCGTGGAACTTGTTGATCCAGTCGATGGCGGTGGGAACATCCCACACCTGGTTGGCGTCCACGGCAAGACGCACGTCGGGGCCGATGGCTTCGCGGGCCTTGGCCAGGCGACGCAGATCGTCGTCGATGTTCTGGCCGACCTTGAGCTTGATCTGCTTGAATCCCTTGACCTGCGTCTCCTCCTTGGCGAGCGCGACCATCTTCTCGTCGGAGTAGCCGAGCCAGCCGGGGGCGGTGGAGTAGCCGGGGTAGCCGACCTCGAGCAGGTGCTTGATACGCTCGGCCTTGCCCTTCTGCCCTTCCCGAAGAATCTCAACGGCTTCGGCGGGCGTGAGCGCGTCGGTCATGTAGCGGAAGTCGAGCGTGGAGACGAGTTCCTCGGGTTCCATCTCGCCCAACAGCAGCCACAACGGCTTGCCGGCACGCTTGGCCTTGATGTCCCACAGCGCGGAAAGCACGGCGCCGATGGCCATATGCTCCACGCCCTTCTCAGGGCCGAGCCAGCGCAATTGGGAATCATGCACGAACAGATCCCATGCAATGCGCATGTTGTCGAGCAGTTCCTCGGTGTTGCGCCCAATCAGCACCTGCGACATCGATTTGATGGCCTTGCAAACCACATCGTTGCCGCGGCCGATGGTGAACACGAAGCCGACGCCCTTGATACCGTCATCCGCGCTGGTGGAGATCTCCACGTATGCGGAGGAGTAGTCGGGATCGGGGTTCATTGCGTCCGAACCGGACAGCGTCTGAGAGGTGGGGAATCGGAAGTCATACGTCTTGACTTGGGTGATGGTACTCATGTGTTCGGGCTCCTTCGCCTTGGTGAACCATTGCTTTCAGCATACCCCTTGATTCAGAAATTTACAAACCCGATTACGAAAATTTTTCTCCCAGAACACGCGAAGTAAGGAAAACTACGAAAAAAATGCGGCGTTATGGGCCATAATGGTAAACAGAGGCAATGGCAGAGAGGAGCGGTGATGGCCAACGACAATCCCACGCATAAGCTCAAGGTCGGTGATCTGGCGAAGATCGCCGGTGTCTCCCCCTCGACCGTCTCCAAGGTGATCAACGGCCGTCCCGGCATCTCCGACGAGACGCGACGTCAGGTCGAACAGGTGCTGCGCGAGCATGGTTACTCGCGCCCGCTGGTGAGTACCAAGCTCTCCCCCACCATCGAACTCGTCGTCGAGTACATCGCGCACAACGGCACGATGGAACTCATCAAATACGCCTCGCACTGGGCGCAGCAGGCGGGCCTCGCCATCACGGTCACCCAGACCAACCATGGCGATGCCACGGAAGACTGTTTCCGCGGCATCATCGATAGGAATCCCCAAGGCGTGATTATGCAGCAGATGGGCGGTCTGACCACTCAAGCGAAGTCTTTGTTGAAATCACGCAGTATTCCCGTGGTCATCATCGACCCAATCGATACCGTCGATTCGGATGTGATGAGCGTGTCCATCGATAACTGGACCGCAGGATACCAGGCCGGCAAACACCTGCTGTCGCTCGGCCATCGACGCATCGCCGTTATCCGGGGGCCGGCGAACCTACAGACCAGCATCGCGCGCTATAGCGGATTCACCGTCGCTCTGCAACAGGCCGGGGTGGATCTGCCGGAGTCCTATATCGAACAGGGCGACTACTTTCCCGCCGAAACAAGCTATGAAGCAGCCTGCCGGCTGCTGGAACTCCCCGACCGACCCACCGCGATTTTCTGCTGCAACGACTTGTCGGCGGTAAGCACGTATCGCGCGGCACGTGAACATAAGATTCCGTTGCCCAAACAGTTGTCCGTAATGGGGTTTGACGACATTTTCCCCGCTGATCAGCTCATGCCTTCGCTGACCAGCGTGCACCAGCCGTTCAGCGAAATCGCACAACATGCCGTGCAGATGATCATTGACAACCGCAATGACAATCCGGGCGATATGCACGTCATCCTTCCCACCAGCGTCGTCATCCGGGAAAGTACCGTACCGCCTCAGTCATCAGCCCGATAATCAGCCAGATTCAAGCTGGCCGCCACCCGATTGGACGCGAACGCGCCGATGGAAACCAGCGCATAGCACAGCACAAGCCCGCCGAAGAAGCTGGCCAGCGTGGCCGGTTCGGTCATCGAAGCGGCGAACAGAGGGGCCATAAGCAGCATGGAACAGCCGCCGGCCACGATCACCACGATGTTGAGCGGGGTGAGTACCTCGATGAATCGCGCACGGTTCAAGGTCTTGACATCAGTGCCCTCCAACACCAGCATGCGGTATTCGCCGGCTTGATCGTAGACGCTGCCAGCCTGCATCACGCCGGAGCTGACCGCGGCAAGCACTGTGGCGAACACGAGCGTCAGGATGCCGCCGGTGCCGATGTCGCGAATGAACACGGTGGATGGATCATTGGGGTCGCCCACCACAGCGGCCGAGCCAAGGAAGCCACAGATTGACGTGATGCCGGCGATGAACACGGCCAACGCAATACCGGACACATTGCGCCACGCACGCTTCGGATTGTCGAGAATCCTGCGCATGGCAATCATCGTGGCCGCATCCTTGGGCCGCTTGGCCTTGGCTTTGGCACGAGCGGTGACCACCCAGGAGCCCACGAGGTTCACCAGCGCGAAGCACAGCAGCATGAAGCCGATGATCACGCCGTACATCACTACTTCACCGGCCTGAGCCAGCACCATCGGATTCTTGAACAGAAGAACGGCAATCACCATGATGACGGCGAACACCACCACACGCCAGCCGGACGGCAGCGTAGTCGTAACGCGTGAAGTGACGCCGAGTGGCGTGATGGCCACGCGCCGAAGCGTGACCAGCGAAGAGATCAGCGCCAACACGGTCACGCCAACAAGCGTAATGATCAAGGCAATCGGCCCCACCCACAGTTGCTCGAACGTAAACGTCTGATTCTGGAAATGCAGCAACATGATTAGGGGGATCAACACGCAGTACCCCGCGATGCCAATCAGCGCCCCCACCAAGGCCTGCCCAGCCGCATCAAGCGCCGTAAGGCGAATAACTTGCCCCGTGGTCGCGCCTGCCAAGCGCAGGGATGCGAGCCGAGCGTCACGACGGGACGCAGCCAATCGCGCGGCGGAACCGGCAAGCGCCACGAACGGCACAATCAGCAGCAGGCAGGCAAAGAACGCCAGCACGACATATGCCGTGGCGTATTGATCCAGGCTGTGGGGATTGGCGATGCGCTGCTTCCAGATTTCCGCTGTTCCGGGTTTGCAAGCGTCGAGATTGATTGCGCATCCAATGGTGTGGTCGGCGGAGGCGCGCCACATGAACCCATGCACGCCGCCCAAAACGGTGAGAAAGATAGTGGTGGCTGCGGCAAAAGCAATGATGGCCAACACCGAAGTATGGCCCGCACTGCCACGCGAGCCGGGGCGATGGAACAATCGCCACAATGCGAAAGTGCTCATCGTACGCCTCCCAGCTGGCCGTCCTGCATGGTC
>OEDX01000059.1_pt1 | contig 14822 bp, 13 predicted proteins | sample 1502231 | NCBI WGS metagenome assembly OEDX01 (sample SAMN02317176, study PRJEB22365) | human gut metagenome | biome: HumanGut | host: Homo sapiens | place: USA: Seattle,WA | collected 2001
ATCAAGCTTATCGATACCGTCCGCATAATGCGTATTGAAGTCAAGATGTGGTGCCTCTGATCGGAGTATTATTTTCAATAAGCCATTGCCGGCGAGCCGAATTCCGAGAAAGAGGGTCGATCCCCATGCTGACTGTTTTGATGCGTGATTCCGTTTCTTCCGTGTTCGCCCATAATCGTCGACAGTCCTGAGGCGGCTGCAATGGCGACTCTCGAATTGGTGCTCAGCATAGCTGCCTCCGTCATTTCCATTATCGCTGCCGTTATCGGGTGGAAGAACAACGGCGAAATCAGGAATATGAAGAACTCCAACAACAAACAAGTGGCGAAAAACGGCGGGGTCAACGTCATCGGAGACCATAATGACATAGGGCGTAATGATGGTCGATATTAATCGGCAAAGCGCTAAAAACGGTGGAGTCAACTATCGGGCAATGGCAATGTCGTTGCGCCGAATGCGACGACATTGCAAGTGTTGCCGAACGGGAAGCCGCTGACCAAGACGGCGATATATGACCTCCTGCGCGCATTCCAGAGCACCTGCCCCAAAAGCGACGATGACACTCTGGAGAAGCCCATGCCATTCAGGGGAAAACTCCGATATAACGGTGTGCGACGATACCATCGGATATTCGATTCGTATTCCGTGGAGTACGGCTACTTGGATGGGATGCTTCAGGATTTTGCGGACAGCAACGATATCATCAGACAGCTTGGCACCATCTTCGTACGGGTCGCCGACTGCGACGAGGACGGAAACCCGGTTGTTTCAGACGGCGATGCCGTACTGGATGGAATCAAGGAACAGCTAATCGAGAAAATCACCGGGTCGCTTGATTTCGACAAGGACAAATATCGTGATACCGATATCGAGAAGTTCGTCTATGCGCTAATGGCCTGCGGCGTGCACCGGTGCAAGGTTCTTGTGAACGAGAACAGCGTGAAGCGAGGTGAAAAATAGTGCTGCTACTGGACACCAACAATGCTCCAATGAACACAGTGTACTATATATCGGCCATCTCATACGGCATACTGAAACGGGGAGAGACGCTCGATCTTTCCGCCCTGTATCGAAAGGTAAGCGAGCACACGGCATGCAAGCCCGTCAGCTTCGATTTCTACATGATGGCTCTGGACTTCCTGTTCCTTCTTGACAAGGTGCATGTGGATCGGAAAGGATATCTCCATGTTCATTGAATTCCTCAGCATCATCAGCCGAAAGTCAGATGAGGAGCTACGTCGGATAACCTTTCACAAGGGCACAAACCTCGTCGTCGACTCTGAGGATTCGGAACGCCATAATCACGTGGGCAAGACGACATTCCTCAGGCTCATCGATGTGCTACTTGGGGCGGACAAGCGCAAAAGCATCTACACAGATGCCGAGAACGGAGCGGTGAATAAGGCCCTGGAACAATTCATCGCAACGGAACGGATCTCAGTCGAAGGCAAGCTTTCCAGTGATCTGCCCAGCGGGAAGGCATCGAGAACGATGTTCCTCCAGGTCGATCTTTTCCAGCGCGGAGCGCGGTACATCGATGGCGAGAAAGTGAATGTCTCTGAATATCATCGTCGGCTCAAGGAATTCCTGTTCGATGACAAAAGGAAGAACCCGTCATTCAGGCAGCTGATTAACTTTTTCGTCCGGATCTCATTGGATGGAGACGAGGATTCCTTCCTGAGATGCATACCCCAGGGCGATCGTGGCGGAAATGGAACATACCGCTCCGCATACAACTATCTTTTCGGCGTATCCGATCCCGCTGATGACGTTCGGCTCGCAGATCTGAAAAAGGAGATTCGCGGCATCCGGAGCGCGGAGGCGAAGTATCGCAAGGTGCGCTACACCGTCGAGTCGCTGGAAGGGCTGGAACAAAGAATCTCCTCCATGGAACACGAGGAACGGGAACTGCGAGCCAGAATCGAGGACATCATGGACGCGAAGACGTTCATGAAGAACCGTGATGCGATTTTCCAAGCTCGAGAACAATACGATGAACTGACCCATCGGATATCCGACATTGATTTCCTAATCAAGAGAAACACGGACATCCTGAATGAAGCGGTATCGGAACGCGACAGGAAACCCGACACCGACCTTGCCGGCGAGTTCTTCGAAGAGATCCATTCCCTGATTCCCGGTATCACGAAAAAATTCGAGGAAATGCTGGAATTCAATAACGAGCTCATCCAAAACAAAATTGACTATTTCACGGGAATAGTGGATGATCTCGAAAACAGCAAGAAACAATATGTGGAATCCCGAGAAGAACTCACGAAAGGCGACGCCCCATACCTTGCCATCGTAGAGAATCAGAAAGTCGACGAATACACCAAACTTATGCAGGAACACCTACGGATCCTGCAGGACCTTGGCGCTGAAAAAGAATCGTTAGACACGCTCCGCGCTTTCAAGAACGAAATGGAAGAAAAAAACGCCGAAGAAAAACAGTTGGAAGAACGCATCGTAAGAAACCAGAACTACCGGGAAATCTTCGAGGAATTCAACCAAAAATACTTCACTCCGGTCGCGGAGAGAATCAGCGAAGAAAAACCCCTACTGATCTACGATTCGAATCCACGCAACTTCCCCGTCTCGTTAAGCCATCTCGACGATGGCACCAGCACGGGAACAAGAAAATCACTCATCGCCGCATACGATCTGGCGTACCAGCAATATGCGAAAAGCCAAGGAAGAACGATACCGGAATTCGTCGTACATGATGTCATCGAAAATGTGGAAGGCAATCATCTCGTCGCCGCATTCGATGAAGCCGACCACTGTCAAAGCCAATACATAGTCGCCGTGCTCCAAGAAAAACTAAACTCATCGGGAATCTCCGAAGAAAGACAGAAAAGCATGACCATCCTCACGCTTTCCATGCGAAACAGGCTGTTTGAAGGAACCCAAACAGCAAATACAACATCCAAGTCCGAAGCATCGGAGACGATGCCGCCAGTCATCTGATTCTGACTCAGAACCGCCCCGGCGCTCGCAGAGAGCGGCCGGGGCGATCCCGTATATGCGGTGGTAGAATCTAAATAAGCCGCATCGAGACGGCCGAGAGAACAACGAGGTCGGGGGCATGATGCCGGAACAAGAGGATGGTGCGACGCGCGCGGGCGGCCCAAAGTGGGGCGAACTTATGCACATTCTGGCCGAAAAATGTGCATAAGTTCATCAAAAGTGTGTAATTGAGCATACGGAGACGTGATGACAAGCCGAAAGGAGACTGACATGACTGCAGTGGCGGTGGCTCCAAAGGCCCATAAAATCGGCAGGCCGGTCATGCTGGACAGCGAGGAAATCCGAAAGCGCAGGAATGTCCTCGAAGGCAAGTACGGCACTCGTGAACAGCTTTCTCAGAAGCGCGACCTCATCGGACTTACTCTCGAGGAGCGCATCGCATTGTACGACCTCGAGGATCTCGACTTCCTAGAGGGCCGATGAGCACGGAATCCGACCAGACCGAGGAACAGGCCATCGATTTCGCCCAGAGATTCGAGAACATGCTCACTGAGGTTCTCGGCCAACCGTCGGACGGGCAATACACCGCCGACCCGCAGGGCGCACGCAAAAAACGCAGCGCCAGCTATCTGATCAAGACGCGGGATCCGCAAGGCATTTCTCTCACCGTGGGCGGCAGCACCATACTCCGCCTCTCGTACCGTTACCAATGCTCCTGCCGCGACTCGAATTCATACCTCCAAGTGGATGAGTCTGCGATCACGCTGCGAGCCGAAAGTGACCCCGCACCCATCATCCACTACGATTACGTGCGCGACCCCCATAGCGCCATTCCCGCGGCCCACATCAACATTCACGCCAGCAACGACAGCGCCACGAAAGCGATGCTCGCATGCGGCAGCAAAAGCCAGGGCAAGAACAGACGAAAAGCGTTCCTTGAAAAAGGAACCTTCCCCGCATTCTCCTCCCTCCACTTCCCGGTAGGAGGAGACCGATTCCGCCCCGGACTCGAAGACGTCCTACAAATGGCAATCTACGAATTCGGCATCGACGCACAGCCGCAATGGCAGCAAGCCATCGAACAGAGCCGGGCCGAATACCGCACCCGCCAAATCAGCGCCCTTGTATGCGAATTCCCGGACATCGCATACCAAGCCCTCTCGCAAAACGGATACCTCGACAGCGGCACACCGCCACAACGACCCGAACGAGAAGACACCAAAAGTCGACTCACCAAATACTGACTCCAAACCGCCCCGGCGCTCGCAAAGAGCGGCCGGGGCGATTCCGTATATACGGCGCTTGAATCTAATCAAGCCGCATCGAGTCGGCCAAGAGAACGAGGGGGAATAGATATGACAATGGCAAAATGGGCTGAAAGACTTCTGGCTGGAATCGCTGTCATCGCGCTCGGCTCTTCGCTGGCTGCATGCGGAAATGAAAAAACACAGTCTCAGGCAACTCCTTCTACCTCGCAGAACCAATCCGCAACCACGACTCCACCGAAAAAGCAGGAAGAACCAAAACCCGAACCGGCGCAGCCAATGGCGGATTTCATCAAAGCGTTTGACTCTAACAACGCCACGCCAATCAAGGATGCAGTCGAGTTCGATCCGCAGAACCGTGACAGCGGATACTATCGAACGGAATACCGGCTCGGCGCATTCAATGGATCCAAGGGAACCCACGGCAACGTCGGAAACATGACCATAGACATCGTCGAATATGGATATATAGGTTTGTGGCCAAGGTGCTACCCACAACATTGCCCGTAACGCCACCGCCCGCAACAGAACACGGCCTTGGTGAGTCGTATGTTTGCGTTCACAGAAATTGCATGTAGTACGTCTTCGCATATGCGCAACGACGTGTGACCGTGTGACATTGCACACACAGAACGGTGGCATGCTGACGGCCGACGGTAACTCCGCGCCCCACGTAGCGGCAGCAAATCTGCCTCTATTCCCGAATTGTGGGAGCAGCACGCCCCACAGGGGCGAAAAAGTCCGTTATCGTAGGGTGGATGACGAGGGTGCCACTTTTCAGAAATTCCAAGGTTCTTTTCAATATCGGGTAAGAATTCCCCTCTATCCGGGTGGACGCATTCGTGCTTTTTGCTTAATAACGTAACGCCTTGTAGGTGTGACGCCAGGCTTTGGCGTACGCGATCGTAAGAGACAGGCAAGGCTATGAAGAGAATCGCAGAATGGTTCGCCGCGGTAGGGGGCGCAGCAGGCAAGAGTGGCAAACGGCTAGTGGCCGTCGTGGCCGCCGTAGCGATGCTTGGCGGCGTCGCCGGCGTGAGCGCGACCGCCATGGCCGATGACCAGTCTGCGGCCGATACCCAGCAGCCCACCGCCCAAACCGAAACTCCGGCAAACACCGACAGTAAGGACGCCGGTACGGATACCGGTAACAAGGATGATTCGGCCAAGGCCGATGCGACCAAGTCTGATGACGCCGCAAGTGCCGATACCGATGCTGCCGCCTCGGAACTCACCAAGCAGACGGCTCCTGCTCCGACTTCGACGTTGAACGCGCAGGCAGCCGAAGCCACGAATGGCAGCTGTGTGTATGCAAGTACCGTTGCCTCCGGACTGAATAACGTGTGCTGGCTGGATATGGCGAACTTCACCGCGGTCAAGAACCAGACTCAGCCCATGAGTGTGAAGCTTTCGGACTCGTTGACGATGAAGTTCAACATCAAGTATACGGGTGGTCGTACGTTGCGTTCGGCCGCCGTGCCTACTTGGGATAAAGCGGCGTTCGGCCATTACGGTTATACCAGTTTCCCTGAAGGAACCAAGCCTGCTCTGTATCAGCAAATCGGTCAGCAAATCGGATCTGCCAATGCCACGTCCACGGTAGAGCTGACGGACATCAAGATCGTAAATGATGATGGCAGTGAAATCACCGGCAATTATTCGTTTATGATGGCGGATGCCGAGAGCACGAACAACAATGAGAGCATCTCGTTCACTTCTTCAAACGAGATCGAGCAAGTGGCCCAGTTCCCGCAACAGGGTGATGCCAACTACAAGAATTATGCGTTCGGTGATCAGACGTTCTCCGCTGACCACAAGACCGTGACCGGTGGTGGTGTGAGCACTGGTGCCAATCCAGGCATATACCTGTACAAGACCAAGTCACCGGATACCGTATCGGTGACGATGAGGGTCAATGTTAGGCGCGAGATTCAGGCGGCGATCTTTGGTGTGCTGTTCTCCAATGCGGAGACCACTGTGACCACGAACAACGCTTCTGATACGTTTGCTGGCAAGGTCGAGTCGCAGACCTATGGTTCCGAGCAGACCGGTGGCGTAACCGGTTCCAATTCCGCTACCAGCAAAGTGGTGAACATGCTGTCGGATACGGACACGTCCGAACAGGTGAAGTTCACTTTGTCCGCCAGCGAAAACACTAATTGGAATGATTACAATGTCTCGTTCACCTGTGATGGCGATTGCGGTGAATACGATGCAACTCCTCAGATTGATACTGCGACCGGCAACCGGTATGTGACCGTCAGCGTCGCGTCAGAGAAGTCCGCGCACGGTAAGTGGGTCGTGACCAAGAAGGTCAAGCTGGACACCCCGAAGATTCAGAAGTCGATTTCGAAGGATGAGGTGGATTCCGCGGCTACTGGTCAGAAGGATTCCTACACCCTGAGCCTGAATGTCAAGGGCAACACGGTCTCCGGTACCACGACTTCCGGTGAAAAGGCCAAGATCGATGTGGCGTTCGTGCTGGATACTTCCGGAAGCATGAACGACAAGGTTGGCAATTCCACGCGTCTGAAGAACATGCAGAATGCGATTACCGATAACGGTGGTTTGTCGTCTGTGCTGTTCAACTCGCCTGACAAGATTGACGCGCAGGCGCATGTGATTACGTTCGCGAGCGGTCTTGGATTGGATGGTACGTCAGTGCTGTCTACGAAGGCCGACCTCGATGAGGTCGTTAACGGGCTGACCACTAACGGTGCTACCCATTGGGAGAAGGGTCTTGAGCAGGTAAGCAATATCAGCACAAGGCCTGGCGCGACCAAGTATGTCGTGTTCCTTACCGATGGCAACCCCGGCAATAAAGGTTGGGAAAAGCCTAACGTCTACAGCTGCGGTGTGTTTGGCTGGCAGACATGTGACGATAACGATTCCGCCCGTTCCGTATATAACGCTTCGGTGATCGCTGGTAAACAGTTGGCGAAAGCTGGCTGGAACATACTTAATGTTGGCGTCGACATGTCGACGACGGTGTACGTGAATCCGGAGGCTGACTCGGTTAGCGGAAGCAATTATAAATTGCACAATCATTCGTTCAGCCAAACTGCTGGTTGGGTCTCTCCTTTGGAAGCGCTGACCGCGCGTGAAAATGACAACAAGTCCACCACGGTCAAGGACCAGCTGATTAAGGCTTACCCGAAGACCACTTCCAGTGAGTTGGCTCAGGTGTTCAAGGACCTCGGCCAGATCATCACCACGACCACGACGAAGTCGTATGGCAAGGTGAGTATCGTCGATACCCTGTCCGACTACGCCGACCCGTTGTTTGAGTATGACAAGCAGTCTGGTGAGATTACGTCTGGCGTTACGGTGGTTACGAGTGACAGGTCGAATGTTGATGCCGAAGTGGCGTCCAAGACCTATGATGTCGCTACCCGTACGGTGACAGTGACGTTCAAGGACGGCTTCACGCTGGCCAAGGACGTGACCTATTCGGTGCAGTTCAAGGTCAAGCCTTCCGATAAGGCGTATGAGACGTATGCATCGAACAAGCAGTCCGAAAAGGGCGGCTACACGGATACGGATAACACCGTGCATCAGGGTGAAACTGGTACCGGTACAGATTCGGAAAACAAGGACGGTTTCTATTCCAACAAGGAAGCTCATCTGGCGTATTCCGAGTGCATCGCGGTCAATGGTGTGGCTCAGAACTGCATGGCGAAGGATAACGTGCCGTATCAGAAGCCTGTGTTGCAGGTGAAGACCGGTGAGATCGACGTGACCAAGAACTGGTATCCGGATAAACCGGCAAACGGTACACAGATTACGTTCGAGTTGTATAAGGATTCCGCGGCTGGTGACAAGCTCGACGAACAGACCGTCTCAGGTCCGAGCTGGTCCGCCACCTTTGGGAACCTCGCTCCCGGCAAGTATGTCGTTGTGGAGAAGGCCATCAACGGTTACACCTCGAAGAGCGATAACTCGACTGTGGAAATCACCCGTGACAGCTTGTGGAAGGCCAAGACAGATAACGACAATCCTACCGGTCAGCCTGCTGCTGCGGACAATGTCATGACCTATAACGTGGCGTTCACCAACGCTCGCAACAAGGTGAATTTGACTGAGAACTCAATCAAGGTCAAGAAGACGTTGGCCGGGCGCAATTGGCAGGACAATGATTCGTTCACGTTCAATATCACGGCCAAGGATCCGAAGGATGCTCCGCAGCCCACTCAGACCGAGGTGACGGTGGACAACCGTACGACCGATCATACTGCCGGTTTTGGCGCGATTACGTACAGCGCCGCAGGCGATTACAGATACACGGTGACCGAGTCGCAGAACAGCAAGATCGCTGGCCTGCTTTACTCCGGTGCCGAATACGAAGTGACCGTCAAGGTGACCGCGGATGCGAATGGTGCACTGAGTGAGACGACCGTCTCCGTCAAGCAACTCAAGGACGACAACGGCAAGAATCTTGATTCGGCCAAGGATGTGACGTCGAACGTCGCGGAGTTCACGAACCGGTATGTTGCCGTGTCGAGCCTGCCTCTGACTGGTGGCAAGTCTGCCCGTGACTGGCTGATCTACGGCGGTGGCCTGGGCCTGATGGCCCTGTTGGCTGCTGCTGGTTACACCATCTGGCGCAAGCGCCAACTCGTCTGACCTGAACCGCCCGAGGCGGCCGTCCCTGGTTCCCCTCCCTGAGGGGAACTGGTCGCCGAAGGCGGACTGAGGGGAGTGCGGGAGCCATGAAGAAAACGCCGGCGACGTTTTAGACGAAGGCGAGCCGACAGGCGGGCTGATAGCAAAACAGGATTTTAAAGATTTGCGGATCGCGAAGTCCCTTGACAGAGGGACCGGAGCCTCCGCGATTGCAGAAAACAAGTACAAAGTAAAGGAAGAGAGGGTTTCTCATGAAGTTGAGGAAGCTTTTCGCGGGCGTCGCTGCGGCGGCGACCCTGTTGGGCGGCATGGCGTTCGGCGCCACCACCGCCAACGCGGCCGCTACTGACGCGGCCACGATTACGGTGAACAACGCCCAGGCGGGTTACACGTACACGGGTTACAAGTTCGCCACGTTCGATAACGTCCAGGGTAAGGCCCCGAATGCCACGTCCGTCGAGGTGAACACCGTCTCCGCGTGGAAGGACGCTGTGGCCGCTGCGGCCGACGTGGCCAACGGCAATGCTGCGGTTCCCGCCGAATACGCCGAGAACCCGGCCGCGTACGTGGCCACGTTCGATGCCGCCACCGCCCGTAAGTTCACCGACGAGCTGACGAAGCACATCCCCGAGGGCGAGCAGGGCACTGCCGCCGTGGACGGCGTGATTACCGCCACCGAGGGCTGGTTCCTCGTGACCAGCAAGGCAGGGAAGGCCGGCAAGTCCGCTTTGGTTGCCACCCAGATCACCAGCGGTAACAAGACCTACACGAAAATCACGCTGAACGCCGAGGACGGCCAGCACAACATCGACGCGCTGGGCCAGTTCAATGCCAAGGACGAGAACGCCCCGACGCCGCCGACCAAGAGTGCTAACGGCACGGGCACCGTGAACGTGGGCGACACCGTGAACTACACGATCACCGCTGTTGTCCCGCCCGCAGCAGCCGGCTACGACACCTACAAGTACACCATCACCGATGCCGCATCCAAGGGCCTCAACGTGGCCAAGGACAACGCCAACTTCGTGGTCGTCGTCAAGAAAGGCAGCACCGACGGCACCGACAAGACCCTGGCCGAGACAAGCGGCGATTACACGCTGACCCAGCAAGGTTCCGCCTCCGACGAGAACGGCACCGTGACGACCATCGCGTTCCCGAACGTGAAGGACTACGCCGGCAAGACCATCCAGGTGACCTACAAGGGCGTCGTGACCTCTGACGCCGTCGACCAGGTGACCAACAAGGCCACCGTGAAGAACAATAACGACCAGACCGGCGAAGGCACGCCTGTCGTCAAGAAGCTCGGCAAGTTCGACTTCACCAAGATCGGTGTCGACAACGACGCCAAGGGTCTGGCCGGTGCCGAGTTCAAGGTTTCCGCCGATGGCGGCAAGACCTTCATCAAGTTCTCCCAGGACGCCAACGGCGTCTACTACCCGGACGCCAACGGTAACGAGACCCTGACCTCAGCCGACGGCAAGGGAACACAGAAGACCCTTGGCAAGGTCGCTGTCCGCGGCCTCGCCGAAGGCACCTACACCGTTCAGGAGACCAAGGCCCCGACCGGTTACGCCGAGAACTTCAAGGTCACCTTCACCGTGACCATCGGCACGAACGGCGGCGAGGGCACTCTGGCCGTTGACACGCTCCATCAGGTCAACACGACCAACAAGACGGTCTTGAACGTCAAGTCTATCACCCAGCTGCCGCTCACCGGTGCCGCAGGAACCATGCTGTTCACCGTGGTCGCCGTGCTCCTCGCCGGTGTTGCCGCGACCGTGTTCGCCAAGTCCCGCTCCACCAAGCGCGCACTCAACGTGTGAATCGAGAGCAATGAACGCGTGGTCTAATTCATCAGTGAATTGACCCCAATTGGAAGCGAGTGAAGTGCCAACTTCGCTCGCCTCCTTTTTTCTTAGACTTTCAAATTCGACATAACCAGAATCAAAGGTGCAGCATGGCAATGGGTCCTATTACTTCTTCATTGTTGAGCGATTTCATCGCTAGCAGTGGTTTGGAACATGAAACGGATATAACCCGCCAGTTTGAATACTTCGCGAACTATTGTGTGGTTACCAACAGCAGCCCTTCAAGCGACTTCGAATATACGGATATCGCAACGGGTGACAATGCTCCGGGAATCGATGGCATGGCCATCATGGTGAACAATCAGCTGGTCTCCAGCACTGAGGATATAGATAGTCTCATCAACGCCAACGGGCATATCACTGTGCGGTTTATTGCCATCTCGGTCAAAACGACTGCCGGATTCAATACCGGGTTCATCAGCAATCTATTCAGCAACGTGCAGTTGTTCTTTGGGGACAACCCCGGAGCGACGTTCAATACGCCGGAGATGGAGAATTTCCTCGAACTTAAGGACTACATATACAGCACCGCAATCGTCAAGAGATTTACCCGTAATCCCGATCTCCTCGTATCACTGGTGACATTGGGGTCATGGGATGACAGCAATGAACAGTTCAGAGCGCTGGTCGGCCAGTACTGTCAATCTTTGCAAAGTACGATGCTGTTCAACCGTGTTGACTTTCGTCCGTATGGAGCCGCTCAGATTCAGATGCTATATCGCAAGGCCGTGGCAAAAATCGAGAATGCCGTGACTTTCGACAGGGCCTTGATCATGTATGACGATAACGACAAGGGCGAAGAATCCGGATATATAGGTGTGCTGCCGTTCGGAGAGTATCGCAAATTGTTGTTGAATGATGACGGCAATGTGCTTCCCGTCTTTGAAGACAATGTCCGTGGGTATCTCGGCGACGATAACGAAGTGAACAGCGCTATCGCTAAATCCATCACTGAAGGTGATGCGAATGCATTTTGCCAGAAAAACAACGGTGTGACCATCGTGGCTTCCTCCGTTAAGAGAACCGGCAACCAGTTCGTTATCAGCGATTATCAGATTGTCAATGGTTGCCAAACCAGCAATACCTTGATTGTCAACCGAGACAAACCAAATATCGATAAACTACTTATCCCTATTCGCCTCATTGTGACGAAGGATGAGTCGTTGAAAATCGAAATTACTAGAGCCACCAACAGCCAGAACGCCGTCAAGCGTGAGCAGTTGGAGTCTCTGTCCGGTTTCCAGAGGAAACTTGAGCAGTATTACGGCGGCATGAGCAACAGCTTCGGGAAAGATGCGCTGGTATATCAGAGGCGTGAAGGGCAATATCGGGGTACGGAATATCAGAATTCACCCTTGCTGGTTACTATCGCACAACAAATCAAGGCATATGCCGCAATGTATGTATCAAAACCACATGAGGTGTCCGGACGATACGGTGTGGTTCTGCGCAAGATGGGTAAATCCATCTTCCAAGATACTGATTCACTCGCTCCCTACTATTTAAGTGTGTTGGCGCTGAAGAAATTCGAAGCATTACTTGGGAATGGTATCGATCGCCGATACCGTAAGTGCCGGTATCATGTGCTGATGCTGATGCGTACGGTAATCGACATGCAGTTCTCCGACATAAAACCGAAGAAGCGTCGGGAGGGAAGCGACGCGATGATTACGGCCATCCTGCAGGATCCCACGGCCTCTCTTCGTTGCTTCCGCCATATTGTCGACTACATCGCGAGCCAAGCGGAAGATATCGAGTTTGATAATCGAAAATGCTTCGAACGCAAAGAGACAACGGAGAAACTGTTGAAGTCTGAGCGTTTGGCCAAACTCGAAAAGGCGATTCGCGAGGATTCGGCTATCGCTGGTTGTGCAGCTCGATAACGGCATGGCATTCGGCTGATTCCCCGTTATAGATGATGACTTCTGTTGACGGCTTGCAATGAGGCCACTATGCCAATGGCAATCTGATGTCTGATGGTTGGGTGACATACCGTTTGATGTGTAGGGCAAGATGACCTGGCGCAGATTTTTTTCGGCGGCCTCGCTCGGCAACGAGCGAGGCCAGTTTATTGTTCTCGACTACCCAATTTCTGTGTCATGGTACGTAAAACTTGTGTTATTGACGCAAAAACTTGTTCCATCCGAAATTTCGGAGCCACCGTCATCTACCGGCCACCGGTTCACGTAAGAAAAGCGGCATATGTTGCACCTTCCCGCAAGGGTGATAATAGGGGGAGTGCCGGCAATGAGGCAAGGAGCAGTTTATCGGGGATGAAACCTACCCTACTAGGGGTTAGAAAAGTCCGTATAACAAGTACTATCATCCCAAACTATGACATGCCCCCATATTCAGGGGATGCGAACGAACCTTCCAGAGAATGTAGGGGGATGAAAATGACTGTCGGTGGAGGGGCCTTTAGCCCCGAAGAGGTCAAGTACCTGAAGTCGTTGCCGGCGGTGGCAGAAGCCACTTCGAAACGCATTACCTACACTGACGACTTCAAACGGTATTGCGTGACCCGTTATAACAAAGGTGCTTCGCCGGTGCGATTGTTCCGTGAGGCCGGGCTCGATTCCGCCCTGATCGGGTACAAGCGCATCGAACGTTGCCTTGCCCGCTGGCGCGAGGCACAGGATGAAATCCTGGGTGCCGAAACGCCGGAACCCGACGAGAAAAATAGTCGGGGGGGGGGTATCACATTCGAAGTTTTATCGATCGGGAACCGCTGGAACGTCAGATACTGCGAACGAGTGGCGTGAGACGGAGGGTGCCGCGATTGCGGCGAAAGCCGGCAGCGAATCCGATTTCCACGTATCTCCTGAACGCCGCGCCATCATCTTCCCCATCTCCCGCAAAGAGCAGAACAACGATCTACGTGACCTGTTGATCACACAGCAAGTACGTCTTATCGATGAGCTGGAGCGGCGGGTCGATATGCTTGAGGCTTTGCTGCATAGCGGGCGACGGGGGAGCAGGGCATCATCTTTCTCGCTTCCGAAACGCGAATCGGGCGAACGGGGCTTGTCTGCGGGCAATAATGACGTTGCTCCCACGGATTCGGATAAGGAGAATCGTGGCGAGGATCATGGTGAGGACCATGGCGAGTAATCGATCGTATCGGAGACTTGCCTAACACACACGCTAAGATGGGCATCGCAATAATCGACAATGAGCAGGTAATCGGCGAGGCGGTGCATGGAGCAGGAATCCAACGAGCAAGAACCTAACGAGGCGACGGGAATCGTGGGCGGCAAACTAGAGACCGTCGAGGTTTCCAAGCACCCCGAGGCTTCCATACCCGAGACCGATTTGTCTCTGGCGGATATCGAGCGCCGTCGTTCGCATCCGTTGCGTTGGGCGCTGATTATTCTTGCCGTACTGTGCGCCATCATCGCGCCGTACTGGTTCGGTCGCTCGTTGGCGGTAAATAATACTGACTCCATTGTGGCCGTGCTCGGGGGAGTGTCTCCGCAAGGCATCGCGCTGGTCGGTTGGGTGGCCGTGGTGATTGCGTACGTCGGATTGGCGATGGCGGTGGTCGTCTCGCCGTCCTGGCCGTGGCTGATTGTATTTGTGATCGGGTTGGCCGGCGAGCAGTTCATCGCGGGACTCAGCATGCTCAATCTCAATTTCTGGTATTCCACGTACGTGGTCTACGGCAAGCAGGCCGGCCTGGCGAATGCCGCGAACCTGGGCATTATGGGTGCGGCGATCGGCATCGCCGTATATGCCCTGGTGTTTGTTGGTCTGCTGGTGATTATCCGGAAGACCTCGCCGCTGAACGTACTGACCAAAAGCTGGGCGAGTTTCATTCTGTACTTCGTGATTGAAACCATCGCCCTGCTCGTGGTGTTGTTTGGCGGATTGCTCACCACTGTGTGAGCGCACGTGAATCGCCGTACGTTGCTCAACACTCACCACTCACTGCTCACCACCGCGCAAACCGTGTGCCCGATGTCTATTTAGAGGTGCAACACCCCTGTTGGTCCTGCAATTCTAGCAGTTCGTCGGCGAATGCCTCGGCGGGCGTCCGGTAGTCCGGCACGCGCATGGGACGGTTGTCGGCCTCGTCGACAATCTCCCGCAGTTCCCCGGC
>OEDX01000065.1_pt1 | contig 13831 bp, 12 predicted proteins | sample 1502231 | NCBI WGS metagenome assembly OEDX01 (sample SAMN02317176, study PRJEB22365) | human gut metagenome | biome: HumanGut | host: Homo sapiens | place: USA: Seattle,WA | collected 2001
ATCAAGCTTATCGATACCGTCCGCGGGAGTAGCGCCGGCGGCGCCGATGCGGCGTCGGCCGATCGCATGGCGGGCTGGTTTCGCCCGTGGCGTGTAGCCTCATTGAGCAATTACGTACTTTCGGGAAACGGCAGGCTAACGGAGAACAAATGGTTACGATGGTGTCGGAAAACTTTGCGCCGATGCGCACGGGAACATATCCAAGAAAGGCTACTATGGCACGCATTCTTATCGTCGAAGACGAGGAATCCTATCGCGAGCCGCTGGTGTATCAGCTCACGCGCGAGGGGTACGACGTGTCCGCCGCCGCCACCGGCGAGGAAGGCCTGGAACTGTTCACCAAGGGCGGCATCGACTTGGTGCTGCTCGATCTGATGCTGCCGGGCATTGACGGCACCGCGCTGTGCCGGCGCATCCGCGAGCAGAGCCGTGTGCCGATCATCATGCTCACCGCCAAGAGCGCCGAGATCGATAAGGTCGTCGGCCTTGAGATCGGCGCGGACGATTATGTGACCAAGCCGTACTCCTTCCGTGAGCTTCTGGCGCGCATCCGGGCCGTGATGCGCCGCAACCAGGCCACCGCCCAGGCCTCCGGCACCGTGGACGACGACATTCCGCTGGTGTGCGGCGACATCGCCATGCAGGTGGGCCAGCATCAGGTCACCGTGCGCGGCGAGACCGTGTTCTTCCCGCTCAAGGAATTCGAGCTGCTCGAATATCTCATGCAGAACAAGGGCCGCGTGATGACCCGTCATCAGCTGATCGACCGCATCTGGGGCTCGGATTACGTGGGCGACACCAAGACGCTCGATGTGCATGTCAAGCGCGTGCGCTCCAAGATCGAGGAGGATCCGGCGCACCCCAAGTATCTGACTACCGTGCGCGGGCTCGGATACAAGATCGATACTCCCGCGGAGTAAATGGAAGGCGGCCTTCGGGTCGCCTTTTTTGTTGTGGATTGTGGGCTCGCCGCAGGCGAGTCCGCTCCAAAAACTACGTAGCCTCAACGTAGCCCATAAACATCCAAGTGTTCATCTTCTGTTTACTGATTTCGGTTCCGCCTTTTCGAAACCGCTAATAGTCTTGTAGTTGTCAAGAATTGACCGGGCGGTTTCGCTCCGCCCGCGAATAGTTGATAGAGGGATTAGGTAATAATCATGCAGAAGAACATCCTCGTTCGCTCCATTGCCGCGCTGTCCGGCATTGTGATGCTTGCTTCCGTGGCTGCCTGCGGCGACAATAGCGCCGCGAAGACCGACAACAACGCTTCCTCCGACTCCACCGCCAAGGCCGCTCCGGTCTCCGGCGACTTCCAGGGTGCCGGCGCCTCCTCCCAGCAGGCCGCCGTCGAAGCTTGGATCGCCGGCTTCCAGGGCTCCAACCCGGACGCCAAGATCGCCTACAACCCGTCCGGTTCCGGCGCCGGCGTGCAGACCTTCCTGACCGGCGCCACCGCATGGGCCGGCTCCGACAAGGCCCTCGCCGATAACGAGGTCGAGCAGTCCAAGTCCGTGTGCGCCTCCGGCTCCGCCTTCGACGTTCCGGTCTACATCTCCCCGATCGCCGTGGTCTTCAACCTCAAGGGCGTTTCCGATGCCGGCAAGCACATCAACATGGACGCCGCCACCATCGCCAAGATCTTCGACGGCAAGATCACCAAGTGGAACGACCCGGCCATCGCCGAGCAGAACAAGGACCTGAAGCTGCCCGACACCGACATCACCGTCGTGCACCGCTCCGATAAGTCCGGCACCACCCAGAACTTCGTCTCCTACTTCAAGGACGTCACCCCGGATAACTGGAACTACGACCTCTCCGAGAACTGGCCGAACGAGGTTGGCCAGGGTGCCAAGGGCACTTCCGGCGTGATCTCCACCGTCAAGCAGGCCGACGGCACCATCGGCTACGCCGACTTCTCCCAGGTCGACGGTATCGATAAGCTTGATATCGAATTCCCGGGCCCCCCCTCGAGGTCGCCAAGGCCGGCTCCAAGGTCATCGAGGACTCCAAGCAGGACACCACCGTCACCGGTGACAACCGCGTCGTCATCAAGATCAACCACGCCACCAAGGCCGACGGCGCCTACCCGATCGTCCTGGTCTCCTACGATGTCGTCTGCCCGGCCTACAAGGACGCCAAGCAGGCCGAGTTCGCCAAGGCATGGCTGACCTACGTGACCTCCGACGAAGGCCAGAAGGCCGCTCAGGACGCCGCCGGCACCGCTCCGCTGCCCGCCTCCCTGAAGACCAAGGTCGCCAAGTCCATCGAGGCCATCAAGACCAAGTGATGCCGTCGGCCCACAGGGTCGCATGGACTGGGCCTGACCTCTGAACGCCGAACTGTGAATGCACAGTCGCCAGCATGAAGCCGCAGTCGTAAACCATACGGCTGCGGCTTCAGTCGGGTCAGGACCCCAACGGTTTGACAACGTCGCCGACGGGCAACCGCACCACTCGAATACTTGATAACCACCCTATATAAGGAGAATCCGTGAGTTCGCAAGACAAAACGGTTGTACAGCCGGTTGGCGGCAAGACCGCCGACAAGGTGTTCCGCGGTGTGGCATACGCCTGCGGCATCCTGATCCTGGTTGTGCTCGCCGCTGTGTTCCTGTTCCTGTTCTTCCGCGCATGGCCGTTGATCGGCGGCGATCAGGCCGCCAACAGCAAAACCGTGTCCAGCTTCACCGGCGGCAAGGCCGACAACTTCTGGAGCTATGTGCTCCCGCTGCTGTTCGGCACCGTGCTGGTATCGCTGCTGGCGCTGCTGATCGCCTTCTTCGTGTCCATCGGCATCGCGCTGTTCATCTCGCATTACGCACCCAAGAAGCTCGCCACCGCGCTGAGCTATGTGGTCGATCTGCTCGCCGCCATCCCCTCCGTCATCTACGGCCTGTGGGGCGGCCTGATTCTGGTGCCCGCCATCTACCCGTTCTGGAACTGGGTGGCCAACCATCTGGGCTGGATTCCGCTGTTCGAGGGCCCGGCGGCCAACCCGTCGCGTACCGTGGCCACCGTGGCCGTGGTGCTCGCCGTCATGATCCTGCCGATCATCACCTCCATGTCGCGCGATATCTTCATGCAGACCCCGCGCCTGCACGAGGAGGCCGCGCTGGCGCTTGGCGCCACCAAGTGGGAGATGATTCGTCTTGCCGTGCTGCCCTTCGGCAAGTCGGGTATCGTGTCCGCCTCCATGCTGGCTCTCGGCCGCGCGCTTGGTGAAACGATGGCCGTGTTGATGATCCTGTCCCCGGGCCTCAACTACTCCATCAAACTGCTGCAGGCCTCGCAGAACCAGACCATCGCCGCGAACATCGCCGCACAGTACCCTGAAGCCAACGATCTGGGCGTCTCCACGCTGATCGGAACCGGTCTGATTCTGTTCCTGATCACCTTCGTGGTCAACTTCATCGCCCGTAAGCTTACCGAGAAAGCGACTGCGTGATGACTGCTGCCGAGAACACTGAAAAGACCCCGATGTCCGGTGCGCCCAAGATCGATTTCGATCGTTTCCGCCCGACCCGTTCCGCCATCCAGCGCCGTAACGTCATGGACCGCTTCATGTGGGTCCTGATCGCGGTGGCGTTCGTGATCGCCTGCATCCCGCTGGTCTCCCTGCTGTGGACCACCATCGTCAACGGCGCCAAGCGGCTGAACCTGAACTTCCTGAGCTACAACATGACCGGCGTGGTCGGCGGCAGCCAGACCCCGTCCGGAGGCTACGGCGGCGTGCTCCACGCCATCATCGGCACGCTCGAGATCACCGCCGGCGCCATGATCATCTCCATCCCGATCGGTCTGATGTGCGCCGTGTACCTGGTCGAATACTCGAACCGCGGAAAGCTCGCCACCACGATCTCCCTGCTCGTCGACGTGATGAGCGGCATCCCGTCCATCGTGGCCGGCCTGTTCGCCTTCTCGATGTTCACGATTCTGCTGGGCCCCGGTACCATCAACGGTTTCGAAGGCTCTGTGGCCCTCTCCCTGCTGATGCTGCCCACCGTGGTCAAATCCTGCGAGGAGATGCTGAAGATCGTGCCGAACGACCTTCGTGAGGCCTCCCTGGCGTTGGGCGTCACCAAGCAGCGCACCATCACCAAGATCGTGCTGCGCACCGCCCTGCCCGGCATCGTCTCCGGCGCCATCCTGGCCATCGCCCGCGTGATCGGCGAGACCGCCCCGCTGCTCATGACCGCCGGCTTCATCGCCAGCACCAATGTGAACCTGTTCTCCGGCCAGATGACCACCCTGCCGGTGTACGTCTACCAGGAGTACTCGAAGCTCAACGCGAACTGCCCGCCCAACGCCGATGCCACCTGCGTGACCACGATCCCGATGGAGCGCGCCTGGGCCGCCGCCCTCGTGCTGATCGTCATCGTGCTGCTGCTGAACCTCATCGGACGAATCGTGGCGAAGGTCTTCGCCGTCAAGACCGAACGCTAAGCCCAGCCGCTCAGCCTAAGCCTTAAGAACACAAGGAAACATAAGGAAACATCATGGGACAACGTATTGACGTCAACCACGAGAACATCTACTACGGCGACTTCCTGGCCGTCGAGGATGTGAACATCAACATCGAGCCGAACAAGGTCACCGCCTTCATCGGCCCGTCCGGCTGCGGCAAGTCCACCGTGCTGCGCACCCTGGACCGCATGCACGAGATAATCCCCGGCGCGCACGTCGAGGGCGAGGTGCTGCTCGAAGGCAAGAACCTGTACGACAAGGACGTGGATCCGGTGGCCGTGCGCCGCGATGTCGGCATGGTCTTCCAGCGCCCGAACCCGTTCCCGACCATGTCCATCCGCGAGAACGTGCTGGCCGGCGTGCGCCTGAACAACCACCATCTGGCCAAGTCCGACGCCGACGATCTGGTCGAATGGGCCCTGCGCGGCGCCAACCTCTGGGAAGAGGTCAAGGATCGTCTCGACAACCCCGGCATCGGCCTGTCCGGTGGCCAGCAGCAGCGTCTGTGCATCGCCCGCGCCGTGGCCGTCCACCCGCAGGTGCTGCTCATGGATGAGCCCTGCTCCGCTTTGGACCCGATTTCGACCCTGGCTGTCGAGGATCTGATCAACGAGCTCAAGAGCGACTACACCATCGTGATCGTGACCCACAACATGCAGCAGGCCGCCCGTATCGCCGACTACACCGCCTTCTTCAACCTGAAGGCCGTGGGCCAGCCCGGTCACCTCGAGTACTTCGCGGACACCATCACGATGTTCAACAACCCGCAAAACGAAGAAGCCGAGCGCTACATCTCCGGTCGCTTCGGCTGATCGTTTCCTGCGCGCAGCGTAATGATTTGTGCGTAGGAGAAACGGCAAAGCCCGCCGCAAGGCGGGCTTTCGCATATTTAGGGCGAGTATTGCCGAGTATTACCGTTCTCGCAACGGAGCGAGCTGGAATACTTCGTCGGACTGGGCGGCGACTTCCCGCTTCGGTCGATCGACGGGAGAACGGCGGGCAAAGCGGTACAAGACAAGTCCGCACGATGAATACTCTGTGATGAATCTTCTGTTTACGGTGCGAGTGTGGAAGAATGGTCACAGCAAGGTCCAGCAAAGGAGCATAGGTGAGTACTGGTCTGATCGTCGGCATTGTCGTTGTCGTTATTATCGTTGTCTTGATTGGTTGGGGCGTCAGCGCCTATAACAACCTGGTGACGCTGAAGAACCGTGTGAAGAACGGTTGGGCGCAAATCGACGTGCAGTTGAAGCAGCGCGCCGACCTCATCCCGAACCTGGTGAATACCGTCAAGGGGTACGCATCCCACGAGTCTGAAGTCTTCACTCAGGTGACCGCCGCCCGCGCCGGCGTAGTGGCTGCGGCCAGCAACCCGAGCACGACCACTGCTCAGCGCGCCGCCGCCGAAAACCAGCTGTCCCGCGCCCTGTTCAACCTGCAAGCCACGGCTGAGGCATATCCGCAGCTGCAAGCCAACCAGAACTTCATGGATCTGCAGAACCAGCTTAAGGAACTGGAGAACAAGATCGCCTACGCCCGTCAGTTCTACAACGACGTGGTCCTGAAGCTCAACACCGCCATCGAAACCGTGCCGACGAACATCATCGCCGGTCTGTTCCACTTTGAGCAGGCGCAATACTTCGAGGCCGATGACGCTTCCCGTCAGGTGCCACAGGTCCAGTTCTGACCCGCTTCAGGCCCGTCCGGTAAGCCGCCGGCCGGGCCCGTATTGTCTTAAGAGAGGGAAGATATGCGGATACGATTCATTCGCGCCGGAATCATCAGCATTGTTGCCACGGTGGTGTTGGCAGTTATCACCTTGGCGATAATCGGGACTTCCGCGTTCGGCGATTCGGCCGACCTCAGCTACCGCACGCTGGACTATGACGTGACCGCCACCGCGAACGGTGATTTGAAGGTCACGCAGCATATCGACGTCAAGATGCGTGAGCGTACCGACAGTGACGACAACACCAAGCCGTGGAAGCAGCTGTTCCAGCAATACACGCTGAACTCCGGCACCTTGACTGATATCAGCGATATCAGCGTGCGCAACGTCACCGACGGCATCGACTACGCACAACAGAGCGAGCCCAAGCTGCCCAGTGACGTCTCTTCCGACAAGGAATGGAACAGCGACTACGCCAACCATTGGTATGTCGCCGATGTGAGCGATGGCAGCGACCATCCAAAGGCATACACGCCCGGTACCGATGGCCTCAAGCCCAGCGCCTCCGCCACCGAAGATGACACAACCGTGGAGATCGGCTGGAATATTCCGGTCACCACCGAGGCCGACAGCATGAAGTTCGATGTAAGCTTCACCATGCACGATGTGGCCACCAAATGGAAAGACGTGGCCTCCTTCCAATGGGAGCCGTTCGGCAAGAAGAACCAAGTGCCTATCGGCACGGTCACCGGCACCGTCCATTTCCCCAACGGCATCACCGGCAAAACCTCATGGACATGGCTGCACACCGAGCGCACCTCGGAAACCAAGCGCAACAGCGACGGCAGCTACACGTTCACGGCCTACAACATCCACAATGGCGACTACCTCGATGTGGTCGCGGCGTTCGATGCCGCCAAAGCCAAGGGCATCGCCCGCAAGGGAACCGGCAATCATCTCAAGGACCTGAAACAGGACGAATATAAGCAACAGCAGCGCTGGCTCGACAAGCAACGATTCGCTGCCAGAGCTCGTCTCGTGTTCTGGATTGTCAGCATCGTGCTCGGCATCGCGTTGTGCGCGTGGGGTATCTGGGCTGTGATCTCCAGCAACCGGCGTGCGCAATACAGTGGCAGCGTCGAATACTGGCGCGACCAGCCCGGCATCAGTCCGGCTTCCGCAGCCCGTCTGATTCGCGTGGTCGATCCGTCGACGCGCCAATCCGATGAAGACCGCCAGCTGACCGCCACCATGCTGTCGCTCGCCGTCAAGAAGGCCATCGCCATTTATCCGGGGCCGTCGGACATGTATCGCGGCATCGACATGAGCCAGGCCACGCCGGTGGGCTTGAGCCAAATGATTGCCGCCGACCAAGGCAAGCAGTATGCGGCAGGCATCACCAGCACCATCGTGATTCTGCCGCTCGCCATTGATGAGGCACCCAACGCGCAACAGTTGGGATTGAGCGAATCGGAAGATGCGCTGCTGAACCTGCTCATCGTCATTTCTCAGCGCGTGGGCAGCCCGGTATTCGACCTGAACCAGATGAAGGCGACCTGCCAGAACTGGCAAGACGGCTATATTGAGCTCGGCAAATTCACCGGTGCATGCAGCATGGAATACCAGCGGCTGGGTGCCACGCGCTCTGTGGGCTGGCAATGGATCCTACCCGGCGTATTGGCCGCCGTGCTGGGATTTGGTTCGCTGCTGGCCAACAGCTTTATCGGATACCCGGTGGCTGGTCTTATCGGGCTGCCGATATTCCTGGTCGGACTGTTCTGCTCGATGGCCGGCGCGATGACCGTGCTCACTGATCAAGGGCAGGATATCGCCGGCCGGACTCTGGGCCTTAAGCGTTATATGGAAGACTTCTCCAACTTCACCGACCGGGGTACCGCCGATTTGGCCTTGTGGGATTGGTATATGGTCTACGCCGCCGCGTTTGGCATTTCCGATCGCGTGATGCGTGAACTGGCCAAAGCATATCCTCAGGTCAACGACCCGGCTTGGCTGGATGCCAACGCCTCCAACTCGTTGTTCTACTGGAACTACCGCCCGTATGGCTGGTACAGCCACCGTCATAATGGTCCATTCGACCACGATGCTGCCGGGCAGATGGACCTAAGCGTTGGCGGCCCAGCTCCGGCTTACGGAGGCACGTCGTTTGCCGGCGGATTCTCCGACCTCGGCTCGCAGCTGAACTCCGGTCTGGCGGACATCAGCTCGACCATCAGCGCGGCAGCACCATCCGCCGATTCCGGTGGCGATTTCTCCAGCTTCGGTTCGGGCGGCGGCTCCGGTTTCGGCGGCTCGTTCGGTGGCTCAGGTGGCGGCTCGTTCGGCGGGCGGTAGCGCATGCCTATGTCGAAACGCATTGTTCGTGCCCTGGGCTTAAGCCTTGTCGGTGCGCTGATTCTTGCCGCACTCTGTGCCGGTGCCTTGATTCTCGGCACAGATGGTGCCGACCTGAGCTACCGCACGCTTGATTACGATGTGACCGCCACCGCCGACGGCGATCTTAAAGTCACGGAGCATATCGATATCAAGTTGCGCAAACGCAAGGATGACGATGGCAAGACCAAACCGTGGAGATCGGCTGGAATATTCCCACCACTGTAAAACCAACAGCATCAAGTTCACGGTGAGCTTCACCATGCATGACGTGGCCACCAAGTGGAAGGACGTGGCGACCTTCCAATGGGAGCCATTCGGTGAGAACAATCAGGTGCCGATTGGTACGGTCACCGGCACGGTGCATTTCCCCAAAGGTGTGACCGCGAGCAACTCGTGGACTTGGCTGCACACTGAACAAACCTCGGAAACCGGCCGAACCAAGGATGGCAGCTTCACCTTCACCGTAAATGATGTGAAAAGCGGCGAGTACCTAGACGTGGTGGCCGCTTTCGACGCGGCCAAGGCGGGAGATATGGCTCGTGTCGAGACCGACGATCATCTGCAGGAGTTGAAGGAAGACGAAGCCGACGACGAACGGTTCTGGCGCAATCTGGAACGCCAACGCTCCACAAGGCGCCTGAACAACTGGATGACCACCATATCGGCCGGCCTGATATTCGGGATTATTGGTGTTGTTGCAGCCTTACGCTCCTCCGGACGTTCACGTTACCGTGGCTCCATCGAATATTGGCGCGATCGCCCCGAGCTGAGCCCCGCATCGGCGGCCAAACTCATCGATATCGTGACTTCCGGCGACAAACCCGACATTTCCGAGCGCCAACTCGTCGCGACCTTGCTTTCTCTGGCCGTGAAGAAAGTCATTGCTGTGTTCCCCGGTTCGGCGGACCTGTATATCGGCGTGGATCTGAAACAAGTTTCTCCGGTGGAGCTCAGTCAGCGAATCGGGTCCGATCCATACCAGCCCGATCTCAGTGCTTCTGAGCGGGCATTGCTCTATCTGCTCACCGTGATTTCCGAGCGCGTAGGTCGTACGGCATTTGACATGGATGACATCAAAGACGCCTGCAAGGATTGGAAAGACGGCTACAAGGAACTCGAAAAGTTCACCAATGCGTGCAAGACCGAATTCGCGGCGGCGGATATCGCGCCGAAAACCGAGAACGGATGGCTCATTCCCGGGGCAATCACCGTGCTGATCGGTGGCGCCAGCATATTCATCAACGGTTTGGCCGGATATCTGGTGGCCGGGGCCCTCATCGTCATTCCCCTGATGACGGTCGGCATATTCTGCTTCCTGATGGGGAATTCCTACGTGCTGACCGATCATGGTCAGCAGATGGCCGGGCAATGCTTGGGTCTCAAACGATATATGCAAGGCTTCTCGAACTTCAAGTACCGTGGAGTCGCGGATTTGACGCTGTGGGATTGGTATATGGTCTACGCTGCCGCATTTGGCATATCCGACCGGGTGATGCGGGAGCTGGCCATGGCCTATCCGCAAGTATCCGATCCGGAATGGCTTGATGCCAATGCCTCCGACACGGTGTTCTATTGGAATTATCGTCCGTACGACTGGTATGGGTTGCGTTTCTACAATGGCTCGGCGTTCGCGGATTCCGTGGCTGACAGCGGATTGGCCGGAGCGGTGCCAGCGTTCGGGGGCACGTCGTTCGCGGCTGGGTTCTCTGACCTCGGCACGCAATTGTCGTACGGATTTGCGGATATCACCGCGACAATCAATGCGGCCTCGCCATCCGGTGGCTCAGGCGGCTTTGGCGGTAGCAGCGGTGGTTCCGGCGGCGGTTCGTTCGGCGGGCGGTAAACGGTGTGCTTCTGAAAGTCCCTATAGCTCTGAAAGTAAAAGGCCCGGTGTCATAAGACATCGGGCCTTTCTCTCAAAATCGAGGTGAGGAGACCTCAACAGTCAGGTCCAACGGGGCGAAAGTCTGTGGCGCCGCCGAGAAGATTGCCTCGAAGCTAGCGTGACCTTTCTGCTACAACACAGCATACCAGCCTCCACCGAAGCTCACCAGTACACTGGACTGACCAAACCAAGGTCTACTAGCGTGCCACTTTGGCGCGGTGTCGTTGTGTCAACCGGCATAATGACGTCTCAAAATTCAAGAGGAGGTTCTCATGGTAGGCAACAACCATGACAACCGTCCGAGACAAGACCGGCAATACCGGGAAGGTCTGATGACCGGCCTGTTGATCGCCCTGGCCAATCAAGTTGGACAGGGGCGGTCGACGGCCATCATCATTGCCGCACTGGTATTGCTGGGAATGAGTCTCAGACGAGGCCACTGATCTATCAGCGGAACAGCCGGAATCCATGGGGTTCCGGCCCCTCGTTTTCGCTGAACTGGGTATGAGTAAGTTGCGTTTTCTATTCCGTGAAGTTGCGGAAATTTCATAGATTGATTGTGCGGGCAGGCCGAGAGTGTGAAATCCAACGGGATGCTTAGGCTTGATTGTGGATATCGAGTTTCCATAAGTTTCACGAAGGGAATCACCATGGCATTGTTCCGTAACCTCGGACCGTTCTCCACCACCGCCATCGGCCACGGCGAAATGCCGCTGACCATCGAAAACAACCGCGGCCATGAGGTCGGCATCGAAACTCTGCACGCCTCGCTGGACGCCGGCTGCCGCCATATCGACACCGCTTGGGCCTACTACTGCTCCGGCGGCGAAGAACAGACCGGTGAAAAGCTGGTGCGCGAGGCCCTTGAGACCTGGAAGGGGCCGAAGGACGAGGTGCTGGTGGCCACCAAGGTGGGCCACTTCCGCAACTTCACCGACGGCCGCCCCACGTGGGATGTGGACGGTCGCCCGGAGAACCTGATTCGGCGCGGCAAGGAGAGCGCACTGGCGCTCGGCGTGGACACCATTGATCTGCTGTACTTCCACCGCCCGGACCCGAAGGTGCCGTACAACGAGTCCGTCGAAGCCATCAAGCAGCTGGTGGACGAGGGCGTGGCGCAGGAGGCCGGTATCTCCAACGCCTCTATCGAGCAAATCGACATTGCGCGCGGCATTCTGGGCGACAAGCTTGTGGCCGTGCAGAACCAGTACTCGCCGATTCACCTGGAGACCCAGGACACGCTCGACTACTGCGCCAAGGTCGGTCTGGCCTTCGTGTGCTGGAGCCCGCTCGGCGGCTACCGTCATCCCTATGATGAGACCAAGTTCGACCCGTTCCGTGAGGTCGCGGCGGCCCACGGCGTGAGCTACCAGCAGGTCGTGCTGGCATGGGAGCTCGCCAAGGGCGACCACATGTTCGTGATTCCCGGTGCCCACCACCCCGAGACCATCCTTGACTCCCTCAAGGCCGACCAGCTCGAACTCACCCCCGAAGAGCTCGCCAAGCTCGGCTGAACTTTCTCAGCTCCCCTTGTCAGGGGAGCTGTCTCGCGTAGCAAGACTGAGGGGTAGTCGCTGGAGTAGTCCCGGATAGTCCCGCAAGGAGATAATTATGCGCAAAAAACTCATCCTCGACCTCGATACCGGCATCGATGACGCGCTCGCCATCGCATATGCCCTAGGCAGTGCCGACGAGATCGATCTGATCGGTATCACGGCCACCTACGGCAATGTCGCGGTGCCCCTGGCCGCGCGCAACGCGCTGGCGGTACTGCACTTGTTCGGGCGTGACGATGTCCCGGTCTATCCCGGAGTCGACCATCCCATCGCCCCGGCAACATTGCCGACAATGCGTGGCACCACGCCGGATGAGCGGGCCCAAGCCTATGCGCGCTGGCAGAACGGCGGCGCGGGCGGCTGGCAAACGGACGCTCCGTGGTCACCAACTCCCGGCTCGGTGGCGGTCCACCATCCCAACGGCATCGGTGGCGCAATCATCCCCGACTCCCCGCGCGCTCCGGAAGCACCAGGCTCGGCGGTCGATTTCATCATCACCGCCGCGCACGAATACGGCCCGGATTTGACCATCGTACCTACGGGCGCGATGACCACCATGGCCACCGTATTCCGCAATGCTCCGGACATGAAGGATTCCGGCATCAACGTAACGTTGATGGGTGGTTCGCTGACACTACCGGGCAATGTAAGTCCTGCTGCCGAAGCGAACATCTCCCAGGATCCCGAGGCCGCTGATTACCTGTTCAAGTGTGGCGCACGCACCACGATGATTGGCCTCGACGTGACGCACCAGACCACGCTCACCCGTGAGAAAGCCCATGAATGGGCGTCTCTGGGGACGCCGGCCGGCGACTTCATCGTCACCATGACCGATTACTACATCGATTTCTACGTAAAGAACCAGCCGGAAATCCACGGCTGCGGACTGCATGACCCGCTCGCTGTGGCTGCCGCGCTTGACCCATCATTGATCACCACGTTCGGCTTCAACCTACAGGTCGATTTGGAGGGCCCGTTCCGTGGCCGCACCATTGGTGACCGCTCGCGGCTGCAAGATTTCGACAAGCACACTCAGGTTGCGCTCGGCGTCGACGTGTCGGAATTCCTCGACCGCTTTATGGCTCGCGTCACCGCCGCGGCTCGTGGGTAAACGCTTATGCTTTGGCGGTCGTGTCGGTTGCTGAAGCGTCGGTTAGTAGTGCGGACAATGCGGCAGCCGGCGAAACGCGAACCAAGAGGCGGCGGGAGTCGCGTGAGGCTTGGAGCTGGCCTTGGCAACGAGGCCATGCAGATGACTTCGCTCTAGCGACAAGCTAAAACAAAGTCATCTACAACGGCCAACGAGCGGGGCATAGATGGGAAGAGGTCGAAGGAATCGCTGCTGATTGTGTACGTCGAATCATAGCGGAACGATAGGTCGTCGCCAGTCGCATACAATGTGCCGGCAGGAGCTTCCATTCCAGGCCCTAGCGTAATCAGTACAGTTGATTCGATAGTTTTTGCCATCAGGGATTCACCTCCGAACGCGCTTCGGGAGTTGTTGGCCAGCGCGGAGACGCCCAAGATCGGTGGAATAGGGGTCGCATGCGGCTACGAGTGTGTCAGCAAGTTGCAACACGCGCGCGATGGTTAACAGCGAATCTGACCGGACAGCCTTGCCTTGCTCCAGATTTGACACTGTGGTCGGGCTGACACCAGAGCGGTGTGCTACATCCGCAACCGTCAACATCAGTAGTTTGCGCTGTTGCGAGAACTGTTCGCCTAGGATGCGTAAATCGCGTTTGGTGGTGGTGGGCACATACTTCATTGCGATACTCCGAGTGTTATAACATATAGTTTTCCATGAATAAAATCATTTATTCACTAGTATACTATTGATTATGACGGTATCGATAAGCTTGAT
>OEDX01000066.1_pt1 | contig 13769 bp, 4 predicted proteins | sample 1502231 | NCBI WGS metagenome assembly OEDX01 (sample SAMN02317176, study PRJEB22365) | human gut metagenome | biome: HumanGut | host: Homo sapiens | place: USA: Seattle,WA | collected 2001
CAGCGAAGACGGGACCATGCCCGAGGGGATATCCGATCTGGAACTCGTCCGCGTCCCCACGCGCATCGAGGAAGGCGATGCGAAAACGGAAACCATGTCGGACGAGACGGCGGAACGGATGGCGAGGACCCGGTTCATCGTCGACGAATACACGATGGGCGTGCTCGACGAGCAGGAGGCCGGCGAGAGGCTCTTCCGCCACCTGTTCCCGCATTGGGGATGAGAAGGCCGGATAAAGAATTCCATGAACGCAAACCAATGGAAACAAGCCCTATTCAGCCACTCCGAGGGAGAAAATACAAGGACAAGCGCCGGCACAGAATATCCTCAGCAGTACAATGCGCGGCAGCGGAAAACGAATTGGCGGAATCGAGGCCATCAAAGTGGGCATGGACGAAACTGGCGTTAGCGGATTCTTCTGCTCGTCATCGTTCTGATTGGACAGTGTCGCCGACCGTATTATCAATGAGGGCCGTCAGTCCGCTTTCGTTGAATTTGTCGTAGTTTTCAATGTCGTAATTCATCTGCAATTCCAGCCAGTATTCCGGTGATGTGCCCAACACGTAGGCGAGATGGTATGCGAGGCTTGTGGTGATGCGTCTTTTCCCGCGTATTATTCCACTGATGGTGGTTTGTGGCAGGTTCATGGCTTTCGCCAGACGGTACATGGTGATGTTGTTTGGTTGCAGGTATTGGTGTAGCAGCACGTCGCCTGGGAGTGGCGCATGTCCTACATCGTTCATAGCCAGACCCTTTCACGTAATTCACTGACTTTTTTCTGATAGTAACAAAAGAAGCTACCGTTTTGCTTCGGTATGTGGGAATACGGTTTTGCCCGCCTCTCCCCTGTTTCGGGTCGAAGGCGGGCAAAACACGTTTGGTGCGGTGAGAATCAGTCCTCGACTGCATGCCATCCATCGGCATGCTTGGCGGAACGTACACGCAGGAGCACGCAGCCAGCACCGGCGATGGTCATGATCGCCGCCAGCGTGGCGATTGCGGTGGTGTCCGATCCGGTGGAGGCCAGACCATTGTTCGTCACACCTGCAGCCTGCTTCTTGGCCTGTTCGGCCTTCTGCTTCTTGGCTTCCGCATCCTTCTTGGCTTGGTCGGCCTTCTGCTGGGCCGCCTGCTGCTTCTTGGCTTCCTCCTCGGCCTGCTTCTTGGCTTCGGCTTCGGCCTGCTTCGCGGCGGCGAGCTCCTTGTCGGACGCCTGCTTGTCGGCTAGCTTGGCATCATAGTCGGCCTTGGCCTTCTCGTATGCCTTGTCGGCCTCATCCTTGGCCTTGTTCGCCTCGTCGAGCTTCGCCTGGGCGTCGGCCAGCTTCGCGTTCGCCTTCTTGAGGTTCTCCTCGGCGTTCTGCAGACGCTTGATGGTGTTCTGGGCGTCGTTGAGCTTGCCGGTGGCCGTGTTGAGGTCGTCCTTCGCCTTCGCGTATGCGGCCTTGGCGTCGGCGATGGCCTCATCGGCGGCCTTGACCTGCTTGGCGGCGGCTTCAACCTTCGCGTCGGAAACGGTCTTGGCGTCGAGCGCGGCCTGCTTGGCCTTCTCGGCCTCGGCCTTGGCTGCCTTGGCGGCGGCCAGGTCGGCTGCGGCCTTCGTCTTGTCCGTGTTGGCCTGCTTGATCGTGGCTTCCGCATCCGTCTTGTTCTTGGCGGCGGCCTTGACCTGCTTGTCGGCGGTATCGATCTTCGCCTGTGCGGCGGTGACTGCCGTGTTCGCCTTGTCCACTGCCGTCTGGGCTGCGGTCTGGGCGTCGGTGGCGGCGTCGGCTTCGGACCGGGCTTCCTTGGTGGCCTGCTGGGCGGCGGAATAAGCCGCGTTCTTATCGGCTTGATCCTTCCTGGCTTCCTCCAACGCCTTGGCCTTGTCCTCGTTCGCCTTCACGGCCTCGTCATACGCTTTCTGCGCCTCGTCGGCGGCAGCCTGCAAATCCCTGGCCTTCTGCGCGGCCTGCTGGGCTTCCTCAGCGGCCTTCCGTGCGGACTGCTGGGCGGCGGCCAGCGCCTTGGCCGCATCGGAAGCGTCCTGTGCGGCCTGCTTGCTCTTGGACAATGCGGTCTGGTATGCGGCGTCGGCTCCGGTCAGGGAATCACGGTAGGCAGTCAAATTAGTCAGGTATGCGTCAACGTCCATGATGCGGCCCGCGTCGGAGCCGATTCCGTTAGCGTTTTCGGTGAACAGCTGACTATGGGTGTTCCCGCCGATACCCGTGATGTTGCCGTTCTGGCTGACGCCGAAACCGGTGAGGGCCAAATCGGGGTTGACCAGCGTGGTGTAATGGCCATAAGCGCAGGGTTTGACGGGCTTGCCGTCCGAGGCCTTGCAATCCAGGACACCGTCGGACATGTCCTTCTCATACATGGACTTCTCCGTGTCGTACCAGCCCTTAAAGGGATCAGTGTAACCCCAGGCGAGGTTTTCGCTGGCGGGGAATTGAAGTGGATGGTTCACGTTGTTGTTGGCATAATCCGCATCCGCCATGGCCTGTGCCATCAGGGTGTCACTGACCTTGAGGGGCTGCAGGCCTTCCTTCGCGCGAAGCTGATTGGCTTCCTGGATGAACTTCAGGGCCTCGATCATGTTGTCCAACGTGGTCGCATCACCCTTGGCACCATTATGAATGGCGTCAAGATACTCGGTGACGGTCGGATCGGTGAGAACCTTGACTGCCTGAGAGGCACCCTTGTCGCCGAAGTAGGCCACTGCGCCCTGAGACAGCTTGTCCTGAGCCTCGTCTGCTGCTTCCTTCTTGGCGTCGGCCTCGCTCTTGGCATCGGCGGCGGCCTGCTGCTTCGCCTCGGCGTTGGAAGAGGAGTCGGACACCGCCTTGTCGGCATCCTTCTGCGCCTGTTCCGCCTTCTGCTGGGCGGTGGCGGCGTCGGCTGCGGCCTTCTTCGCCGCTTCGAGCTTCGCGGCCAGGTCGGAAAGACCTCCATCATCCTTGGACAATTGCTCGACCTTGGCGTCGGCCTTCTGCTTGGCTTCAAGCGCCTTGGCCTCGGCCTGCCTGGCCGCATCCAGCTTGGCTTGCGCGACGTTCACCGCCTCGTCGGCCTTCGTCTTGTCGCCGGTCGCCGTGGCCTGCTGCTGCTTGGCCGCGGCCAGCTCCTTCTCGGCGGCGGCCTTGTCGGCCGCGGCCTTCTTCGCGTCCGCGTCGGCCCGGCCGGCCTTCTTCTGCGCATCACTGATGGCGGTATCTGCGTCATCGGCCTTCTTCTGCGCGTCCGTGGCCTGCTTGTCGGCCGCATCAATATCGGTCTGGGCCTTGTCGGCGGCCTGCTGATGGGAGGCGGATTCGGCGGAGGCCTCATCCTTCGCGGTCTGTGCGGTCCGCTTGTCGGCTTCTGCCTTCGACTGGTCATCGGAGGCCTGCCGCATGGCCTTGCTGGCGTCATTGATGGCGTTGGACGCGTCGTTCGCGGCCTGCTGGGCGGCGGCGATCTTGTCGGCCGTGCCGGTCGCATCCTGTGCGGCCTGCTGCTGGGCCTTATTGGCGTCGTCGTAGTTCGCCTGCGCCTGCTGCTGGTTGTTTGCGGCTGTCTGCTGCTGGGCGGCGGCGTCGTCGAGGTTCTGCTTGGCGGTGTCCAGTGCGGCTGCGGCGGCGTCGGCCTTGGCCTGTGCTTCGGTCACGCCGGTCGGGGATGCCTGTGCGATGGCCTGGTTGGCTTCGGTGGTGCTCTGCTGTGCCTGCTGGATGCTGTCTTGGGCCTGTGTGATTGCCTGATTGGTTTGGTCGCCGGTGGTTGTGGTTTCGTCGGCCATTGCGACTGCCGGAGCGGCAAGGGTTGCCATCACGGCGGTGGTTGCCACTGTGATCTTGGTGATGCCGTGTGTCATGGGGAGTTTCTTCTTTCTCGTGTATGTGTCTTCCTTTTCGGGTTTACCCCGATGTCGGGAGATTACGTGTTTTTGTTTCACAAACATATAGTAACACCTTTTTTTACTAACGCAAATTGTCACTATCATGTGTCTGTGGCAAACCTATATGATGACCCACGGCACGCCGACTGCGACAAAGCGAAAATCCGACAGCCAATATCCCCGTCACGGTGACGCCCGAAACAAAAGCCGCCTTTTTTACGTCCCCCGTGGCATCTCCGGGCAAGGGGGCCTGATCGGGCATGCTGTTGCGCTCCCCCGTGACAAGCAGTCGCAGCGTATTGCCCTGCCCCGTACAGGTGAGGAGCGTGACCTCGTCCTTCCCCTTATGGACACGCAACGATTTCGTGTCGGTAGGAGAGACGATGCGTTTGCTGGTGACTCGATAGGCGAGCGTGTTACCCATGACCTTGATATAGAACGGGTCGCCGTCTTCGAGTTCACCGAGCCGGGTGAACAGGGTCGCGCCTTTCAGATTCGAATGACCGGTGATTACGGCGCGCGTATTCTTGCCACCGATAGGCAGACTGGTGCCCGCCAGATGGCCGGCCGCATGTTCGAGCACATCTTGACCAGCTCCGTGGAGGATGGGCATGTCGACGCTGATCTTCGGAATCAGAATCTCACCCATGGCATCCAACCCATTCACGGACAGTTGACGCCGGTATTCGGCATCGCCCTCGAAATTGCCCTCGGTCTTCCCATCGAACACAGGTTCGCCTATCTGTGGCTGACCGCCTTCATAAAGACGCTGATTATATGCGATGGCAGATTGGATGACGCTTTGACGGGAGGATTCCGGAAACAGCGCGGCCGTCTGGCTGACGGATCGCGCCTGCTCGTCAACGGCGCGGTCGCCGAGCGTCTGCTGGATGCGGGGCATGGCGACAAGCACCATGCCCGCGATCAGGCAGATGACTGCGGCGACCGCGTAGATCCGGGAATGGCGGACGAGCCGGCGGGCGCGATTGTCGCGCGCCCGCTTGTCGCGGACCGCATCCGCGACGCTCTCCCACACGTCGGTTTCGGCCGCTGCCGTCACTTCGCGTGCTTTCCGCCGGTGATCGGCATGTGCTTACCGGTGCGCTTGGTTGCGGCCATGCGCATGCGTAGCATCGGCATCATCACGCCGAGCGCGATCAGCATGAGCGCGAATCCGGCGTACAGCCAGATGGTCGGCACCTGGGCCTGTCCGCCCGTGAACGGCAGGGTGGTCAGGCTCGGCTCCCACTGGGCGTACACGGTGGTGCTGCCTTCGGCGGGCAGTGTGACCTTGCCTTCGCCCGGCTGCAGGAAAGTGCTCCCTGCGGGCGGGTTCTTCTCCGTGCTCCATCCGACGAACCGGTAGCCGGGTCGGGTGATCTTCGGCTCCTTCGCGTCACCGGGGATGGTGACGGTGGAGAAGGCGTCGCCGGTCACGTCATCGACATGGCCGATGCCGCCGTTCGGGTTGAACTTCAGGCTGGCACCGTTGATTTTCCACTGCGCGTAGAGCACGGAGGTGTTCTTCGGCGTGGACTTGTCGTTGGCCGTCAGCACGTAGTCGGCTCCCGTGGCGTATGCCTTGCCCTTGCCGTCGGCCTGCGTGTTCCAGCCGGAGAATGTGTAACCAGGACGGTCGAACGGGTTCGTGATGGTCTTCACGGTCTGGTCGACAACACCGTCCACCGTCTTGGTTTCCGAGCCGACGGTTCCGATGTTGCTGTTGTACACCAGGTGTGCGGGGTCGGCCTTCCATTGGGCCCACACGGTGGTGGTTCTCGGTTCAAGCGTGTGTTTGTCGCCCGGTTGCAGGCTTGGGTCGCCGCGTTTGCTGGTGCTCCAGCCGGTGAACGTGTAGCCTGGACGGTCGAAGCTGTTCTGGCTGATGGTCACCGTGTCGCCGGTGTTGCCGGTGGTGTCGGGTGTGCTGCCTGTGGTGTTCGGCCAGTCGTTGCGGTACTGGATGGTTGCCGGGTTTGCCTTCCAGATGGCGTACAGGTCGTTGCCTGCTGGCTTCATCACGTACTGGCTGACGCCGTTCTTGCCTTCGCCGTATGCGGTGCCGGAACCGTCCTTGGCGGTGTCCCAACGAACGAACGTGTATCCGTCGCGGGTGAAACCATTGGCGTTTGTGGTCAGTTCGTCACCGGTCTTGCCGGATTGTGCCGCCGTGTTGCCTCCGGTTGCGCCGTTGCCGTGATAGGTGAGGGGTTGCATGTTACCGGTCCAGCAGGCGTACAGGGTGCTGGACCCTTGCAGCGTCCACTTGTCGCCCGGGTTGACGGCCTTGCCCCTGCAATCGGCTTGGGTGTCCCAACGCACGAACGTGTATCCGTCGCGCGTGAACCCGTTCTGGCGTACGTTGACCTTCTGGTCGGTGACCCCGTTCTGCGGGTCGGTCTTACCACCGGTCGCGCCGTTGCCGTCGTAGGTCAGGCCGGCCTCGCCGGGCGTCCACTGCGCGTACAGGGTCAGCGTCCCGTTGGCCGTCCAACTGGCGCCCGGCGCGTACTTCGTGCCGCCGCCGTCCGCGTTGGTGGCCCAGCCGGCGAACGTGTACCCGTCGATCGTCCAGCCGTTCTGGCCGATGGTCGGCGTGTCTCCGGTGTGGCCATCCCAGTTGGGGGTGCCCTGGCCTCCCGTGGTCTTGCCCGCGGGAGGGTTCGGATTGTAGCGGATGTGGGCCTCGTTGGCCGACCATTGGGCGACCATGGTGACGATCCCGTCCGGCTGCGTGGTCAGGTTCGTGACCCACTGGCCGTCGCCGTACGCCTGCTGGTTGTCGGCGCGCTTCCACCCGGTGAACGTGTACCCGTCGCGGACGAACCCGTTCCGGTGCAGGTTCTGGCCGATGTTGTATTGGAACGCCTGATCCGGGGTGCCGCCGCCGGTCGCCCCGTTGCCGGCGAATCTGACTGTGTACCCGTTGCCGATCCAATGCGCGTACACGGTCACGTTGCCGGTGAGCGGCGTGTTGAAATCGTATTTGTTTCCGCCGTTCGGGGCCGTGTACCAGCCGTCGAACCGGTAGCCGGGAATCTTGCCCGTGTCGCCGGCCACCCAACCGGATTTGTCGGCGGCGGCCGTGTTGTAGGGCACGGTCTGCGATGCGGGCGTGCCGGGCGCGTTGCTGCCGGCGGGCGCGTTCACGTTGTACGACAGGGTGGGGTTGATGGCCCACAATGCGTATACGGTCTTCGCCCTGGCGGGCATGACGATCTCCGTCCTGACGTTCGCGTTCAGCGTGTTCCGGTCCATGGTGTCGCCGACGGGCACGTCCCTGTCGTTGGCGTCCGTGTTCGCGCTCCACCCGTAGAACGTGCGGTTGGTCTTGCCGATCTGGCTGGAATCCCAGCAGTCGGAGTCGACCTTCGCGGTCGCCAATGTGATCCTGGTGCCGGCCGGATAATAGACCTGGCAGCCGGATACGGCGCCCGTGTCGGCGATCGTCTCCACGCGCACGCTGCCGTCGGATCGGGTGATCGTACGCTGGGCGGTCCCGTCATCCTGTCTGGCGGTCGTGTCGGTCAGCACCCTGCGATCGTCCGCGATGGCCCCGGACTCCGGTCCGGCGCTCTTGTCGGCCGCAAGCCTGACCGTGCCATCCGTCCCGGATGCGGCGGTTTCGGTCCTGCCCGTCTCGGTGCGCGAGGGCACTTGGCCGGTTCCGCCGTTCGCCTTGTAGGTGAGGACCTGGGTGCGGGTGACGGGCATGCCGAACGTCATGCGCACGCCGTCCGCACGTCCCGCCGGGTTCCGCAGATCGTACGAGTAGGTGAACGTGGGGCCGGTCCATGTGGCGGCCAGACGGTGTCTGACCTGCTGTGCGCCGTTCAGGTTCGACTCGTCGCCCGCATCATGCTTGATGCCCGCGTACCCGTTGGTCCCGTAGGGGGCGAGCTCCGCGTCCCGGGTCTTGTAGGCGCCGTCGAACCCGGAGAGCAGCTGCACGCCCTCGAATCTCAGGTCGGGCTGCGCGTCGAAGCCGTCGAGGTCGTTGAAGCCGGTGACGCCGCGGAACGTGTCGGGCACGGGGGTGCCGTCCGCGTACGTGAAGCTCACGGTCCACTGGCAACCGACGCGTTTCGACGTGTCGATGCCGCCCAGCGCCTTGCGCACGTTGGCGGGCACCCTGGAGTCGTCATGGACGACGTTGATCCAGAAACGGCCGTCTCCGACGGTTTCGCCGGTCTTGTCGAAGTCGACGAGTTGACCGATGTTGCCGCCGTTCCACTGTTTCAGCGCGATGGTCGCGCTGATCCGGTGTTCCGTGCCGTTCGGGTCGGTCCATGCGCCCACGTCCGGCAGGGTGGCCTTCGCGCCGAGCCGGGTCGGCCAATGGATGTTGCCGCCCGCCTCGTCCCTGGTGGTGGTCCAGTTCGCGTCGAACCGGGCGTCGGAGAGCCTGGTGTTCGTGGTGTCGAACGTGAAGTTCCGGTAGTTGGCGGGCACGTCCGTGGTCTCCAGGTCATGGGACGGGACGGAGGCCTTGGCGGCGGCGAGACGAACCTTGCCGTTCGAGGCGGCGCTGATCCTGCTCGTGCTGGTCTTGGCTCCACCATTGCCGTCGTAGCTGAGCTTGTAGGCGAGGCGGAAGCTCAGGTCGTCGATGATGCTGTCATTGGCGGAGGCAGTAAGAGTACCGTCCTTGGCGACGCCCCTGTAGGCGATCATCGTGCGGGATTGTCCGGCTGGGATAATGACCGTGCCCTCGTAGGATTCCCAGTCGTCGGAATGATCCCACGGTTCGTGGCTGCCTTCCGTGGCGTCCATGGAATCGGAGTGCGTGTAGGCGACGGTTCCCACATCGCCGGTCTTGTCCCCGTACTTCTGGCCGGTCTTGGAGACCGTGGTGCGGGTCAGTTTGACTGGGGTGAGATGATCCTTGTCGGGGCCGGTGAGCAGGGTCACGCCGCCCGCGTTGCCTTTGGAGCGGCCGGAGTGGCGGATGCTGAACGTGTAGCTGGCGCCGGGCGTCGTGTTCACGGTCTGGGCGACGGTACGGCCCGCATGCACGTCGGCGGCCGTGTTCCCGTCCTTCTCGCGATGCAGTTCGAAGTTCTGGTTGCTGCCGATGGCGTCCACGTCCTGCCAAGCGAACGTGGCGGCGGTCAGGCCGCCGGCCTTCACGCCCGTCTGTCCGGCCATGGCCTGCGCGTAGGAGCGGATCGTGCCCGCATTGGGCTTCACATACACCCAGGGCAGGCCCTGCCCCTCCTTCGCGATGCTCCACTTCGGGGTGTCGAACCCGCCGTTCACGGCCAGCTCGTCGCCCGCGGCCCTGGAGGCGATGGTCTCCACCTTGGCGTCCGGAGCCTTGAACGCGGCCGGCTGCGTGGAATCCGCCTTCGAATTGGAGGGCACCTTGCCCTTGTCGTTCTTCTTCAGATCATGCACCGTCAGGCCGGAAGCGGTTTTGTCAGCCGCGAGTCCGACACTGCCCGTGGTCTTGGACTTGGCGGGCTGCACGGTGTTCTCCTTGCCACGCTGGTTCGACGGGACCTTGCCGGTCGCGTCCGACGCGTTCTTGTCGTAAGAGAGCCTGTACGCCTTGTCGAAGCTTAGGTCGTCGACGCAGTTGCCCTCGGCGGTGAAGTCGAGGCCCTGGCCGTTGGAGTCCCTGACGCTCCTGAACGTGAAGCGGGTCGTGGTCGAGGTGGCGAGGTAGTCGCCGGTATAGGTCTCCCACTTGCCGTCCTGCGCGGTGCCGTGCGTGGTGATCGTGGTGCCGACGCTGCCGGTCTTGTCCGACCCGTTGGATGTGGTGCGGGTCGCCTGCTGTGCGACGGTCTTGCCGGGTTCGCCGATCATGACCTGCATGCTGTCGTCCTGGTCCGCGTTGCGGGACGCGTGCTTGAGGCTCCACTTGTACACGACGCCGGGCGTGGTGGCGATGTCCTGGTAGATGTACTTGCCTCGCTTGGCTGCGGCGATCTCGCCCCACACGTTGCCCGCGTTGGTCGGATACGGGGTGTGGTTGCGGCGCTGCACCTCGACGGTGTCGACGCCGGCGGTGTCGTCGTTGGATTTCCAGCCGAACTTGCCGGAATCCCAGTTGTCGAGCTTGCTGTGCAGCGGGTTGCCGATGACGCCGGTCTTCGCGCTGATCATGGCGAGGTAGGTTGTGTCGTGCTGGCCGTAGACCCTCTGGTTCTCGTTGATGATCTCGTTGCCGCGATAATCGAACGTGCCGTTCACCAGATGGTCCGGCAGATTCGACGTATTATCCGCCACCGTCTTCACGTTTCCGGTAGTCTTCGATTCGGCGGGCTCGACGGCGTTCTCCTTGCCGCGCTGATTCGACGGGACCTTGCCGGTCGCGTCGGATGCGTTCTTGTCATAGGTCAACTTGTAGGAACGGGAGAACTCGATGTCGTCCACGAGATTGCCGACGTTGTTGCCGGGCAGGGTCTCATCATCTTTGAACCCTTCGAGGCTCTTGAACATGAATACCGTGTTCTTCTGTCCTTCGGGCACCTGGTAATAGCCTTCGTACGTCTCCCACTGGCTGCCATGGTCTCGGGGATCGGTGTTGGATACCTTTGTGGTGATGGTCGTGGACTTCCCGCCCACCTTGTCGCCATGGCCGTTAGAGGTGACGCGGGTCATCTCCACAGGCGTCGCGTGAGCCGTGTCGGAGCCCACGAGGACCTGCATCTTGTCGGCATGGGAGGATTGGCGGCTGGCGTGCTTGAGCCGGATCTTGTACAGTACTCCGCCGTTGCAGGTGGACACGTTCTGGTAGATGCTGGTGTTGTCCTGTTGGGCGACGATCTCCGCATACGTGTTCTTGGTGTTGCGATCCTGCTGCAATTCGACCCTTGAACCGTTCTCGGTACTGGACCATGCGAACCTGGAAGAGTCGAAACCGGGGATCTGCCCGATCTTTCCGTACTTGGAAAGATCGGTGGCGGACATGTTGTACCAAAGCGTGCCGTCATCCGATTTGAGGAACGTGCGCAGATCGGCATAGCCTTCCTGCTCGTTCTTCTGAATGTCGGAGAACGAGGGGTAGGAGAAATCGCCATTAGCGAGGGAACCGTACCGGACGTTCTCGTCCGCCACCGTCCTCACCTTGCCGTCGGTCTCGGACGCCTTGCCCTCGGCCCTGGAACTGATCTGGCTGGCCTTCGCCTTCGTGCCGCCGTTCGAGTCGTAGCTCAGCCTGTACGCGATCTTGAACGTCAGGTTGTCGATCAGGTTGCCCATGTCGGGTTTCGCTTCATTCAGCGATTTGAACGTGAACGTGCTGACAGGCGTGTTCGCCGGGATCGTGACCTTGCCCTCGTAGGTCGCCCACTGACCGTCATGACGGTAATGATCCGTGTTGGTCGCGTGGGTGACGATGTCCGTGCCCGTCCAACCGGTCTTGTCCCCGGCCTTGTTGCCGCCGATTCGGGTCATGGTCACGGGCTTGCCGTTGACCAGCGCCTGCATCCCGTCGGCATGCTCGGAACTCAGTGCCGCATGGTCGAAGCGCACCGTGTATACGGCGTCAGTGCTGTTCTGCGTGTCGATCTTCTGATAGATGCTTTTGTCGATTTCGCTGCCGACGATCTCCGCATACGTATTGTCCGTGTCATTGTCCCGCTGCAATTCGACGCTGTTTGCGTGGTCGGTGACGAAGCCTTGGGGTTTCCCGCCTTTCTGGTCGGAGATCCACCCGAATTTGGAGGCATCAAAACCGTCCCATTTCACCCATGCGACGTTTCCATCTGTGACATGCGCATTGCGGATGTACTGCCCGTTGACCGGGTCGACGCTTGTGAACTTGCCTCTTGAGGTGTTCAGCTTGGGACTGATGACGTTCCAGCCGCCCGCGGGCAGGTAGTCGAATCCGCCGTTGACGAGCTCCCTTGGATACGTCGTGGCGGCCGATGCCGTCAGGCTCGTGATGGTCTTGCCGATGTCGGGCATGCGGATCTCGTCCGCGTTCGCGGTGCCCGCTGTCAGGAGCCCGCCGCCCAGGAGGGTGACCGCGGACAACAGTCCCGCGACCGCCCGTTTCAACCATGCGTGCATGTGTGTTTTTTCCTTCCCCGCCCCTTGACTGTCCGTGACGGATGGGCCAGGACCCGCACGAACCCCTTGCGGCGAGCCAAAAGAACCATGAATGAAAACGAAGGGGGAGGGGCGCGGGACACGGCATGATCCGGATTGTTCCGCGCCCCCGTATGTCAGACGGCCGGGGTGTCTCCGTCGTGCGTGAGCATCAGCGCGTCGCGGCGGTTGCGCGCGCCGCGCACGGCCATGGTGCCGCCGATCGCGAACAGGGGCATGGCGCAGGCCAGCCAGAACGCGAACGCGAGCACGCCGCCGGTCTGCGGCAGTTGGGTCAGGTTCGCGACGTTCTTGACCTGGACGGTGTTGTTGTCCAGTCTGCTGGTCAGGTTCGGCACGGTGCCCGTCCCCCTGTACTGGATGCTGGTGCCCGCGTCGTCGATGGTGACGGTGAACGTCGGTTTCGCGTAGCTGGCGTAGCCGGCCGGCTCCCGGGTTTCGGTGACCGTGTACGTGCCGTAGCCGAGCCCCTTGAACCGGATGAGGCCCCTCTGGCTCGCGTCGTCCCTGTTGTCGACCGTCCCGTCATGGTTCGAGTCGCCGGTGATGAACACGCTGGCGGCATCCTGGTCGGCCGCGTCCGACCATTTGCCGGTGTTCTGATCGAGATTCATCCATTTGCCGTTGCGCTGGATCTGGAACCGGGCGCCGTCGAGCAGCGTGTTCACGTTGCCCGCGTCCACCTTCCGCAGCGTGAAGTCGTAGGCCTTGATGTCGACCTTGTCCTGGTCGGTGATCGTGGTGAACCGGATGCCGTCGGTGAACGTGCCGTACGTGTGGACGGTGTTGGCCGCCGGATCGGTGATGCTCGCCTTGTCGACGGTCATCCTGTAGGTGATGACGATCGTCCTGTTGGAGTATTTGTCGAGGATGTTCCTGCCGTCGATGCCCCAGCCGCCGGCCGGGATCGCGAGATCCGGGTCTGCGGGCCGGTTGTCGGCGGTCTTCAAAGCCGGGTCGCCGGGGATGCTTTTCGCGTTGTTCTGCGTGGTCCCGTCGTAGATGACCGCGTCGGCCGTGATGTCGGTCTGCGGCGCGTTCTTCAGCCGGACGCTCAGCGAGCCCTTCACGTACGTCTGGCCCTTCGGCTGGTCGACGAGTTTGAACTTGACCGCGCCGGCGGCCTGCTTGTTCGGCACGGTCACCTCGACCGTGTTGGTGACGGTGTCGCCGACGGTCACGCCGACCGGATCGGAGGCGGTGCCGTCCTTGCCGACGGTCCTGCCGTCGCGCGACACCTGGACCTTCTTGTCGACCCTCACGCTTTTCGCCTTGACGACCGCAGTGCCGAGGGTCCGCCACTGCGGATCCTTCGCGTCGTTCTTCATGATGTTCGCGTTGCCGGATTTCGTGCCGATCATGATCGGGTTGCCCGCGGAATCGGTGATGTAGTAGAGGCCTTCGGCGGGCACGTTGATGGTCAGCGTGGACCGGGTGGTCGTCAGGTTCGCGCCGCCCTGGATGGCGGCCGGCTTCCGAGTGGACTGGGACAGGGCCTTGCTGATGTTGCGCAATTGCCTGGCCTGGGAGTCCATCTTGATGTTGGCGATGTTGCCCGCGTCATCGTAGCCGTACACCTTGGCGATGTTGTCGCCCGTGTCCGGATCGTACGCATTGGCGATGCTGATCGCGTCGGCCGCCCACGCGTTCGACGCCGTGTCGCCGCGCACGCCGAGACTGGAAATCTGCGCGCCGTCCAGGACCTGGTCGGTGTATGTGCCGATCTGGTACACGTTGAACGTGTGGCCGGCCAGGCTTGCTCCGTCTGCGCCTTGCAGTGTGATGGTCGCGCCGGCCGTCGTGCTCGCGGCCGCGGCGTCCGTGGCCGGACCTCGAGGGGGGG
>OEDX01000069.1_pt1 | contig 13219 bp, 10 predicted proteins | sample 1502231 | NCBI WGS metagenome assembly OEDX01 (sample SAMN02317176, study PRJEB22365) | human gut metagenome | biome: HumanGut | host: Homo sapiens | place: USA: Seattle,WA | collected 2001
GGCCCGACCATTCGTGATGCAATCGCTCGACCCGATCTTCCTCGGGCAGGCCGGACAATGCGGTGGCGATGAATCGCTTGGTCACCGGCTGCTGGGGTGCAGCGAACACGTCGTATACATCGCCGGATTCGACCACGCGTCCGGCGCTCATTACGGCCACGCGGCCGGCAATCTGCTGGACCACGTTCATCTGATGGGTGATAAGCACAATGGTGATGCCGAATTCCTCGTTCACACGCTTGAGCAAGGCCAGCACTTCGGTGGTGGTTTCCGGGTCGAGCGCGCTGGTGGCTTCGTCGGCGAGCAGAATCTCCGGATTAGTGGCCAGTGCGCGGGCGATGCCGACGCGCTGCTTCTGGCCGCCGGACAGCTGCGAAGGGTATTTGTTTGCGTGCTCACTGAGGCCCACGAATTCAAGGAGTTCGTTGACACGACGATCCTGATAGTCCTTGCGCCAGTGATCGAGTTGCAGTGGGTAGGCGATGTTCTGGGCCACGGTTTTGGTGGAGAACAGGTTGAACTGCTGGAAAATCATGCCGATTTTCTGACGGATGGGTCGCAGCTTGGTCTCACTCAAAGAGGTGATATCGGTACCGAGCACGGTCACAGTGCCGGAGGTGGGTCGTTCGAGCGCGTTGATAAGCCGGACCAGTGTGGATTTGCCGGCACCGGAATAGCCGATGATGCCGAAGATGTCGCCGCGATCGATGGTCAGGCTGACGTCATCCACGGCTCGTGCGATGTTCGCGCCGCGTCCGCGTGTTTTGAATTCCTTCACGACATGGTCGAAGGTGATGATGGGGTCGCTCATAGTGCTCCCTGATGCTGGTTGTTGGTGTCCGGTCACGGAAGCGGAGCGAATCCCGATGTTGGCTCGGGTACTCGCTCCGCTTGGTGGTAATGGCTATGGATAGGTTAGTCGTGCGCTCGTATCAGCCACGGCTCACTACTGGGCCTTGGCATCCTTCTCGATGTCGGACAGGAAGCCTTGCAGCTCGCTGGCGCTGAACTTGTCGGCGAACACCGCGGTGCCGCCGGAGTTCTCCTGCAGAGCGTCGAGCACGTCCTTCTGCTGGAAGATGGAGACGAGCTTCTTGTAGGTCTCGTTGTTCACGTCCGCCTTGCGGGCCACCCACACGTTGATGTAGGGGCGAGATTCTTCGGATTCGGCGTCATCTTGGTAGATGGCGTCCTTCGGGTTGAGGCCGGCGTCGGCCACGTAGTCGTTGTTGATCACACCGGCGGCGATGGTCGGGTCCTTCAGGGTGGTGGCCACCTGTTCGGCCTTTAGCGGGGTGACCTTGACCTTGCTCTTGGCTTCATCGATGTCGGCCGGGGTGGAGAAGGCGGTCCAGTTGCCCTTGAGCGTCACGAGACCGGCGGCCTTGAGTACGCCGATGGCGCGGGCCTGGTTGGTTTCGTCGTTCGGGATGGTGACGGTGTCGCCCTGCTTCAGGTCCTTGATGTCCTTGACCTTGGTGGAGTACACGCCGAGCGGGTAGATGGCGGTGCCGCCGATGGGCTGCAGGTCCTTCTTGTTGCTCACGTTGTAGTTGGCCAGGTAAAGCAGGTGCTGGAATTCGTTGAGGTCCAGCTCGCCGGAGTCGAGGGCCGGGTTTTCGGAGGTGTAGTCCTGGAAGTCGACGATGTCGACGTAGATGCCGGCCTTCTCGGCGTTCTGCTTGAACTTGACCCATTCGGGGTTGGTGGCACCGACCACGCCGATCTTGACCGGGTTGCCCTTGCTGCCCTTGGCGGACGACTCGTTGGCACCGGCAAACGCGCGGTAGCCGAAGAATGCGGCCACGGCGATAATCGCCACGACCACGATGGTGATGATGACGTTGCGGGCGGTGTGGTTCACACGCACCGGCTCGTTATTGTTAGGAGCGGCCGGGGTTGCCGGCTGGGTTGCTGCTGTCATTGGATTTCCTCTCTCCAAAATTGATGTCGGGTAACACCATAACGCGCTTGAACCGCGAAAGTGTCGAAAAATGGCCGATTGCCGTATAAGTGTCTTTTATGGCGCGCATGCAATGGCCGGGATTCGTGCGTTTGGCGGCCGGGCGGCACAGCCGGTGCCGATATGCGAACAGGGCCCGGGACGGATCCCGGGCCCTGCTTCGTCAGCGGTCTAACGACACCGTGGAGGTGTTATCACTCGTTGTCGCCGGCGGTGGCGGCGGTGGCGGTGACGGCACCCTTCTTGTCGGTGTTCACGCCGGAGTACACCCAGTCGGTGTAGTCCGGGTGGTCGTAGCCCTTGTCGACGGCGAACTGGAAGGCCTCGTCGCGGAACTTCTCGAGTTCGTCGATCTTGTCGGCGTACTTGTCGGCGTCGATCATGCGCAGGGCCTCGGCGGTCAGCTCGTAGCGGTCGATGCGGTTGACGCGAACCATGTCGTACGGGGTGGTGGTGGAGCCCTCCTCCTCGTAGCCGTGGACGTTGAAGTTGTCGTGGTTCGGACGATCATAGATCAGACCGCGCACGTCGTGGGCGTAGGAGTGGTACGCAAACAGCACCGGCTTGTCGGCGGTGAAGATGTCGGCGAACTCCTCGTTGGACAGGGCCTCGTCGTTCTCCTTGGCGGACTGCAGGGAGAGCAGGTCGACGACGTTCACGACCTTGAACTTGATGCCCAGTTCCTTCAGCTTGTCGGAAGCGGCCATGATCTCCTGGGTGGGGACGTCGCCGGCGGCAGCAAGCACGATCTCGGCTTCATCGTTGGTCTTGGCGGTGGAGGCCCAGTCCCAAGCGGCGGCACCCTTCTCGAGCTCGGCACGAGCCTCGTCCAGGGTCAGCCAGGTGGCGGCGGGCTGCTTGCCGGCGATGATGGCGTTGATCTTGTTGGTGGACTTGTAGCACTTCTCGGCGATGGCCAGCAGCATGTTCGCGTCGGTGGCGAAGTAGATGCCGATGACGTGGTCGTTGTGGAAGCACTTGTTCAGCAGGACGGAGGTGACACCCGGATCCTGGTGGGAGAAGCCGTTGTGGTCCTGACGCCAGACGTGGGAGGAGACCAGCAGGTTCATGGAGGCGATCGGCTTGCGCCACGGAATCTCGCGGACGGTAGCCTCAAGCCACTTGGCGTGCTGGTTCAGCATGGAGTCGATCACGTGGACGAAGGACTCGTAGGAGCTCCAGATGCCGTGACGGCCGGTCAGCAGGTAGGCCTCGAGGAAGCCTTCCATCTGGTGCTCGGACAGCTGCTCGACGACCTGGCCGGAGACGCGCATGTGCTCGTCGACCTCGTCGGAGATGTAGCCGGCATCCCACTGCTTATTGGTGACTTCGTAGGAAGCCTGCAGACGGTTGGAAGCGGTCTCATCCGGTCCGAAGATGCGGAAGTCGCGCGGGTTGTTCTTGATGATGTCGCGGGTGTAGGCGCCCAGGGAGCGGGTGGCCTCGAGCTGGCCCCAGCCGTGGCCGAACTCGGCCACTTCCTTGACCTCGTAGTCCTCGAGGTTCGGCAGCTTCAGGTCATCGCGGATCACACCGCCGTTGGCGTTCGGGTTGGCACCGATACGCAGCTCGCCCTTCGGCATGAAGGCGAGGACGTCGTCCTTGACGGCACCGTTGGCGTCGAACAGCTCTTCCGGCTTGTAGGACTCGAGCCAGTTCTTGAGGACCTCGAAGTGGGCCTCGGTGTCGCGGGCGGAGGCCAGCGGCACCTGGTGGGAACGCCAGGAGCCTTCGGTCTTCTTGCCGTCGATGTACTTCGGGCAGGTCCAGCCCTTCGGGGTGCGGAAGATCAGCATCGGGTAGAACGGACGGTGCACGTTGTCGGTCTGAGCGGTGGCCTTGATGTCGCAGATCTCGTCCCAGATGGTTTCCCACAGCTCGGCGAAGCGGCGGTGGATGGACATGTGGTCCTCATCATCGAAGCCAGCGACGAACTCGTAGGGCTCGTAACCCATGCCGTGGAAGAACTCGTGGAGCTCTTCGTCGGAGATGCGGGACAGGATGGTCGGGTTGGCGATCTTGTAGCCGTTGAGGTGCAGGATCGGCAGCACGATACCGTCGGTGCGCGGGTTCACGAGCTTGTTGGACTGCCAACCGGTAGCCAGCGGGCCGGTCTCAGCCTCGCCGTCGCCGACGATGGCCGGGACGAACAGGCTCGGGTTGTCCATGATGGCGCCGTAAGCGTGGGACAGAGCGTAACCCAGCTCACCACCCTCGTGGATGGAGCCCGGGGTCTCCGGAGCGAAGTGGGACGGAATACCGCCCGGGTAAGAGAACTGACGGAAGAACTTCTGCAGACCAGCTTCGTCCTTGGTGATCTTCGGGAAGGTCTCGGTGTAGGTGCCGTCCAGGTAGGACTGGGAGGTACCGGCCGGGCCACCGTGGCCCGGGCCCATGATGATCACGGTGTTCTGGCCGTGGTCAGCAATGAAACGGTTGATGTGGCCGATGAGGAAGTTCAGGCCAGGGGTAGTGCCCCAATGGCCCACCAGACGGTGCTTCACATCTTCGCGGGTGAAGGGCTCCTTCATCAGCGGGTTGGAACGCAGATAAATCTGGCCGATGGAAAGGTAGTTGGCAACGCGCCAGTACTTGTCAACGCCTTCGAGGGCTTCCTCGGAAACCGGAGCGCTGAGCTTCTTCCAAGGGGTGCCAATAACAGGACTCGTCATGTGTACTCCTGTACTCCTGCACGTAATCGTGCGATTGATTATTTCTGTTCGGTCACGGTCCCTGACCCTTGCGGTGCCAAGGTTTTCCGTTCCCAGTCAATCGTCATGGTACGAGGACAACGCGACTTTTGAACGATTTCTTGCGGGTGTGTTCGAAATTGTTGCGGAAATTTCAGTATTTGTGCGATTCAACTGACCGTTTGTCAACATTAGTTTTTTCAACATACTTTTTCAAAACGGCGGAAGCATGCGGAAATCCATTATCTGGCTAGAACAGCGCACGTTCGATTTCCCATGTTTGAAATCGGCGTGTTGTCCTACTACAGGCATGTAGTTTGTTCGATTTACGCACATAGTTTCTGCGTGTCGGCCTTGTCGCCTTGACCAGTGATAATCAGTGGTGTTCAGCCCACGTAAAATTCCAATGAACGTTAGGGGAATATCAATGGCAAACGGTCCTGTGCTTGTCGTCGACTTCGGCGCCCAGTACGCCCAGCTCATCGCCCGCCGCGTGCGCGAAGCAGGCGTGTACTCCGAGCTGGTCCCTCATTCCATGCCGGTTGACGAGATCCTGGCCAAGGATCCGAAGGCGATTATTCTGTCCGGCGGCCCGGCCTCCGTGTTCGAGCCCGGCGCGCCGACCATAGATACTAAGGTATTCGAATCCGGTGTTCCGGTGCTTGGTATCTGCTACGGCTTCCAGGTCATGGCCTATGAGCTCGGCGGCAAGGTGGATAAGGCCGCTCTCGGCGAATACGGCAAGACCTCAGCCACCATCGACGACGCCGACGGCATCCTCGCCGACTCCCCCGCCGAGCAGACCACGTGGATGAGCCACGGCGTGGCGGTCGAACAGGCCCCGGCCGGCTTCGAAGTGCTGGCCCACACCGAAGGCGCGCCCGTGGCCGCCATGGCGGACGAATCCCGCAAGCTCTATGGTGTGCAGTGGCACCCGGAAGTCAAGCACTCCCCGCTTGGCCAGAAGCTTATCGAAAACTTCCTGCACCGTTGCGCCGCGCTGCCCAACGACTGGGATGCCTCCTCGATTATCGAGGATCAAGTCAAGAAGATCCGCGAGAAGGTCGGCGACGCCGAGGTGATCTGCGGCCTGTCCGGCGGCGTGGACTCCGCCGTGGCCGCCGCTCTGGTGCACAAGGCCATCGGCGACCAGCTCACCTGCGTGTTCGTGGACCACGGCCTGCTGCGTAAGGGCGAGGTCGAGCAGGTCAAGCACGACTTCGTTGCCGCCACCGGCATCAAGCTCATCACCGTGGACGCGGCCGACGACTTCCTTGAGGCCCTGAAGGGCGTCTCCGAGCCGGAGCGCAAGCGCAAGATCATCGGTGAGAAGTTCATCCGCACGTTCGAGAAGGCCCAGCGCCAAGTGCTTGAAGAGGCCGGCGCGCGCGGCAAGGAAGTCAAGTTCCTCGTGCAGGGCACCCTCTACCCCGACGTCGTCGAATCCGGCGGCGGCGACGGCGCGGCCAACATCAAGTCCCACCACAACGTCGGTGGCCTGCCCAAGGACATCAAGTTCCAGCTCATCGAACCGCTGCGCACCCTGTTCAAGGATGAGGTGCGCGCCATCGGTACCGAGCTCGGTCTGCCCGACGAAATCGTCTGGCGTCAGCCTTTCCCGGGCCCGGGTCTGGGCATCCGCATCATCGGCGAGATCACCAAGGAGCGCCTCGACCTGCTGCGCGAGGCCGACGCCATCGCCCGCGAGGAACTCTCCAAGGCCGGTCTCGACCGCGACATCTGGCAGTGCCCGGTCGTGCTGCTCGCCGACGTTCACTCTGTCGGCGTCCAAGGCGACGAGCGCACCTACGGCTCCCCCATCGTGCTGCGCCCGGTGAGCTCGGAGGACGCCATGACCGCCGACTGGTCTCGCGTGCCCTACGATGTGCTCGCCACGATCTCCACGCGCATCACCAACGAGTGCCGCCAGATCAACCGCGTCGTCCTCGACTGCACGTCCAAGCCGCCGGCCACAATTGAATGGGAGTAATTGCTCTCTGTGACGAATGGGATTCTCCATCGGGGAATCCCTTTTTGTTGCCGACGATGCCCGGTATAATTTTTCCGCTTACGACGTCGTCCGGAAAGGGATGCCGACCTCTTTGCGCCAGGGATTCGACAACGAAAAATACATCGAATTGCAAGCCGCCAACATCTCAACAGCGTGAACCGACGCTTGCACTCGGATGAAACGCTGATTGCATTGTCAATCACCAGCGCCACCAGTCCTGTGGCCGCTCGCGTCATCGACGGGCTCAAACAGTTGCAGGGCTGCGACGCCTTTTTCTCCGTTATCATCTCATCCACGGACGAGGCGCTGTATCGCAAACTCGGCATCAACGTGTGCTGCGAACCGAAGTACGAACGGGTGAGTCTGTATCACCGGTAAACGCCACCGATAAGCGCGGTATGCCGCGAATCGTCAAGCCGGTAATCATGCAGCATGCGGCCTGACGATTCGCTGCTGTCGCATTGTCTCTCCCCTCGACCATGCTGGGCTTGTTTTCCGTTTGTCGGAGAGAACGGGGGATGCCATCAGCACTACGGTGAGAGAAGGATTATCCGTGAAGCGGTTCGTGGGTCTAGACGGTATTAAAGGACTGGCGCTGATAGCCATTGTGCTGTACCACTGCATGCAGCAACTGCTGCCAGGCGGATTCTACGGAGTCGACGTGTTCTTCACCGTCTCGGGATTCCTGACCGCCACAAGCCTCATACGGTCCCTGAACACGACCGGAACGCTCAACCTCGTGCGATTCATCCCCAAGCGGGCGGTGCGCCTCTACCCCGCGTTGCTCCTGCTGATCCCGATCATCGTCAGCGCCGGCTGGCTGTTCGATCACGATATGCTGGTGTCCATCCGCGATCAGGTCATCACCGTGCTGCTGGGCTGCTACAACTGGTACGCCATCGGCACGGGACAAAGCTACTTCGACCAGATGAATCCGCAGGTGTTCCGTCATCTGTGGTTCATCGGCGTGCTTATGCAGTTCTACGTGATCGTGCCGTTCATCGTATGGCTGATGTGGCGGATTCGGCGCACGCGGTATGCCTCACTGGTCCCCGTGTCGTTGGCGGCGGCCAGCGGCCTTGCCATGGGACTGATGTATACGCCCAAGGGCGATCCCACCCGCGTCTACTTCGGCACCGATACGCACGGCATGGGTCTGATGCTGGGCGTCGCCCTCGCCTGGTGGGTCACCGTGGCCCCGCTGGGCAACACCGGCCAGGAGCCCGAACCGACGCCCCGCATCATCAGTTCGAGTGATTTCCCCGTCGCACGTGAGACGCCGACGCCTCACGTTCCGGCATGGAGGCGCCTATGGGACGCGGCGGCGCCCTCGATGGCGTTCATCAGCCTGATCGCCTTGGTGAGCATGACGGTCGTGGGCAGGCAGGACGCCTTCGCCTTCCGCGGGGGCATCATGCTGTCCAGCCTGCTGTCCGTGCTGCTGATCGCCGGCACCATCGCCGATGACTCCTGGATGCAAAGCCTTATGGTGTTCAAACCACTGGCCGCACTCGGCCGGTATTCATACGGCATCTATCTGTGGCATTGGCCGTTGTGGATCCTCTCCACCGCCCTCGCCCCGAAGCTCTTCCGGTCCGCCGCCCCCTGGCCTCTCGCCATGGCCGCGCTGCTCACCGTCGCCATGGTGACGCTCTCCTGGCAGATGGTGGAGAAGCCGGCGGCGCTCTCGCCGCTGTCCATCGTGCTGCCCCCTCGCGCATGCGGCCGCCGCCGGGCCGTGCAGGTCATCGTCTTCGACCTCATTGCGGCGCTCTCGCTGGTCGGCTGCGTGCAGGGCATTACTCATGCGCCTGCGAAAACCGCCATGCAGATCCAGCTGGAGCAACAGGCCGCGCAACTGGAGCGCCTGCAGAAGACCGAACATGTGCTGCTGCGCCGCAACGTGCCGGCACCGCCCAAGCCCACGCATACGATGCCCACCGGAGACCGGATCACCGCCATAGGCGATTCGGTGATGCTCGCCTCCTCACAAGGGTTGTCGGCAGTGTTTCCCGGCATACAGATCGACGCGAGTGTGTCACGATCCATCATGGCCGCGCCCGAGCTCATCGACGATGATCTCGCCGCCGGGAGCCTGCGGCAATGGGTGCTGGTGGGACTGGCCACCAACTCGCAGATCAGCGCCGATCAGCTTGACCGCATTCTCGCCATGATCGGGCGGGACCGTGTGCTGGTGCTGGTCAACGCGCATGCTGATCGCGCATGGGTCCCGCCCACCAACCAGACACTGGCCGACTATGCGGCCGCACATCCGAGCAATGTGGTGCTGGTGGATTGGAATGCCACGGCCAACGCGAACGCGCAGATGCTCGGCTCCGACGGCATCCACCCGAGCATGGATAGCGATATCTATGCAAAGGCGGTCAAACAGGCCATCGAACAATGGGTCGCAAGCGGCAGGTGAACGGCAGGCAACGCTGAGTTGTCCAACCGGTCGTGAAGAACGGCTATGCTGAAGACTGCATCAACGAGACCACACGTTGGGAGACATGGTGAGCGCAATCCTTGAAGGGAAGCCCGATAAGAATCTTATTCTCGTTACGGGAAGGATTCATCCGAAGTTGGCTGAGGATGTCGCCGAGCAGCTCGGCATCGACGTCCTTGAAACCACCGCATACGATTTCGCCAACGGCGAGATGTACGTGCGCTACACCGAATCGGTGCGTGGCGCCGATGTGTTCGTGCTGCAAAGCCATTACAAGCCCATCAACAAGGCGATCATGGAGCAACTCATCATGATCGACGCATTGAAGCGCGCCTCGGCCCGTTCCATTACTGCGGTCTGCCCGTTGCTCGGCTACTCCCGTCAGGACAAGAAGCACCGCGGCCGCGAGCCCATCTCCTGCCGTCTGGTGTTCGATCTGCTGAAGACCGCCGGTGCCGACCGCATCATGTCGGTCGATCTGCATGCCGCGCAGTCCCAAGGCTTCTTCGACGGCCCGGTCGATCATCTGGTGGCCATGCCGGTGCTGGTCGACTACATCCGTGATCGTTTCCAGGGCCATCTCGACAACGTCGCCGTCGTCTCCCCCGACGCCGGCCGCATTCGCGTAGCCGAGCAGTGGGCGCAGCGTCTCGGCGGCGGTCCTCTCGCTTTCGTGCACAAGACGCGCGACATCACCCGCCCGAACCAGGCGGTCGCCAACCGTGTGGTCGGCGACGTCGCCGGCAAGGACTGCGTGCTTGTCGATGACCTGATCGACACCGCCGGTACCATCGCGGGCGCATGCCACGTGCTGCAGGACGCGGGAGCCAAGTCGGTGACCGTGGTCGCCACGCATGGCGTGCTCTCCGGCCCGGCCATCGAGCGACTCAAGAACTGCGGTGCGCGCGAGGTCGTGCTGACCGACACCGTGCCGATTCCCGAGGAAAAGCGCTGGGATGGCTTGACCGTCCTGTCGATCGCCCCGCTGCTGGCCAGCGCCATCCGCGCCGTATTCGAGGACGGCTCGGTCGCCGAACTGTTCGACACCTACCCCGAGCACCACGGTCAAGGCTTCCTGTTCGCCTGATTACGTGCGTGTTTGTTCGCGGAAAGCACACAATGCGAGACGCGACATGGCGTAGTCTTTCGGTAAATACCGACAGTATGATATAAATGAACACTTGTGGGCCGAAAGCCCACGACTCCCCCATGGTGTAATGGCAGCACACGGGTCTTTGGAACCCTTTGTCTTGGTTCGAGTCCAGGTGGGGGAACGGCTGACGGCCGCTCGACATCCGGGCGGCCGTCTATTGTTTTGAGGTGTTTCCGCCCTCAATAGACATTCCGATCGAAGGGAATACGTCAGTTATGGCATTATCCGCAGCCATCGTCCTCGCCGCCGGCGAGGGTACCCGCATGCGTTCCAACAAGCCGAAGGTGCTGCATACTTTTGCAGGCAAGACCTTCCTGAACAGGGTCATGGATTCGGTGGCCGCCCTGAATCCCGACACGCTGGCCGTGGTCGTGCACTTCCAGGCCGAGCGCGTCGCCGAAGCCGCACGCTCCTATGACGAGCAGGTCACCATCGTGAACCAGGACGACATCCCCGGCACCGGCCGCGCCGTCCAGTGCGCGATGGCCCAGCTCACCGAATCCGGCAAGATCGACGGCCCGGTGCTCATCGCCGCCTCCGACATGCCGCTGCTCGACAGCGAGACGCTGCACCGCCTGGTCGAATTCCACACCGCCTCCGGCAACGGCGCCACCGTGCTCACCACCATCCTCGACGACCCGACCGGCTACGGCCGCATCATCCGCGACCGCGAAGGCAACGTGCTGCGCATCGTCGAGCAGAAGGACGCCAACCGCAGCGAACTCGCCGTGCAGGAGGTGAACACCTCGGTCTACGTGTTCGAGGCCTCCGTGCTCGCCGAGGCGATCGCCGGACTGAAGTCGAACAACGCGCAGGGCGAGTTCTACCTGACCGACGCACTGGAAACCGCCAAGTCGGCCGGCAAGGTCGGCGCGTTCGCCGCCCCGGACCCGCTCACCGTCGAGGGCGTGAACGACCGCGTGCAGCTGGCCGCCCTGTCCAAGACCTACAACCGCCGCGTCTGCGAACGCTGGATGCGCAATGGCGTGACCATTCTCGATCCGGAGACCACCTGGATCGAGGACGACGTCCAGATCGGCCGCGACGCCACCATCCTGCCCGGATCCTTCCTGCAGGGCCATACGGTGATCGGCGAGGACGCCGTCGTCGGCCCGTACACCACCCTTATCGACGCGACCGTGGACGAGGGTGCGGTGGTCGAACGTTCCCGTGTGCAGGAATCGCATATCGGGGCGCGCACGAACATCGGACCGTGGACCTACCTGCGTGCGGGCAACGAGTTCGGCGAGGACGCCAAGGCCGGCGCATTCGTCGAGATGAAGAAGGCGCACATCGGCAACGGCACCAAAGTGCCGCACCTGAGCTATGTGGGCGACGCCCGGCTCGGCGACCACACCAACATCGGCGGCGGCACCATCACCGCCAACTACGATGGCGTGCACAAGAACCGCACCGTGATCGGCGACGGCTGCCATGTGGGCGCCGGCAACCTGTTCGTGGCCCCGGTCGAGGTGGGCGACAACGTCACCACCGGCGCCGGTTCCGTGGTGCGTCATGCCGTGCCGGACGACACGATGGTCTACTCGGAGAACACGCAGCACAACGTCGAGGGCTGGAAGCCCGCCTGGGAGCGCTGAGCCATGCCCGCACTACAGGATTCGATCAACGCCGTCCGCGTGGCCGCCGAGGCCGCAGACCGTCTCAAGGCCACCGATATCGTGGCCTTCGACGTGGCCGACCTGCTCGGTATCACCGACATCATGATGGTCGCCGGCGCCTCCAACGAACGTCAGGTGCTGGCCGTCGCCGAGGAAATCGAAAAGGACCTTTACCTCAAGTGCTCCGGACGCCAGCCGCGCTCGCGCGAGGGCCTGACCGAAGGCCAGTGGGTGCTGCTCGACTACGGCGATTTCGTGATTCATGTCATGCACGAGGAATCACGCGAATTCTACGGGCTCGAACGACTCTGGCGCGACTGCCCGGCCATCGATCTTGAACTCGCACACCCGGAAACGGCGGAGCATGCGGACGTTGCTGCCGTCACCACCGCGTAACGTGCGAATCACATAACGCTGATATACGCTGATATTCGCGTGTCGGGCTGCCTGTTGCCGAACGTCATTGACGGCACCAGGCAGCCCTCCCCTTTTCCTGTTTCCTCACTGGAACCGAAAGGATCGTCACTATGACCAATCATGTTCGTTCCATTTTCCTTATCCGTCATGGACGCACTTCCTATAACGCCGCCCACAAGCTCCAAGGCCAGGTCGACATTCCGCTGGACGCCGTGGGTGAATGGCAGGTCAAGCAGACCGCCGCGGCCTTGAAAAGCCTGTACGTCGATCGTCGGCCGGAAATCAACCACCGGTTCATTGTCTGCTCCGATTTGAAGCGTGCGCACGCCACCGCGCAGGCTTTCGCCGACGTATTGGGTGGAATCGAGCCCGTCGATGATCGTCGCGTCCGTGAACGCAGCTTCGGCGACTGGGATGGCCATGCCGTGGCTGAACTGGCCGAACGCTACCCTGAGGACTTCCGTTCCTGGATGGAGTCTCGGGGCGGTGAACTGAAGTATGGTGCCGAACCCAAGGAAGCCGTAGGCAAACGCGGTGTGGAGGCTCTTGAGGACTGGTCCACGCGTGCCGGAGACGACACGGACCTGTTCGTGTTCTCGCACGGCGCATGGATCGCGCAGACATTGCAGACCCTGTTGGGCATTTCCGCGATCGATCCGACCTTCTCCACGGTGGTCTCATTGCGCAATGCGCACTGGGTGCGCTTGGTGCCGATGGACAATCCTGATGGCACTGTGCGCTGGCGTCTGCTGGACTACAATCACGGTCCGGCCATCGCCGACACCGACGAGTGGGAGCGCGAACGCTGATCGCGTCACGGCTCCCCTGCTGATCCAACAGGTCCGGTGTATTCGGAACCGTTCAAGCAATAACTGAATGACTCAATGTCTGAATAATGGGACGGTATCGATAAGCTTGAT
>OEDX01000074.1_pt1 | contig 12392 bp, 10 predicted proteins | sample 1502231 | NCBI WGS metagenome assembly OEDX01 (sample SAMN02317176, study PRJEB22365) | human gut metagenome | biome: HumanGut | host: Homo sapiens | place: USA: Seattle,WA | collected 2001
CGACGACGCCGTATTCATCGCCGAACAGCAGTTCATGGCCGTGTTGATTCAGGTGCCGCGCGCCATCGACCGCACCATGTTCGGGCAGCTGACCATCGAGCATTTCATGACTTCGGTGTTCCGCACCCTGTTCCAGGCGATCGCGGCCGCCGGCGGACTGCCATCCGACGATACCCCGCAGGGTCTGTGGATGCACAACCTCACCAAGGCCGGCGGGCCGATGCTCAATCAGGTGATCAACGAGCTGGCCGTCATGCCGTTGCCACTGCCTGGCGACGACGGTGGTAATGGCGCACAACCTCCGCAGTCGAACGTGCCCGGGGGAGTCGGCGGTGGTGCGGCCGCCGTGCAGCTACGCCCTGCCACGCCGGAAGAGCAGCGCTATGCCACCGAACTGCTCACCCGGCTACTGGACATGGGCTTCATGCGCCAGATCGGCTTGGCCAAACGCCGCATGGCCCAGCTGCCCGACGGCGAAGAAAAAATAACCCTTCTCGGCCAGATCACCCGCATGGAAACCGCCCGTAAAGACCTCCAAGCCCAAATCTACGGCAACACCGTCGGCTAATACCTCCCACTGATTGCGCGCATCTTCGAATACGTGCCGGATGCATAAGGCCATACAACCGGTTGCCGGATTGGATGGGTGCAGAAGTTGCGGATTGGCCCCATCCAAATTGGACTGGTCTGGGTGGGGCCAATCCGATTCGTTCAATAATGAAGCGCGATACCAAGCAGCGTCGAAACGAAGGGAAACTCATGACGCAGAATCGTGCGGAACTCAACCGTAATCTGGCCCAGATGCTCAAGGGTGGCGTGATCATGGACGTCACCACGCCCGAACAGGCGAAAATCGCGCAGGACGCCGGCGCATGTGCGGTGATGGCGCTGGAGCGCATCCCCGCTGACATTCGCGCCGCCGGTGGCGTCTCCCGCATGAGCGACCCGGCCATGATCAAGGGCATTCAGGAAGCTGTCTCGATTCCGGTCATGGCCAAGGTGCGCATCGGCCACATCGCCGAAGCCCGCATTCTGCAGGCCATCGAAATCGACTACATCGACGAATCCGAAGTGCTTTCCCCGGCCGACGACGTGTACCACATCGACAAGAACCAGTTCGACGTGCCGTTCGTGTGCGGTGCGAAGAACCTGGGCGAGGCGCTGCGCCGCATCGCCGAGGGTGCTGCCATGATTCGCACCAAGGGCGAGCCCGGCACCGGCGACGTGATTCAGGCCGTGCGTCATATGCGCACCATGAACAAGCAGATCCGCGAGCTCGTCGGATTGCGCGACGACGAGGTGTACGAGGCGGCCAAGCAGCTGGCCGTGCCGTATGATCTGGCCAAGTACGTGCACGACAACGGTCGTCTGCCGGTCGTGAACTTCGCCGCCGGCGGCGTGGCCACCCCGGCTGACGCCGCCCTGATGATGGAGCTCGGCGCCGAGGGCGTGTTCGTGGGCTCCGGCATCTTCAAGTCCGGCGACCCGGCCAAGCGCGCCGCCGCCATCGTCAAGGCCACCGCCAACTGGCAGGACGCCGATCTGCTCGCCAAGCTGTCCGAAAACCTCGGCGAAGCCATGGTCGGCATCAACGAGGACGAGATTCAGACCATCATGGCCGCTCGCGGCGAGTGAGACAACATGGTTGTAGCTGTTGAATATATTTCCAAAGAAGAGTCCGAGGACGCCGAAAACGCCAAGCACGGCGTGACCGGCATCCTGGCCGTACAAGGCGCATTCGCCGAACATGCGGCGGTGCTGGACAAGCTCGGTGCGCCGTGGAAACTGCTGCGCGCGACCGAGGATTTCGATGAATCCATCGACCGCGTGATTCTACCCGGCGGCGAATCCACTACACAGGGCAAGCTCCTGCATTCGACCGGACTGTTCGAGCCGATCGCCGTCCACATCAAGGCAGGAAAACCGGTATTCGGCACTTGCGCCGGCATGATTCTGCTGGCTAAAAGGCTCGACAATGACGACAATGTCTACTTTGGCGCGCTCGACGCCGTCGTACGCCGCAACGCCTATGGTCGTCAGCTCGGTAGTTTCCAGGCCACCGCCGATTTTGGTGCAGCGGATGATCCGCAGCGTATCACGGACTTCCCACTGGTATTCATCCGCGGACCGTACGTGGTGTCGGTCGGCCCTGAGGCCACGGTCGAAACCGAAGTCGATGGCCACGTGGTGGGCTTGCGTCAAGGCAATATCCTGGCCACCGCCTTCCACCCGGAACTCACGGACGATACCCGCATCCACGAGCTCTTCCTGTCGCTGTAGTTGATTCGTCTGCCGCTAGACTGGTATCCGACTGACGAATCAAGGAGACGATCTGCCATGCAGCTTGAGCTGAATCGACGCAGCAAGGTGCCGATGTACCGGCAGCTGGCTGCCGGGCTGCGTGAACAGATCGTCTCCGGCGCGATGGCCGAGGGCTACCGCCTGCCTCCCGAACGCGAGCTGTCCTCACGTCTCGAAGTCAATCGCACCACGGTGTTGCAGGCGTATCAGCAGCTCAAGGACGAAGGTCTTATCGCCTCCAAAGTCGGCAAAGGCACGTTCGTGCTGCCGTTGCAGCATACTGAGACTGCCCGGATTCCTGTAGTGAGACATAAGCCGATTGACGAGGAGCCGAAACCGAGCGTTGTGCGTCCGCCATGGTCGGTGTTGTTCTCTGATTATTCCAACCGGTTTACCTACCATGACATCGCCTCGGCCGAGCGGGCGCAGCGCGGCGACACCATTATTGACTTCGCCACCGGTTCGCCGAACCCGGCGGATATCCCGGACGATTTGTTGCGCAAGGTGAGCATAGAGGCGTTCGAATCGCGGGAATTCGACGGCCAACCGGAATCACCTATCGAGGGATTCGAAGAGTTGCGTGCGCTACTTGCCGAACATATGCGCACACGAGGCGTACAATGCGGCGTCCGCAACGTGATGGTGCTCTCCGGCTCCGAGCAGGGCATCGACCTCATCGTGCGCGCGTTCATCAACCCCGGCGACTGCGTGCTGGTCGAACAATCCACGTTCTTCCCGGCATTGCAGACCTTCCGCTCGGCGGATGCGCGCATCATCGGCGTTCCAGTGGACGAGCACGGTATGCGTACAGACCTGTTGGACGGCTATTGCGCGCGATTCCGGCCCAAGCTCATCTACACCGTCCCGACGTTCCAAAACCCCACCGGTACCACGCTGCCGCCCGAACGACGCAGCGAACTCATCGACGTGGCGCGGCGCTATCAGTGTCTGATCGTGGAAGACGATGCTTACGGCGATTTGTGGTACGGCGGGGGATCATCCGACGCACATCGCCCCATACCGCTTAAGGGCATGGAGAATGCGGGATACGTGATGTATTTGTCGACGTTCTCGAAAACCGTCACTTCGGGCCTGCGCACGGGATGGGTTGTGGCCGACCCGCATGTGATCAACCGGCTGGCGGCTCTGCGGCGCATGGTCGACCAGCATACGAGCACGTCATCGCAGCGCATCTGCCTGGAACTGCTTAAAGAAGGCCGCGTCGCCGAACATTTGCGCGGTTTGATTAAGGCTTACCGCATTCGACGAGATGCAGCAATCGCAGCATTGGAGCGGTATGCGCCGGATGAAGTGTATTGGACCGTGCCTGCAGGCGGCTACTATATTTGGGTTTCCTTACCGGACGGCGTGCGCTCTCTGGATGTATTGGAATCCTGCCGTTCCCAAGGCGTCACGTTCATGCCGGGCAGCGTGTTCGACGTTGACGAAATGGATGATTCCCACATCCGTCTCAACTTTGTGCGCCCGGATGCTGCTGACATTGATGCCGGCATTCGAATCATTGGCGAGACGATGGCACAGATGTAGCCAAGTGACTGGCTCATTGCGGTTGTCGAGTTTTTTTGATGGCTACATACCCACATCGATGAGTGCATTCGACGAATGAATAAGCGAGGAAGCCATCATCAGTTCGCTGTGGCATGCGCATAGCGTTGTCGGGCGAACGGGGCAGACCACGTGGTCGTCGTGTTCCTGTTCGCCGATCGGCGCGTATTCAAATACGTGGATTGGGGACTGCCGCTCACCTTCTGCATGTTCTTCATCTTCATCGGTAACAAGAAAGGCCGGTATCTGGCCTTCTACTCCGCCGTGAACGTACTGTTTTTGGCCGTATTGCTGACCTTGAGCTGGATTATCGAGCCGAGTTTCTGAGCCCAGCCATCTCTGTCCCCGCTGGCGGGGGCTGTCGGCGAAGCCGACTGTGCCATCTCTGCCCCCGCTGACGGGGGATGTCGGCGAAGCCGACTGGGGTGGTCTACCGCGCGTATACGGTGGGGGAGCCGGTCAGTCGGCTCATGGCCGACTGCGGGATGTCATGAATGCGGCCGATGGTGGCATCCAGCGTGGATACGCCGGATACGCCGTCTGTGTTGGCTGTGGTGGATGCAGAGGTGATGCTGGATACGCCGACTGCGGACGATGATACGGCCGCAACCATCGGCTGACGATAGGCGTTGGAGTTGCGGGCCAGCCGGGCGAGCGCAGGGCGCTGCCTGCGGAACAGATTGATAAACATACCGCACACTCCTTCATCGTTGGCCGGCGGTCTTCTTGCCGCCGTGGTTTCCATCCTGCCCTCCCGCGCTTGTATTCGCTATGGGGGATAGCCCCTATTATTCCCTGAATCTGCACGATTCCCCTCATCCTTGAGGGTGATTCTAACGGCAAAGGAATCGGCCTAATGGCCGATGCCAATCAGCGCGAAACCACCAGCGTGACGCTGTACGGCTTGATCTTCATCGCCAGCAATGAAGACGGCGACGGCAATGTGTAAGCCCGACGTTCCGGCACAATCGCCCCCGAAGCCTCGCCGCGGTATCCGATAGTGGTCTTCGCCGTCGGACTGGCGCTTAACGTCGTCACCTCCAAACGCACCGGTCGCGATGGCGAGGTGCCCAGCCCGGCCAGTCCGCGCGCGATTTCCAACGTCACATCCACCGGGGAATCGGAGGTATTGACGATTTTGATGTAACGGCAGGCGTCATCCCCGTCATGCCCGGTGGCGCTGACATACAGATGTTTGGTGGGGCGTGACGCGGTCTGCTTGATGGATACGGCATACGTTGTGTCGCCCAGATGCGTGGAAAACAGCCGCTCCACCTCATAATTCACCGTGGGGTTCACATGCGCCGGATTGAATTCGATAAGATTCTGCGCCCACCCCTTAGCCGGGATATGCGCGAGCAGCGGCGCATAGGAGGTCATGCGCACCACGTCGGAATTGCGCTCGCAACCGGTCAGGAACGCGGCCTCGCCGAGTGCCGACTTCCACGTGTTCGCGCCTTGTTCGGTCTGTGGTTGGCCGGCAAAATAGCCGTTGGCTGAATATTCGCCGAAATAGACGCCGGCGCCGCAACGCGGGTAAGTATCGAATCGTGACGCTTGTGATGCAAACCATTCGGGGGAGTGGTAGGAATGCTCGTCGACGATAATCGCGTCACTGGTGGCGGAATCATGTGCCCCGGAATCGGTTGCGGCCAACGCTCGCGCATGGTCCCAGATGCGCTTCATCGCCGGCTGGAAGGGGAACAGTCCGGCGCTCATCACACACAGCATATCCGAGTATCGTTCGTGAATGGCCTCGCTGATCATGTCAAACTTGGCCACGTAGTCAGCCCCGAAGTTTTCGTTGCCCACGCCGATCATGTCCAGGCCGAACGGTTCTGGATGGCCCATATCACGCCGGACCGAGGCCCACGAGCTGGACTCCGGATCGCCATTCGCGAATTCGATGAGGTCCAGGTAGTCCTGAATAACATTGTTGCGGAAGGTTGCCGAATTGATATCCATGTGGCGCGGATCGCGGCCGGGCGACTGGCATGCGATGCCGGCGAACAGGGTAGGCAGCGGCTTGGCCTTGAGGTCCTCGCACAGGCAGAAATATTCGTAGAAACCGATCTGGTAACTCTGCGAATAGCTGGAACCATCCGGCATCTTGAACGACCACATCGAATACTGTTGGCGTCGCGCGGCCAGAGAGCCGACGGTATCCTTCCAGCGATATTCATTGCCGGGCGTCACACCTTCGACGATGCAGCCGCCGGGGAATCGCAGAAACGCTGGATGCAACGCCTGAATGGTCTCCACCAAATCGCGGCGCAGCTTGCCGTAACGCCATTTCGGGTCGCCCGCGCCCCAATAGTTTGCATCCATGAACTGCACCAGATCAAGATCGAACGTGGTGCGTTCGCCGGCGTCAATGGTGATACGCAGCTTGCCGTAATCGGTGTTCAGGCCGGTTACGTCGGCGTTGAACCGGTACCAGCCGTCACGACCGATGACGATGGCATCATCCGACGAATCCGGACTGATCGAAACGCCGGAATCCTGCGCATCGGCCCCATCGTCCTGCCTCAGACCGGTCTCTTCCGTACCGTCAAGCGGATCGGAGTCCACGATATACGACAATCGAGTGATACTGGTGAGCGGCAGGCCATACCTATCGACCACGCCGACGGACAGCTCGGCCCGCCCATGAACCGGACGTACCGCGAGACTGACGGAATAGGTGTGGTCGGCGACGATGGAGAACGCGGGCTCGCCCCCGTTGTCGCCGCCTCCGTTATAGCCGAGGTTTTCCAGATATGCAGGGCCGGTTTCGGAAGGAACATCGAACGTGATGCGAGCGTATCGGCTATGTGCGTGAATTGGCGGGGCGGGACAGTCGGTGGTCACCCGCTGGCCGTGAATCCCGCGTATCTCACTGCCGAGGCTGGCGGCGGAACAGTTGATGAAATCCCAGAAACGCAGGGAATCGGCCTGTGTACGCCATCGTTCGGCGCCGGCCATACGCCACGTGCGATGGTCGAGATAGACGCCGTCAAAACTGTAGTTGTTCACCATGTTGGCGTTCAGCCCGCCATCCGCACCATGGTTGATGTCCTCGAGGAACACGCCGTACAGCCGCCCGCTTGTGTGATGGGTGGGGCTTCCCACGCTAATCCGCACCATGGTTTCGATTGTAGAGGGCATGGAGCGGAAAGGTAAACGGAAGAGTTCGCTCACCGTTCATGTTGCGGTCAATCCAAGTCGACTGTTCGCCGGTATACAGCCGGTACCCTCGAAACGGGAATGGAAAATACGGGCGACTAGGAGCGTGGCTGTGCAGTCCTCGGTGGGAATACGCGAGCGCATCGACCACGTGTATCCGTCGCTGCGTCCGGCGGAGCGCGCCGTGGCCCAGTATATTCGGGATCATATCGAGGAGGCGGCCGACCTGACCGTCGGTCAGATGGCCGACATCGCCCACGTCAGCCAGCCGACGGTGATTCGTTTCGCCCGCAAGCTCGGCTTCGGCGGTTACCGTGAACTGCGGTACGTGTTGCGCCATCCGGCCGCCGAGCACAAAGTGACCTTCAATCCGTTGGATGGATTCGATCTGAATCCGTGGGATGGCGAGGATGAGATTCCCAGCAAAGCGGCCGATGGCGCGAAGGCGCTGATCGATGAGCTGCACAGTGCGTTGGACCCCAAGGCCTATCGCAAGGCGGTCGCCCTACTCGCCGAATCGGAGTTCATCGACATTTTCGGCGTGGAGAACTCGTTGACACCGGCGATGGATCTGTTCACCAAGCTCTGCTACCTGGGACTGACGTGCCGTCTCAATACTGACGCTTACCTGCAGCAGATCGGTGCCGGGCACCTGACCCACGGCGCTGTGGCCGTTGCCTTCTCTCATTCGGGCAGTTCGGCGGATACGGTCAAAGCGTTGCGATTGGCGAAATCGCATGGCGCGAAAACCATTGCCATTACCAATGCCATCGGCGCGCCGCTGGCCAGCTGGGCCGACGTGACGTTGCTGACGGGTCGTGACTCGCATACGATTTATGGCAATGCGATTTTTTCGTGCGTGGCCGATACCGCGCTCGTGGACATGCTGTACATGGGCGTGATTCTGTCCGACTACGGCCGGTTCTCCACCGCGCTCGACGAATCCGGTCGCATGATTCGCGATCGCGTATTCGAGAACTGAGCTGCTGCTTTATCGCGCCTTGGGCTGTATTGCTCTGGTCGTTGCTGCTTGGGTTGTTGACGATTTGGTCGCTACCGTCCTGAGGCATGTGCCAGCGAATACGTGGTGGACTTGGCGTGTGTATGACGTTCGATCTTGCCGCTCAACTCCAGCTGGTCCAAGAGCTGCGTCATCTGATCCTTGTTCAGACCAAGCGCTTTCTGCATGGTTTTACGGCTGAGCTTCACGCCGCGGAACGCGAGGAAATTGAGCGTGAACTGCTCCAACGTTTGAGGCGACGGTTCCAGCGTTGCCGTATCGAGCGGGCGGGTACTGACCTGATCGTCACCGTCCGGGCGCTCGCCGAATCCGCTGCCGAGAATCAGTGTCTGCAATGGCGCGCAGCCGATGATGCGTGCGCCGGCCAAAGCATCTGCGGCGTTATCCGTCATGCGCTGAATCGTGGGGAATGAGTACATTTTAGCGCGCTGCGCCTCGTCAGTGGTGCTGGGCGCGGCGGAAGCATCGGTATCGGTTCGATGCGAGGATGCGGCCTCGGCCGATACCGGGATGGGCAGCACCATTGCCACCGAAGTGGGGCCCACGCGCAGTTGCGGACTGACCGCGCTCTGCGCGTAGGCGTCCATAATGCGTTGAATGCCGGTACCGCAGTTCTCGCAGAGGCCCAGATCGGCGAACAATTCAGCCAAACGCGGGGTGCGTGGCTGGCATACGCCGTTGAGTAGATCGTTGATTTCCAAACCATCGGTCAGGCCGCCGAGCGACACGATCTCCAAGCGGGAATCGAAGATATTGATCAGTGTGGGGCCGGAATACGTGTAATCGCGATGTTCCAGTGCGTTGACCAATGCTTCGCGCAGTGCTATGGCCGGGTGTTGGCCGGATTCGTTGATGCCGTTCAGCAGGGCGCTGGCTTGGTCGAGCTGGCGCAGCACCGAGCCGGTGAATGTGTGACGTTCGCGAATGGCGTTTTTGCCATTGCCCTCGAAAATGGTGGCCTTGATAACGAATGGGCATTGGTCGGACAGCAGGGTGGCAAGCGACGATTCGGTGGTGCTGGTGAAAGTGTTGTTGGTGCCGGTGTTGATGATGCTGCCGGCGAGGGCATTACCGGCATCGGCAGAGACGGATGCAGCCATGTTGGTCACAACCGGGCTTTCCCAATCCCTGCCTTCACTGGCAAAACGACCCTGTGCGTATGTGAAAGTGAGCTCACCACTATCGCCTGCGACGGTCTGGCCCGATGCGGTGTGATCTATGTTGCTCTCCGTTGTCCCCATATCGCCGATGGTACCGGTGCAAGCCGACGTTACGCCGAGGTGTTTTACACCCCTACGGCTAGACTTACATGAGTTTGGCCCCGTAGCTCAGCTGGATAGAGCATGTGACTTCTAATCTCAAGGTCGACGGTTCGAGCCCGTCCGGGGTCACGATGTAATAAGCCCTTGGTTCCTCATCGTTTGTGGGGGCCAGGGGCTTTTGGGCATTATGCCGGTCTGGGTCCGTCTGGAGCCTGAACCGTCGACCTCGAGCTCAGCGGTTATATGCTTATCACTGCCATCCGGGAACACCCTTAAGGGGTGCGGCTCCTGCATAACGGCTATACTCTGATTTGAGATGTGCTGGATAATAACCAGCTATCGCGCGTCCGCCAATGGCGACGAACGAAGGAAGAAGGGCCCGTGCCGCGAGCAATCATCGAGGTAAGAAACCTACGCAAGGAATACCCCGTCGAGGATGAGACGGTGGTGGCGCTTGACCGTGTCAATCTCAGTATCCCGCAAGGCCAGATCTGCTGCATTTTCGGCGAGTCCGGCTCCGGCAAATCCACGCTGCTCAACCAGTTGGCCGGCATGGAAAAACCGACGCGCGGCGGCGTGCGCATCGGCGGTGTGCCCGTCAGCAGGCTCGACGAACGCGAATTGGCGGCCTTCCGCCAAAAGCATCTCGGATTCGTGTTCCAGTCGTACAACCTGCTACCCAATCTGACCGCGCTGGAAAACGTGGCAATGCCGCTGATGTTCCACGGCGTGCCCAAGGAACAGCGCGAACGTGCGGCGCGTGGCGTACTCAAACGAGTCGGGCTCGGCCATCGTCTCAGCCATTACCCGCGCCAGATGTCGGGCGGCCAACAGCAGCGCGTCGGCATCGCCCGGGCGTTTGTGACCAAGCCCGAGGTGGTGTTCGCCGATGAGCCGACCGGCAACCTCGACTCCAAGACCAAAACCGAGGTCATGACGATGATCTGCGCATTCGCCCATGACTTCAACCAGACCATCGTGCTGGTCACACACGATCCGCAGATGGCCTCATACGCCGACCGCATCGTCACCTTGCTCGATGGCCGCATCACCGGCGACCGGCTCCTCGGTGCCGGATCCCCTCCTCCCCGCCCATCCGCATCATCCACACCATCCAGCCAAGGCATGCAAGGAGCAGACCGATGAAGCATCTCACCCGCCGCACCATCGCCATCATCGTGGCGTTGCTGTCCTCACTCGCGCTGACGCTCACCGTCGTCTCCCTGCCGCGCCAGGCGTATGCGGTCGATGGCACGGACGCGGGAGGCGCCGCGCAGGGAAGCGACGGCGGCGCCACGCCGCTCGCCGGACCGGTGCCCAACATCATCATCACCAACTTCGCGTATGGCGGTGATTCCGTGGCCGCCGGATCCAAATTCAACCTCGACTTCACCTTCCAGAACAAGGGACAGGTGGCGGTGACGAACATGGTCGTCACCGTGGACGGCGCGGAGGGATTCGCCATCGCGGGCGGCACGAACACGTTCTACGTCGACGCGCTGTGGGCCGGGTACGCGATGACGCAGACCGTGCCCATGCAGGCGCTCGCCTCCGCGAAAAGCGGCGCGCAGCCCGTGACCGTGAACTTCCGGTACGAATATGTGGACGCCGGCGCCCGCTCCTCAAGCCAGTCCGACGTCAAGATTTCCGTGCCGATCAGCCAGCCTGACCGGTTCGAAATCAGTGATCCAGTAGTGCCCGACCAGGTGATCGCCGGCCAGGAAAACACGGTCACGATGGAATATGTGAACAAGGGCAAAGGCGATATCGCCAACGTCGAGGCCACGATGGAGGGCGAAGGTTTCGATGCCACGATGAAAACCCAGTACGTGGGCAATGTGGCTTCCGGCGCCACCGGCACGATCGGGTACGCCTTCACGCCGCACGCGTCAGGCGAGCTGAAAGCCACGCTCAAGGTCACGTATGAGGATTCCGACGGACAGACCAAGACCAAGGAATTCCCGCTCACCATGTCCGTGGCCGACGCGCCAGCGGCGGACCAGCCCGGCGCGTCCGATTCGGTCGAAGGCCGCGGCGGCGATCGGGGTCTGCCGGTGCCGGCGTATGTGGCCATCGCCGTGGGCGTCGTGGCGGTGATCGTGGTGATTGTGCTGCTCGTGCGTCGCAGGCGCAAGCAGAAGGCCAAGAAGAACGATATTGATGAGGACTGGGATGATTGGTCCGAAGGCAAGGATGATAAGACAGATACCGGCGTGACGGATGGTGCTGCGGCAGACACCGCTCCTATCGCACCAGTCTCACCGGCCTCACCGGCCGGCCCGTCCCACAAGGCCTGAAAGGCCCGACCATGCGATTCGGCGACATCCTGCGACTTTGCCGGCAGAACCTATGGCGGCGTAAATCCCGTACGATTCTGACCGTGCTGGGCGTTATCGTCGGCTGCTGCTCGATTGTGCTCATGGTCTCTTTGGGTCAGGGCATTAACGAGCAGAACGAGAAGATGCTCAAATCGATGGGCGATTTGTCCATCGTCACCGTGTACACCAACGGTTATGCCGGTCCGATGGGCGGTGGCGGTTCGTCCGAGATGGGCGATACCAAGCTCGACGACAAGGCCGTGGAATCCTTCCGCGCGATGAGCGGCGTATCCGGCGTGACGCCGATGATGAACTTCCCTTATAACGTGACGGCCAGAGCAGGCGCGGGCGGCCGTTACATCTATGATTACGTGCAGATCATGGGCATCGACATGACCCAGCTCGACCAGATGGGCTACAAGCTCGTCGGTGGCGAGAAACCGGTCAAAAAAGACCAGGTGCTTGCCGGCGAATGGTTCGCCTATGGTTTCATGGACACCCTGAAGAACGGCGAACAACGCACCAGCACACGTGGCGGTCAGTATTCCTCATGCACGTTTAACCAGGCCACCGGCCAGTGCGAGGAAGATCAGGACGAAGATCCGTTCTTCGACCCGCTCGCCACGCAAATCAGTCTGACCACCGGCACCAATTATCAGGGCGACCAGTACACCATGAACATGTCCGGCGGCGGCGGCACAGGCGGCGGCACAGGCGGCGGCGGCACAGGCGGCGGCGGACGGTATCGATAAGCTTGAT
>OEDX01000076.1_pt1 | contig 11662 bp, 8 predicted proteins | sample 1502231 | NCBI WGS metagenome assembly OEDX01 (sample SAMN02317176, study PRJEB22365) | human gut metagenome | biome: HumanGut | host: Homo sapiens | place: USA: Seattle,WA | collected 2001
CCCCCCCTCGAGGTCCGGTGGCGCTTGTGCTGTGCTCGGAAAGGATCCGCCCGGATGCCGCGCGGACGCTGGCCTGGTTCCGCGAACAGGGAGTGCGTTGCCGTGTGATCTCCGGCGACAATCCGGTGACGGTCGGCGCCATCGCCCGCAAGGTCAGGCTCACCGGCGACCGCGAGCCTGTGGCGATGGACGCCCGCACGTTGCCCGAGGACGTGGACGAGTTGGCTCGCGTGCTTGAGAACGTCGATGTGCTGGGACGTGTGCTGCCCGCCCAGAAGCGGGCCATCGTGCAGGCGTTGCACACGCAGAACCACGTGGTGGCCATGACCGGCGACGGCGTCAACGACGCGCTCGCCATCAAGGAGGCTGACCTCGGCATCGCCATGGGCAACGCGGCACCCGCCACCAAAGCCGTGGCCCAAGTGGTGCTGGTGGATTCCAAGTTCTCGCACCTGCCGGACGTCGTGGCACGAGGCCGTCAGGTCATGGCCAATATGGAGCGCGTGGCCAGCCTGTTCCTCGTCAAAACCGTGTACTCCGCGCTGATCTCGCTCGGCGTAGTGTTGACGCAAATCCCATACCCATACCTGCCGCGCCATATCACGTATATCGGCGCTCTCACCATCGGCATGCCCGCGTTCATCCTGGCGCTCGCGCCGAACACGCGCCGCTATATTCCGGGATTCCTCAAGCGCGTGGTCACGTTCGCGCTGCCGGGCGGCATCGCCACTGCGCTGTCGGTGCTGCTGGCCGCTTGGGTGCTGCCGCCGGTCATGGGCTGGAACGTGACCGGCGATGCCGCGGACCTGTCCGCCCTGCGCGCCACCAGCGCCATCATCCTGTTCGCGATGGGCGTGTTCGTGCTGGCCCGCGTGGCCAGACCACTCAACAGTTGGCGTGGCGTGCTGGTGGCGGTGTTCGCGGCGGCGGGCGTGATCGGCGCGTTCGTCCCGTTCGTGGCGAACTTCTTCGCCCTGATTCTGCCGACCGGCGCCACGATGGTGGCCACGCTGATCGCGTTGGCCGGTTCCGCGCTGATCTTCGCGCTGTGCCTGTGGCTGGCGCCGCTCGTGCGCGGACTGACGGGCAAGCTCTCGCGTCGGCATTGAGACGGCGGCGCGATTGTCTCATACTTCAAGCCGACACGCCAGAGCCTCGGTAACGTGCCCGTACCATGTGTAGCGGATAATCAGCGGCATCATAAGCCGATTCATGATTTCGGAGGAAGCATGTCCTTACGCGATGACCAGCTGGCTACCCTCAAGGCAGCCGGCAAGGACTTCGATTACTACAACATCGCCAATCTCGACGGCATCGATCATCTGCCGTACTCGCTGAAGGTACTGGTCGAGAATCTGGTGCGCAACATCGACGGCGCCAACATCACCGACGAGCACGTCAAGACCCTGCTCGACTGGGATCCGAACGCCGAGCCCAGCCACGAAATCCAGTTCACGCCGTCCCGCGTGATCATGCAGGACTTCACCGGCGTGCCCTGCATCGTGGACCTCGCCACCATGCGTGACGCGGTCAAGGACCTCGGCGGCGACCCGGAGGTCATCAACCCGCAGGTCCAGTCCGATATGGTCATCGACCACTCTGTGCAGATCGACAAGTACGGCATCGCCGACGCGGTCCAGCAAAACATGGACATCGAATACCAGCGCAACGGTGAACGCTACCAGTTCCTGCGCTGGGGTCAGCAGGCATTCAAGAACTTCCGCGTGGTGCCGCCGGGAACCGGCATTATCCACCAGGTCAACATCGAATACTTGGCCAAGGTGGTCATGAGCAAGGCCGAGGCCAACGGCAACACGCTCGCCTACCTCGACTCCTGTGTGGGCACCGACTCGCACACCACCACCGAAAACGGTCTGGGCGTGCTCGGCTGGGGCGTCGGCGGCATTGAAGCCGAGGCCGCCATGCTCGGCCAGCCGATCTCCATGCTCGTGCCGCGCGTGGTCGGCTTCAAGCTCACCGGCTCCATCCCGGAGGGCGTTACCGCCACCGATGTGGTCCTGACCATCACCGACATGCTCCGCAAGCACGGCGTGGTCGGTAAGTTCGTGGAATTCTACGGCGAAGGCATCGCCTCCGTGCCGCTGGCCAACCGCGCCACCATCGGCAACATGGGCCCCGAGTTCGGCTCCACCTGCGGCATCTTCCCGATTGACAATGTCACGCTCGACTACCTGCGCCTGACCGGCCGCTCCGAAGAGCAGGTCGCCCTGGTCGAAGCCTACGCCAAGGCCAACAAGCTGTGGGGCGACGCTTCCGACCCGGATTACGTGGAACCGCAGTACTCCGAATACGAGGAACTCGACCTCGGTACCGTGGTGCCGTCCATCGCTGGCCCGAAGCGCCCGCAGGACCGCATTCTGCTGTCCGAAGCCAAGAGCATGTTCGAGAAGACCGCCCCCGCCTACGAGACCGAGAAGACCGTCAAGGATCCGGTGGCCGTGTCCACCGACTTCCGTGGCGATTTCGACATCGAAAACGGCGACGTGGCCATCGCCTCGATCACCTCATGCACCAACACCTCCAACCCGTCCGTGATGATCGCCGCCGGCCTGATCGCCCGCAACGCACATGCCAAGGGCCTTAAGCCCAAGCCCTGGGTCAAGACCTCGCTGGCTCCCGGCTCGCAGGTCGTGGCCGACTACCTCAAGGCCGCGGGGCTGCAGGACGACCTCGATGCACTCGGCTACCAGCTCGTCGGCTTCGGCTGCGCCACCTGCATCGGCAACTCCGGCCCGCTGCTGCCCGAGATTTCCGAGGCGATCAACGCCAACGACCTGACCGTCACCGCCGTGCTTTCCGGCAACCGCAACTTCGAAGGCCGCATCAGCCCGGACGTCAAGATGAACTACCTGGCCTCCCCGCCGCTGGTCATCGCCTACGCGCTCGCCGGCACGATGGACTTCGACTTCGAGACCCAGCCGCTCGGCACCGACGCGGACGGCAACGACGTGTACTTGAAGGACATCTGGCCCACCAATGCCGAGGTGGCCGCCGTGGTCGACGGCAGCGTGAGCCGCGAGATGTTCCTCAAGGACTACGCCTCCGTGTTCGACGGCGACCACCGCTGGAAGGGCCTCGACGTGCCGGAAGGCGAGCTGTTCGCGTGGAACGACAAGTCCACCTATGTGCGCAAGCAGACCTTCTTCGACGGCATGAAGGCCACGCCGGACCCGGTCGCCGATATCCACGGCGCCCGTGTGCTGGCCCTCCTGGGCGACTCGGTCACCACCGACCACATCTCCCCGGCAGGCGCGTTCAAGGCCTCCAGCCCGGCCGGCAAGTACCTGACCGAGCGCGGCGTGGAGCCGAAGAACTTCAACTCTTACGGTTCTCGCCGAGGCAACCACGAGATCATGGTGCGCGGCACGTTCGGCAACATCCGTCTGCGCAACCAGCTGCTCGCCTCCGTGGGCGAGGAGGTGACGCCTGGCGGCTTCACCTACGACTTCCTCGCCAAGAAGCCGACCACGATCTTCGAAGCCTCCCGCGACTACATCGACAACAAAGTGCCGCTCGTGGTGCTCGCCGGCAAGGAATACGGCACCGGCTCCTCGCGCGACTGGGCCGCCAAGGGTACGGTGATGCTCGGCGTCAAGGCCGTGATCACCGAAAGCTTCGAGCGCATCCACCGCTCCAACCTGATCGGCATGGGCGTGCTGCCGCTGCAGTTCCCGGCAGGCGAATCCTATGAGTCCCTGGGCCTCAACGGCACCGAGACCTACGATATCGCCGGCGTCGAGAAGCTCAACGAGGGCGTGACCCCCAAGACGGTCCACGTCACCGCCACCCACGAGGACGGCTCCAAGACCGAGTTCGACGCGGTGGTCCGCATCGACACGCCCGGTGAGGCCGACTACTACCGTAACGGCGGCATCCTCCAGTACGTGCTGCGCAACCTCATGAAGTAACCACCTTCTTGGCTCCCTTCTCTTGAGGGGAGCTGTCAGCGAAGCTGACTGAGGGGAGCAAGGCCGGTATCCGCCAACGGATACCGGCCTTTTCCGCGCATGCCAAAATGCTATACTGTATAGCATCTTCGAAATGGAGGTTGCCATGACCATGGTCCAAATGAACGTTCGCATTGATGCGAAACTGAAGAACGAGGTCGAAGAAGTCCTCAAGGGCAAAGGCGTATCGGTGAGTGACGTAATCCGGTCGCTGTGGTTATACATCGCCGACCGCAAGGAAGTGCCGGCATTGGAAACGACCGCCGAAGAGCAAGCCCGCGAGGAGGAAAAGCAGCGCAAGCTGAAACTGATTCGAGAAGGCGCCGGATACGTGCACAAGGAACTGGTCAAGGCCGGACTGATCTCAGAAGACACCGACCTCATGGAAGGCCTTACCTACAAGCAGTTCCGCGACAAAATGTACGACGAGCAACTTGATACGTATTACAACATGAAGAGGGCCGATTGATGACCGACGTTTCCATGCAGCGTATTTTGCTTGATACCAATGTACTGTTGGACTATTTGCTCCATCGCGATGATCACGCCAAGATGGCGGAAGCGGTTATGGAACTTGGCGCGAAGAACAACGTTACGTTGTTGTGCGCGTCATTGTCGCTGAAGGATATCGCATACCTATCATCATCGGCGATTCGCAGGGAATTCAAACCGAATGAATCGGAAGTGGAGAATTTCACTCGCAGCTTTCTGTCGTCACGGGTGCCATGGCGTTGTATCGAGCAGGTGAAGGAGATGTGTGACATCGTCGCTGTCGATGAGTCGACATGTGATAAGGCTTTTTCCCTGCAAAAACGGCATCGGGATTTTGAAGATGATCTGATCATCGTTGCCGCGCAACAATCCGGTGCCAACTGTGTGGTCACATCGGATGCCGAATTAATCAGTCATTTTCCCGAATATTGCAAAACACCGGCTGAAATCGTGGCGGCGCTGGAATAAATGAGCGTGTGGCTCCCCTCACGGAGGGGAGCCACCAATGATGTGCCGGCTACTGTAGCCTACTGCGCCTGTAGACGGAACTGCTTCCAGATGTCGCTGAGCTTCTGACCGTTGCGCGTGCGCTTCCACACGTCCAGACCGCCGCCGCGACGTCCTCCGGCGGCGGCACGGGCCGCGGCGGTCGGAGTCGGATATTCGGAGCCGTCATCCAGACGGAGACGACCGTTTTCGGTGACCGTGGCGAACCAGCGCTCGCCCTTGCGCGGCCGCTCCCACACCAGACGCTCGCCCGGCACCAGCAGACCCGCGTCAATCACCTGCCGGATCGTGACGCGCCGCGAACTATGAGATGGCCGTGGAGAGGTCTTCGACAACTCATCGACATTCTGCTTGGTCAGATCACGGGCGTCCTTGTCATACCGGATGCCCCAGTATTCCACGATGAGTCGGACCGACTCTTCCTGCCGCGCCTCCAGCAGGGCAGGTGTGCAGTCAGCGAAATCCTTCAACTGATTGGTCAGCGGGAAACGACGTGAATCCGCGCGCAACAGCATGCGGTCGCGACGTGCCGGATATTCACTCAACCTGTCCAACTGATCCTCAGGGCCCTGCACCAGCGCCATATTGCCGAGTCGGTACATCCAGAAATCATGCTGATCCTGCGGCCAGTCCGCAAACGATTTCGACCGTTCGATATCCAACGGCATAATCGGCAGCGCACTGAACCGGCGTGGTCGATCCAACTGCATGCCGGCCTTCTGCTCGTTGGCGCGAATCAGCAGCAGACGGACCAAATCGCCGTCACCCTGCATCTCGCCATGCAAACGGACCAATGCGCCTTCACGGTCGCCGTCCGAGACATGCAACCCGTTCACGCGCTGGACCAAATAGCCCTTGTCAAGATCACGGATGGCGGCGTTCGCATAACCGCGCCGCTCCAACGCTCCAGCGCGATTCAGCGTGCGGATGCCGGTCACCTGTTCCAATGCGGTCAGAATTTCCAGCAGCCGACGCTCGTCATGGGCACCCAACGATTCCAACGTGGCCGTGGTTCTGGCGATACGCGAGGCACGAACCACAAACGGCGACAAATCGGCGTCGCCCAGCCCGCGATACGAATTGACCAACGCCCACATGGCCACGGGCTTCCACTCGTGGCTGCGGTAATCATCCAATCCCTCAAGCCGGCTACGCACCTCGGCGGGCAGTACGGTATCGCTGGGGCGCGCGATGATCCGCCATGCCATCGCGTAGGGTGCCAGCACCTGGTTGATGAACGTGGGCACCGTGCCTTTGTCGATGTACGGTTGCAGCACGTCGGCCAGGAAATCCTCGATGAGCTTGTCGGTGGCCGGCTTGTGCGTGAGCACGAGATGCAGATAGGCGAAGAATTCCTCACAGTCATGCGGATCGTCGCCAAGCGGGTCAATGATGTCATCCCAGCGGGCGGCGTACACGTCAAGTTCGGCGGTCGACAGGCTGGCCGTGGCGCGCGCCTTGAACACGTCGGACGGGGTGAGCGGCAGGCCGCGCATGTTCATCACGTCGAAGATGCGATGCGCGCCGTCGAGATCGTCGGTGGTCACGATGACGAGCGTCACCTCGTTGACCAGATACTGCGCGAATTGCTGGCGTTCGGATGCCGACCAATTGGAGATCTCGTCGTACGTCTTGCGGATGTTGGCGACGATGTTGCGTTGCGCAGCGGTCGCCAGATCGTCGTCGTTCATGTCGAACACGGATTCGAGGTTGTCCTCCTGCACGTGTTCGCGGAAGAACGCCGCGTCGCGCTCGCGCAACGTGAGGCGAGGCTCGGTGACGATGCCGCGCAGCTTGTCGCCGGGCTCCACCAGCAGCGCGTCGAGTTGGCGCATGAGATCCGGGTCGCGCTCCAGATCGCGCAACACGGCGATGATGATCGACAGGGATACCAGCCGCTGCTGCCCGTCGATCACGTCATAACGGTTATCGCCCTCGCGCACCAGAATCAGCGAGCCGAGGAAGTACGGGGTACCGGGTGACTTGCAGGCGTCGTCCAAGTCGCTTACCAGTTGCAGGATGTTCTCGGCCTTCCATATGTAGGCCCGCTGGAATGAGGGGATTGTGAACCGGAAATCCGGGGTGAACACTTTCCCGAGTGGTAGTTCCTTCGCGCTGATTGCCATGTCAATCCCTTCGTCGCCGGCCTTTGGACGGTATGCCGACGTGCCGACTGTGCTCAAGCCTACCAGTGTTCGCCCGACGGCGGGCACATCACGCCGGCTCGGGCACCGACCCCTCATACAAGTAGAACGAAGACGGGTTTTCTCCCGGCACGGATGCGGGCAGTGACTGCTCGCACACCTGCGTCAGGCCGCGATGTACATAGAATCCGACATCGCACGTGGTATCCGTGAATAGGAAGTACTGACGTATGCCGGCTGCGCGGAATGCGCTCATCATCGTCTCGAACATGCGCCGGCCCAGACCGTGACCGCGCGCCGCCGGATCAAGTACGAACAGCACCACTTCAGCCGAATACTCATGGCCAATGTTCGCCGCCTGCTTACGCAGTTGCCTATCGACATGAAGAGTCCCGAGAATCTCGCTCGCAGCTGCCATGCCGTCGTGGGCAAACGCCAGTTGCAATAGCTTGCGCAACGAATGACGCCGGTGCATGTTCAGCGGGCTGCGATGGTCGAGCTCGTCGATACGCCCCACAATCAATGCGACGGGTTTATCTTCCAGCTCCGCGACAAAGGCCGTGGTCACACGCGCCAGACAGTTCTCCCAATCGGCCTCGGCTGCCAGCAAGCCGGTCCGCTCATCATATTCGGCGTACCAAGTGCGGCGCACCAGGTCGATCAGCGCCGGATAATCGTCTTTACGTAACGTTCGAATAATCGCTTCACTCATGTTCTCCATTATGACTGATATGGCTCGATAACCGGACGTGTTACAGTCGCGCCGGCAAATCGGCCCGCTCCACCAGCCTCGTCATCTGTACGCGGCCCATATTGAGCTTGTCCGCCGCGGAGGAGAGATGCGCCTTGGCCGTACGTTCCGAATTAAACATACGGGAGGCGATTTCGGCGTTGGGCTATGTGCTGCAAGACGATTCGCCGATTACGGTGCATGCCACGCGCATGGTGGAAACGCCCGTTACGCTTTGCGATGAGCAGAACGAGCCGATCGATCCTATTCATGGAATGTTCAGCTTTGTTCCTCTAAGATTGGTACTGGAACAAACGCTAAAGGAGCGATTATGGCATTCGGTCAGCAGCCCCAGAACAACGGGCAATACAACCCGCAATACAACACGCCTGATTACAACGCCGCCCAACAGTCTGGATATGGCCAGCAATACGCACAGTCCGGTTACGGCCAGAACTACTATGCCCAGCCGCGGGGCGCTCCCACCTACCAATACGTGCCGCAGGGTACTGGTGCCGGTGCGGGTGCGGCCACCATCAACACGACGATGACCTACAACTATGAGGAAGCCCGCCGAGTCTCAGTGACCAAGGTGTACGGCGAGATGACCATCGGCATCCTCGTCACCGCCGTGGTCGCCGTGCTCGGCCAGATCACTGGAGCCTACTACAGCTTCCTCATGGCCACCGGCATGGTGGGCCTCATCGGCCTGTGCGTGGTGCAGATTGCCCTGGCCGTGGTGCTCGGCATGCGCGTCACCAAGATGAAGTCGGCCACCGCGCGCGTCATGTTCTATGTGTACGCCGCATTGATGGGCTTCACCTTGAGCTCGATCTTCATGGTCTACGACCTCGGCTCGATCGGCGTGGCACTCGGTGTCACCGCCGCGTTCTTCTTTGCGCTGACCATGTTCGGCATGACTACCAAGTTCAACATGCTCAAGGCCGGCCCGATCCTGATGATCGGCCTGATTGTGCTCATCATCTCGCAGATCGTGCTCGCCTTCGTGCAGGTCGACGGCATGACCAAGATCGTCTGCGCCATCGGCCTGATCCTGTTCGCCGGCATGACCATCTACGACGCGCAGTCCACGCGCGCGCTGCTGACCGAATACGAGGCCCAGGGCCCGGAAATGGTCAAGAAGATCTCCATCCTGTGCGCCCTGAACCTGTACCTCGACTTCGTGAACATGTTCCTGTACATCCTGCAGCTGCTCGGCAACAGGGACTAGCCTCGCCAGCCGATTGGTGGGCGGCATGTAGCCTGCTCGTCAAACGTCACAGCCCGACCACATTGTGGCCGGGCTTTTTCATGTCTGTCACATTCGCACGTTAGGCTGGCTCCCCGTGAAAAGACAAGAACTCGTAGGCATGCTGAGCCTGTTGTTGACCGCGCTGATCTGGGGTTTTGCGTTCGTGGCGCAGGTCCAGGGCATGGATTTGATGTCGCCGATGTTCTTCAACGCCACGCGCTTCACGCTGGGAGCACTGTCTTTGGTGCCGATTCTGCTGTGGCAGCGTGGCCGGGGGAGCGCGGATAAGGGCGATACAGCCGGGGCCGATGTCGTTGGGACCGAGGCCCCCAGGGCCGTCTCCACAGATGCCGCATCGAACGGTGCATCCGACGTCGTTACCATCACCGGTGCCGAGCTGAATGCGAACAAGCCCGATTCGGCCGTGGCGCGATTGCTCGCCAACCCGGTGGTCATTTCCGTGATCTGCGGCATCGTGCTGTTCACCGCCAGCACCCTGCAGCAGTATGGCATTCTGTACGGCAAATCGGCCGGCCGCGCGGGATTCCTGACCGCCATGTACATCGTGATGGTGCCGTTGCTGGCCTGCGTGTTCCTGCGCCGGCGCATCGGCATGCTGGTGTTCGTGGCCGTGGCGCTGTCCATCGCCGGCTTCTATCTGCTGTGCATCACCGATGGTTTCGGTTCGATCGGCCTGGCGGATATCCTGCTCGTGTTCACGGCCGTGCTGTTCGCCGTGCATATTCTGGTGATCGATACTTTGGGCGGCACCGTGGACGCCATCAAGCTTTCATTCGGCCAGTTCTGCACCACCGCCGTGCTGAGCTGGGCGGGTTCGCTGATCGAAGGCTCGGTCGACTGGGCCGGCGCTGCTCATTCCTGGATTCCGATTCTGTACGCCGGCATCGGCTCGGTGGGCATCGCGTACACCTTGCAGGTGGTCGGCCAGCAATGGGTGCCACCGACGCGAGCCAGCCTGCTGATGAGCCTCGAATCGTTCTTCTCGGCGGTAGGCGGTGCGTTGCTTCTCGGTGAAGTGATGACCCCGCGCGGCTACCTCGGCTGCGCCCTCATCTTCCTCGGCACCCTGCTGGCCCAAGCGCCGGCCAGGCTGCCGAAGTGGCTGCAACGGTGAATGAATCGGACGCAGGCCGATTCCATAGCACCTCAGTCCGTGGTCTTAGGCGCTTCACCCACTTGCGGCGCGCCGTTGATGTCGCGGTGGATGTTCTGCATTTGCACTTCGATGTTCTGCAGCGAACGGGCGCAGTCGAGCAGTGTCTGTGAATGCTCGCTGAGCTTGTTGTCCGGCAAATCGGTCTTGTAGCGCAGCGCATGCTCCAGCGACGCCCAATAATCCATGGCGATGGTACGGAACTGCACCTCCACCGGCGTGTAATGCGCGCCCGAGGAGAGAAACACGGGCACCGCGTAGATTACGTGCAATGAACGATACCCGTTCTGTTTCGGGTTCTTGATGTAATCCTTGACGCGCAGCACCTGAATATCGGACTGCGACGACAGATAGTTGGACACGGAATACACGTCGTCGCGGTAATTACAGATCACGCGGATGCCGGCCACATCGAACAGATTGTCCTTAATCGAATTGACACTGATTGGCAGATTCTTGCGCTCCAGCTTGCCAATGATCGAACTCACCGACTTCAGACGGCGTTCCATATGATGTATCGGGTCATGGCTGAACCGCACCTGGAACTCGTCGTCGAGAATCTCCAGTTTGGTGCTGATCTCGTACATCGCGCCTTCATACACCTGCATGAGGTCAACGAATTTAACGACCTGTTCGGGAGTAAAGGTGCCTCCCGGAAGGTCCAACGCTTTGAGACGGGCTTGCAGATCGGAGGTTTTGAGTCGGCTATGTCGGTCAAGTATCACGTCCACCAATATACTCGGTGGATTCCAGCCAATCTGGATGTTAGCGGGGAATCTTTCCAAGAACCCATAATTTGACATCGTGACAACCAATGGCATACGTGGGTAGTGCCCGATGTCTTGCGTACTTTGGTCTTCGCCCGTCCCTGTGGCGATGATCAGTTCGCTGCTGGTACGGTCTCACCGAGTCGGGACATGTCGAGGTAGCGGCGCGTCGACCACTCGTTGGAGGTCACGTAGCGGACCCTCGCGCAGACGAGCATCAGGGCGCTGCGCCCGTCGGGGAACGAGCCGACCACGCGCGTGCGTCGTCTGATCTCGCGGTTGAGGCGTTCGATCATGTTGTTGGTCCGGATGCGCCTCCTATGCTCGCGGGGATAGTCGTCGAGCAGGTAGGTCGTCGTCTCGCCGATGCCGTCCCTGAGGCAGGACGCCGCCTCCTTCAGCTTCCTCGCCTCCATCTCCCCGGCGACGGACTCCGCCTTCTCCAGCGCCTTGTCCCTGGTCTCCATGGAGAACACGGCCTTCAAGGCGTCGGCGGCCCAGTCTCGGTTCTTGGGGTTGACCTTGGCGAGGATGTTGCGCTCGAAATGCACCATGCACCGCTGATAGCGCGCGCCGGGCAGCAGCTCGCCGGCGGCCGCCACGAGCCCGGCGCACCGGTCGTTCGCTG
>OEDX01000090.1_pt1 | contig 8615 bp, 6 predicted proteins | sample 1502231 | NCBI WGS metagenome assembly OEDX01 (sample SAMN02317176, study PRJEB22365) | human gut metagenome | biome: HumanGut | host: Homo sapiens | place: USA: Seattle,WA | collected 2001
ATCAAGCTTATCGATACCGTCCGAGCAGCACCGCCAGGGCGCCGCCGGCAAGGCCGAGCACGGCCGTGCCGGTGGAGGCCAACGGCTTGGCACGGTATCCGTTCCAGTCGTCGGTGTTGCTGGTGGCCTGGGTGTCGGCGCACAGCTGCTTGCCGTCGATCTCGGTCACGTCGCCGGTGGAATATTCCGGATCGGTGTCTTCGCCGCCGTCGGTCTTGTCGTTGAACGGGTCGCCGTTGGACGGCGCGCATTCCACGAGCGGGGTGCCGGTGACGATGGCGCGGTCCGTGTGGGTGTCGCCTTCCCTGACGCCCTTGAGCGTGCCGGTCACGCTGACCGACTCGCCCGGCTTGAGCACCAGGGTGTCCCAGTTGTCGGGATAGGCGAGCGAATCCATGTCCACGTGCGCGTCGCCGACGATGGTGGAGTCGGCGAGGTCCAGGTCGCTTGCCTTGAACCATGCGCCGTCACCGGTGGCCGGATCGGTCTTGGAGGTGTTCGTGATGATGAACGTGATGCCGATGCTGTCGGCGTCCATCTTCAGCGCCTGCTTCGGGTCGTCGCGGTCCGCCCGCTCCTGGCCTTCCTGCTTGAGGGTCGGGGCATCGACCTTCTCCAGGTGGATGCTCGGGGTCATGTCCGGGGTCTTGGTGACGACCTTGTTGGATTCGCGCGGCTGGCCGTTGATGGTCTCGGTCCACGTGTTGGGCACCTCGTCGGCCACGGCGATGCGCTTGCACTGGAGGTAGAGCACCCAGCCGGCCTCGTGCTCGTTGTCGGCGCTCACCAGGTCGAGGTAGGCCTGGGTCGCGTTGACCGTGACCTTGCCGTTGCCGTCGGCGTCCACGGCGAACAGGTTGCCGCCGAACTTCGAGGAGTCGAAGCCGCTGCCCGCGATCTTCTCGCCCCTGGCCGCGAGCACCTGGCCGTCCCTGTACAAATCACGCGAGGCGTAGACGGCCCAGTTGCCCAGGTACTGGTCGTACTCGGTGGCCAGCTGGTCCGTGCCGCCCCAGTCCGTGACGGTCTGGTAGGCGCGGTCCGGGGGCAGGATGCTGGAATCCAGTCGGTAGAGGAACGTGTGGTTCAGATACACGCTCTTGCCGTCGATGCTGTCGCCGCCGACCTGCACGGTCACGTCCTTCTTCGGGTTGATCTCCTTCAGCGGGTTGGTGACGGTGTTGGTCTTGTCGCGCTTGTCGTTCGTGACCTGCGTGGCGGTGTTCTCCACCGTGTGGCCGTCCTTGACCTTGGTGACGGTCATCGGCATGACCACCTGGTAGGTGTGGCCCAGCAGCGACTGGTCGATGCTCGGGTCCTTCAGCGGGTCGTAATCCTTGTCGGACTTCTCGCTGTACGCCTTCAGGTCGCCGGGCTGCGGGTCGCCCTTCACGGTCTCGCCGGTCGCGGGGATCTGGGTGTCCACGGTTTTGGCGAAGGCGTAGAGCACCCCGTCCTTGTCCTGGATGTTGAACTCGCCGGTGCGGTCCCTGCCGGTCTCGTCAAGGATCTCCACGTGTTCGGCGTCGAGGGTCAGGTACTCCTGGTCGTAGTCGTCCGTCATGCCCAAGCGCCATACCTTGTAGGCGGTGTCGGTGAGCCTGGAGGCGTCGATGTTGACGCGGTAGTACACCTTGTCGCCCAGCAGCGCGGTCTTGCCGTCGATGTTGATGGTCGGGTCCTTCTGCGTGTCCTGCTTGGAGGGCTTGATCGTAGGCGGCTCGTTCTCGACCTTGTTGGACGGGGTGACGCCGTTGTTGACGGTCAGCGCGGCCTTGTTGCCGACGGTCTTGTCGGTCGGCGCGTCCTCGTTCACCTTGGCCTCGAAGCGCAGCAGCACGCGCGGGTTGGAGCCGGCCTTCCAGTTGGCGGCAACCCAGTCCCTGGCGAACGTGGCCTCGAACGAGTGGTTGGCTTCGTCCCACTGCACCTTGTAGGCGCTCTTCGGGATGATGCCGCCGGTTCCCAGGTCGGTGATCTCCAGGGTCTGCTTGTTCGCGGTGGTGTACTCGGAATAGGTGTCGCTCAGCTTGATGGCGGTCACCGAATATGCCTGGTCCGCAGGGATCCGCGGGTCCACGCGCACGGTGTATTCCACGGTCTGGCCGGGGAACACGGTCTTGGTGTCGATGCTGGACTGGTCGCCGCCCTGGGAGGATTCGGCGATGACCTGCTTGTGGATCGGGGGCACGGTCACGCAGATCTTCGGCGTGTTGGTGTCCACCGTGCTGCCGCCGACCGTCTGGCCGCCCTTGTTGTCAAGGTCGTCGCCCTTCGGGTCAACGCACGTGTTGAGCTCGTCGCCCTCGGACTTGCCGTAGGATTCGAGCAGCTTCACGGTGTCGAAGTTCACGTCGAACGGGATCACGACGCTGATCTGCTTCGCGGTCTTCAGATCCTTCTGCGCGGCCTCGTAGGAGTCCTTCGCGCTGACCGTGACCTTGGTGCCCTCGGCGGTGATGTCGAACTGGTCGGTCACGTCCCTGCCGGTCTTGTTCAGGTCGTTGACGCCGGCGTTGGCCTCGTCGGCGGTGTCCTGCTCGTAGACCTTGATGTTGGAGGTGTCCTTCAGGTCGAGGATGCTATCGACGTTGGCGAAGTCGTCGGTCCACGCGATCTCGGGCACGCGGCCCAATCCGGTGGGCAGGGTGCCGGAGATGACCGCCGCCACCTCGTCGCCGAGACGGTAGTACTTGTCGTCGCCGCCCACCTTGTCGCTCTTGGTCGGATCGACGGTCAGCTGCCACTTGCCGTCAACCTTCATGGCCCACGCCTTGTTGGGGTTGGGCGTCCACACGAACACCGGCGGCTCGTTGGTCGGTCGGGTCTCGTTGTTCCACTTCTCGTACGCCTTGTTGGTCAGCTGGATCTTCCTGCCCTCGGTGGCACCCTTTTTGATGGTGCCCGTCAAATAGAACCTGACCTTGCTCGCGCTGTTCCTGAACATCGTCTTCGCGATGTAGGCGGACTTCGCGGTGGCGGTCGCGGTCCCGGCCTTCCGGTCGATCGCGATGGTGAAGTTCGCGGTCTCGTCCTTGCCGTCAACGAACACCTTGCCGGACTTCCAGTCGATCCACTGGTTCGAACCGGTCAGATCATCGGTGATGGAATAGGATGCCAGCGGGTTGAGCAGGTGCGCGGGGATGCTGCCGTTGACGACCACGCCCACCTGGTCGCCCACGAGGAACGTCTTCTGATCGACGCCCTGCTGGTTGGTCCATTTCCTGTCCTCGGCCACGAGAGCGCCGGACTCGTCCAGCACCCACACCTTGTCCGGGGTCGGCGTGACCTTGCCCACGCTGTCGCTGTTGCCGGTCTGGCAGTCGGCCAGGCTGCCGGTGCCGTTGTCTCCGTTCCAGCACGCCACGGAACCGTCGTTGATCTCGTAGTCGCCGCCGGTGGGCTTGGCCGACTGTGGCACGTTCAGCGTGTAGAGGCCGGAATGCGGGGCGGTGGCGTGCGCCTTGACCACGCGCTTGCCATCGATGGAATCGTCGATGGAAATGTCCGCCGGCACGATGTTGCCGTTCGCGTCGGTCACGGTCACCTTGCTCACGTCGTCCTGCTCGGTGCCGCCGATCACCACGTCCCTGGTGTCGATCGTGTCGTAGATCCAGAACTTGCCGGAGGCGTTGGAATGCGCCTTGATGTGCGCCGTGTACAGCGAGCCGGACGCGATGGAGTCGTTGCCGTCCCGCACCGTGTCGCCGGCCCCGTTGGTCAGCCATTTCTCGGGCGGGGTGGTGGTCTTCTCGCCGGACTCCTTGCCGTCGTTCTCTCCCTTGTGGGAGACCGCCTCGGCCATGCCGCCCTGCTTCGCCACGTCAACGTCCCACCAGCGCTTGCCCGCAGGCCACGACTCCCACGAGGCGTCCATGTCCTTGAAGGACGCGCTCACTGTGGCGCTGCCCTTGTTGGATGCGGTGAACTGCTTCGCCACCGTCTTCTCGGTGCCGTCAATGCCACGCCAGTGCAGGGTCGCGGTGCCGTTCACGTTCTCGGTCTTCGACCCGTCGCTGGACAGGGTGATCACATCCGAGGCGTCCTTGGTGTCGCCCGCCTGGCCCGACATCTCCGCGGCCTGCGTGCTGATGCCCAGATGATATGAGGGCGGCGCGGGCTGGTACTTGTCGAGCACGATGACCACGATCGACGGCTTCGAGGAAGCCTCCACATTACGACGCATGATCGCATCCACGCTGTTCGACGGATCATCATCGAACGGATTGGATGTCAGATATACGGTGCTGCCGTACTGGTATGTTCTTGGAGCTACGTATTTGTTCCAGTTGTCATACCAGCCGCCGGGCAAAGAGGGCGAATAGTAACCGGTGCCGTTGTAGATGAAGCTGCGGCCTGAGATGTAGGGCACCGCGCCGACGGCGACCACTCGGCAGTCACCATCGCCCTCGCCGGGATGGCGCTGCCGGAAACCGGTCTCGCATTCCGTGCGGGCCTGGTCCAATGCGGCCTGCGCCTTCGTGACGCCATCGCCCTGCAACGCGACGCCGGCATTGTTCATGGCGGCGCGCACCGAATCAAGACTCGTGGCCGGACCCCATGCGCCCGATGCGTCGTCCTTGTACTGCCAGAACTGCAACACGTCCATGTTTCCGCCCGCGCCGGGCTGGTTGCCGCCGCCACCGCCCGCGAACGCGGTCGATGCGACGACGCCGCCGGCACCAAGCGTGGCGATCGCAGCCACCGCCGCGACACCGGCCTTCATCATCTTCCTGCCAAAGTTCATAAATGAACCTCCGTTAACCTTGTCTGTTCATCCCCTCCCCTCAAACTTTCCGGTCATGGCCCCGCCGCCTTTTTTCAAGGGGTGGCGGGGCTTCCGACCGCAGGAATAACGGGAGGTAGCCGCCGGTTGGCCCGGCAGCCACCAACAAGCCTCACAGACGACACGCCGAACCACGGAGCATGGCGTCTACAAAAATCCGGAAGTATTTCCCGGCAACACGGGCACACGGGAATGCGGGGACACGGGTTCACGGGGAAATGGGTTTCCTTTGCGAAATCCATGGAAAAGGCCCGTACCGGTTTCCCGATACGAGCCATAATCAGCCAATCGTCGATCAGTGATGGTAGTAGCCGTCATACTTGCCGGTGCAGCTGTTGTCGCAGCCGTAAGCGCCGTTGAGGTTCGGCTTCGGGGCGGAGCCGCCGGCCGGGCCGGAGCCGGACGTGGAGCCGGAGCCGGTGCCGCCCGATGTGGTGCCACGGTATGTGTTGGAGCCGGAAGCGGAGCCTTCCGTGCGCCTGTACGCGCCACCGGAGTAGGAGGAGCCGCCGTTGTAGGCGGATCGGGCCTGCGCCTGAGCCTGGGCGGCCGCTGCGGCGGCTTGCGCATCCGCGTCCGTCTTTGCCTGGACGCTCGCGGCCACGCCATTGATGGCATCCTCCACCGTCTTGCGCGCCCCGTCGATCTTCGCCGGATCGTTCCCGTCCTTCAGCCCGTTCGCCGCGTCGATGGCGTTCGACAATGCGTCGCGGGTGGCGTTGTCCGCGACCTTGCCGTCCGAATCCGCGAGCAGCCTCGACGCCTCGTCCAGCTTCGCCGTCAGATTCGTTTTCGCGGTTTCCAGCCTCTTCGCTGCCTTGGATTCGGCGACGGCCCTCACCGCCTTCGACAGGCTCTTCTCGTGGGTCCCGTACCAGTCGGCCTGTTCATTGAGCTTCACGGTGGCGGCATCCAGTCCTTGCGCGTCTTCGGCCACGCAGCCCTCGTATTCGGGTGCCATGGCCTTGAGCTCCTTGCCCAAGGATTCGACGGTCTTCGAGTCCTCGACCTGTTCGGCCTTGACGGCGGCGGCATCGGCGGCATCGCCGTTGAGCAGCGCGTTGTATTCGTTGGCATTGTTGCGCACGGTGTCGGCGGCGGCGCACGCCTCCTCGGCCTCGGCGAGCTTCGCGCCGCTGTAAGCGTTCCAGCCGACGACGCCGGCCGCGACCAGAATCACCGCGCAGACGGCCGCGACCAGGGGCGGCATCCACTTCGGACACTTCCTTCCATCCTTGCTTGGCTCCGTGATGTTCTCGGCGGGTGTTTCGACGGGTTCGAGGATTTCCGTCTTGTCGTTCTCGTTCATCATTGTTCTCCTTGCATTGATAACGCTTTATTGATCTGCCGGGATACCCGCGTCGGATTGCAGCGTTTCCCGCGCGATGTCGAGTAGCCGCTCGTCGCGGCCGGGTTGGGCGTCCGCTGTGTGGGGGAGCCAGTCCTGATCGACGTCGAGGGTCAGGTCATCGAAGGCCTGTTGCCCGTCATCGCGGCCCAGCAGGCCGCGTAGCCTGAACGTCTCGTTCATGTGCTGTCCGTCCCATTCGATGCGCCGGGCGTACAGCAGGAAATCCAGAGTAAGGAACCCCGGCCCGGCCTTGTCCACCTGCACGTACCGGGAGCGCGTCGGCGTGAATCTCACCCGCGGCACGCCTTTCAGCCGTTCGTGCAACGGGCTGTCCGGCACGATGTAGCGTTTGACCAGGTTCTGTCCGCCGGCCGCGAAGAACAGCATCTGCGGCAGATTGCCGTAGGTCGCGTCGTAGTAGCGCCATCCCTGGTCGTCCCGCCATTTGCGAAGCATGTCACGGGCGGCCCCCGGCCCCAGATGGATGCCGGAGAACCGTTCCCACGCCAGCGTCACCCGGTCGAACTCGCCGCGCATGAGACCATACAGGGCCCGCCCGGTCTGGTCCTTCGGATGACGTCTCGCTCGGGTGTCCGTCCGATGGTTCGGATCCGCATACGGGCAGTGCAGATAGGCGTCCTCGTCGTAGCGGCACAGGCCCGGCACGTCGCCCCGGTGGTGTCGCCCGTAGGGCCGGCGCGCACGGCTTTCCTCCTGCCGGCGGAACATGCCGACGATCTGGATGGGATTGTCGCACAGCGGGCACACCGCGTAGTAGGACGGCCCCTTGTCGCCGTCACGACGCCACGGGGCCACGCCGCCGGTGCACCTCATGTATGACTCCTGGCTGATCACGATGCTTTCCGCCCTTCCCGGCCATGCCTTGAACGCATCCATAGTCGGCCCCCCTCGCCGCGCATCGTCGTCATCGATACCTCCTGTTGATTCTAACCCACCAATCCGCCGGCAGCTCGGGCACCGCGCCCTCGCGTTCGGCGAACGCGAGGCACGCGAGCACCGTGCGCAATCCCAACGGGAACTCCCGCCGTCCCTGACGCATCAGGAACGTCCAGTCCTCCGTGCACTCCTCGCAATCCGAATGGTCCATGATCCCGCGACGGGCCAGTGCGGCCCGCTCCTCGATGTCATCCGTCATCATCCACTCCTTCTTCCGTCTTGCTTCGCCTCGGCCCTTGCATCCGCCGCGTCGAGGGGAGGGCAGTCGCATTCGATCCATGCCGTGAGCATGTCGCGGATGGTGGTGCCGCGCCGCACGGCCTCGGCCTTGAACCGTTTCTTGAGCATGGGGTCGAGCTCCACCGTGATCTTGGGCAGCTTGACCGGTTTCTTGTAGTCGGTGAGGGTCGATGCCAGCATGTTCCTCGTGGTCATCGGCTTGTTGATCTCCATGATGTTGTTCCTTTCCGTGTCCCCGTGTCCACGGGTTTGCGTGGACACGGGTTTCCGGGTTTCCGGGTCGGCGGGTGTCAGGCGTTGAATGCGTCGCTGAGTTCCTTGGCGATAAGCCCGTAGCCCGAGGCGGACGGGAACCGGCCCTCGTCCGGCGCGAGGCGCATGGCCTCCTTGTACGGGATGGTCTCCCTGCAATGGGCCAGTCCGTTCTCGGCCAGGAACTCCTCGGCGTGCCTGAGGCTGCGCGTGCCGTAGCGGGTCTGGGTCAGCAGCACCGAGGAGGGCTTGTTGATCTGCCGGATGGTCTCCAGCATGCGTTCCAGGTCGATGGGGCCGGTGGTGGTGACGAGCAGCACGAGGTCGGCCGCGTCCACCGCCGCCTCCACCAGATCGGTCTGCAAGGGAGGCGTGTCGATCAGCACCCATTCCTCCTCGGCGGGCGCGGCGACGGTGAACCGGTTGACGACCTCCACCCCGAAGGGCAGTGGGCGGCCGGCCGATAGGGCCTTGTGCGCCCACAGGGTCGCCGCGCCGGACGGGTCGGCGTCGCGCACCGTCACGGTATGGCCCAGTCGGGCGAGTGCTTCGGCGGTGCCGATGGCGCTGGTGGTCTTGCCGACCCCGCCCTTGAGGTTGACGAAGGCCACCGTTTTCGTGTTCGTGGTCATTGGGATTGTTCCTTTCATTCGGGTTTCCGGCTTCCCGTGTCCACGGGTGCACGGTTCCACGGTTTGCCGCGTATACGGGTTTCCGGAATGGTTCGTCCTTATGGGGCCGGACCGGTTATCTGTATCGGATTGTCTTCAGAAGAGGGTGTCCTGCAAGGGCGGGGTGTGTGTGGCGGCGGCCGGGGCCTTCGCCTTGCCGGTCGAGCGTGTGGTGGCGCGCCATCGTTGCTGGCGTGCGTTGCGCTGCTCGGTCTTGCGGCGTTTGCATTCGCGTTCGCGTGCCGCCGCCACGATCTCCGGGTTCTCGCGGATGTACCGGGCGAGCCGCCGTTCGGCGGTCGGGTCGTCGGGGTCGAACCGGAATCCGGCCTCCTGCGCGGTCGACGGTATCGATAAG
>OEDX01000091.1_pt1 | contig 8597 bp, 7 predicted proteins | sample 1502231 | NCBI WGS metagenome assembly OEDX01 (sample SAMN02317176, study PRJEB22365) | human gut metagenome | biome: HumanGut | host: Homo sapiens | place: USA: Seattle,WA | collected 2001
AACAAGCTTATCGATACCGTCGCCGGCATGCCCGGTGATCCTCGAATCCACCGGAGGCACGGACCGGGCCGGGGTATGTCTGGCCGCGGCACGCCACGCCTCGGGCCTGGGACCCGTGGCCTACGACGACCCCGTGGACCTGAGCGAATACGACATCGCCTACACCAAGGAGGACGAGTGAACCAGAAGAACGGACGGACCGACCCCGGCCCGCTGCGCGAGCGGGCGAGGAGCCTGTTCATCTCGCAGGCCACCATCGACGAAACGCTCGAATGGGCCACGCCCCGCCAACTGGACGCCATCGACCGCATGCTCGCCACGGAACTGGCCAACAGGGAGGCCTCCAAACGGGCAAGGCTCATGCGCCAGGCCCGGTTCCCGGTGCCCAAAAGCCTCGACGGCTACGACTTCGCGAACGTGCGCCTGCCCGACGGATACACCAAGGAGCAGCTGACCGGCCTCGATTTCGCGGCCAAGGCGCAGGACCTCGTGTTCTACGGCAAGACGGGACGCGGAAAGACCCACCTGGCCACCGCCCTGGGCATGCTCGCCATCGAGCAAGGCAGGAGCGTGAGGTTCCGGCAGACCGCGGAGCTCGTGCTCCAGCTCGGCAAGGCCAAACGCGACGGCGCCCTCGACAGCCTGCTCAGGGACCTCGCCCGTGCCGACCTGATCATCCTCGACGAGTTCGGCTACGCGCCCGTGCGCCTCGACGGGGCCCGTCTCCTCTACCAGATCATCGCCGGCAGCTACGAACGTCGCAGCATCATCTTCACCACGAACATCGAGTTCAGCAAATGGGGGACGATCTTCGCCGACGACAAACTCGCCGCCGCGATCATCGACCGCATCGTCCACCACGGACGCCTCATCGAATTCACCGGCCCCAGCCGACGCGTCAGCCAAGCCCTCATGTTCGGCAAGACGGACAACCAGTAAAACAAACCACCGGCCGGCACTCCTCATGCCGAAAACCGAAAAAAAATTAGTGACGAAACACGAAACACCGACTTGACTAAAAACAACTTGCGGTACTGGCCTATGGTGGATTCCATATAACCGGCCCCGTAAAGCGCGCGGACCACCTCGCCCGCGACATGGCCAACCGTCGTCTCACCCATGGCAAACTCCTTCGTTCGAATCAAATGGGACAAGACGAACATAACCCGGAACGTTAAGCCGGGAAACCACATGGGACACGGCCAGCCACCAAGACCCCGAACCGTTCCCCGGCTTAACAACAAACCCGGCTTAATCACTGTGGATGATCGGCTTCTCTCCGTCCTTGAGCGTGGAGCAGGCGTCGGTGAGCATGCCGTTGGCCAGCTCGGCGTTCGGGCTCGTGCCGATCGTCCAGGCGACCGGCATGCCGTCGTAGCAGTCGATCACGGGCGACAGGTAGGCCTTTCCCGCGGGGATCGAGAATTCCGTGAGGTCCGTGACCCACAGCATGTTCGGCCGCTCGGCGTGGAAATCGCGGTTCACCAGGTTCTTCGGCGCCTTGGTGAGCTCGCCCTTGTACGAGCTGTACCGCTTCGCGCTCCTGGACAGGGGCACCAGGCCATGTGAGGTCATCAGCCGCATGATCCGTTTGGCCGATACCCTGACGCCCACGCTTTTCAGCTCCAGGTGGATCCGCTTGTACCCGTAGCGGCGTTCGCTGTTCTCGAACGCCTCGCGCACGAGCTCCAGCAGCGGCGCGTCTTTGTCAGGACGTTTCATGGACTTGAGCTGGTAATGGTACGTGCTGCGCGCGATGCCGACCACGGGCAAGAGGCTCCTGGCCGTCACGCCCAGCGTCTCGCCAGCGGTCTTGACGAGGAGCGTCTTCTCTCGGTTGGTCAGGTTTTCCGGGTCTGCGCCCGGCTCTTTTCCCAACAGCTCCAACGCGCCCTTCCGGATCGCGATCTCGATGTCGAGTTCCCTCTTCTCCCGTCGTTGCCGTTCGACATCGGCGTCCAACTCGTCCAGACGGGCCTGGAGCTCCGCCACTTTCCTCTCCATCGACGCCAACGCATCCGCCGGACCGGCCGCGTCCGACGCGTTCGGAGCCACGGTCGGCTTGACGGACGGCTCCTTGGATTCCACGACGGTCCTTCTTTTCCCGGATCCGGACACAGTCGCCTCCTCGGATTTCGCGAGCATCTGCCGTTTCCATTCTCGCACAGTCGCGTCCTGCACGCCCAGTTCCCGGGTTCTAAATAGAAGTGCAACACCTTGTCTAGGGTTGGAAGTGTTCGAAGTTTCTAACTTAAGAAGGTGTTGCACTCATGGGTCAACAGTATTCGCACCTGTCGTCCGAGGAGAGGATCCTGATCGAGAAGCTGCATTGCGAACAGCATCCGGGCATTCGGCGGACCGCGGAGAGGATCGGCCGGGACAAGTCCACGGTGAGCCGCGAGCTGAGGCGCGGCCTGTGGTTCGCGTCCAACGAGAACGGGTCGTACCGTCCCTACCGGCCGAAACGGCTGAAGACCGGGCCGTGGACCTCGGGTCCGTTCTATTCGGCGCCGGCCGCGCAGAGAAAGGCCGACCGGCGTCGGCGCGAGTCCAGGAAACCGCGTCGCATGGATTCGGGCCCGTTGCGCGCCTGGGTGCTGGACGCGCTGCGCAGGGGGTGGAGCCCGGAACTGATCGAGGGACGGTTGAAGGCCCAGTGCGCCGGCGACCCGTCGATGCGGATCAGCCACGAGTGCCTCTACCAGTGGATCTACGCCAAGCCGCAGCGGGCGCTGGACCTGCGCCAGTATCTGGCGCGCGGCAGGAAACGCCGGACGAGGAAAAAGGGCAGGAAGGCGAAGGGGCCGCGCATCCCGATGCGCGTGCCCATCGCGGACCGGCCCGAGGCGGTCGGATCCAGGAAGGGGTTCGGCCATTTCGAGTCGGACACGGTGGTCGGCGCCGCGCCGTCGAGGCGCTGCGTGAACACGCAGGTGGAGCGCAGGAGCCGCAGGCTGTTCGCCCGGCTCGTCGACGACAAGAGCGCGTCCGCCACGGCCAGGGCCGAGTACGAGATCTTCAAGGGCATGCCGCCGGCCGCGCGCGTCGACCGCACGTGGGACAACGGCACGGAGGCGAGCCTGCACGTGCTGGTGGACGAGGCGCTGGGCATGCTCACGTACTTCGCCGACCCGTACGGTTCCTGGCAGCGTGGCGGCAACGAGAACAGGAACGGCAGGATCCGCCGCTACCTGCCCGAGGGAACCAGTTTCGAGGATCTCACGCAGGACGAGCTCGACGCGATCGTCGGGGAGATCAACGACACCCCCATGAAGCTCCTCGGCTACAAAACGCCCAACGAGGTATGGGACGAGGAGATGGCCAAGCTACAATCAAAACAAGCCGACCCGAAACCAGCCGTTGCACTTACAAGTTGAATCCGGGTCGTGAGAGACCAGCAAGTTCTCCATGTAAAATAGTAATTAGCGGGATCAGCCCGTCCACAAGATGATAACGAGGCAGGACAATGAAGCTAGAAATTCAATCACTAGGCAAAATCAGTAATGCTTCTATTCGTCTTGATGGCATTACCGCCATCGTCGGTAACAATGACGCAGGAAAAAGCACAGTAGGGAAAGCGCTATTCACCGCCATAGACGCATTCCATGATTTTGATGAGGAAACTGAAAAAGAACTACAACAATCGCTATTCTTTTCCGTCCTCTCGTTCTTGATGAGTAACATTGATGCATTAGCTACGCAAGAAAACGGCAGTTTACAGCCTTTCACCGATACTCTACCCAAGCGACTCCTTGGATTGCGAGGCTCTCCTTCCGAAGAAGATATTCGTTCCGCTTTGCTTCATACACGTATCACGACATCACCTCCACGATATGGATCTTCAATCTGGGCGCAGTATGAAAAGGCAGTGAAGGATGGCCCTCTCAGCACAGAATTTATCCATAATCTGCAACAACTTCTATCCATTCCCGATACCTCATTTGCAGCTAAGTATGCAGAAAATACTCTGAAAACTATGTTCGGAGGTCAGATTAGTAACCGAATTGAGTCCGTTCCAGCCGACGGATTCCTGCGCTTGGAAAACGGTAAAATTCTTTCAGAAATGGAATTTGCCAATGATCAAGTATCACAGGCTTCGTTCATGATGCCGAATTCCACACGTGTAGTCATGCTTGACGATCCCAAAGCCGTTGATGATACCTTCGACAACACGGATAATATATCGCGTCGATTCAATGGGATATGGGAAAGTCCATACGAACGCGAGGTGAGAGCACTGCGACGTCTGCTCGGCAGACGCGGCCCTAATGGAAGCGAATCATCGATCGCTAATCAGATTCTTGCACAACAAGATTTGTCGGAACTTACCGCCCATCTTGCCAATGCATTCCCATTCAAGATAAGTCCCAGTTCAGATGGACGTATGCTCATATCCGGCAGTAAATCCAACTTATCTGAACCTATACTTGCCTCCAATGCCTCCGCTGGAGGCAAAGCAACCATGCTACTTCGCTATCTGTTCGAAGAACATATGCTTCGTTCAGGGGACTTTCTTATCCTCGATGAGCCTGAAATTCATCTGCACCCTCAACTGCAAATTGCATATGCACGTTATATCGTTGGAGCTGCACAAAAAATAGGAGTACGCGTACTACTCACCACACATAGCCCTTACTTCCTGCAAGCACTCACCACCTATTCGCAACTCTTCGGATTCAAGCAGCAACTCTCCGTGTACAGCGCGCAGTCTCAAACCAATCAATCCATTACATTCGTAGAAGAAGACAACAAGGGTATCGCTCGTATCTTTGAAAACATGGCACAGCCATTCCTGACCTTGGAGCGTGATATCGCCAATGACCTAACGGGGGGCAATCATGCTGAACTTTAAAGATTGCCTCAGTTGGATCTACATGCACACAGAGCTAGCGACTATTGATCAATTGTCATTTGATGAAAACGTCTGTCGCTCGGTCTCTGAAAGCAAACAACAACAATACAACTTCGACAAGTATGCAGAACTATTCCAGACACGGCACCCAGACATGATTCGTCCGGCTTCGTGCGATGGACTCAATGCAATCAAGCATTGTGAGCGTTTATTCTTTGTGGAGTATAAAAACGGCAATGTCGTAGCTAAAAACGGGCAGACCAACGAGATAACACTCAAGTCAAAACCGGCCACGAATATTGAGAAAAAGCTCTATGACTCAGTACTCATGTTGGAATATGAGGGACTTATTAATCTCGCCGTGAGCCGCAATCAATGTATTGCTCTTGTTGTTGTTCGCAATGATGCTGTCCCACGAAGCGAAGCAGAAGCAGATTCCTTGCAACCCACCGCAAACCCTGTATTTCCGCAGCTCATGAGAACTGCCGACGAATTCAATATACGAAGCGCTGCCGGATTGGCAGAAAAACTATACCTTGCTGTCAAGGTCGTCATTGTCGATATATTTGAACGAGACTATCTTCCGCATCTGGAAGTATGAAGTATAGATACCCGTATCACAATAAACACTCATACCGTATAAGCATACTGCCGCGTGATTTGAGGGCGCACCGGAGCTTCCTCCACGCGGTAGTGCTTGCGCATGCTGGTCAGGATGGTGCGCAGCGCCTTGTTTGTCTGCTCGGCGGCAGTGCGGAATTTTGCGTATTCCTTGCCGTGCGGATCTTCAATATCCTCAGGCTCAGGGAGCATTGGCCGAATAATGGACGCGGAGTTGATCACTGACTGCAAGCGTTCCTGAATGGTCAAGCCCTTGACCAGTCCATTGCGCGCGCAGTACTCACACATGTTCGCAAAGTCGTCCAGCAGGAACGTGTATTTCACAGCAGTGGGAGCCAACGTGACAATGTCTTTACGCTGATCCTTTTCAAAGCACAGGATCAGATCAGCTGACCTGGCCATCGGCTGCGTCAGGCGCCGAGAACGGAACCCACTCGGTTCGATGCCCACGCTCTCCATGAGCAGGGCGCTGTTGGGGTCAATCTGGTGCATGGGCAAACCATGCGTGCCCGCGCTGGAAACCTGCACTGTGGTACCGGAAAGATAACGGGTGAGTAGCAGCTCACCCATGGGAGAACGACAAATATTGCCGGTGCAGACGAACATAATGTGCATGGGCTCAGTCCTTCTTCATACTTACAACGCTACCTTGCGGGCCTGCGTACAAACCACTAGCGCACCATTCTAGTCCGATACACCGGACTGCGACCAATCCGCGTCCGCCCACCACCACTTCATCTTCACAGAATGCTGATGGGAAATTCGTTTTTTGAGCGATTTTGCTATAGGGGGGGGGGCAGACTCATGGTAGGGTGTGCAACAGAGATGAAATTCACATGATTTCCTTGCAGTTTCAGGAAATACCTCAAGGGGGAAGGAGTTCACGTACCATGTCGAGAGTCAGCACCACGGCATCAGCAACGGCTCAACATATGAACAACACTACAGCAGAGACTGAGACACTGCACCGAGTGCAAATCAGCCGGGCTCAGGCATCACATACGGATTCTCACATTGCGGACGCAACTCCTGATACGACTGCCCCGACATTTTTTGACGGCACTTACTTCTCATCTTCTCCGGATGGCACCGTTACACATAACGATGCTGGCGATAGGCCTCATCTCACCGAATATTCAGTGCCCAAATGGCGTTATCTGTACAATACAACCATGGTGATTCTGGATCTGCTGATGACCATCATCGCCACCTGCATTGTATTCGCGTGCAATCCGGGAGCATATGCCAATGTGCAGAACATGGGACCGTCCGATTATGGTGTATTCAGTTTCCTGAGCTTGGCCTGTGTCTCCTGGCTCATCAGCCTCTATGCAGCTCGAAGCTACGAACGCCATACCATGGGCGAGGGGTATGGCCTGTACGCCAAGTTACTCAATGCGGCGTTTATCGACTTCATTATGCTCTGCACATTGGGCTACTTGTTCCATCTGAATGTGCCGCGTTCTCTGAATGTATTTATTCCCACCCTTTCCCTCATCCTTGTTATCGTTGAACGGTGGCTGATGCGTCGTGCGCTTCACCGCAATCGAGCAAAAGGTGAGTTCAACTACCCCACTATCATTATTGGCTCTCCGGAGGGCATCCGTAAAACGCTGAAGCAGCTCAAGGCATGCCTCAGCCTGGGGTATGCACCCATCGCGGTCTGCCCTGTTGCCTCTGTGTGTGATTCGGATGACCCGAATGCTGCTCAGCATCTTGTATCGGTTCCGTTTATTCCTGCCAATGATGAAGAGGCACGTCTCAAGGTGTTGGCGTTGAACTCCCATTTGCCTCAGACCGCCAAGCGAATGAAGGTTCGCACTATTCTGATCGCTGATGTGCTGACGCATGATTCTGAAACCATGCGTACGCTTTCGCTCGCTGTTGAGTCTATGGGCATTGAGCTGGCTCTTACTGCATCCGTTGCAGATCTGAGCGGCGCAAACCTGCAGCTACACAATGACCCCTCTATGCCGATTTTGACAGCCCGACTTGCACAGTATTCTCTGCCGACTCGCATCTTTAAGCGTGTGTGCGATATCGTTCTCTCCCTGGTGGCAATCATTCTGAGTTCGCCCATCATGCTATGGGCTGCATATAAGGTTAAGCGAGAAGACGGTGGCCCCGTGTTCTACTCACAGACTCGTATCGGCATCTACGGCAAGCCTTTCACCATGTACAAGTTCCGTTCCATGCGAATGAACGCCGATAAGATGGACGCTGAAGTGGCTGCTGCGGCTGGCGTGGAACTAGGCGCGACCTTCAAGGTCAAGGACGATCCTCGTGTTACTAAAATTGGTAAGTTCATCCGCAAGACTTCCATTGACGAGGTTCCTCAGTTCTTCAATGTGCTGAAGGGCGATATGTCTATGGTGGGGCCGCGTCCGCAACGTCAATATGAGGTTGACCAGTACTCGCCATTGTACTCCACTCGCCTACTGGTCAAGCCGGGTATCACCGGTCCTTGGCAGATTTCTGGGCGTAATGATTTGTCTCAGGAACAGTCTGAATATGCAGATGTGTCATATATTCAGAATTGGTCTATCACGGGGGATATCGCGATTCTGCTGAAGACAGTGGGCGCGGTATTTAATGGAACTGGTATGTAGTTTTTGCAATGCGAAGAAGGGCGTCAGCTTCTTGCTGACGCCCTTCTTTTGTCTCTCCCTCAGAGCCTGTGGCTGACGTCCTCGTCAGAGGGAACTTTTTTTAACCGGTTCTATTGTGGAGGTTCGAAGTTATGAAGAAGGAGATTATGGCCGTGCTGGCCGCTATCGCCGCGGTGTGGCCATTGCGTTGCTTGCCGCCGCGGACATCGCCCTGTTCGCCGTCCGCAAGAGCACCACTCGTCGCTGACGTGACTGACATAATGGACGGTAGACGCTGAAGCATAGTTCGCGAATACCACTGAACCGGGAGTCGATGATTCCCGGTTTTTCCATGTTATTGCTACGGTAATTATGCAATCATGCATGCATGGATTTGTATAATACGGAATTAGCCGGCTACAATTAGCGACGTAAAAAAGACACGTGACCAATGCAATAAGGAGAGCAATCATGGCTTCACTGCTTCAGGGATTCGAAGAGGTTCAGCTGGTCAAGCCGGTGGGCAAGACCGTTCT
>OEDX01000100.1_pt1 | contig 7008 bp, 4 predicted proteins | sample 1502231 | NCBI WGS metagenome assembly OEDX01 (sample SAMN02317176, study PRJEB22365) | human gut metagenome | biome: HumanGut | host: Homo sapiens | place: USA: Seattle,WA | collected 2001
GACGGTATCGATAAGCTTGATATCGAATTCCCGGGCCCCCCCTCGAGGTCCATACCGGCGGTCTGTGCGGCGGACTGCACGGTGGAGGAGCTGGCGGCACCCGGGCGGCCGGGCTTGGGAGTCAGTATCCACAGCGGGCCGTCATTGCCCAGTACCGCGTAGGCGTCAACGATCGTATCGGACAATTCGTCCTCATCATCGCCGTCGCGCCACCATACGATGACGCCGTCCACAGCGGAGTCGTAGTCCTCGTCCACGAGATCCTCGCCCGTGAGCTCTTCAATCTGGGCACGAATGGAATCGTCCACATCGTCGTCCCAGAGCCACTCCTGGACGATATCGCCGGGCTCGAAACCAAATTCTTCAGCGTTCTGTGATGCCGTTTGATTCACAGGGGACACATTAGCAAGTCTTCGCGAACAAATGCGTTAACGCGGCCGAAAATCGCCGCATTGTGGGCAGACCCATGCGAGTCGTCTCACCAGAAACAACGACTGGCCGCGCGTGTCATGCCTCGCAATGAGGCAAATCGTCGGCCTGCCCCTTGCCGATGGCCACCAACGCCTGATACGCCTCGTCCAGCGTGGCGACCTTGACGTCGCGCAGACCATCCGGCACGCGGCCGGCCACATCCGAACAATTCGACGCGGGGGCCAGGAACCATGTGGCGCCATCGCGCTTGGCACCAAGCATCTTCAGCACTATGCCGCCGATTCTGCCGACTTTGCCGTCCTTGTCTATGGTGCCGGTGCCGGCGATGGTCTTGCCGCCGCTCTCGTTGGCGGGGGTGAGTTTGTCGATGAGACCGAGCGTGTACATCATGCCTGCGGACGGTCCGCCGATGCTGTCCACGTGCATCGTCACCTTGGCGTGTTGCAATGCACTGGCGTCAATGCCCAGTTCGTCCGCATGGGCTTTGGCATACGCCAGACCGACGGCACTGGCCGAATCCTGGGAACCGGCCATGTCCTGTTCGACTTTCTTCTGATACTGGTCCGCACTCTGGCCCACCGGTACCGTGGCCTCACGCGGCATGACCTCCACCTGCGAATTGGCCCAGCCCCAGACGGCCTGCGCGTTGATGATCGGGTACCCGGGCACGCCGGACGCGTTCACCGTGGTCAGCAGCAGCTTGCCGGAATCCTTATACGTCGTCACGCCGGTACCGGTGATGTCGATAACCGCACCATCCTCGACCTTGCCCAGCACGTCTTGGGTGGGTCCGGGCATCTCGATGACGTACGGGCTGGGCAGCAGCAGAATCACCACACCAAGCAACACGGCGAATGCACCGACGAAATGGCGTTTCGGACGAGCGGCCGCATAGGCCCGAGCACGGCTGATTCCACGAGATAGGCGCGAATCATGCTTCACTTCGAACGATGGCATGCGCCCATCCCCCGCTTCCGAATCCGCAGTCGGGCTCTTCTGCTCCTGGACGAAGTCTGGTTCCTGATTCCTGTGGCGTGCAAACATACCCTACAGTGTAAGCGGAGGGCCGAAATCAGCCGAAAACGAACATAAACCGAAAATATTGCTCGGCCACGAGCGAACAGGCCCGGGCAGACCCTACACTTGGGGTAACACACCGCGGCAAAGAAGGATACGCATGGACGACAACGCGATTCACGAGTGGCTGATCAAATGCTTCGGCCCCATTCAGGGCGAGATGGCCTGGCAGCAGATCAGCCAGTTGCCTGAGGAGATCCGTGAACAGCTGATGAGTCAGGACCCCAGCCGACTGCCCAATCCATCCGAAGTCCAGCAGATGATGGCCGCGTTCAGCGCCGGCGGACTCAACACGATGGGCGATATGCAGCGCACTGTCGAGGAAGGGCCGATCAACGTCAAGCTCGCCAAGTCGATTGCCTTGCAGCAGGCCAACGCCTCCGGTTCCGCGTCCAGCGTGTCCGCCGTGGATGGCGAGGCGGCTCGCCGCGCGATGAGTGAGGCGAACCTGTGGCTGGATACCGCCTGCGAGTTCAATCCCGCGCCCGGCGATCCGGATGTGCTGACCCGCGCCGGCTGGGTGGAAGGCACCATCGACCAGTGGGCGAAGTTCGCAGCTCCTGTGGCCGAGTCGATGAACGACGCTTTGGCCTCGGTGATTTCGGAGCGTCTTGGCGGCGCGTTCGGCGATGGCGAGATTGCCGGCATGTTCGCCGGACCGGTGCCGATTCCGATTCCCGACGGCATGAAAGATCCAGCCCAGCTGATGAAGCTGCTGGGCAACACGTCCTTTGCCATGCAGTTGGGGCATGCGGCCGGCAATCTGAGCCATGAAGTGCATGGCAGTTTCGATCAGGGCATCGCATTGCTGAAGAATCCGGCTGGTGGACTGATTGCCCAGAACGCCACCGAATACGCGAGGATGCTGAACGGTGAGACTCCTGCGCCCGAGGCCGATACGGCCGGCACTTCAACCGACTCGGTCAATCCGTTCTCCACATCCACCGACGCTTCCGCCAATCCCATTGGCTTCACTTCGGCCGGCAACAGCGATACTCCGGCAACTGACGGTACCGCCCAAGTCTCCGGCTCCGATGCTTCCGCCGACGCCGCCGCGTTCGAGGCTGCGCTCTCCGGATTCGAGACCACCGAGAAAATTCCCGAATCCGAAGTGCTTTCCTTCCTGGCCCTGCAGGAAATGGCTCACGCCCGCCTGTATGCCTCGGTACCGTGGCTGATGCCGCGTTTCGAGGCGCTCATCGGCAAGTACGCACGCGGCATCTCCATCGATCTGGATGCGATGGAGGAACAGCTGCGTGACGCCACGTCGATGGATCCGGAGTCGATTTCCGGCGCGGTGAATCTCACCAAGGTCGGCATCCCCGACACCCCCGAACAGCGCGAGGCGCTGGCTTCGCTGGAATCGCTGCTGGCGATGGTCGAGGGCTGGGTGGATTGCGTGGTGTGGCGCGCCGGTATGGCCCATCTGCCTCATATCGAACAGTTGCGTGAGATGATGCGCCGCGAGCGCGCGATGGGTGGCCCCGCCGAACGCACGTTCGAGAGTCTGCTCGGCCTGCAGCTTCGCCCCAAGCGCATGCGCGAGGCCGCCGGATTGTGGGAGATGATCACCGCCGCCGAAGGCCCTGAAGGCCGTGACGCCAAGTGGTCGCATCCCGATCTGCTGCCTTCGCTGCCTGACGACAAGCCCGCAGTTGGCGCGTCTCCGTCGTCCGACGCTCCTTCAGGCTCCTCTTCCGATGCCAACGGTTCCGCTTCCCACCCTGCCGCAGATGGCAAGACCGGCGATATCGATTGGGATGCCGAACTGTCCAAGCTGCTCGGCGAAGATGGCGAAGACAGTGAAAACGGCAACTCGGAGGATACGCAGGCATAGTCAACCGGCCTTCAGCCAATTCCCGCTCCTGAATGTTCAGGAGCATTCAGTATGTATGAACGACGCCCGTCACAAAAATCGTGATGGGCGTCTGTGCTGCGCTCCATAACCATCCTTGGTCCGCGCATACGACAGATGCAGCGAATCCTCAGCTCGGGTGATGCCCACATACATAAGCCGGCGTTCCTCTTCCAGCGCATCCCCCGTTTCCGGCGAACCGTACGGCAAGAGCCCTTCCGAACAGCCGATCAGGAACACGTGCTTGAATTCCAGACCCTTGGATGCGTGGATCGTGGAAATCGTAACCCCGGGATCGTCGTTTGCGGCAAGTCCGGTGGCGTCCAAACCCATCGCCTCCAATAGTGCGCGTTTGGACGCGGCATCGTCGGCGAGCGCGGATGATTGCCATCCCGAATCCTTGCGGACGCGGTATTTCAGTCTCGCAGCGCGCAAGGCGGCACCGAATACCGGCTGTTGGGCGTTGATGCGGGTGAGGATCGCGCAATCGGACGGCTTGGCCCCGTTGGCAACCAACCGGGCGATGCGTGCCGCCACGCCCTGTGCCTCTTTCATATCGCTCTCATAAGCGGTTCGGGTAACGCGCGTGCCGGATTCGCGGGCGGAAACCAGTTTCAGGTAATCCTCACGGTTCGGCGCGGCCGCAAGCACCCGGTTGGCGAGGTTCACGACTTCCGGCGTCGAACGATAGTCGGTGTTGAGATTGACATCGGCGGCGAGCGGCCCGAATTCATCGGCGAAACGCAGCAGATCCCAGCTGGAGGCACCGGCAAACGAGTAGATGGTCTGGGCCGGATCGCCCACGACGCATACGTTGCGGTTCATCGCGCTCTTGCCGTCAGGTCCTCCCCCGCCCAGCCACAGGGTCAGCAGCCTGTGTTGCAGGGGCGAGACGTCCTGATACTCGTCGACGGTGAGCCAGCCGATGGTGGAACGAATTTGGGCGGCGGCTTCGGGAAAATCATCCATGATATGGCATACGAGCAGCAGAATATCGTCAAAATCGATTTCGCCACGCGAGGTCTTTTCCTGCTCGTAGGCGCTGTAGACGTCGGCGAACCGAGCGGTGTCGAGTCCGGCGGGCGGTTGCCTATGGGCGATGGCACAGGTCCGTGCATAATCTTCCACCGCCACCAACGAGATTTTGGCCCAATTGATTTCGGCGAGCACATCGCGAACGGTCAGCGGATCGGCATCGGTACGTGCGGTGGCGCGGATGATCGCGCGGGAGACGACGTCACGCTGATCTTCGATCACATGCGGGAATGGAGCCTCGCATATGTCTGACCAGACACTGTTGAGCTGATGCAATGCCGCTGAGTGGAAGGTCGCGGCCGTGACTCCGGCAGTTCCCGCACCCGAACCGGAACGTCCAGTACCTCCCCCTACGCCGAGCTGGCCCAACCGTGCGCGCATTTCCGCCGCCGCTTTTACCGAAAAGGTGACGGCAAGCACCCGCTCCGGCTTCCATGCCCCGGTGGCGCAGGCATAGGCGATCCGCCGCGTGACCGTGCGGGTTTTACCGGCACCTGCGCCGGCGATGATGCGCACCGGCCCTTGCAACGTAGTCGCGGCGGTACGCTGCCGCTCATCGAGCCCCTCAAGAATCCCCTGCGCCTGTTCCATGCGTCCATTGTGGCACGATTCGCGCTCACGGCACGACTCACGCCTATGGCTGAATCGGGCTCACGACAAAACATCGCCAGAATCATGCGTTTTGCGTGTCATTCTGCGGTGCGAATCGCCACGGATGTATTAGTGTGGAAGGGTGATGAAACGTAGCGATTATATGTTGGCGGCACTCGCCTCAGCCGTCCTGCCGAATCTGGGGGTGGCCGGCGTACGCGAGAACGTGCAGGCCAGCGCAACCGACGAGGCCAAAGGCATCGATCAGACCGTGATCCAAGATGCTTCGGGCAAGTTGTACGACGTATACGCCACTGACACCAGGGAAGGGCGTACACGTCTGATCCGCCGTGTGAAAGCGGCGCAGACACTGGCAGCCGCGCGCGAGCTTGGTGGCCTCGGCTTCGATATGGACCGTGTGGTCGCATTCGTCCCGGGAGACGTTTCCCAACCCGGCCAGACGGCCACCGCACAGGCCGTGGGGCAGCAGGCCCAGGCGGACTCCACACCGCTGACCCCACGCAAGCCCGGTCCCACAGGCGAGACGACCGTGATGATCGCCGTCCACCGTGATGGTCAGGCACGTCCTCTCGACCTGTTGACATTGGATGACTGCGCGGCCGTCGGCACCGCCATCGGAGCCATTCATCGCCTGCCTTCGACTTTTCTGGCCAATGCCAAATATCCGGTAGTTACCACCGGTCAGATTCGTTCGCAGCTGACCGTCTGGATTCGCCGCTTACGCTCCGCCGGCCATGTTCCCCAAGAAATCACCGACAGCTGGGCGCGCATCATGGACACCGAGGGATTGTGGTCGTTCTCCACCTGCACGGTTCACGGCGGATTCTCCGACGGCGACTTCCTGTTCTCCGGTTCCACCATCACCACGGTGACCAACTGGCAGGATATGCAGGTCAACGATCCGGCACGAGACCTTGCCTGGATTTTCGGCAAGCTCGACGAATCCCATCGCAACGCCGTGCTTTCCGCATACGGCCGCATGATGGGCTCTCGACTTGACGATCTCATCATGCTCAGGGCCAACCTGTGGTTGCAGATGGAACAGGTGGGCGAATTCATTCAGGCGTTGAACCGTGCGGACAACAATCGCATCATGCAGTTCAAGGCACAGGTCGAACGACTCGCACACCAGTTGGGCGTGATCAAGCACACTCCGGCATCGGCCCCAGCCGCAGGGTCGGCCGCCGCCGCGTCGACGAAGCCCGGTTCTCCTTCCACAATCACCGTCGGCACATTGTTGCGGGACGACCGCCATCAGGCACCCGCACAACCGCAGCAGTCCGACACCGGTACCGCGGCGGCCGAGGTCTCGGACGACACGCCCGACCCCGATCGCACCGGTTCCGCTGACATCGTGGCCGCTGGCGACGTGGATCTTACCCCGGAAGTCGAACCCGATGCTGACCGGACCGCCAATCACCCGCAAGCGAGTGTCTCCGGCACCGCAACCGGTACAGGATCGACCAAACCGCAGCCCTCACATGGCGCTTCCCATTCTTCGGTGACGATCACGCTGAAGGAGCTCCTCAGTATGAACGGGCATAGCGGCACGACGTCAACCGACGCTTCCCCTGCGTCTCAATCCGCCGCCCCGACCGACGATGCGGTGAATGACGATACTCCGGACAGTCTCGTTCAGCACGGAGCCTCGAGTGCCCAGACCACGGTGATTCCGCTGCTGGAGCGGGAAGAACGCGCTCTGCGCGATGCCCGTGCCGGGTTGGACGGGTATGACAGCGAGGGCAATCCGCTGGCCGAATCATCCGCATCATCCAAATAATGTCGTGTGCGGTGTTCCGCGCCACGCCGAGCGCGTAACACCGCACATGACGACGCAGACACGCGGCACAATAGAGTACAGAACCTCGGCCGGCGACGGCCACTTACCATGATGTTCGTCACAAAGACGGCAGAACAAGGAGCCTTATATGGATATCGAACTGGGCATTCAGAACGTGGCACGACCGGTGAACTTCAGCACCGACGAATCAGCCGAC
>OEDX01000103.1_pt1 | contig 6690 bp, 5 predicted proteins | sample 1502231 | NCBI WGS metagenome assembly OEDX01 (sample SAMN02317176, study PRJEB22365) | human gut metagenome | biome: HumanGut | host: Homo sapiens | place: USA: Seattle,WA | collected 2001
ATCAAGCTTATCGATACCGTCCGCCCGCAGCTGTGCGGGCGCTGGAACCAGATGCTGCGGCGCGTCCGCGGGCAGAACCGGCTGCTGACGAAACGCCGGAACCGCCTTCGTTCTCCTCATCATCCGCATCAATGCGCGGGCACACGATATAGGCCCGCTCCCCCGCGTCGACTCGCGCGCGAATGTGCGCGAACATACGCCCCATGGTGGCGGCGTCGGCCTCATTGACCACCACGGTGCGAATCGGTTTGCGGCCGCCGGGCAATTCGGTGAGCCAGGAAATATCGAGATCACCGAACCAAGTCATGGCGGCAGTGCGCGGGATGGGCGTGGCGGTCATCACCAGTAGATGCGGCGTGGTGCCGTCGTCGGTTTTGGCGTTGAGACTTTCGCGCTGTTCCACACCGAACCGGTGCTGCTCGTCGATTACCACCAAGGCCAAGTGCGGGGCTTGGAAGGTCTTGGAAAATGCCGCGTGCGTGGCCACGATAATGCCCGGCTCGCCACTGGCGGCCGCAGCGAGCGCCTTACGCCGGGCGGCAAGCTTCATACCACCGGTCAGCAGGGTGACGGGAATTTCCGCAGGCACCTTGGAAGAAGAGACTGTCGAAGCACTGGACGCGCCCATCGCGCCCTCAACGTCGGCCGCGGCATCGGTCTCCTTGGCACCCGGCTGTGCAAGGGCCAGCCCCGACACCATCTTGCTGATGGTCTCGTAATGCTGTTCGGCAAGCACCTGAGTGGGAGCCACCAGCACCGCCTGATAGCCGGCGCCGACCGCCTGCAGCATGGCCGCGAGCGCCACCACGGTTTTGCCGGAGCCGACTTCGCCCTGCAACAGACGTTGCATGGGCCAGTCACGTTCAAGATCGGCCGCGATGTCGTCCACCACCTGACTCTGCCCGGCTGTCAGTGTGAACGGCAGCGAGGCGATGAAACGGTCACGCAAATTGGGCAGATCAGGCAGATTGGTCGCAGCACCGTGCTCCGATGCTCCCGGGTGTGCGCTTGGCTCCGCGGCCGCTTCGCCCACCGACGCTCGAGCTGTTTCCAGCGCCTCGTTCAGCGGGCAAGGATGCGCCGATGACTTGTGCGCGTGCTGTCGAGCCTTCAGCAGCGAGGTCTGCGAAACGAAAGCCTCCTCATAGCGCAGGGTTTCGATGGCTTCCTTGAACCGGGCCGTGGAGGCCGGATCATGAATGGCCAGGAACGCCTCAGCCCGATGCATGAGGTTCTTGGCCTTGCGCACCGATTCGGGCAGCACATCTGGGATGGATTGGGAGAGCGCCTCAGCACCGGATTCGGCGGTCGTGCCGGACTTCTCTTCCCCGTTTTGGACGGCGATGGTGTCGGTCGTGGGAGCCACGATGTCGGCTGACCCAGCGCCAGCGAGTTGCCCGTCAGGCGTGGATGACGTGCGGGCCCCCATCATCCACAGCAATCCCAGAATCGTCTCATGAATATGTTCGGATGAAATACGCGAACTGGCGTGATATACCGGGCGGGGCCGGCAGACGCGGGTAAGCGCCTCTTGCACGGTATCGGCGTCGTATTTCAGCGCGGCCCCGGAAGGGGCAGCCGCGGCCGGCGGATACGCGGACTGCGCACTGGCATACGGATCGGTACTTCCCGCAAACGCGCCATTGCCGGATGCCGCGCCCCGAGCGTAACCCTCAAGCCCCGCTCCTGTCCCGGCCGACCCGGGCGTGACAGTGAGGATTTCGGGGTGCGTGAATTGCAGCTGACCCATGTATTCGCTGGGCATACCGGAGACCACCACAGACGTGCCGGCGCGCAGCCGCATGCTGACCCAATCCACATACGATTTACGATACGAAAAGAACGTGAGCCGAGCCGTGCTGCCGGGTACGCGACGAGACCGGGCGAAGTCGGCGTCATCGACCGTCGCCTCGAGTCGGTAGCCGCGGCGAGCGTTCATCGGCACCACGCGCATGTCTCGTATCACGGCGGCAAATGCCATCTGCTGGCCGGGTGCGGCCTCGCGGATGGCGCGAAGCGGCACCGGTTCGGTGACGCGGAAGGGATAGTAGGTCAGGGCGTCGCCGACAGTGACGATTCCCAGCGATTTGAGCGCGGACACGCGACGCTTGTTGGTGACCAGCGAAGCGAGAGTGGTGTCCATAGTGATGCTCATATTGGCCTATTCTATTCGCACGGCCCCTTTAAGCCGCAGAAACAACAAAACCCGCTGAGCCGAAGCTCAAACGGGTTTTGCTCCACGTTAGTACGCGATTCACGCGGCCACACGCTGAACCTTGCCGGCCTTGAGGCACTTGACGCACACGCGCAGGCGAGTGTTCTCGCCATCAATCGTGGTGCGCACAGACTGCAGGTTCGGGCGGAAGCTACGCTTGGTACGACGGTGCGAATGGGAAACGGTGAAACCGGTCTGCGGTCCCTTGCCGCACACTGCGCAACGAGCTGCCATGATGGACTCCCTTAACCTTGATGTGTCAAGTCTTTCGCGCATTCGACCGCCGGTTTCACCCGACATGCCGAACACACAACTTCACAAATATATAGCCCAATACCGACAACCGCAACTCTTGCGTGTATCATGGGCGAACTTCGGCGGTTCACGCGCGGTTCGAGCGTAACTTGCGAGTGGGCCATCAGCGGTTCGCGAGCGGCTCGGCATTGGTTCGCCATCGGCGAATTACGCCGCAAATCGTAGCGTTTACCTGATAAAACACGCCGGCCTGCCTATTCCGCATCCAGCAAACTCTCATATAATCTCGGTATAAGAGATGGCAAGGGACGAAGGGGTCCTCGTGCAACTTACGACGAAGGAGGCTGTCATGTTGAATCTCAGGCGAGGTATCGGCACTCACGAGCCCAGCGTGATTTCACTGGGGCAAGTCTGGGTGGACATTATGCTCAATGTGGACGAGGTGCCGGCACAGGGCGGATTCGCCGTGGCCGATCATCCGAAGCCTTCCATTGGCGGCAGCTATCGCGTGCTGCAGGCGGCCAGCCGCATGGGCGTGCCGACCGAGCACGCCGGCATTCTGGGCAACGGCCTGTGGGCGCATTTCATCCGCCAGTCATTCCAAGACAACGGCATTACGCATATCGGCCAGGATCGTCTTGATGAGGATTCCGGTTTCCGCGTGGTGCTGAGCTCCGGCGCGCCGAAGAAGACGTTCATCGCTTCCTACGGCGCCGAGGCTCATGGCGACGCGGACACGTTCAACACGCTGGAGCCGCAGCCCAAAGACGTGGTGCACATCAGCGGCAACACACTGATGGACCATACGGCCACCGGCGTGGACGGATTCCTACTCAAGGCCGGTACCGACCCGGCTGCACGCGACTACACGCTGGTGATCAATCCCACCAATACGTTGCGTCTGGTCAACGACCATATGCTTGAGGACCTGGTGCTCGCACGCCCGGTCTGGTCCTGCAACCGTCAGGAGGCCATGACGCTGGCCGAGCGCCTGGGCGCGCCGATCGACGACAGCAAGGTCACCATCGGCGGTGGACTCGACGACTTCATGCACCAGTTGTGTGACGGCTTGGGCACTACACTGCGCGCGCCGCTGGTGGTGCGTGTCGGCGCCCGCGGCGCTTGGATTCGTGAGCCAGGTGGCGAGACGATTCATATCGAGGGATACCCGACCAAGGCCATACACACCCGTTCGGCGGGCGGTTGCCACACCGGCGTGATGTGCGCGATGCTGGCAAAGGGCCATAGTCTGGCCGAATCGGTAAAGATCGCCAACGCGGCGGCATCCATCGCCATCCAGCGCAGCCTCAACGGCGTGCCGCAATGCCCCGATTACGACGAGGCCATCGCGCTGATCGGCGAATAGTTTCCGGACGATTGAGTGGATTTCCTCATCTGGGGGAATCCACGATCGGCTCCCTTCAGTCCGCTTCGCGGCCAGCTCCCCTCAGCGAGGGGAGCTATTTTTCTGCCCTGGCTCCCCTTAGAAAGGGGCCCCGGCATTATTCACCCGCCGTTCAACCGGAATGGTCCCCCTACCCTAGTCCGCGCTTCTACGATAGATTGAGTTGAATACCGTCGAGGAGTGCATATGACTGATCCCACGAATGTCCACGAACCGGTGCCGCAAAGCGCCAAACTGACCGCCCGCGAAAAGAAGTGGATCATCTACGACGTCGGCAACTCGGCATTCGTGCTGCTGTCCACCGCCGTCATCCCCATCTACGCCAAATCGCTGATGCCGGCGGACGGTAACATCGTATCCGCCTGGGGCTATGCACAGACCATCGCGTCGCTGATCATCGCGTTGCTCATGCCGTTGCTTGGCTCCATCGCCGATGTACAGGGCATGAAGATCAAGTTCTTCCTGGGCTTCTTCGGCACCGGCGTGGTCACCTGCTGCGCAATGGCCCTGCCCCTGACCTGGCTGCCGTTCCTAGTCGTCTACATTCTGGCGACCATCGGCCTTAACGGCTCGCTGACGTTCTATGATTCGATGCTTATCGACACCACCTCGAACGAGCGCATGGACAAGGTCTCCTCGCACGGCTACGGCTGGGGCTACATCGGCTCCACCGTGCCGTTCATCTTCTGCATCGCGCTGATCTTCGGCGGCCCGTCGCTCTTCGGCTGGTCCACGGTGGCTTGCACGCGCGCCTCGTTCATCATCACCGCCATCTGGTGGGTGGCATTCACCATCCCGCTGCTTACCAGCTACCGCCAAGTGCACTATCGCGCCACCCGTGACCAGCTGGGCTCGGCCATGCGCGGCACGTTCAGCGAACTGGCGGGCACGTTCGGCAAGATCGTGAAGAACAAGCCGTTGTGGATGTTCATGATCGCGTTCTTCTTCTACATCGATGCCGTGAACACGGTGATTTCGATGAGCACCTCCTACGGTGCCGAGCTTGGCATCGACTCCACCCAGCTGGTGGTGGCACTGCTCGTCACGCAGTTCGTGGCCTTCCCCTGCGCGATTCTCTACGGTCGTCTGGCCGGCCGGTTCGGCTGCAAAGTGATGATCACGGCGGCGGTCGTGGCATACATGTGCATCGTGTTCTTCGCCGCGTTCTTCATGAAATCGGCCGTGGAGTTCTGGATTCTGGCGATTCTGGTCGGCATGTTCCAAGGCGGTATCCAGGCGCTTTCCCGCTCGTACTACGGCAAGATCATCCCCAAGGACCACGCCAACGAGTACTACGGCTTCTACGATATCTTCGGCAAGACCGCCTCAATCATCGGCACCTTCCTGGTGGCCACCACCACGTCCCTGACCGGCAACGCCTCGCTCGGCGTGCTCTCCATCGCCGTCCTGCTCGTCGCGGCGCTGGTCTTCCTGCTGCTCCAGAAGGATCCGACGCGCGCAAACGTGCTGAGACATCGCCGGTGAACCAAGTTCTGCCTTTTCACCGACGCCAGCTCGCATAAGCAGGAATCAAACGTCGGCGCTGGGACACAGAACGGGAATCCGCCGACGTTCAGAGTATCTGATGTCGGTGCCGGGCCATGTTTTGGACGCCACCGACACAAGTACCACTCTTGGCGACGGTGGTGGGGCATCCGCTGTCCCACCACCGTCGCCAATCGTTCTCAGCGGCGTTGACAATCCATTATCTGTCCCTCCAACGCCGCCAGACGTCAACAGCGTCGGCGACGGTCCGGATTTTGACGCACCACCGATGCAAAACCATTGCAGGCGGTCCGTACGGAACATCAGCCGCGACCACCGAACGAGCACCAGATGCGGCATCAGCCGCACTTATCGACGCACCCTTACCGCGTCATCACGTCCATCAATACAATGACTCATCGGCATATCCGGCTGCAGCCCAATAATCGTCGGCCGATAGCGAGCGATTGAAACCGGTGGCATGATCGCTTCCGAGGTCGCCCTCGCCACCGAAATCGACATCGAAATCAGTACCAGCATCGGAAGTACCGCCGGACATACCGGCAACGGACCTGACTTCGGTTTTCAGCAGGTATTTCTCCGCGAAATTCAGCGTGGTGCACACCATCGCAAACCCCTTTCCATGCGCGTTGCCCTGGCGGACCAAGACGTCCTTGTGTAAGTAAGTATGGCGGCTCCCCTTCCGCACCGCCATATCCACTATGGAAGCACGCCGCGGCACACGACACAAGCCCCGGGACATATGAAGAAGTTATGGCCGGTTCAAAGCACCCGTATTACAGCCCAAACGGCACCGCGCGCAGCGGGATTGCACGACGGCCGGGTTATAGGCCAAAATGTGTGTCCGTTTTGTCTTGTGTTCCTTTGTGGCAGTGGGCGTTCCTCCTGTTCGAGTTGTATGGGCGGGGAACTCGAGGTCGGCCAGAATGTGTGTCCGGAATGGCCGGTCAGGCCTTGCGGCACAACGGTTGAGTGACTTTCGAGTTGGCGTGGCAGATTGGGTGGATGAACACACCTTGTTGCGCCGTGTGCGGCGAGCCGATGAAGCGGAACGGAAGGACGAGCTCGGGACGGATCAGACGGTATCGATAAGCTTGATATCGAATTCCTGCAGCCCGGAGGAGAAAGGTACCAGGCCCCCCCTCGAGGTCGACGGTATCGATAAGCTTGATATCGAATTCCCGGGCCCCCCCTCGAGGGCGACGGTATCGATAAGCTTGATATCGAATTCCTGCAGCCCGGAGGAGAAAGGTACCGGGCCCCCCCTCGAGGTCGACGGTATCGATAAGCTTGATATCGAATTCCCGGG
>OEDX01000109.1_pt1 | contig 6050 bp, 6 predicted proteins | sample 1502231 | NCBI WGS metagenome assembly OEDX01 (sample SAMN02317176, study PRJEB22365) | human gut metagenome | biome: HumanGut | host: Homo sapiens | place: USA: Seattle,WA | collected 2001
CCCCCCCTCGAGGTCTTCATTAGGTCGGTGCCCTGCTTAGCATGAGATAATGAGCATTGGAATGAAGCCATTCTTGAAGGCAGTGTTCATCACAAGTGACCTAATGAACGCATAATCGACCTAATAAATGAATGGCGGATGGCTAATATGGAGCCTGAATGCAGAATATGAAACGTATGAAAGCCAACCAGGCACACAAGTGGCCTGTGCCGGAGCGCATCGAATCGCTGTACCGCACCATGGCTGACGCACTCGGCCCGACCGGATGGTGGCCGGCGGAGACCACGTTCGAGATTATGGTGGGCGCGGTGCTGACGCAGAATACGGCGTGGAGCAATGTGGATCGTTCGCTTGCGGCGTTGAAAGCGGAGGATGTGCTCGAACCCCATGCGTTGGTGGCCATGGAGCCGGAGCGTTTGCAGGAACTGATTCGACCGTCAGGCTTTTATGTCAACAAATCCAAGACCGTACAGTCGCTGAGTCGGTGGTATGTGGAGCGTTGCGGGGCCGCGCCCGAGGGTGCCGCGGCTATTTCCGATGCCGAATTACGGGCCGAGTTGCTTGGATTATTTGGTATTGGCGGCGAGACGGCCGACGATCTGATGCTGTACGTGTTCTCGCGCCGCACATTCGTGGCCGATACCTACGCGCGGCGGCTGTTCGCCTTCCTCGGATTCGACGTGCCGGCCGGCTATCCGGCATTCCACAAGGCCTATTCGCCCGTGATGCTGAGCACGAGCCTCAGCGTTGGGGATTTGCAGGAGTTCCATGGGCTTATCGACGAGTTCGGCAAGGCATACCGCGATGACGCGGCAAAAAGTGAGTCGTTCTTGGGTGTAAGCCTCACACAAAATGGTGCTCAATAAGAAAAGTGTGAGGCTCGCACAGCGCCAATCGCACATCCAAATCCTGGGAACGGCGGTCTGATGCCATTCCGTCGAATGTGCGATTGATTGGTATTGTGCGTTTGCCTCACACTTTTCTTATTGAGAATGATTCGCTGCGATATGCCGCATATCTCGTTTCGAGGTATTTCTTGCTGTTGAGATACACTATACATCGAAACGACACATATCTAAACGTGGCGTGTCGAAACGAGGTAGACTGGTGATCATGAGCTTGATTGAGATGATGATTCTGGGGTTCTTAAGCGAACGATCCATGTGCGGCTACGAACTGCGCAAGAAGATGGAACAGCTGCAGGGCTACGCGCGCAAATTCAGCGACGGCACGGTATATCCGGCGACCAACCGACTCGTCGAAGCCGGCCTGATTTCCGAACAGTCTGAGATCCGCGATGGCCGTCAGCGCCGCGTATTCACCCTGCTTGAGGCGGGCCGCAACAAACTCATCGAGGAACTGCGCGACACCGGCGGATTCAACCTCACCGATATCACCCGCTGGACCGTCGTGCTCACCTTCCTTGGTGTTGTTCCGGATAAATCAGACCGTGACGCGGTGCTGCGCCGCCGTTACGACCTGCTGAACGGCCATGACGTGCACTTCTTCTACTGCGACGCCGGCAACCCGCTCTCCATCGAGCAGATCGACGACCCCTACCGCCGCGGCATCATCGCCGTGCATGACGCCGAAATCGCCGCCGAGCTCGACTGGTTGCGCTCAATGCTGGGTATCGAAGACGAGTCTGTGGCACAATAGTTCGACTGGCACAGTCGCCGCAGCAACTAACAGGAGACGATGATGACCGAAGGCAAGCCGATGATCGATGACGCCACGCGTGAGAAAATGGCGCTCATGTTCTCCGACGAAGTCTATCTGCCAGACGATGCGGATGGCTTCTTCGACCTGCAGGCCGCCCAGCGCGACCTCCAGCTCGAACTCAACGCCACGCCGCTGACCCACCCGAAGCGCCGTACCGAACTCATGCAGGCGTTCTTCGGCGCTGCGGGGGAGGGCCTGTACCTCGAAGGCCCGGTGTACGCGAACTGGGGCAGCAATACGTACTGGGGCGAGCGCTGCTACGCCAACTTCAACCTGACGCTGGTCGACGATGGCGATATCTTCATCGGCTCCCACACCATGCTCGGCCCCAACGTCACGCTTGTAGCCACCGGCCATCCTGTGCGTCCGGACCTGCGCTACCGGGGCGCCCAGTATTCGTGTCCGATCCACATCGGCGAAAACGTCTGGATCGACACGTTCACGCCGACCCACACGTTGCGCCCGAGGGCCACCGGAATGCAATACACGTAGCGGTGCTCGCGCAGCACCGGCAACACGGGGTGGCAGGCGGCTCATTAGCACGGGGAACGGTTGAACGAGAAGTGGATTGGCATGTGGTGGTATCGAACATACTGATGCGTGTGCCGCCGAGCCTGTCCAGATGGCTGCCTATATGAGCCAGTGACAGGAAATCGCGGGAGAGCAAACGAGAGGAGTGTGCATGGGGCAGTTCGGTGTCATGATTGGCCAGTTGGTCGGATTCCTGATCATGCTGATGGTCGGATACGGATGTGTAAGGCTCCGGTTCTATGGTCAGACGGCGCTGGACGGCATGTGTTCGCTGCTGCTCAACGTGCTCATCCCTGTGCTCGTGTTCTCGAACGCCGTCGACGGCGCGGACCGCGCGCAGCTCGCCGCCAACTGGGGCGTGATGCTGCTGACCGCCGTGATGTACGCGCTGCTCATCCTGGTGTTCTGGCTGGTCGCCGAACTGTTGCGGCTCAAAGGTTCGCGTAGCCATGTATTTCAGGCGTCGCTTATTTTCGGCAACGCCGGATTCATCGGCATTCCGTTGATTATGGCACTTTGGCCGCAGAACGGCGCGATTTACGTGGCGCTGATGTCGATCATCGACCAGACGCTGCTCTGGACGTACGGCGTATGGCTGTGCGAGCCGGTCGTCGAAACGACTGACGGCAACGCGATTGGCGCGCGAGGTGCGGTCGCGAACGGTTCGGTGAACGGCGCCGGTTCGGTGGGGGAGGCTGGTTCGGCGAGCAATGCTGGTTCGGCGAGCAATGCCGCAAACGGTGGTTCTCCGGCCGTCGTCCGTCCCTCGCTAGGTACCCGCGTCCTCGGCCTGCTTAAACGATTCGTCAATCCCGCCTTCATTGGCGTGATGCTCGCCCTGATTCTGATTCTGCTCGGCGTCAAGGTGCCGGACATCATCCTGAAGCCGCTGCACACCATCGGCAATATGGCCACACCGATGTCGCTAATCTACTTGGGCGGCCTGTTCGCACTGACCAAGTGGTGGGGCGTCCTCAAACGCTACGAACTCTATGCTGGCCTAGTCGCCAAGATGATCGCATTCCCGCTCGCCTTCTACGCGCTACTGACCGCGCTGACCGGCGCATCGCCGCAACTGTCGATCACCCATGACATGGTGCTGATGATTACGGTCATCGCCGGACTGCCGACCATGACCACCATCGCCATGTTCACCGGTCGCAAGAACAACATGCCCGAGTATGCGGTCGGCTTCGTGCTCGTAAGCACGCTGTTCTCGCTGGCCTCCCTGACGATTGTGTCGGCGGTCGTGTTCTGAATTGTCCCCTTCGACGAAAAGAATGCCGGGGGCCTCCGGCGCTTGGAATCTCATTCATAAATAAATGCTGGCTATTCTTTTTACCACGAATCAGGAACCATTTTCTGTTGTTCTGGCCGAAAGATAATCTCAAGGGTTTCGGTCGCCACGAAGACAGCATTATCAACGGTCGCGGCGAGAATCCGGCCGTCATCAAGCGCGACTACGAACTCATGAAATGGGTCAACGCGAACTCCTTCCGTACCTCGCACTACCCGTATAGCGAAGAGAACCTCAGGATGGCTGACCGCGAGGGCTTCCTGGTCATCGATGAATGTGCGGCCGTGGGCTTTATGTCCAGCCTAAAGAACCTCGTGAAACGAATTTCACGAGGTTCTTTCTAGTTACGCTGAATGACTCCCATTAGACTCCCACAAGGGAAGAGCAATGGCGAAATCCCAACGTTGCTAAGCTCTCAAACTCAGATGTGGAAGTAGAGCTCGTACTCGAGCGGGGTCGGGGCCAGGCGAGCCTGGTCGATCTCGTCGCGCTTGAGGCCAATCCAGGTCTCGATCAGGTCGTCGGTGAACACGTCGCCGGCGGTGAGGAAGTCGTGGTCCTCTTCCAGGGCGTCCATAGCCTCGGCCAGGGAGCTTGGCACCTGCTTGATGCCAGCGTGCTCTTCCGGCGGCAGCTCGTAGAGGTCCTTGTCGACCGGCTCCGGAGGCTCGATGTGGTTCAGGATGCCGTCCAGGCCAGCCATCAGCTGAGCGGAGAAGGCCAGGAACGGGTTGCAGGACGGATCCGGAGCGCGGAACTCGATGCGCTTGGCAGCCGGGGAGGTGCCAGCCAGCGGAATACGGATGGCGGCAGAACGGTTACGAGCGGAGTACACCAGGTTGACCGGAGCCTCGAAGCCCGGGACCAGACGGTGGTAGGAGTTCAGGGACGGGTTGGTGAAGGCCAGCACGGAGGAGGAGTGCTTGATCAGACCGCCGATGTACCAGCGAGCCAGATCGGACAGACCAGCGTAGCCCTTCTCGTCGTAGAACAGCGGCTTGCCGTCCTTCCACAGGGACTGGTGGCAGTGCATGCCAGTGCCGTTGTCGTCGGCGATCGGCTTCGGCATGAAGGTCGCAGCCTTGCCGGCCAGAGCGGCGGTCTCGTGGACGACGTACTTGTACTTCATCAGGTCATCGCCTGCGTGCTGCAGGGTGTTGAAGCGGTAGTTGATCTCCTGCTGGCCAGCGCCGGCGACCTCGTGGTGGGAACGCTCGAGGATCAGGCCGACCTTCTGCAGGTTGGCGACCATATCGTCGCGCAGATCCTGGGTGTGGTCAATCGGCGGAACCGGGAAGTAGCCCTTCTTGACGCGATTCTTGAAACCGATGTTCGGGGTGCCGTCCTCTTCGGTGTCAACGCCGGAGTTCCACGGAGCTTCGATGGAGTCGACCTCGTAGAAGGAGCGCTGCATGGAGTTCTCGAAACGCACCTTGTCGAAGATGAAGAACTCGGCCTCAGGAGCGAAGGATGCGGTGTCGGCGATGCCGGTGGACTTCAGGTAGGCCTCGGCCTTGCCGGCGACCTGACGCGGGTCGCGGGAGTACGGCTCGTCGGTCAGCGGGTCGACGATGGAGAAGGCCACGTCAAGGGTCTTGTGCTTGCGGAACGGGTCAACGAAAGAGGTCTCAACGTCCGGGACCAGCTTCATGTCGGACTCGTTGATAGCCTGGAAGCCCTGAACGGAGGAACCATCGAACGGCATGCCGTCGGTGAAAGCGTCCTTCAGGAATTCGCTAGCCGGCACGGTGAAGTGCTGCTGAACGCCGATAAGATCGGTGAAACGGACGGAGACATACTCGATGCCTTCCTTGTTGATAAGGGCCTCGACGTCTTCCTTGGACTTGAGTTCGGTCACGGGACCGCTCCTTTCGTATGAGATATAACGGTATATATCGTAAAATAGCGCGTTTCGCCGGCTCGAAACTTGGGTTACGAGAATGTTTCGTGACTGTGGCCGACAATCGCGCAGGCGCGTTATTTCAACGAAACATCATTACAGAATGGAAACGGAGACTATCGGGGGAGTAGGTAGAGATGTCCGCAACGTGGACAGTGGGTATTGACAGGTGACGTAGGTGGATGTAAGTGGACGCGATTATGAGACATATGACGAAGCCCCGGAACCGATTGAACGGATTCCGGGGCTTCTGTGCGATTTGGTTGTGTGCTGCCGATCAGCGACCGCGCATCGCGCGGCGGGAGATCTTCTGCGGGCGGTTCGGATCCATGCCCTTGGGGATGGCATAGCCCTTCTTGGCCTGCAGCGTGCGAAGACGATCGTTCAGCGTTTCCATCTCGGCCTTGGTCAGCAGGAAGCGACGGCGCGGATGAATCTTGGCGATCAGTGCGTTCTTGTGGTGCGTGGGCTCATAGCTCTTGGACTTGATCACCGTGTTACGCAGCTTGGCCAGCGGCACCTGCTTGGGGCCGTGGCCCACGGCGATGCGGTACACCGGAATGGAGGAGCCGGCGGTGACGCCCTTGATATCGCGTTCCT
>OEDX01000111.1_pt1 | contig 5835 bp, 5 predicted proteins | sample 1502231 | NCBI WGS metagenome assembly OEDX01 (sample SAMN02317176, study PRJEB22365) | human gut metagenome | biome: HumanGut | host: Homo sapiens | place: USA: Seattle,WA | collected 2001
CCTCGAGGGGGGGCCCGGGAATTCGATATCAAGCTTATCGATACCGTCGGCTTCCACCACGTCACCAACCTCATCGGCCTGGTCATGCTCAGATGCGGCGGACTCGACATCCGACTGGACCTCGAGGGGGGGGCCCGGGAATTCGATATCAAGCTTATCGATACCGTCGACCTCGAGGGGGGGGCCCGGGAATTCGATATCAAGCTTATCGATACCGTCCAGGTTCCGATTTCGATGACAACCGTCCAGCCTTTGGCGTCGCTGTTGGCAAAGCCGTTGGCGGCTATGGAGCCGAGGATGATTGCCGCTACGATTGCGGTGACGCCCGAGCCTCGCAGCAGTCCAATCAGCCCGCTGATGACGCTTACGCTGGCGGATAGTATGGCAACGCCGAGAGCTTCGACCATCATGCTTGCCAATGCGGGGAGATGGGAACCGTCTCCGGTCAATAGTGCGTAGGGAATCAGGGGCGCCGACATGCCTGCCCATGTGGCGAGGAACGTGCCGGACCAGATCATCGCGTTTTTCACCAAGAACAATGGGGCTCTGCCGCAGGGCCATGCATAGGTGATTACGCGGCCCGTGCCGGAGTAGGCCGGAATGATGATACGGGCGTAGTGGGCGGTTGAGGCGATGGAGCAGCCGGCGGTGGCGACCGCGCAGGTCACGGCCACCGTTAAGTCGGAAACTAGGAAACCGAGATGATCGACTCGGGCGATACCCACGATCCTGAAGAACAGCAGCGACAGCGAGCTGCCGATAAGAGTGGCGGCCAGTAGAAACAGGTAGAACCTATACGAGGTGTATTGTCGTTCGATGCGGTAGACATCCAGCATGGGACATGCTCCTTGGTTGTTTGTGTTAGTCCTGAGTGTGGCGGAAATAGTAGGATTCCAGATCGCTGATGTCGCTCATGGCATGTTGCGCTTTGACGGAACCGTGATTGATGACGATGACCTGGTCTCCGATGGTTTCGAGTTGGGCGAGCATGTGCGCACTGATGATGGCCGTGACTCCTCGTTTGTTCTCTTCCCGGATGATGCGGCAAAACAGCTTCATACCCGTGGGGTCTAACCCGTTCATCGGCTCATCCAGGAGCAGGAGCGTGGGATGATGCGCCAGGGCCGTTGCCAGTGCAAGGCGCATGCGGTTGCCCATGGACAAGGTATCGGCCGGTAAATCCCCCATGGAGGCCAAGCCGACCCGTTCCATTGTTTCGTCGGGGGACCAGTCGCATCGCATGAACGCTAGATGCTTGTGGAGGATGGCCCGTACGCTCATGCCTCGCTCGAAGACGGGAATGCCGATCAGCATGCCGACCTGTCTCAATAGCATGTCGCGGTTCTCGGGGTTCATGATACGGCCGCGGATATTAGTTTCACCTTGGTCGGGGGCGATCAGGCCACCCAAGGTTTTGAGCAGCGTGGTCTTACCGGCCCCGTTCGGGCCGATCAGGGCGATGGTTTCTCCGGGATACGCGCTGAATGATATGTCGTTCAGGACCGGTTTCCCGCCGATAGTTTTCGACACCCTGTTGCAGTAGAGAGTTGCCGACAGTGATTTCATTTCATCTCCTTTTGGATAATCCCGCAAGGCAACCGGCCACGCCGGTAAGACACCATTCCCCGGACTGTTGTTCCCGTCCATTTGAGCGGGTATTCGTTAGGTTACGGAGAGTCTCGCCATGAGCCAAGGTCTCATCCTCGAAAATGAGGATTATCCGCTGCTGACAGGCCGTCGATGTACCTTGCAGGCCTTGGCAGATGATGGGATGGCAGGCGTGGCCTTGCTATCTGCATCGATGTCAACAGCCATCTGTGGTGTTTCTAGGGGGCATATCGGGCGTCAACGTGTTTTGCGCCTGCGTCCTTCTCGCTTTAGCACATGTGCCGATTCCCGGATGGGGAACCGCACTACGAAATTTGGCCTACACATCAAGAGGCGCCGTGAAATCGGCCGCCGGCTTAGACCGAACTCGTGTAGCTGTCGAGGCGGCCATTGGAGAGAACATGTATCATATGCGTGTCAGACTTCCGATGACCCTTGGACGTCCGTTCCTGTTTCGCCACATTTTAGGGGAATTCATGAGATCTTCACCGACACTCTTGATCATGGATAACGACCGGCTGGCATTGCGATTGCTTTCAGCCAGTCTCAAACGCCTACTTCCCGGCTGTACGGTTCTTGCACCAGTCGATACTGGCGCTGAGGCCATAGCCGTCTGTACTTCGCATCACTGTCCGGATCTGTTGTTGGCGGATGTCTCCATGTCTGATATCAACGGATTGGTGGTGTGCCGGACGATTAGAAAAGAGAATTGGAAGACATCCGTACTCATGATGACATCATTCAGCGTCGCCGAATATGCTGCAGAAGCGGTGGCTTCGGGAGCCCAGGGAATCATACATAAGGACAATCCGAAAACAATCGCCGAGGCTTTGCTGCAGATAAAGGAAACAGGAATCTGTTCTGATCGTTTTCTGAATGCCCACGATTCGTTTTTGCGGCTGAAGTCAGAGAAGAACAAGGATCTGTCCCCTCGTGAAATGGAAATCGTTGATCGATGGGCGCGAGGGAGATCGATGTCCGACATAGCGGAGGAATTATCGATCGGTCAGACCACGGTGCGGACCCATCTTGAACATGCCGCGTCCAAGCTGGGGGTAGCGAACAACCGTGCATTGATTTCCGCCTGGATGCATCTCAATCGCTGATGAGGATTTCCATGAATACGGCGTTTACGTTTCCGTCAAAAATAATTCGGCGCTATGTGGCACATCCCTGCTTGTCCCTTCTGTCGCTGCTGGGGCTGTCTCTTGCCCTGATGGAGATAATCCAGATTGGTCCCATGCCTCTTCTGCCGGCAATGCTCTATGGAGTGCTTGCGGTTTCCTTTGTCCTTCTTCCTGCCATTGGAGGCCAAGCATGTTGGGCCATCATTGTTGCAGGTTCCGTGATCTCCATCTCCCTCACTCAGGACAGTCCCTTCGTTATCAGCGGCATGCTCATCGCTCTCGGCATTCTTGCGTTCTCCGGAACCGTGCCTGAATGGCTGATCGCAATGCTGATTTGTTCCTGTACGTATATAGCGCGAAGCGTTATGGTGGAGAACTTCAATGTTTTCGTTTCCGTGTCGGTCACGGTCATGTTCTTGGCCAGCTTGCTTGCCGGCAGATTGGTAGCGCTTCGCCAACAGACTTTTATCAGAGAAGAGCAAAGGCTGAAATTGCAGATTGAGCTTCAGCAGCTTGATTATATGAGGCAAAAGAATCGTCTTGCGATACAGATACATGATTCCTTGACCAATAATCTTTCGGATATCTCATTAATGGCCCGGGTTCATATCGATGAAAACATACCTGACAGCGATGATTGGGCAATCGTTCTTGAACATAGTCAAGAGGCGTTCACGCAAGTGCACGACATCATAGACATCCTTTCCTCGGAAGACAAGGACGCGAAATCAGAAACGACGTTCATGGTTGAACTGCGTAATCTGCTGGATGAAAGATGCAGCCATCTTCATGCGCTGGGGTATGACGGAAATACGGCCATCGACGGATGCTGCATCAAAGCTTCGCCGGAAGAAAAGGAAGAAGCGTTATCCCTGATAAGAGAACTCTGCAACAACATACAGCGTCACGGTTCCCCACGCAATGGCTCGTTCGAGTTGCTGGTCAAGCTATCACCATCGTCAATGGAAATTAGCGAGATGAATGATATTGCAGCCGGATCGGCGCTGACTGCATTCGAACAATCGGGAAGGGGCCTTTCACTGCACTCAAAACGAATACAGGAAATGGGAGGCGAACTTAACTATAGAAGCGATGATGGATTGTGGGTGCTCTACGCCAAAATTCCGCTGAGTCATATGGAGACAACAAAAACTTGAAACCAAGTACAGCGAGAACTTTTAAAAAACAACAAATAATCCATCACAGATTAATACTCCAGTATGACGAATACAACAATCAAAACGCGGAAATATCATTTTATTTTGTATTACTCGGAGGAGGAGCCAGGTAATGATTCAGCGCTATAGTCAAGGGACGTCAGCAAGAAGAATCTTCCCCATATTGCTGATTGCGGAAGGATTATGCCTATCGGGCATGAGCGTGGATCTGACAATCACCTCACTGACCGGTTCGTCCCTCGCGCCAGCACCATGGATGGCAACATTCCCGATAGCGTGCATATTCATCGGTACGGTGATCGGCACACCGGCAATGGGACGCTTGGTGGGGCGATTCGGCTATCGGCAAGTATTCGTCTTCGGCGCCCTTCTAGCCGTCTTGGGTGGAATATCCTCAGCCACGGCTTTGCGATTCCACCAGTTCCCATTGCTCTGTATAGGGACGTTCTGTGTGGGCATATACCAGTCGGGGACGAACTACTACCGGTATGCCGCAGCCGATTCCATGCCCGGCAAAGAAAGCAAGGCAATCAACGGAATCCTATCGGCAGGAGCCATAGCAAGCATCATCGGCCCGGTTCTGGCGACATTCTTCGGCACTGCGACCAACATCGAATACGAGGGATCATATTACGTCGTCAGCGTGCTCGCCGCCTGCGCGGTAATCGTGCTGCTGGCGCTCCCGAAAATTCAGTCGCCAACTCCCGCGCATATGCGCGACAAAGCTACCGCGAGCACAACCCCCAATTATCCGGCATTGCTGACCCGACCCCGGTTCGTGCTGGGCGCGACCATCAGCTTCGTCGCATCATTCGTCATGGTGCTCGTGATGAGCGGCGCACCCATAGTCTTGGAGAGCACGTTCTCCCAAAACGCGCAAACCAGAATGGTCGCCATGCAACTGCACATGGTCGGCATGTACCTGCCAACCCTGTTCGCCATCTTCATTTTCCACAAGAAAAACAGCGAAATGGCGCAGGCGTTGACGGGGTTGATCATCGGCATGCTCGGCACAGTCGTCGCACTCGCCGCGTCGGCTTCGTATGCCGTCACTCTGGATCTGCTGCTGATCGGAATATCCTGGTCGCTGTGCTACGCCGCAGGCAGCGCCCTGTTGACAAAATCCTATACGGAGTCGGAACGTTCGTGGGCGCGAGGCGTCGGCGAACTCGCTCCCGTATTGGGACAGGTGCTGGGAAGTGTGCTCGCTGGCGTGCTGCTGGCCGCGGGGTGGAAAACCGTATTCGTCACCGTGCTGGCGATGATCGTATGCGCGCTCATCGCCATGGCAGGATATCGCAATAAAATCAAGTCATGAGCGCAAATGACATGTCCTTAGACGACATAGCCTAAGGACGTATATTGTATACCGTTGCAAACTAGAACAAACTAGCTTGCAACGGCGAGCGAGGAACCAACCCTAGTCCCAGGTCAGCGAGTTCCTCGGGAGCTTGAGCAGGTATTGCATTTTCCGGATGACGGCCTGCTGGACGTGTTCGGCGTCGTGCCCGTCGGACGGGTGCAGGAGGATCGTGAATCGTGTCGAGCGTTCCACGAGCGTGCCGATCGCGCTTTTGTTGGCCGCGCCGCGCACATCTCGCCACGCGTCGCGTACTCCACACCCTCGAACACCCACCTGTTCACTTGGCCCTCCCGTCAGTCAGCCAGGCGTTGCGACGATCACTGGAACCCGCCACGAAAGTTTTTTGTCGGGGGGGGGTAGCTTTTCCTAGTGACGGCAGCCGGATGGCGTGCAGTCGGCAAGATACAGAGAAGTATGTGCAATATACGGAGAAGTATATGAATGCGATAAGTATTGCGCTTCCATTCAGACAGTGGAATTACTTGCGTTGTATGGCGAAAGACGACGCCGTCTTCCGCCGAATAGAAAATAGAAAGAAACGAGTCTGACAATGGCATTA
>OEDX01000114.1_pt1 | contig 5759 bp, 3 predicted proteins | sample 1502231 | NCBI WGS metagenome assembly OEDX01 (sample SAMN02317176, study PRJEB22365) | human gut metagenome | biome: HumanGut | host: Homo sapiens | place: USA: Seattle,WA | collected 2001
ATCAAGCTTATCGATACCGTCTAAAATTTGCAATCCCATCTGTCTTATCCATGCTGGTGGATGCACTTTACAACATCGTAGACCAGATATTCATTGGGCGTGGGGTGGGATATCTTGGCATTGCTGCAACCACGGTTACTTTTCCTTTCGTCACGATTCTTTTATCCATCGCCACCCTGCTGGGGATTGGCGGCAGTGTCTATACGTCCATGAACTTAGGGGCAGGAAAAGAAGCAGAAGCCGAAAAAACCCTTGGAACGGTATTCACTCTGTCTGTTGCCATAGGTATTCTTTTTACCGTTATATGCCTTACTTTCCTGAAACCGCTGGCACTAGCTTTTGGGGCTACGAAGGGGGCGCAGGGCTCATTGTCCTATGTGCTGGATTATGCCCCCATCATTTTACTTGGTGCACCCTTTAGTATGGCAGCTATTGCCCTGTCCAGTATGGCCAGAGCGTGTGGCAGCCCCATCCTGGCTATGGGATGCTTCCTGGTCGGAGCGGTAATCAACCTAGTTTTGGATCCAATCTATATATTTGTTTTTAACTGGGGAGTGAAAGGTGCAGCAATCGCTACCGTAACCTCGCAGATCATGTCCGCGGTCATACTGTTGGTTTACTTTTTAAAGAAAGGGCATATCCGGTTAAGAAGAAAAAATATCTGCCCTACATTACCCATCTGCGGTCAGATATTTGCGTTTGGGCTTCCATCCTGCATGATTCAGGTGGCGGTAACAATTCTGCAGATTGAACTGAACAAAGCGGTGGTGAGCTGTGAAATGGCAGGAGTTGGCAGCGAAGCGGCACTTAGCAGTCTTGGGATTGTGCTTCGGATCAGTTCTGTAGTGGTTTCTATCTGTGTGGGGATTGCACTTGGGATGCAGCCCATCATCGGATTTAACAAAGGCGCTGGTTTCGAACACCGGGTCAAAGAAACCTATAAAAAGGCGGTTGGCGCAGCTACGGTGGTTTCTGTGATTGGCTGGCTTATCTGTGAGTTATTCCCGGCGGAGATTCTGCAGATTTTTGGGATGAATGAGCCAGCATCTATGGCATTTGGTATCAAGTGTATGCGCATTTCCCTGTTCGGACTGGCGTTTACTGGATTTCAGGTGGTGTCAGCCCAGTATTATCTGGCAGCCGGACAGGCAGTGAAAGCGATGCTGCTTTCCATCCTCCGGCCACTTCTGCTGATGGTACCGCTCATCCATATTTTCTCGGGTATCTGGGGAATGGACGGGATTCTGTACGCAGGTCCCACCGCAGACATCCTTACGGCTCTGATTGCAGCAGGTTTGGTTGGATATGACAGCAGGAAAAAGAGAAAAGGAGTGTGATCAGATGGCAGACATTATGGTGTATGGGCTTACCCAGAATAACTTGAAACACGTCACATTCAGAATCCCGAAGGAAAAAATCACAGTATTTACCGGGGTGTCCGGGTCCGGGAAATCCAGTATTGTCTTTGACACGATTGCAGCGGAATCCCAGCGGCAGATGAACTTAACCTACCCGGCATTTGTACGGTCCAGGCTACCCAAATACCCCAGACCGGCAGTGGAGCGCATTGACAATCTGACACCGTCCGTTGTGGTGGACCAGTCCTCCTTAGGGGGAAATGCACGCTCCACAGTAGGGACCATCAGCGGACTGTATGCCAGCCTGCGGCTGTTGTTTTCCAGGATTGGGCAGCCCTTTGTGGGAACTGCGTCCTATTTCTCTTTTAATGACCCCAACGGGATGTGCAAGACCTGTTCCGGTCTCGGAAAAGTTACAAAAGTGGATATGGAAGCAGTCCTGGACCGGAATAAATCCTGGAACCAGGGCTGTGTGAAGGATTCCCTGTACCGTCCGGGATCCTGGTATTGGAAGCAGTATGCTGAGTCAGGGCTGTTCGACCTTGATAAACCCATCCGGGATTACACAAAAGAGGAATACAACCTTCTTGTCTATGGTGCCCGTGATGGTAAGGGAGAGCCGGAGAACCCGAAAGTAACCGGATTGTACCATAAGTATACGAAAACCCTCTTAAACCGGGATATCAGCAGCAAAAGCAGACACACCAAAGAGAAGTCAAAAAACCTGATCACGGAAATAGAATGTAGTGACTGTCATGGAAAAAGGCTGAATGAGGCGGCTTTGAACTGTAGAATAAACGGGTATTCTATTGCAGACATGTGCGAGATGGAGCTGACTCTCCTGCGGGAAGTCCTGACACAAATCACGGACCAGACAGTGGGTCTGCTGGTTCATACCATCCTGGAGGGATTGGACCGGATGATCGAGATTGGACTCCCTTATCTGCATCTGAACCGGGAAACACCCTCCCTGTCCGGCGGGGAGGCCCAGAGGCTGAAGCTGGTCCGGTATATGGGAAGCAGCCTGACCGGGATGACCTACATCTTTGACGAACCCAGTGCCGGGATGCATCCACGGGATGTCTACCGTATGAATCATCTTCTCAAGAAGCTTCGGGATAAAGGAAATACAGTCCTTGTGGTGGAACATGATAAAGACGTAATCTCCATCGCAGACCATGTCATTGACGTGGGGCCTGCGGCAGGACAAAACGGCGGTGAAGTCGTGTTTGAGGGAAGCTATCCGGAACTGCTTAGGGCAGATACACTGACGGGAAAATCCATGCAAAAGTTGTTCCCCATAAAACATACGCCACGTAAAGCCACGGGCAGCCTGCCGGTAAGGGATGCCTGCCTTCATAACCTAAAGCATGTGGATGTGGATATCCCTCTGGGGGTCATGACGGTGGTGACTGGTGTGGCTGGTTCGGGAAAGAGTACCCTCATTTCCCAGGTATTTGCGAGAGCGTATGAGAATGAAGTGGTGATGGTGGACCAGGGGCCGATTACAGCTACCAGCCGCTCTACACCAGCTTCCTACCTGGGCTTCTTTGATGAGATACGAAAACTTCTGGCACGGGAGAACAATCAGCCGGAAAGCCTGTTCAGTTTTAATTCCGCCGGAGCCTGCCCAATCTGCGGCGGCAAAGGTGTTCTCGTTACGGAACTTGCCTTTATGGACCCGATTGTTACAGAATGCGAGGCATGCGGCGGTGTGCGGTATAACAGGGAGGCCCTTGCCTGTACCTACAAGGGGAGGAATATTGTCCAATTGCTGGGGCTTACCGCTTCCCAGGCACTGGAATTATTTGAGGATACCAGGATCAGGAAACGCCTGAGCGTAATGCAGCAGGTGGGATTATCCTATCTAACGCTGGGGCAGCCCCTTAGTACCCTGTCCGGGGGAGAGCGGCAGCGGATTAAGCTGGCAAAGAACCTGGGGAAGAGCGGTAGCATCATTGTCATGGATGAGCCGACCACAGGCCTTCACAGGTCCGATGTAGATAATCTGTTGAAGCTGTTTGATGGGATTGTATCCAGCGGAAATACGCTGGTAGTGATTGAGCATAACCTGGACGTGATGAAGCAGGCGGACTGGATTATTGACATCGGCCCCGATGGAGGGAAGAACGGGGGAGAAGTGGTATTTACAGGGACACCGGAGGAGATGCTTCAAAATGCAAAGACACTGACAGCGGACTGTCTGCGTGCATCCAGTATTTCATAGGCGAATTCCTGTTCTCCCTGCTCCTGATTAGAAAATTAAGGGTTATAGGCCAAAATGTGTGTCCGGCGCTCGAGTCGTTCGTCGGTCATCGCGTTGGCCGCGAGCCCCTCGTCGAGGAACGCGAACGGCTGGCCCTCCCGGATGCGCCTGGGATCATGCGCCGCGCCTTGGCGAGCCTTTGGTGCATGCCGTTCACGCTGCCGTCGGCGTATTCGCTCTTCTCGTCGAGGAACGAGGCAAAGTCCTGCTCCCACCGGCTGTAGGAGACGAGCCACGCCGTGGCGGAGTCCCGGTCCTTGACGCGTGCCAGGGCGGCGGCAATCGCGCGCAGCCGTCTGCCGGCCTCCAGGCGGGGCCGCCTGCCGGTCAGTTCGAGGATGTTGGCCTGCACGTGGTGTGTACTGCTTCAATATTTGTTGGGCGGGTTTGGCAGTGTTTTTCCGCAGTGTGGGCTGATGGTTTTCCCGGTGTCGTCATCGTTTCCCGGTGATGTGAGAGGCATCGGTGCCGCCGCCTGTATATTCCCGAGTTGCGATTCGAATTGGATTCGGCCGCATGCCTTTCAAAGACACAAACGTGGTAATTCATGAAACGAATTCTGGTGCTCGTGAATGAGTGATCCGAGCTCATTAGATTCTGTATTCGGTGACGGCTTATTCCCAATGCAATGGATGATGTATGCCGTCGTCGTAGTGATGATGTTCAGAAAGAAAGTTTTTTCCGTGGCTTCCCCTCGGCGAGGGAAGTTATCGCTGAAGGCGACTGAGGAAAGCGATGAAAGAGAGGTCCGAGCAGTGTTGGCTGCCCGGGCCTCTCCACGTAGTATGGGCCTCGTTGAGATGTTTGCGTCCACCTTTCTTCATTTAGGCTTCCGCGTTCTCGTCGGCTCCTGTGGCGAGAACATTCCTCAATGATTTCGCCACCTGTATTTTCAGCGGACGTTTTCCGGTCTGTATGACCAGCCCCGCGGCCAAGAGCTCTTCCACGTATTTCCTTGCGCTCTGTTTGGATAGTCCGATGTGATGGGCCACTTCGTCCAACGACATGGATTTGGACGAGTCGAACAGCTCTTCCTGAATCACGCCATAGAGCACCGAGACGGCATTGCGCGATAGGCCATGCCTCTTTTCAAGCTGTGTACAGAGTATCCGACCTTTGTCGAGCTGATCGACCTTGATACTGAGTTCGTCAATCAGCTCATCCTGGGCTTGTTGGATGAATCCGAGGATGGTGTTCACGAAGAGCGTGAGTTCGCCGCAGTTCAGCTTGTCCTCCGCTTCCATGAATGCTTTGTAGTAGGCGTTCTTGTTCTCCGCGATGGTGCGGGACAGGGATAGCACGGTGGGCATAGTCAGGTCATGGTTCAGGTACAGGGCCAGGAGATACCGGCCGGTTCTGCCGTTGCCGTCGTAGAACGGGTGGACGTATTCGAACAGGAAGTGCGACATGATGGCCGACTGCAGCCGGGGAATCTCGTCGGAGGTCGCGAGATGGATCATGTCGGTGAGGAGCGCGCCGATGTTGCCTTCGCCTTTGACTCCGTTATGGATCGCGAGGCCGTGCGGCCCCTGTATTTCCACATTGCCTTTCCGGAACAGGTCGCCGTCCGGCTGATCGCTCTCATCGATTTCGTCGAGCACGACCTTGTCATAGATGTCGCGGATGTCGGCGATGCCTGCCGGCAACGCGGAGTCCTTGTCCGTGAGGTTCAGGTACAGCTTGGCAAATTCGCTGAACCGCGCCTTGGAGTCGTCGCCGTCCCTCCTTGCCTTGTCGGCCGCGTCCACGGCGTCCTGGGTTTCCTTGCGGGTGCTGCGCACGCCTTCCATCTCGTTGGTGGCGAACAGTTCCTCACTGATGGAATGCCGTATGTAGTCCCAGCGCATGACGCCGGGAATCAGGTTCCATAGCCGTGATATGCGCCTTTCGGCGAGAAGTATATTTTCCATGAGCAGGGTCGTCTCGCGTGGCGTGGCGGAGAACAGCTCGCCCAATGGCGTGATGACCCCGGTCCTGAATGTGGAATCTGCCTCAAGCCGCTGCCGTGCGAGTGCCGCATGGTTATTGAAGGAATCGACTGACCTGTCGGCATGGAACAGCCTTGCCAAACTTCTATACTTCATATCCATGAGAGAGACTCACTTCCCAAAGAGGACGGTATCGATAAGCTTGAT
>OEDX01000125.1_pt1 | contig 4632 bp, 4 predicted proteins | sample 1502231 | NCBI WGS metagenome assembly OEDX01 (sample SAMN02317176, study PRJEB22365) | human gut metagenome | biome: HumanGut | host: Homo sapiens | place: USA: Seattle,WA | collected 2001
CCCCCCCTCGAGGTCATTCATGTTAACCAATGGGTGCGCGAAGTATGCGTACAGTCCTTGGGTGCATTGAGACCAGTATGAAGAGCAGTTGGCATTGATATGAACTGATTTTTGTTCCGTATTTCCTCTGACTCGATGGGAGATGATGGAACCATGGCAAAGGGCGCTCGATATGCGCCGGAGTTCAAGGCGAAGGCGGTCAGGCTGCTGGCGGAGTCGCGTTCCTCGTATTCGTCGGAGACGAACGCGATCTCCGCGGTGGCGAAGGATCCGGGGATAGCGCCGGAATCGCTGCGGTGTTGGCGCGACCAGTCGGACGCGACGGTCGCGGAGGAGACGAGGCAGTCGGCCGAGGACGCGATGGCGGAGCTGAGGAGGCTGCGGGCCGAGAACGCGGAATTGCGTCGGGCGAACGAGATTTTGACGACGGCGTCGGCTTTTTCGCGGCCGGGCTCGACCCGACACGGCGTTGATGGCCGCGTACGTCGACGGGCATGAAAGCCGTTTCAAGGTCGGGCCGATCCGCAGGGTCCTTTCCGAATCGTTGGACTGCGGGTTTCTCACGCCGCGCGGCTGCCGCATGTTCGAAACACGTCCCGTCAGCCGCATGCGGGCGGGGCATGGGGCGCCGGCCCGCGACATCCTCCGGATCCACTCGGATTTCTTCATGGCCGTGTACGGTTACGGGAAGATGCACGCGCAGCTGGTCGCCCAGGGCCGGGATCCGGCCGAGGCCGGCCGCGACCAGGTGATGAACATCATGCGCGAGCTTGGCATCCGGGGCGTGCGCCGCGGCAGAACCCCGGTGACGACGGAACCCGCCAAGGGCACGGGCGGCAGGCCGGATCCGGTGGACGGGAGGTTCGAGGCTTGTGCGCCGAACCGTCTGCACGTGGCCGACATCGCCTACGTGCGCATGGCCAACGGCTCGTTCGGCTACACGGCGTTCGCCGCCGACGTGGACGCCCGTCGGATCGTGGGATGGGCGTGCGCCATGACCATGAACACGCAGGAGCTGCCGTTGCAGGCGTTGGAGCAGGCGGTCTCATGGGCCGCGTCCCGCGGCGGCGCGGATGGTCTTATCCGCCACAGCGGCCATGGCACGCAGTGCATCGGCACGGTGTGCACCACCAGGGTCATGGAATATGGGATGCTGCCGTCGACCGGCACCGTCGGCGACTCGTGTGACAACGCCATGGCCGGAAGCGCCGACGGCGCGTACAGGACCGAGCTGGTATGGCGGCGCAAGCCCTTCGCGGATCTGAAGGACCTGGAGTTGGCGACGTTCCGGTGGGTCTCGTGGCGGGGACTCGAAGCGCCTGCACCGGTCCCTGGGCTACAGGACACCCGAAGCGGTGGAAACCGAGTATTATCAACATCAAGCGGCACAAGCCGCCTCACTGTAAGGGCGGAACAAAAATCAGGCCACTTCACATTGACCTGGTTACGGGATGCTGGGCGGATTAAAACAAATCAGCCGTTGTATTCGATGTGTAGGCTGGGGTCGCTTTCATGTTCGTCAATGATTTGGTTGTAAGCCTTGACCAGACGCGAAAGGGTTTCGTGACGTGCTGCGTTGGTGAAGTGGCCATGCTCGTGCACATTGCTGGAAAGAAACGATTGCAAGTCCCAGACTTCAAGGCGGTTTTCGAAGCCCATGTCGGAGGCTAAGTCCCATGCGGTTTTGACGCGGTCGCGCACAGTGATGATGATTGGATGCAGTCCAGCCTTGATGTTGCGCTGGCATTTATCCATGAGCAGGGATGCTGGGGCAGTGGTGCAGTGTATGGCTGTGTCGCCGACGTTGAAATCGCCTCCGCGCCCGGTCGGGTCGTCAGCAACGGACGCGCCGTTGATTTCCACTTCTGGGGCAACGATGGTGAGCTTCGCTGCGACAAGATGTTGCAGAACGGTACCGACGTACATAGTGCCCGGATTTTCCTTTTGTCGCTGCGCTGCCTGTTGCAGCAGATGTTCTACAGCCGCATCGACGGAAAGAGAGTTGTCGGATTCCAGTTTGAATGGTTTGCTGGTGAAGAATGCCTGAATTCGTTTGACCCAGTATTGCTCGATCTCGTTGAATTGCTCCGCTGTTGGGCGTAATTCGTTAATGAGCTCGGCGTAGTCGTGCATCAATGCCATGGTGCCACGGCTGGTTCGTCCGCCCTCTGCTGCGAGGAGTCGTGTGATGCCATATTCGGCAAGGATTTTCTGGCAGTTATCTTTGCTGATTCCCCTGACTTGACCTTCCTTGTTCGTGTGATAGTCGCTGGCGTCAATGGGAAGCGTGTCTGCGGAAAAGAAGCGATTGAGCTGGATGGCAGCAGCCAAAGCGCCCTTGGTGTTTACCTGATGGGACTTCCGGAAATCATTGATGGGAGTCAGATCCATTGTTTGCCTCGCTTATGCAGTGTGATTTGAGAGCAGAGTTTGCTCCACGTATAGGTCTTTGCCTAGGGTGCCGTTCAGTGCAGGCATGAAGTAGTGCTTGCCAAGCCATTCCACGACGGGGACGGAGACGGCGTCGCCGAATCCGAACATCACTTGATTGGGGCGTAGACCCGTAATGTTGTAGTGGGCTGCGCCCATAAGAGCAGCGTATTCGCGTGGTGTCATCCAACGGACAGCGGTTTTGCCATTGCCCATGCGAATGATCGCTTGGCGAGAGGAGCCGCCTCGTGCGGTGCGTAGGCAGCCGGAGATGTCGTCTGCGCGGACTTCCCACACGGCTTTGCCGTTGCGGGTGCGGCGATAAGCAGTCCGGTAGGAATCGGTTGCCCCATTGCGCAACGTTTCTACACGAGTTGCCTGAACCGGCGACAGCGAATCAAGGAATTTGGCAGTTCTCTCAGCGTTCCACCAGCGTTCGTCGTCGTTAGCCATGCTCTCGACGTACATATTGAGGCCAGACATCAGGGGGGACGGCGGTTCGGGCAGTGGTGCGCGATGCGTGCGGAGAGAGGTGTCCGCAAAGACCTGCTGCAGCCAGTCAGGGCGCAGGGAAGAATCAAACTGTTCGGCGGCCGGCGGATTCTGCAGGCCCACTAAAAAGAGTCGCGGTCGGGACTGAGGGATAAATCGACGAGTGTCGATGGACAATACGTCTACGGAGTAGCCCAGTTCATTGAAGGCATGCACTGCTGCGGCAAGGTCTTCCCCAGAGTGAGAAGTGGCCAATCCGTTCACATTCTCGAGAACGGCAATCGGCGGCCGGGTGTTCCCAAGTTCTTCGAGCAGTCGCACGTATTGCCAGAAAGCGCCGGATTGCTTGCCGTTCAGGCCCGTACGAGTGCCTGCAAGGGAGAGGTCCGTGCAAGGGGAGGATCCCCAAGCGATGGAGGCATCGTGGGGCAGATCGTCGCCGGAGAGCTCACTCATATCCCCCTCGACAAGGGTGTGGCCCGGCGTATCCGTGAAGTTATTGCGATACATTTCGCACTTGGCGGCGTCGATGTCGTTCGACCATTCGACCTGGAAGCCGGCTTCTTCGAGTCCAAGGCGTGCTAGGCCTATTCCTGCAAAGAATTCGAGGGCTTGCGGGCGTGCTGTGTTGGTAGCCGCGTGCGTGCGATTATCGTCCATGTCCCCACCTTACCTCGTCTTGTATGCGTATTAGTCCATGATAGCTCTAGGTGTAGAACATTTGTTCGACTTGCAGCCGTGTCCTGGAGCCTATTGAAGATCACCTAGATTTGGGAACTGGATATTGTTTGTTTTACTTGCTAGGCCTGCGAAATCGGGGTAGATGAAGGACTCGCGGTATCCAAACGCGCCTTCTAGGTAACTTCGTATCTCTTTCTTAGCTTTCTTGGCAATGACGAATGAATACGTTGGTGCTAGATTGCGTTGATTCGGACGTGCGTTGTGATTTGGCGAGAAGGGCTTTGCATAAATTGAGGAAGCTGCGAGTATATCTGGCCTCTTCCAATATTCTTTGCCCGTAGGCTTGCGAAAATATTGAAGGATTCGACTATTTGTAATTGGAATTCCATCGAGGATAAATACTGCATTTTGAGCAGCGATACGTGATTCGTATTCTGGTGGACGCCATACGATACGGCGTGATCCGGTTCCCCAGTTGGCTGCTGCGCGTTGCTCGTAATCGTGCAGGTTGAACCAGAAAGGGTCGCGACTTAGCAGTTCTTCGGAGTAGTCTGGTTGCTCATTATTGCCTGATGCGTATCCAGCTAAAGCGAATAGGCGCGCGTCATGATCTTCGTGCTCGTGCGTTGGGTCATAGACGGCGAACCAAGCAGCTATATATGGGTTGCAGGATGCGTCGAGTAGGCGTGTGGGGCCGCCAAAGTGCTGAATGCGTGCGAATATCTCTAAAGCAGACATGTTTCCATATCGCCAGTCTTGACGAGCAAGATTAAGAATCTGCTTCTCAGCTTGAATCATCTGGTCTTCGGTCGGATAGGGCTGTTTGGTTTTGGGCTTCTGTTGAGGGGAAACAACTCCATTTTGCGTCATTAGTAGGCGAAATAATTTGCTATGTAGTCCCCAAGAGGCATTATTCTGTCCTCGCCAGTATAACGGTATATTTGATACATGCTTTTGCAGTAGAAGGATTGCATTATTTAAATCTTCTATCCTCTCGATGCGTCCACTGACGGTATCGATAAGCTTGAT
>OEDX01000136.1_pt1 | contig 3779 bp, 2 predicted proteins | sample 1502231 | NCBI WGS metagenome assembly OEDX01 (sample SAMN02317176, study PRJEB22365) | human gut metagenome | biome: HumanGut | host: Homo sapiens | place: USA: Seattle,WA | collected 2001
GGTCAAATACCAAGCTGCCTCAGGACAACATACGCATCTTCTGCCATCTGCTCGTAGGTAAAGGCGGCAGTTCCTCGGGTGCTTAAACCCTGATCTCTTGAATCAATATCAATTGCGATGTAACCGCGGCTGCATACTTCATCAATGATGGTGCCAAAAATTCCGTGCTCTTCTCCATTTCCGTGGAGAAAAACAATGGGAGTTGCAAACGTATCATCGGGAACAGACGCCAAATAAGCCGCAGTTGAAGCGAGGTCTTCACAGGGTTTCTCGCCAGCAGAGGTGTGGGGAGTGTAGACAAACGTTGCAATTCTCTGTTCCCATGTTCTCTCCCACTCCCCAAATTTGCTTTTTTGCTTCCATTAAATCTTCCTTACTATATTCCATTGTTACCCTCCATAACTTCTGATTGTTGCCGTCTTGACGATTATGTATCTTTACATTACCTTCTGAAACATATGGCGCACCTTGTCCAGGCGGCTGTTTGGACGGCGGGGCTGGATGACCGGCTGACCGACAGCGGCCTGATATCCTTTCAGCTCTGTAAGGCATACGCTCCGCCCGTTGGTGTAAAAGGCCAGATCAGTACGGTATGCCTGTATACAGCGGGCGGGAATCTCGCCAGTAAAGACAACTTCATCCTTTTTTACCTGGGCCGTTTCGATGGTGGCACAGTATTTCGGTGCATCATGATAAGCCCTGGAAAGGTATTCCTGGGGCGCATAGAGGATGAAGGAGAGATAAGGTTCCAGCAGCTGCGTCCCCGATTCCTTCAATGCCTGTTCCAATACAATCGGGGCCAATGAGCGGAAGTCCGCCGGCGTGCTGACCGGACTGTAATAAAGCCCGTATTCAAAGCAAATCTTACAGTCCGTTACGTTCCAGCCGAACAAGCCCTGCTCCAGCCCGTAACGGATACCATCCCTGACAGCGTTTTGAAAACTCTGGTTCAAGTATCCCAGCGAAACCCGGCTCTCGTATTGTACACCGGAGCCAAGCGAGAGTGGTGTAACAGACAGTCCTATGGATGCCCAAAACGGGTTGGGCGGCACCTCGATATGGATGGTGTGGCTGGCTGCTTTGAGCGGCCGCTCCATATAAATGACGGAGGGTTCCTTTACCACTGTTTCAAGCTTGTATTTTTCCGACAGCAAAGCGGAAACAACCTCCAACTGCACCCGGCCCAAAAAAGAAAGAATGATCTCATGGGTGATGGAATCCACTTCGCAACGCAAAAGCGGGTCAGTATCCGCAAGTTGCGTAAGAGCGTCCAGCAGCCGTTCTCTTTGCGCTGCCGTTTTCGGCGCAATCGTCGTCCGCAGCATGGGGAGGGGGTCCTCGCGCCACCTTTTACGAGGGAGCCGGGTTTGGTCCCCTAATACATCGTTTAACCTCACGCTGTCGCTGGGAAGGATAACAATTTCACCCTGATAAGCGGTGTCTGTCCGAACAATTTCCCCTTTGGATGGAATACGCATCTCTGTGATTTTCAGCTTTTCTCTCCCGGCCAGGGCCACCGTATCCCGCAGGCGCAGCGTTCCGCTGTATAACCGTAGATAGACACGCCGCTGGCCGCAATCGGTGTACTCAACCTTGAAAACGCTGCCGCATAGGGCGGCGCCCCCCTGTTCCCCAATCGGTTGGAACAGCCCTGTCACCGCATCCATCAACGGTTGAATGCCAAGGCCATTTTTGGCGCTGCCATGATAGACTGGGAACAGGGAGGCGTCTTGAACCCGCTGCTGTTCCTCCCGCGCAAGTTTTTCCCGGCTGATTGGTTCTCCTGCGATATACTTTTCCAATAATTCATCGTTATTTTCGATGACCGCATCCCATGCTTCTATGTCGGTATTTTCCTCCAGGACTATTTCCGGGGACAGCGACACCGTCTGCTTGATGATAATATCGGCGGAGAGCTTATCCCGAACAGACTGAACCACGCTCTGCAAATCAACGCCAGCCTGGTCGATCTTGTTGATAAAGATAACGGTGGGAATGTTCATTTTCCGCAGGGCATGGAACAGAATACGGGTCTGGGCCTGCACGCCATCTTTAGCGGAGATCACCAAGATGGCCCCATCTAAAACAGCCAAAGAGCGGTACACCTCCGCCAAAAAATCCATGTGGCCGGGCGTATCCACAATGTTAACTTTACATCTGTGCCACTGGAAGGAAGTGACTGCCGCTTGAATGGTAATCCCACGCTGCCGCTCCAAAAACATGGTGTCCGTCCTCGTTGTCCCTTTTTCGACGCTCCCCGGTTCTGAAATGGCTCCGCTGGCATATAGCAGGCTCTCCGTCAAGGTCGTCTTTCCAGCGTCTACATGGGCAAGAATTCCAATATTGATTATTTTCATGTGATTGTCCTCCCTTTACAGCCCCAAAGGGCATAAAAATCCCCAGCAGTAAAATACTTTTACCACTGGGGATTATAAGTTGCGGACATACACATATACAGCATACACCTGTTTGTGATTGCTGTTTTTGGGGATATGTCAAAATTGATAAGGCAAAAGTATTCTTAAATTGGGTACAAAAAACTAAGCCCCTACAAAAGGAGCTATCATAATCCTTTGTTCCCACTATTTGATTATAGTTTTATTTAAGAATACCTTGCCGCATATTTTTTACTCCTTTTCTGGATTAAATCATTGTATCACATCAGTTTTAGGAAAGCAAGTACCTAAAAGAAATTTTTCTTCCCCTTATATGTAACAATCATACCGGCTTCCTAGCGTTCAGAATGTTTTCTGCTGTCTGCTGTGGTGTTTGGTTGGAATTGTCCAACCAAAAGCCGATCCGTGGTGTTGTCTGCATTTTACTAAATACAAATTCAATGTATACAGAAAGATATAAGGAGTGGGAGGGATTCCGCCGTAGTTGGCATTGTAGGAAAATCCAAAAGTTTAGATTTTCCCACAATGCTTATCTTTTGGTCTTTGGTTCGGAATAGTGTAGTGCTGGCGGTCTATCTCTTGTTTTCGGTTGCTTGCTTCCTTACCGTACATGAGCATTCTGCGCCGTCATCAAGCAACACCTGAAGATGGCTCTTCAGGTGTGCTGTTGGCTTGCTATAAGGTTTTGGGCGGTAGACGGGCGGAAACTCAACCACGTATGCTCCTAGCTGCGCGTTTTAATTCTTCTGGCTGGGATGTGCTTTGAAGAAGTCAAAGCGAGGAGGAAGCTCTTCAAGCTGGTGCTCCTCTGCGCTCTGGCCAAGTTTTGCCGCAAGCTCTTTTGGACCCATAAAGGCGTTCTCCCAAGAGAAGAACTCCTCATGTGGGAAGTTGAGAGCATCTGCAATGCGCTCGCAGCCTTCCGGAACAGCCGGGTGCATAAGCAGTGTGATGGTCTTGAGCGCATAGAATGCATCAGCAAGTGCCTGGTCGTAGGCCTCGTCATTGCCCTGAGCGGCCTTGGAAGCCTCGCCCCAACGCTTGTTTTCTGCGCGAGCATACTCATCAACAGCGGCAAGTGCAGAGTGTGCGTCAAAGCCGTATGCAAGCTGCTCGTACTTCAGCAGAACCTCTTGAGCAGCATCGATAACTTCCTGGTGAGGCTCACTGATGGGCAGGTGACCACCACACGCATTGGCTGCACCATACAGGCAGCTACGAGCCATGCGGTTAAAGATGTTAGTGAGAAATGCTGACTCCTTGAGCGCTGGATCAACAACGCGAGGGTCATCCTTTACCAGAAGATCTGGCTCGCCGTCTTTGCCCTTCCGACGGTATCGATAAGCTTGATATCGAATTCCTGCAGCCCGGGGGATCCCATGG
>OEDX01000165.1_pt1 | contig 2497 bp, 2 predicted proteins | sample 1502231 | NCBI WGS metagenome assembly OEDX01 (sample SAMN02317176, study PRJEB22365) | human gut metagenome | biome: HumanGut | host: Homo sapiens | place: USA: Seattle,WA | collected 2001
ATCAAGCTTATCGATACCGTGCCGGCGCTGGCGCTTCCGCTGGCTCCGCCTCCGGTTCCGACGACGACACCGTCGAGGCCGAGGTCGTGGACGACGATGACGACAAGGACAACAAGTGATGTCCGAGTTCAACAAGGACGACTACCTGAACGACCTGCCGGATCCCGACCAGGCCGCTGAGGGTGCCGCTTCCGCCGCGCCGCAGGACGAGACCGCATCCCAAGCTTCCTCTGACGAGGGAGCTGGCGCGGCGAAGTCCGCGACTGAGGGAGAGACCCCGGCGAACGCCGGAGCGGAACAGCCGAGCGATAGCTCGTCCGATTCCGCTCCCTCCGATTCCGAAGACACCCTCACCCCCCTCGGCAAGGCCAAGAAGGAAGCCGCAGACTACCTCGAAGCCCTGCAGCGCGAACGTGCGGAGTTCATCAACTACCGCAATCGCACGCAGAAGGAGCAGGAGCGCTTCCGCCAGCACGGCATCATCGACGTGCTGACCGCGCTGCTGCCCGCCCTCGACGATATCGACCGCATTCGCGAACACAGCGAGATGGACGACTCGTTCAAGGCCGTTGCCACCAAGATCGACAAAGCCTTCGAGAAGTTCGGCGTCGAGAAGTTCGGCGAAAAGGGCGAGGACTTCGACCCCACCAAGCATGACGCGATCCTGCACAAGCCGGACGCGAATGCCGAAAAGGAAACGGTTGACACCGTGGTTGAGGCCGGCTACCGCATCGGCGACCGCGTAATCCGCGCCGCCCGAGTAGTAGTAGCCTCCCCACAAAACTGACGACCAGTTCGCTGCAATGAGTTGACAGTGCCTTAGCTCCCTCTGATGAGGGAGCTGATATTTACCTCGGCTCCCCTCTCTGAGGGGAGTTGTCAGCGAAGCTGGCTGAGGGGAGCTTAACGGATGCCGTAACTCCCCTCAGTCGCCTATGACGACAGCTCCCCTCAAGGAGGGGAGCCAATCATAAAGACTTTTCTAGAAAGGAGACATGAATGGCTGAAAACGAATGGCTCAGCAAAGACTTCTACAAAGTCCTTGGTGTCTCCAAGGACGCTTCGGACGACGACATCAAGAAAGCGTACCGCAAGCTCGCCCGCAAATACCATCCTGACGTCAACAAGACCAAGGAAGCCGAGGAGAAGTTCAAGGACATCTCCGAAGCCTATGACGTGCTGAGCAAGAAGGAAGATCGCCAGAAGTACGACGCGATTCGTCAGTTCGGCATGGGCGGCGCCCGCTTCGCCGGCGGTTCCGGCGCAGGCGGCTTCGATGCTTCCGGTTTCTCCGACATCTTTGGTTCCATGTTCGGCCAGGGTGCCGGCGGCAATGGCTCGCGCATCCGCTTCTCCACTTCGGGCGGCGGCCCCAACAACATCAACGACATCTTCTCGATGTTCGGCGGTGGCGCGGGCCAAAGCGGATACGGCCAGCAGGCGTACGGCAATGCCGGCGGCTATGGCTATGAGGAGGCCCCGCGCCCCGAAAACGGCGAGGACCGCAACTCCAAGATCAGCCTGACCCTGCGTCAGGCGGTCAAGGGCGCTACCGTGTCCCTGTCCGTGGACGGCAAGAAGTTCAAGGCCCACGTGCCTGCGGGCGTCAAGGACGGCCAGAAAATCAAGCTTGCCGGCAAGGGCAAGCCGGGCATCAATGGCGGCAAGGCCGGTGACCTGTACCTGCACGTCACCGTCAAGCCCGATGCCGCGTTCTCGATGCGCGGCCACGACATCGTCATGGACCTGCCTGTCACCGTGGGCCAGGCCGTGGCCGGTGGCAAGGTCGAGGCCAAGGACATCGACGGTAATCCCGTCACCTTCAAGGTGCCGGCCGGTTCCAGCTCCGGCGCGGAGGTCAAGCTCGCGGGACTCGGTGTCCAGCGCGGCAACCAGCCGGGCGACCTGATCGGCCGCGTGCAGATCATGGTCCCCGCCAAGCCGGGTCTGGCGGTCAAGCACGCCGCCAAAGAATTCGACGAAAAAGCCGGCGACTATCTCAGCCTGTAATCAGGAGGTGAACAATGGCGCGGTTAGCCAACCAAATGAAGCAGTTGTACGCAATGTGCGCAACCGCGCTGGTGATGGGCAGGGCCGATCTCGACGGAGCCGATGATGTCGGCTTCGATATCGAACTGCCCATCTTCACCGTCGGCCAGGCCGCCGAACTGGCCAACATACACCCCCAGACCCTTCGCCAGTACGACCGGCTGGGTCTGGTCCGTCCGCAGCGCACCGATGGCGGCGCACGCCGCTACTGCCTGCGCGACATTGCCCGCCTGACCCGAGCTCAGCGCCTAAGTCAGGATGAGGGCATCAATCTTTCCGGTATCGCGCGCATCCTCGAGCTCGAAGAAGAGAATCGACAGTTGCGCCGTGAAGTCAAGCGCATGCAAACCGGCGACCAGGAAAGCGTCTTCGCCGCTGGCCGAGACGGCAACATCGTGGAGGTGCAACGCTCCAACCGCGCCCGCCTGACGGTATCGATAAGCTTGAT
>OEDX01000209.1_pt1 | contig 1732 bp, 2 predicted proteins | sample 1502231 | NCBI WGS metagenome assembly OEDX01 (sample SAMN02317176, study PRJEB22365) | human gut metagenome | biome: HumanGut | host: Homo sapiens | place: USA: Seattle,WA | collected 2001
CCCCCCCTCGAGGTCAATCGTTCGATGTATTTATTCCATTTGAATTGTTTATCATCCTTTGAATATTGGGGAATTGAATATATCCTCCTTATTAATCCAGCGAATTCGCTCTGCTATAGAGTTAAGTGTTTTCTCGTACATGGCGTCTGAATTTTCGTTAAAATTCAGGCATTGTTTTCCTATTTCAATATTGAAGTTTAGCCCAGCTCCATCTAGGCTATTGGAATAATAATACGCATCGCCTAGGGTGTTAAGATATTCGTTTTCACTGCTGTCTGATTGGATAAATGATATCTTTTTTTCTTTACTTAGCTTCCCAAAAGAATAACTTCGCAATATAAGACTTTCTTCATCTTCTATATGCTTTACAAACGTCGGTCTCAGGGATACATGTATCTTTTTCATGTACTGGATAACTTGTTCCCATGTGTATTCGCTTGGAAGATGAATAATTGGTCGCATTGAACAGGCGTATTTCTCTTTATAGTAATATCGATATAACATATATTCGTCGTCTATGCTCGCAAAAGAGTATGGGGCTCGTTTGCACTGAGTAATAGAATCGGCGCAGTTCAGCATGGAATTGAAGATGAAATTTCGATCTTTGTCGCTTTGTGCAAAGTGCGACATATGTAAGGAGTTTGTCTTTAAAAACATATTTCCTCCAAGGCAGTTGACCGCTGTATAGGCAGCGGTCAACTGTGCTTTAGTGATGTTAGCGTTGTGTATGTTTGCACGCCGATACAACATTCTCATAATCTTCGAAGCGTTTTTCACTTTTCTCGGAAAGATGGGAAAGGTCGAACATGAATATCACCCCCTTCATGAGTCTTTTTAAGAGCTGATTGTTTCTTTGTTGTTGCTGATTATTTCCTTAGCTGTTACATCTTTGAGTGGTTAGGGGGCTGCGGACGTTTTCTTGGAGATAATCACGCGGCCATTCCTTGGCTTTGACGGTATTGTACCGGGCTCATCCAACCAAGCGACTGTTTGATGCGCTCGCGGTCGTGCCAGCGTATGCACTCATCGACCAAGGCGAGCACCTCGTTGCGGGTGTGTTCCTCCCACTTCTCGGGGTAGACCGCCTCGGTCTTCATCCCGCCGAAGAATCCCTCCGCGGCCGCGTTGTCCGGCGAACAGCCCTTCGCGCTCATGGAGCGCGTCAGCCCGAAGCGTTCCATGAGCGCGAGCCATCCGGGCCACCGGCAGTGGCATCCACGGTCGGAATGCACCAGGGGACGCACGTTCCCCGGCAGCGTCGAGGCCGCTTTCTCCAGCATCCGGTTGGCCGGCTCCGCGTTGGGGCTGAAGCCGGCGGTGTATGCGACGATCTTGCCATCGAAGCAGTCGACCGGCGGCGAAAGGCACGCCCTTCCCGTCCCTGGCCTTGATCCCGGGTGATGTCCGCGGGCCGTTTCTCGTTCGGACGCTCGGCCGTGAAGTCCCGGTCGACGAGATTGGCGGGAGCCGGCGTACTTGTCAACGCCGAGCCGGGCGTGGTGGCAGTGGTAGCTGCTGGGCGCGATGCCGGGCAAGCATGTCATCGAGCCGGGCGAATACGCCGGCCTCGACCGGTCGATCAACAGGGTCTTCTCCCTGTTCGACAGGCGCCGCAGGTCGGCGCCGGGGTCTTTTCCTTACGACCTCCACCACCTCCCGCATCAACGCGTTCCCCCGGCTCCAGTTCCTCGACCCTGCGGCGCAAAGCCTCCGCGTCATCATCATCGGCTGC